>WNFJ01266234.1_pt1 | contig 10830 bp, 11 predicted proteins | sample 5400461 | NCBI WGS metagenome assembly WNFJ01 (sample SAMN13153349, study PRJNA577476) | soil metagenome | isolation source: 115 cm saprolite on Douglas fir-dominated hillslope | place: USA:California | collected 2013-09-17
GTCTGGGACCCAAGAAAAGATGAACGAGTCTCGTCATCCTTGTATGGGGGTTGATCTGTCAAGAGGGTCGATCCGGGCCGCGCGGCATGGCGGCGGGTTGTGGGCGCGCAACGATTGGCAAGACGTGATCCTGGACTGGGCGGTGTATGACGAATGCGGGATCACCGCATCACCTTGTATCCGGTCGGGCGCGAAAGCCCGATACCCAAATCTTTCATGCACGAGTGAAAGCAAGGCCCAGAAAAGACGGGACCCCTCTGAGAGAGCGGGATGTTTAAGCCCCTGGATGACAACGGTCACGCGTCTGTCCTGGTTCACGTCAGCCGCCGTTGCTGGCGGCCAATTGGATGTTCGGGCGCGGTGCTCAGAAGGTCGGGCGCAGTACCGTGCCGGTCGGCACTACGCCGGTCTTGAGATAACGCCACAGCGCCACCATGAGCTTGCGCGCCATCCCCACGATGGCGATACGTCGGATGCGCCCTTTGATGTTGCCCACTCGCTCGCGGAACCAGCGGCTGAGCTCACTGTCGGGCTGATGGCTGAGCCACAGCCAGGCGATCTCGATCGCCACCTCGCGAGCGCGGCGGTTGCCGGCTTTGCTGATGCCCTGTTCGCGCATGCTGTTGCCGCTGTTGTAGGGCGTTCCAGTCAGCCCGATATAGCTGCCGACTTGGCGGCGGTTGTCGAAGTCGCGATAGAACACTTCATGGACCAGTCGCTGCCCGCCGACGGGGCCGATACCCTTGAGGGTCGCCAGTTGCACGATCTTGGCCTCCGCCGAACCGGGCACTGCAGCGCGCCGTTCGGCTTTGCTCTTCGTTTCGAGCAACGCCAGGTGCTTGTTCACAAGGCTCAGCCGCTCGTGCTCGTACACGATCTCCTCCTTGAGCCCTGGCGGCAGCAGGTGTCCATCACCGGTGCGCACGCTCTCAAGGCTTTCGACGAAGCCCGGCTTGAGCGGGAAGGCGTCGCGGACGCCTTGTCCGTGCAACAGCCCCTTGATGCGGTTGGTGTGAGCGGTGCGTTCCTTGAGCAGGCGCTCGCGTGCGCGGCTGCGCCGCTTGCGATCTTCATCTTCCACACTAGGCACATGGACCACGCGGCAGGCCTCCGGCGCGCCCCGCAGAAGGTCCAGGAACGCCCGCATCATCCGCTCGAGGTCGATCCGGTCGGTCTTGGCGCGCCGCGCCCGCCGGTTCACCTCGATGCTCGACGGATCGATCTCGTGATTGATCACGCCTTGATCCGTCAGCCAGCGATGCAGCCAGTGCCCGTCAAATCCCGCCTCGTAGCACGACAGGATCCGTACCGGTTTGCCGCCGAGCGCCGCCTTCCTGCGCCACTCCGCAAGCCGCGCCGCCAGCGCCGCCACGTCGCCTCCCGTGATTGTATAGCGGCTCAACTTCTTCGAGCCGGGCAATATTGCTCCGAGCATCCACTTCGCCTTGCTCAGTTCAAAAGCAACGTAAACGGTGGCATAGTCCACCGAGGCGGGTGTGTCAGTGTGATCGAGACTCGTCATCTTGGTCCTCCGAGGCTGGATGGTTGTCGCAACTCCAATCCTAACCTCTTGACCACCCGCCGACCCATAGGATCTGAGGAGCCGCGCGTTGCGCGGCGTCTCGAAGGATGGCCGCACGTGAGGCCGTCATCCTTCGAGGCTCGCCGAAGTGGCTCGCACCTCAGGATGACGCCGCTTCACTCGGCGGTACCGGCGATCCCCTGCGGGCCGCCGTTGCACCGCGATCGGTTTGTTCAAATGAGCTGATCGATGCCGAACGATAACGGCAATGTCATCGGCCCGCCAGCAGGGCAAGCTGGCACGAACAAGGGCTAGCGAGCGAGGCTCCCACCCGGGGCATAGACAGGAAGTTTCAAAAAATGAGCCTAGTTTAGCGGCTCGAACATGCATTGCAGCGTCGGCTTGGCAATCTTCGTGAAAGTTGCGCCGATCTCGGATTGTTTCGACGGCGGCACCCATTCGGTCTCGATGGTCGGCACGCCGGTCTCGCTGATGCCACGCAGCAACGCCTCGCGAAGATCGGTATCATCAACGGCGGCGGCCGCATAGTCATGCAAGCAACTGCAAACGGATTCGGGATGCGCCCAGCGTCCAACCATGTGGGGGGCGCACAGGCGCACAAACTCTCCGCGCGGATCGGGCAACTTCATCGGCGACCGGACTTGGGCCTGCGCCGAACTACCCAGAATAACGGAAACGACAACCGCGACTGCGCTGATACGAAAAAACATGATGGCCTTACCGGCAACTTTCTTGGTTCAGATCAGCTGCGCCTCAACGGGCCGCAACAACGATAGCCTGGAGAGCTGAAGTCGCGATCGGCGAGCCGTTATAAGCGAAGGTGCCGATGCCCGGCAGGCTAACATCCGACGAACCGACCATTGAGGGGCCGACCAGCACGAAGGCGAAGGCAAGGAGGAAGCTGAGGGTTCGCATTTGACTGTCTCCGGTTTTCGCTGCCGGCGCTGCCCGCCGTTTTCGTTGTCGGAGTGATAACCATCCGGTGTTTCCGGATATCTGCGCGAAAAGCGGGAAATGGTTTCGTCGGGCTGGAGAATTGTTTCGTGGCGGAGGCCGGACGAAACAATCGTTGGAAAAGCTCAATGATTTCAGTCAAATGCCGTGAAGGAGCAACGCTTGTCCAGGGGCCATGGCACCGTTGATCGGGGCCGAAACTGAAGACCGCCGCCCGCGAGCCCTGTCGTTCACTGGACCAGTCGCGCTCGTTCACTGGCCTACCGCGGCCGTCATGTCAGGCGCGGGGGTCCGAATCGGAGATCCGCAGGACGTAAATGTGCCTACACCCGGCACGTCCCGATCGGCGGAGCCTGCCCGTGAAGCCCGGTCAGAACGAAAACAAGGGCGATAATGTCGCTAACGGCTCGCATTGGACATCTCTACTGACCATCCGCAGATGAGACTCCCGCAAAGACCGACCGGTGCGGCTTTTTAACTTTTCTCTGGTCAAGAAGCCCTTCGCCAGATCGACGACGGTGAACCGAAGCATCTGACCGGCCGACTTATTCGAGCGACGTGCAACTTTTCTCAGCAGTTGGCGTTGTGACCCAACCTCAACAAAGGATAGCAGTCGTGGGCAATGGCAACATTGATGTTGGCAATAAATCCCCGACCCGCAAACCCGGCCAGCCGATCATTGGACGCTTGGCTAGCACTGACGGCTCTTCCGAGGTGCGGATCGACAAATCAAATCCTCTGAAGGCGGAGAAGCCAAGGATTTGTGGTGCAATGTCGCAGCAGTGCGGCGATAGCGGCAACCAATCGGTTCCGCAAAAATTCGTGCAACTGGTGGGCTGCCGCGACCCCAAAGCCCGGCCTGAGCCATGGGTCCGCCCGCGCCCTGCTCCGGTGAAGCGGTAGGGATGCTTCGTTCAGATTCCGGTCACTGAATGAATTCGCCGCATTTCTGAACTGCGGTATCCCCGGCTCCCCAGGGCATGATCGGTACCGAGGAGGTCGAATTCTTCGGCGACCCTTCAATCAGTTTGTCCGAATAGACCATATAAACCAATACGTTCCGCTTGGCGTCGCAGCCGCGGACGATCTGCATCTTCTTGAAGAACAGCGAACGCCGCTGCCGGAACATATCGTCACCCTGCTCCATCTTGCCCTTGAAATGGATCGGGCCGATCTGGCGGCACGCCAGCGAAATATCCGAGACTTGCTCGGCAAGCCCGATCCAGCCCTTGAATCCCCCCTTTTCGGGCACGGTGAAATGACAGGCCACGCCCTCGACCTCGGGGTCGTCGATGCCATAGGTCGCAAGCTTGTCGTTCGGGCTGACCCACTTGAACACGGTCGAGCGGCGGAAGATCAGGTCCGGCTCGTCGGCGGCGAATGCCGGCGACCCCGGCCACAGCGCCAAAGCGAGCATGAGCAAAGCCCAAGGTCTCCACCTCGCGTCATACGGGCTTAAGGCTTTGGATGTCATGGATATGTCTCCGTCGGCGAGGCTTCCAGCCATGTAAGAGTGGGGAAGCCTAGCAGGAAGGTTGCCGGTAGCGGACGCCCCTCCGCCGTTTAACTGAACGTGAGGCTTTTTTGCTACGCTTGGGGCCAGAATCACAGAAATTAGAAGCCTTACGCTGGTGAACGCGCATCTCGTCTGCAACACTAAAATCAAACGGCTGGGGATTCGAGGATGACACGCGTGCGCGGGCATGAAGCATCTATTGCGACCGGGCGGCTTTGGCGAATTGCCGTTTTGACGGCGGCCGGCGCGATCGGGACCGCCTCGCATGCGGAAGCTGCCCTGTATTACTGGTCGGATTCCGATCCCGGCTTCTCGCAGCCGGAGCCCATGCTCCCGCAGCGACGGCAAAAGGTTCGCCATCGTCAGGGAAAAAAGCTCGAGGCGTCGGTAAAGGAATCGGCCAAACCGCAGGGACCGCTGATCATTGCGATCTCGATCGAAAAGCAAAGCCTGAAAATCTACGACGCCAACGGATTCTTCGCGGAAACCCCGATTTCCACGGGCATGCGTGGCCATCCGACGCCGATGGGCGTTTTCAGCGTCATTCAAAAACACAAGTGGCACCGCTCCAATATCTATAGCGGCGCGCCGATGCCCTACATGCAGCGCATCACATGGTCGGGCGTCGCCATGCACGCCGGCGTACTCCCCGGCTATCCGGCGTCGCATGGCTGCATCCGCATGCCCATGGGCTTTGCCGTGAAAATGTGGGGCTGGACCAAGATGGGCGCGCGGGTCGTCGTCACCCCCGGCGAGATGACGCCTGCCAGTTTTTCGCATCCCCTGCTGGTCGCGCAAAAGGTCGTGCCGCAGCCGATAACCGAGCCCCAGGCGGATGCGCCTCCCGCCCCGAAGTCCGATAAGGCATCTGAGGCCGACACTCCGATCAAGCCTGCAATTTCAGAGGCGAGCCTTGACCTGAGATCGACCGTAGGCCACGGCGACGGTGGAAAGCCGGTTATCGCCGAACCGGTCGCCTCCACGCCGTTGCGCGATCAGACCCATACCGCGGATGCCAGCGGCGCTTTGCCGCCAAGGAAAGCCTCGGTCACGATGTCCGATGCGGCGCCATCCGGTGGCAACGCATCGCCGCGCGAGGAGAGAGCCAACTCTATTGACAGCGCGCCGTCGATCACCGCGGACGCCGTTTCCGCCCGGGACAGCGACGCATCGAAGGCTGAAGCGAAATCAGAAGCTGCAAAATCCGAAGCTGCAGGATTAGAGGCTGAACCGGCCACCGCAAAACCGGCCGAGACCAAATCGTCCGAAGCCGCGACTGCCGAAACCAAGCCTGCTGAGACCGACGCATCTGACAAGGACGGCAAGAAACCGGATGACGTCGCGGTCGCCGCGCCGCCAAGCGGCGATGCTCTCCGAGCCGAGGTGTCCGCAAGCGGAAGCGTGAAGGCTAGCGAGACCAAACTCGAAGCCAAGGCGGATGAGGTCAAGGCAGAGCCGCCGAAACCCGATGCGTCCAAGTCCAACGAAAAGCCTGACGAAAGCGTCAAGGCGGTAACGGATATCAGCCCAAGCGCTCCCGTGAAAAAAGAGCAGGCCCGCTTGCCCGATACCGAGAAAGCAGCCGCCTCGAAACCCGATCCGGCAACGGTAGCGGCGCCAAAGCGTCCCGGTCAGATCGCGGTGTTCGTCAGCCGTAAGGATTCAAAGCTCTATGTGCGGCAGAATTTCGCGCCGCTGTTCGACGTGCCCATAGCGATCGCGCCGAGCGACCGGCCGCTGGGAACGCACGTGTTCACGGCGCAGGTCGACAAGAACGACGCAAATGTCCTGCATTGGTCGGTGGTCTCGCTTCCCGTGCCGGTGAGGTACGCCGAGCGGCGCGACGAGGACGAGCGCGCCTCGCGACGGCGGAAGATGACTGGCGCGGTCGAGGTGAAGGCGGTGCCCGTGCCCGACAGCCCGGCCGAAGCACTGGATCGCCTCACTATCCCTGCAGATGCGATGGCGCGAATTACCGAGGCGCTCTCGACGGGCGGCTCGATCATCGTTTCCGATCAAGGCATCGCCGCAGGCGAAACCGGCGAAGGAACGGATTTCATCGTTTCGCTGCGGTAGACCGTTTTGAGTGGCCTCAGCCTTTCGGCTGCCGTCGCTTTGGCCCGGCGGCTGAGCTAAAAGACCGCCGGCATGAACCAGCTTCTCACCCAGGCCTCAACGGCCGAGCCGCAGACCGACGCAGCGACGGATGCCTTCGACCGGCTGACTTTCCTCGGTTGGCGATGGGGATTGATGGTGATCGTTGCCGGCATGGCGGCATCGTTTCTTCTGTTCGGCTATGCGCTGATTTACTGGCGCAACGCCGACATGGATTTCATGGTGATCTACAATGCCCTTGTCCTCAACGACGGCAAGCCGCAGCTGTTCTTCGATCACACCGCGTATATCACCATCCTTTCGCTGAAGCTCTGGTTTCAGCTGCTGCACACTCTCGGCCTGCTCGACGGCTATTCGCTGTCCACCATTCCACCGGCATCCAATGCCGCGGCATTCGATGCCGCCATGACCGGCGCCGTTCGCGCCGGGCGCGTTCTCGCCTGGCTGATCGCGACCGGTTGCGTGCTGATTTTTGCGGCTCTTGTTCGCCTCATCATGCGCGACTGGCGCGTCGCGCTGATGGCAACTTTTGCATTGGCATTCTCCGGCGGCATCGCCGTGCATTCGCGGATTTTGCGCAGCGAGCTCGTCGCGGCCTGTCCCGTCATCTTTGCGCTAATGATCCTGATCGTGGTCGGACGCCGCGCCGGCGTCGCGCGTCCGCTTTGGATGGCGGTCGCGGCGGGATTATGCGTGCTCGGTCTTGAGAATAAAGTGCAGGCAATTTTGCTGATCGGTGCGCTGCCGCTGCTGGTGTTGCCGTTCGGAAGCGCGGGAAGCGCAAGCGTTGCGTTCTGGAGCAATGCCCGATCGGGCTGGCTGGCAACGGGCGTCGCGGCCGTCGCGGCAACGGCGGCGGCATGGGCCGCGTGGCCGCTCATCGCCACCGGCTTTGACCACGCCTTGCTGGAGGCCGCGCACTTCCACCCGTTGTTGCTAGGCCGCTTCGGCATCTATCAGGCAGCGCTGCTAATCCTGATTGGCGCGTGCATGATCGGCTATGCGGCGATCTGGCGCGTGAGCGCTACTGAGACGCTCGCGTCGATGTTCGCGATGGCCGCCGGCGCATCGATTGCGCTGCTCGCGCTCGATCTCGAATACAACACCAGCAATGTGATTGCCGTCGTCAATCCGCTGGAAAAAATGCTGACCTTTGCCGATGCGAGCACCGCCGACATCGCAAACGGGTCGGGCCTATCGGGAATTCTGTTGCTCCTGCTCAATGGGGTCGCATCGGTTGTTGCGCGCTACGCCTTCGTGCTCCACTCCTCACCGCGTCCGACCGTGTTTCTCACCTGGCTGATCGTGCCCGGCATCATCTTCGCGTGGCGGCGCGGCGAAAGGCACGCCGCGATTCAGGCCCTCGTGCTTCTGCTGGCCGCGATCGGAATCGACGCGCTCGGCGTGCGGCGCGGGCTGAAATCCGAATACTTCATCTTCACAGACCCCCTGATTATCCTCGCAGGCGCGATCCTGCTCGATCGGATGAGCGATCTGCGCTTTCACAAATGGGCCTATCCCGTCGCCACTGTCCTGTTCGGACTGCATATCGCCGTCGGGCAGGCCGAGCCGATAAAATACGCCTTCATGCACAGGGGTCCGGAATCGATATGTGAATGGAACCGGTATTACCTTCCGCTGCTGCCACTGCCCTGGTGCAAGTTTCCTCCGGTCCAGCCATAACGGCTTGTTGAGAAGCGGTCGCTCGCCTGTTGGGCTACCGTTCTTCCACCTGAACCGCACCTGAGGGTGGCTATGATCAGCCGCAGGACGATTATCACGGCGGCGCTGGCCGCGATCGCAAGTCCGGCCTCGACACGGAGGGCTCTCGCACAGGCCGCGATGAGCCGGATCACCGCTTATGCCTTTTCGTTTCCTGCGTTGGCGGGGGGCGATATCAGGCTCGCCGATTATTCCGGCCGTCCGCTGCTGATCGTCAACACCGCGTCCCTGTGCGGCTTCACGCCGCAATATGCCGGATTGCAGGAGTTGTGGGCCCAGTTTCACGATCGGGGCTTGATGATTATCGGCGTTCCCTCGAACGATTTCGGCGGACAGGAACCTGGCGGCGCGACCGAGATCGCGGAGACCGCACAGCACCAATATGGGGTTACCTTTCCGATCGCGGCAAAAGCCGCTGTAAAGGGCGCGAATGCGCATCCATTCTACAAATGGGCTGCGGAAGCGCGACCGAAGGATGTTCCGCGCTGGAACTTTCACAAGTATCTGATCGGCCGCGACGGCTACATCGCCGAGGTATTGCCTGAGACCGTCGAACCATCAGATACGCGTGTCAAAACCGCCATTGCGCGGGCACTCGCGGACTCCTGACGCGCAGAACCCTGCGGGAATTAACCCGTTCGGCCAACAAATCGTCCACCGGTGATAAGAGCCATTGCCGTGGCGGCGCAGGTGCAACTAGGCTATTATGATCAGGGGCAGGAAATGGCTCAGGCGAAGGCAAAGACCAACGCCGAGCGGGATCAGCGTAAGGGGGAAGAGGATGCGTATTGCGGCAGGATTGATCTTTGCAGGCGCGATTTCTCTGTGCGCATCAGGCGCAGCGTGGTCGCAGACTGCGGCCACCAAGAGCGCGGCCGCCCCGCAGGCGACACCTGCGCCCGCTCCTGCCGCGGCCCCCGCCCCCGCAAAAGCCCCGTGCGCAAATCCCAATGCGCTTGGGATTGCCCGCGTCGTTGAAATCGACACCACGGGCGGACCGGGGTTTGGTTTCGAGCATTTCAAGCAGCTCGATTTCCTGCGCGACCATGAAGTGGTGCTGACGTTCGACGACGGCCCGTGGCCGGTCAATACGCCCTCCGTCTTGAAGACACTGGCCGAGGAATGCACGACCGGTATTTTCTTCCCGATCGGCAAGCACGCGACCTATTTTCCTGAAATCCTCAAGCAGGTTGCCGCGGCCGGCCATACCATCGGCTCGCATACCTGGTCGCACGCTAACCTGAACAACAAGAAGCTGACCGAGGATCAACGCAAGGAAGAGATCGAAAAAGGTTTCAGCGCGGTGAAATGGGCATTGGGTGGCGCTTCGTTCGCTCCGTTCTTCCGCTTCCCGGCGCTGCAACATCCGCCTGAAATGGTGACTTATCTCGGCACCCGCGACGTCGCCATTTTCTCGTGCGATCTCGACTCCTTCGACTTCAAGGCCAGCAAGCCCCAGACGGTCATCGATAGCGTGATGAAGAAGGTGGACAAACTGGGCAAGGGCATCATCCTGATGCACGATTTTCAGAAGCACACTGCGGAAGCCCTGCCCGAGTTGCTGCACAAGCTGAAGGCCGGCGGCTACAAGGTCGTTCAAATGAGAGCCAAAAACCCGGCGCAAACCATCGCGCAGTATGACGCCGAAATTCTCAAGGACGCCAAGCTGCCGACCGTGAGTTCTCGGCCTGTGTCCAGCGTGGTGCAGACGATTTCGGAATAGATTCGCCCGCCCGCGATGCCGGGTCTGCGCATTGAAGGCTATGTCATCGTGTCCGCAGACGGCATGCTGGCGAACGCCGATCACAAGATGCCGGACGAATTGAAATTCGAGGGGGACAAGAAATTCTTCACAGCCGCCCTCGATCGCGCCGACCTGATCGTGCATGGCCGACATTCTTATGAGGACCAGCCGAACTCACTGCTGCGAAAGCGGATCGTCGTGACCCGGAAGATCGGCGCGATCGCGCCCGATCCCTCCAATCCCAAAGCAACACTGTGGAATCCTGCGGGAGCTGCGTTCGAGGCCGCCTGCGATTTCGCACGTGTGCGTTCCGGCACAGTCGCGATCATTGGCGGACCGGATGTGTTCGGAATGTTTATGGACCGCTACGACACGTTCTGGTTATCGCGGGCGCCGCGGGTACGGTTACCCGGCGGTGAGCCATGCTTCCCTGGTGTACCCGAGCGTTCACCGCAGGACATTCTGGCCGCGCACGGCCTGAGAGCCGGCGATGCCCAAATCCTCGACACCGCCAATGGCGTCACCGTCACGCCGTGGCGGCGCGTCGCTCACACATCGCCATAGGCCGGCTCCGCTGTCCGCGACACTCGTCCATATCCTGCGATCATGAACAGCGCACCGATGATCGACAAATTCTTCAGCGCCTCCACAAGGGTCTTGGCGCTCTCGGGCGGCGACTGATTCCAGAAATCATGGAAATAGAAGGTTGCCGCGGCCACGAAGAAAATCAAAAGAATTGCAAAGAACCGCGCGCCGAAATTCAACGCAATCATCAATCCGCTGATGACCTCGAAGGCTCCAACGGCAATTGCGAGCATTTGCGGCGTCGACATTCCCGTCATCGTTTCCAGCTGCGACGTATAGGAAGTAAACAAAGCTGGGATGACAACCTTGGCTGCGATAAACTCCGATGTGGCCTGAATAGCGAAAAGCTTGGTTGCTCCCGAATAAATAAAGAGCACGGCGAACAAAACTCGCCCGAAAGTGATGAACGCTGGCATGGTCGGCCTCACTGGATGCTGCAATTGCGGGGTCGCTAAAGGGCGGAGCGAGTATGGGCGCTCCGCATCATCTTTTCAAACAGTCAAATCGACCCCTAAGCGCCGTCGGTCGTAACCGGAACCGGATCGATTTTCACTTAGAGTCTGTCCGGGATCATGCTCTTTTTTGACAGAGCTTTCTCAGCATGAGGCGGATTGAGGCGAGGCGCAAGAACGCCAAGGCCTTTCGGTTGAG
>WNFJ01246320.1_pt1 | contig 10829 bp, 6 predicted proteins | sample 5400461 | NCBI WGS metagenome assembly WNFJ01 (sample SAMN13153349, study PRJNA577476) | soil metagenome | isolation source: 115 cm saprolite on Douglas fir-dominated hillslope | place: USA:California | collected 2013-09-17
GGATTTTTCCATTCGGGAGAATGGTGGCATTCATCTCGATGCGTGGCTGCACCATCGACGGGCCGTACACCCATTTGGGGCTGCTCGCGGAAAGATCGATGAGCTCTGTGGTTGCCGTCGCCGGGCTGCCACCACCAAGGATTAATACCTTCGGTGTGTAATTGTTGGCAGGGGTCAGCGGCAGCAGCACGGACGTGCCATAGGTACGGGGGTTGCCATAGTTGGTGGTGGGGCCCGAGGTCCAGCTTTGGTTCGCAGGATCAAAGGTCCAGGACTGAGCGGTGGACCCCGAAAAGAAAACTTTGCCGTTGGGAAGCAAGTTCATGCGCGGATAGAGGGGAGGTGTGAACGGAGAAAAAGTTTGCCCGCTCCAACCCACTCCGACCTTGTACAACTCCACAGCGCTATTCGTGCCGCCGCCCTCCGTTAAGCCGGAATAAATCATCACGCGGCCATCGCCAAGTACCGTGGCAGTTGGGTACCAGCGACCGTGCGCCATAGTCTGCGCGTCCACGAAGTTGCCGGTTGCCGGGTCATAGATGGAGGCACGATTCGAACCTTGAAAGGGACCGTAGTTGATCGTGCCACCCATGATCATCGGCCGACCATCGGGAAGAACGATCATACCGTTGCAAAACATATCCCAAGTCAACGGCTGGGTGGTCATGGTATCCGTTGCGGGATCGAATACGCCGGCTTGAAAAAACGTTACCGTCTTGTCGTTTCCCGATCCCGAGACGACAAGGATCTTCCCGTTGTGCATCAGCGCGATGTGGACGGGATTGATGGGCGCCTGGGTCACCAGCGTCTGCCATTGACCCTGCACATTGGCCTGCCCCGCGGCCGGGGGAGCTGATAGCATCGAAGATAGCGAGCCAAGAAAGAGGGCAGCAGCCACGGAGAGATATCTGCCTGCAGAGGTCATGGAAGATCCCTTCGGCTTGCTGTGTTCGTTCGATCCGATCATGAATTCTGCGGACGTTCTTCGCGGCCTTTATGGGCAGTTCCGCCGATTCGCATCCGCAATCCTAATCCCGATCTACTTGAGAAGCGCAACGGTAAGAGCTTGCGCTTCCCATTCCATTCCTAATTCGGCAGCAGTCCGTATACAGAGAAGGAGGTCTGGCCACCAACATAGACTTTTCCGTTCGCTACCGTTGGCACGGTGAACTTGACGGCGGCTCCGGCAGCGCCGGTCCCGCTTGCGGGGCTGCTGAAGAGCAAGTTCGCGACGTTGGTTGCATCGTAAGCGTCAAGGATGGCGGGGCCGTTCGAGGGCCAAGCGTTCAGATCGAGGATCCAGACGATACCGTTGGTAGTTCCACTGGCAGAAACGGCCGGGATCGCGCCGCGGGGCGGGAACGTGTTGGTGGATACAGAAGATTGCGGTGTCGCCATGGCGCCATTGGCAATCGTGAACTGGCTTAATGGGAAGTTCTGCCCTGTCACATAGATGTTTCCGTTCCAATAGGCGGGCAAGCCGTAGATGCCGCCGTCAAGTTGCGTGGTGTTGGGCGGCGGAACGGGTATGACTTCCTGCACGTCCTGGTTGCTCACGGAATTGAACTTACCCAGGTTAGTCTGATCCAGCAGATAAAGGATAGCGACCTTGCCAGTTCCGATGAGCAAATGCTGATGGGCGGCGGAGCCAACTGAATTGGGCAGAATCATGACGCCGGCGGAGCCCATGTCAATGTCGTTGGCATCGAAGACGCTACGATTGAACGGAACGAACCAGTCGAGCACCGTTCCAATGGGGCTGAGCTTTAGGACGGATTCGGAGAAGTTCTTCGTTCCGTCGTAAGTGCCGTTGCCCGTAGTGACATAAATGTTGCCGCTGACATCGGCAGCAGGACCTGCGCCGGCATCCCAAACGGATGCGCCGTTGCTGCCGTTTCTTGGATCAGAAGTGGAGAACACAAATTTCTGGGCCAGAGTTCCGGTGTCGTAGCCGTACACCCAGCCTTGCCAATTTTGAATGTCTCCGTGGGAGCCGTAGCACACGTAGACGGTGCTGTTGGCTAGCAACAATGCGGGACGGTTGAAGTGGCGTTGCGGATCAAAGTTTGCCCCCGAGATCACCACCGGGCCGCCAAACTTTTCCGCGCCAGTTGTGACGTTTAGAGCGTGCAAGCGATGAACGTAACAAGGAGAAGTCGACGAGCAACCTGTGCCGACGGTTTCCTTGGTCTTGGCTTCGACGTAAATAGTGTTGGTCGTTGGGTCGATAACGGGGGTTGAGGTGATGCCAATCTCCGGAAAGACGTCGTTGGTCGCCAGAGCTCCGGGGACACTCGGATTGGCAGTGTCGGTCCAAGGCATCGTGGTGACACCGGTGCCGAGGAAGCTGGTCTTCCAGAGCTGCACACAAGAGGGAGAATCAGCGTCGAAGGCATAAACGCTGTCATGTTCCGTGGCAAGGAAAACCACGTTGTGCATGGTTGAGCCGACCAAAAGGTTGGCCATGTAGAGCGGTTGGGCGTACAGCTGACCGTCGACCGGGCATGAGAAGAGCTGGGCGAAGGTCGTCGAATTCACGTTGGCCGTCGTCAACGCGTATTCCTTGAGGTTTTGACCGGTGCGAGCAGCGTCATTGTGATGCGTGAAAACGCCTGCGATGTCGGTGACGGCAAAGTTCACCGAAGCCGTCACGGAAGCATTCGTTACGCTCACAGCGGTGATCGTGTGCACTCCTGGCTGCGTACCTGGCGTGAACAGACCCGTCGTGCTAATAGTGCCGGTTGTGCTGTTCCCACCGTTGCTGCCGTCCACCTGCCAGGTCACGCCCGCGTTGTTTGGATCGTTGTAGACCGTGGGGGTAAATTGCTGCGTCTGTGATGTTGTGATTGAGCCGCGCTTCGGGCTGACGAAAACCGTGAGCGGACCTTGAATGACAGTGATTGTTGCGGTGCTGAATTTGGTGTTGTCTGTGACAGAAGTGGCAGTAAGCGTAACAGTGGCGGGGGTCGGAATGGCCGAAGGTCCGCTGTAGGGCACTGAGGTCGACGTTACCTTTGTCAGCGCGCCACACGTGCTGCCGCTGCAACCGGGGCCAGAAAGAATCCAGGTTACGCCCTTGTTCTGAACGTCGTTAGTCAGCCCAGCCGTGAACGATTGCGTCCCGAAGGTGGCTGGGACGCTGGCGCTCGCTGGAGAGACGCTGACAGTGATGGGCTGAGGCGGAATGCCATTGGCCGATTTGAACGCTGCGAAAATCGCTCCCCAACTGTCGGAGGCGCCAATCGTGGCACTGGCCGAAGCGTTCCCGGCGGCAGTTTGGATCTGGTCTTCACCAATCAGCTTGGTGCTCGGTTCCGCTGGGACGAAGTCTTCGATCTTGTAGCCAGTTCCCGCAGTAAAGGTGGCTGCGTTCGCGGTGGTGATTTCGCCAACAAGCAAGTCGTCGCCCCACGATGTGGGAGCATTTGCGGTACTCGGCGACGTACCCGTTCCTTCTGCGGCGGCGGCGTTATCGAGCGAGCTGCTCAGCGCCACACCGGAGTATTCCATGATGGAGAAGCGCAGCGTTCCGGCTGAGATGTTGTCGGAGACGGTGACAGTGTTCGCCCCGCCGGCGATGTTCTCGGCGTAGTAGATGGCGTCCGTTTCGCCGTCCAAGGTCATGTTGAGAAGAACAGCCTGCTTATACGTGTTCGCGTGAGAATCCGACACGTTGAGCACCTGGCCTGATTTGCCGGCTCGAATGACAACGGCGATAAAGTTCCCCGCCGTGTTATTCGAGGGGAACGACAGTGTGGAGGAGTTGGTGATGCCAGCGTCTTTGCTGGTGTGCTGAACCAGCTTGATGCTCCCGGACCCGGCGGTCACGGTGAAGGCCACACCGTTGCTGGCGACTCCGCCGACGGATACGACGACATTTCCAGTAGTCGCCCCGGTCGGAACCGGCGTGACAATGCTCGTGCTGCTCCAACTGTTCGGCGTTGCAGCCGTGCCGTTAAAGGTAATCGTACTGGTGCCCTGGCTCGAACCGAAGTTGCTACCGCTAATGGTGACCGATGTGCCGACGGGGCCGCCTGTCGGGTTCACCGTGGTGATTGCTGGTGGGGCTGTGACGGTAAAGAGGACACCGTTACTGGCAACACCGCTGATGGAAACGACCACGTTTCCGGTGGTAGCGCCTGCCGGTACAGGAACCAGGATCTGCGTGTCACTCCAGCTATTCGTTCTTGCGGAGACGCCGTTGAACGTCACGCCGCTCACTCTGGTACCGACCGTGGGTCCAAAGTTGGTGCCATTGATGGTGACGACAGCACCGATGGGTCCCGAGGTCGGACTAATGCTCGTGATGTTCGGCGGCGGGGTAACCGTGAAAGGCAGGCCGTTGCTGGCGATTCCGCCAACGGTAACCACAACATTTCCAGTCGTTGCTCCGGCGGGAACCGGCACGTCGATGCTCGTGGCAGTCCAATTTGTAGGCGTTCCTGCGGTGCCGTTAAATGTGACGGTGCTGGTGCCTTGAGTCGCGCCGAAGTTCGTACCGGTGATCGTTACGGTCGCGCCCACGGGACCCTGGGTCAAACCGAGCGACGTGAGGCTCGGACCCGGCGAAGTAACCGTGAATGGCCACACCGCTAACCGTCACGATGACGTTTCCCGTGGTCGCGCCGTTGGGAGCCGGCGCGGCGATGCTTGTGGCGCTCCAGCTGGTGGGAGTTGTGGCGATGCCATTGAACATGACCGTGCTGGTGCCTTGAGTTGCGCTGAAGTTTGCTCCGGCGATGGTCACAGATGTCCCGACCGTTCCGGAATTGGGCGTCAGGCTGGTGATGCTTGGGGGAACAACAACCGTGAAGTTCACGGCATTGCTCGCCAGACCGCCGACAGTGACGACAACATTTCCACTCGTCGCTCCTGCAGGCACGGGCACCGTGATGCTCGTCGCGCTCCAGCTCGTCGGTGTTGCCGCAGTTCCATTGAATGTAACTGTGCTAGTTCCTTGCGATGCTCCGAAGTTTGCCCCGCCGATCGTCACCGATGTCCCGACCGTTCCCGAATTAGGGGTCAAACTGGTGATGCTCGGTGGAACGAGGACCGTAAAGCTGACTCCGTTGCTCGATGCTCCGCTCACGGTTACTACGACATTGCCCGTCGTCGCGCCTGTAGGAACAGGCGCAGTGATACTTGTTGCACTCCAGTTAGTGGGCGAAGCCGTGGTGCCATTGAACTTCACCGTGCTGGTGCCTTGAGAGGCGCCAAAGTTTATGCCGGCGATGGTCACGGAGGCACCCACGAGTCCTGACGTGGGATTGAGAGTGGTGATGCTTGGCGGAGGCACAGTAACGTTGAACGTGACGCCATTGCTGGCTGTGCCGCCGACGGTGACAAAGACGTTGCCTGTGCTTGCGCCCGTTGGCACTGGAACTGCGATGCTGGTTGCGTTCCAGCTTGTGGGGGTCGCTGTCGCGCCGTTGAACGTGACGGTGCTCGTTCCCTGCGTGGCGCCAAAGTTTGTGCCCGTGATCGTCACAGACGTGCCGACGAGGCCAGATGTTGGATTCAAGCCGGTGATGGATGGGCCGCTCGATCCGCCGCCAGTAGCAGCCTTGAACGCCGCAAGTCCCGCACCCCAGCTATCCGATGCGCCAAACGCAGCGCCCGCGGAAATCGAGCCGGCAGCGGCCTGAATCTGGTCTTCCGTGGCCAGCTTGGTGTTGGGAGTTGCGGGGACGCGCTCTTCGATCGTATAGCCTGTCGCGGCGGTGTAGGTCGCAGGATTACCGGTCAGAATGGCACCTAACAGTTGGCTGTGGTCAGGGCATTGCCGCTATTGGCAGTCGCGCTGGTACCTTGACCAGTGGAAACCACATCGAGCGAATTCGCGAGCGCGACTCCGGAGTATTCCAGGATGGCGAAGCGCAGGGTACCGCCGCTGATGCTCTCGGTCACTGTAATCGTGTTTGCGCCGCTGGCGATATTTTCGGCGTAGAAAACGCCAAGAGTGTCGCCATTGGGCGTGTCGGTAGTGACGTTAAATTGGATCGCGCTATGGTAGGTATTTCCGCGAGTGTCGGAGACCGTCAAGATTTGGCCTGCCTTACCCGCACGAATGACCACCGCGATAAAGTTCCCCGCTGTGTTATTTGAAGGGAATGCCAGAGTGGCGGATTTGACGACGCCGGCGTCCTTACTGGTGTGCTGCACGAGTGTTATCGTTCCGGTTGCCGTAGACACCGTGAAGTTCGAGCCGTTGCTGGGCTGCCCGGCAACGGTCACTACCACATTGCCGGTCGTCGCACCCACGGGAACAGGAGCAACGAGGGCTGTTGCATTCCAGCTTGTCGGCGTTGCGGCCGTGCCATTGAATGTGACTGAGCTTTGTGACCGGAGTACCGGCGGAGCCCGATGTCGGATTCAAGCTGGTAATGCTCGGCGGCACTATGACTGTAAAGCTGGAGCCGTTGCTGGGTTGTCCTCCAACGGTGACGACGACGTTGCCAGTGGTGGCTCCCGTCGGCACTGGGACTGTGATGCTGGTGGCACCCCACGCCGTAGGCGTTCCAGTCGTTCCATTGAACGTGACGGTGCTAGTGCCCTGCGTGGCTCCAAAATTGGCGCCCGCAATTGAAACGGAGGCACCAACAACACCGGAAGTAGGATTGAGGCTGGTGATGCTCGGCGGAGGAATGGTCACAGTGAAGCTCAGACCATTGCTGGCTTGACCGCTGACCGTCACTACGACATTGCCCGTGGTGGCACCGGTGGGCACAGGAACGGTGATGCTGGTAGCGCTCCACGCCGTGGGCGTTCCCCCCGTTGCATTAAATGTGACCGTGCTGCTACCTTGACTTGCGCCGAAGTTTGCGCCGGCAATCGTAACGGAAGTTCCGACGACACCCGATGTGGGATTGAGGTTGGTGAGGCTTGGAGGAGGTTGAGTAACGGTGAAGCTGATGCCGTTGCTGATTTGACCACCGACAGTGACGACCACGTTTCCGGTTGTCGCTCCTGTCGGCACGGGCACGCTGATGCTCGTTGCGCTCCAGCTCGGTGCTGGCGCCCTGACTCGCGCCGAAATTCACGCCAGCAACTGTAACGGAAGTACCTACAACTCCTGTCGTAGGATTCAGGCTGGTGATGCTCGGAGCCGTCGAAGTTACCGTGAAGGCCACACCGTTGCTGGCCACGCTGCTGACGGTGACGACGACATTGCCCGTCGTGGCACCATTCGGCACTGGAGCGGCGATGCTTGTCGCACTCCAACTCGTAGGCGTTGCGGCAATGCCGTTGAATGTAACCGTGCTGGTGCCCTGAGAGGCACCAAAATTTGTACCCGCGATCGTCACCGATGTGCCGATGGCCGCCGACGCCGGATTTATGCTGGTGATGGTCGGAGTCGGGAGAACCGTGAAGTTAATCCCGTTGCTGGGAACGCTGTTGACGGCGACAGCCACATTACCTGTCGTCGCGCCCGTTGGCACGGCAACAACGATGCTTGACGCAGCCCAGCTGGTGGGGGCCGACGACGTTCCATTGAAAGTGACCGCGCTGGTTCCTTGCGAGGCGCCGAAATTTGCGCCACTGATCGTGACCGAAGCCCCGACTGGACCCGAAGTTGGGTTGAGACTCGTGATGATAGGGGTCGGCGTGACGCTAAAGTTCACGGTATTGCTGGTTACGCCGCCGACAGTTACAACGACGCCGCCGGACGTTGCACCCGCTGGAACGGGAACCCCGATGCTCGTTGCGCTCCAGCTCGTAGGAGTAGCGGCAGTCCCGTTGAATTTGACAGTGCTGGTTCCCTGTGTCGCGCCAAAATTAGACCCCGTGATGGTCACGGAAGTACCGACAGCGCCGGAAGTGGGATTTAAGGTGGCGATGTTCGGGACCGGGGTGCCACCGCTGACAGCCGCGCGGAAGGCCGCCATCTGCATAATCCACAATTGAACCTTGTCCAATGTTGCGGTGGCGCTGTAGCTTCCAGTCGCGGAGACGACCTGGTCTTCGAGAATGTCGCCGTCCACGGTGATTCCGCGGCTGGTATAGCCGGTTCCTGGGGCTGTAGAGGTCGACTGCACGACGTTGGCGCCGATCAGAATGTCGTTTGCGTTTGTGGTCGCGACCGGGCCGCTGTCGCTCGTCGCGGTATTGCCCTGCGCGCCCACCGAAGTGTCCAGTGAATTCAACGGGTCAACGCCGCTGTATTCGGCGATGCGGATATCTGGGTGACGAGCGGCGACATTGAACGTCACCGTGACGGTGTTTGCCCCGGCCGCAGCCGCTGCGATGTTTTTTGCGTAATAGATTGCTTGTGAAGCTGTACTGGCCTGCACAACGGCAGCGGCCGCCACGGTATAGGTATTACCGATAGAGTCGGTGACGGAACTGATCGTTGCGGTCGAATCATTCCAACTGACGATCACGACGTTCAAGTTGCCCGCCGTCTGAGCGCCGGTAAAAGTGACGGTAACCGGTGTTTGCGTGGCCTGGGGGTTTGCGGAATTCGATTGTACAAACAGAATGGAAGATACCGTTCCGACGGTGAACGTCACACCGTTACTGGTCTGGCCACCAACCACAACAACGACGTTTCCTGTCGTTGCGCCGGAAGGGACCGGCACGACGATGCTGGTGGCGCTCCAGCTCGTAGGTGCTGCGGACGTGCCATTGAAAGTAACCGTGCTGGTTCCTTGGGTAGCGCCAAAATTTGCGCCAGTGATAGTGAGAGATGTGCCGACCGACCCGGAAGTCGGACTGAGACTGCTGATGGAGGGTGCCGGAGCGCCGCTACCAGCAGCGCGGAACGCCACCATCTGCATGATCCAGGGCTGGACTTTGTCGAGGGCCGCAGTAGCGTTGTAGCTGCCGGTCACAGTTACGACGCTGTCTTCCAGAATGTCGCCATCGCTGGTAATGACACGGCTGGTGTAACCCGTGCCCGCCCCGGTGGTCGTGGACTGCACCAGGTTTGCGCCCACCAAGAGATCATTGGCGTTGGTCGTCGTCACGGATCCGCTATTGCTCGTCGACGTCGTAGTGCCCTGGGCACCGGCAGAAACGTCCAGAGGATTCACGGTATCGAGGCCGCTGTATTCGGCGATGCGAATGTCCGGAAAGCGCGCCCCGACGTTGAAGGTCACAGTAACGGTATTGGCACCAGCTGCTGCGGCCAAAATATTTTTTGCATAGTAGATCGCTTGGGAGGCAGTTGCACTCTGTACGACCGGGCCTGCTGCCAGGGCGTAGGCGTTGCCGCGTGAATCGATGACGGAGCTGACGGTGGCAGTCGAATCATTCCATCCAACCACGACGACGTTTAAGTCTCCCAGCGTTTGGGCGGCCGTGTAAGTGACGGTCACCGTTACCTGCGAGGACGACTGCGGCGTAGCGGAGTTGCTCTGCACGAACGCGATGGGAGCGGCCAAAGCGCGCCCTGAATTGCCAGCGAGCAGAAGAGCCAGCAGGGCGAGAGACCGCCCCAGCCGAACGCGAAGCGTCGATCCATTATGACGACGCGAGAAAATCAACATGAACAATCCTCCGCAGGAAACTAAATCCATAAACTTTTTCGGCAAACGACATTGCCGACGAGCAATTCAAAAACACTTGCGTCCGGGTAAATTGAATCCTGTCTTGCGCCCCTCGAATACCTGCTCCAACGCCGGAACCGTGGAGTTGCATGGTGCCAGGCTGGAGGATGCGACAGCCCAACCCCGTCTGCTCGACTGAGAATTCCCGCCCTACCATTCAGTCACAATTTTCGATCCGGCTTGATTCAGTTTCGACAGACCTCTACCGCCAGACATTGCAACCTGATGGTGCACTCTGTCTGCCAAATCCGATCCATGTAATAGCTTGATTTAACAAGACTTATTCCGACTTGGAGGGAGCTCAAATCGGATGGAAGAGAAGCCCAAGGACATCATTGTGCAGTCCGCTTCCACAGGGTCCGGAAAATGGTCAATCCATCCTCCAACGGCGCGGCAACCCTCGTGATGAAACTACGCACAGGTTGAAAGGCGAGCCTATGGGCTTCCAGTGCTGGCAACAAATTTTGGACTTACTGCCAAAAAGAATTCGCAGTCGGGCATGGTTCCACTAACGGCGAAAGTCGCTAACTACAGCCCTTACTTGAGTGGATGCTCTTTGGACTCTGCATTTTGGCCGTGGGCAGGTACTGCCGTTTCCAAGGTAAGGAAAACGCGGCGGAGCACAATGCCCGAAATGATTAGGATAAGCCCAATGAGGAAGAGGCCCATGGTCTCAGGAAGGTTCGATAGAGATGTAAGGATCATTTGCACGAGAATATGGGTGCAAGCAGTCGGCCAAACCTCTTTGTCGTATAAAACCATGAAAACACATAACTTAACTAGACACTAACAGTAAGAGGGAGGAAAAGTTGTGAAAAAGAATGGTAAATTGATCCGAGAGACCAGTTCCCTGCTTGCCGCCGATGCTCTTAGCCCACCCGGCGAAGCCAACCCTCGCGCCAATAGTGGTAAATGGCCCGAGGGCACAGCTTGTGGTAATCCGCAGCGCACGCCGAGCCGTCCAGAATGATGCAGGAGGACTTCATGCGCAGCATCTTCCCATTTTTTTCGTCCACAATTTGGTGGACCCGCTTGAGCACGCGGTAGGTCCCCCCGCAGTACTTGAGCATTTCGGAGTCGAAGAGGAGGCCGCGGTTGCGGTTCTTCTTGTCAAGAGTCGCGAAGATTTCCTGCCGGGATTTGACCTGGACGAATTCGCCGGGCTGGAGGTTTAACTCACCGGAAAGAGTTGCGGCAGGCAAAGCCTGAACGTGAGGGTACTGCACGCCCTTCCGAACCGCCTGGAGCTTGTTGAACACCTCGATGAGCAGAACGCGAAAC
>WNFJ01125250.1_pt1 | contig 10827 bp, 7 predicted proteins | sample 5400461 | NCBI WGS metagenome assembly WNFJ01 (sample SAMN13153349, study PRJNA577476) | soil metagenome | isolation source: 115 cm saprolite on Douglas fir-dominated hillslope | place: USA:California | collected 2013-09-17
ATGGAAAAGGTCGCGGTGACGGCAGTGATGATCGCCTTGTTGACGGCCCCCGCTTATTCCCAAAGCATGCAACAGCGGCAGGAAGAGAGAGGCAGCAACGTTACGAAGACCCCGATGCAGAAACAGGAAGAAGAGCGGGCACAGCGGGCTCTTCAGGTCGAGAAGGAGTACGATGCGGCAGTGAAAAGATCGAAGGCGACAACGCCAAGCGCCGCGCCTGATCCTTGGCAAAATGTGAGGCCTAGTCCCTCCCCCAACAAGAAGGCAAATTAGCGCGGGGCCTAGTCCGCACAATTCCATGACCATAAACCCGCTTCATGGCGGCTCCCGCCGGCCCACGGCAGACGTCCTGGCAGCCTTGCGCCAAGCAATCGCCGCCCACCAGGCCGGCAATTTCGCCCACGCCGAATCCCTCTACAGCTTCGTTCTCTCCAAGGACGAAAAGCAGTTCGATGCGCTGCATATGCTGGGGGTCCTTGCCGGGCAATTGCGTGATTACGCCAAGGCAGATCGGCTCATTCGCCTCGCCCTGAAGGTCGATCCACGATCGTTCGAGGCCCATTCCAATCTCGCCCGCGTTCTGCTCGAGCTCAAACAATACGACCAGGCGCTCGAGGCCGCGGACAGGGCGCTGTCGCTCAATCCGAACTATGCCGATGCTCATCTGCTTCGAGGTTCCGTGCTGTTGCTGTTGAAGAAGCCCGAGCCGGCGCTGCAGAGCTTCGACCGGGTGGTGGCACTTCAGCCGAACTTCGCGATGGCGCATTTCAATCGCGGCGAGGCCCTGTTCGAGCTGAGACGTTACGATCAGGCGCTGATCGCCTATCAGCGAGCAGTCGCCATCCAGCCTGCCTACGCGGGCGCCTGGAAAGGCGTAGGCAACGTCTTCTGCACTCTCCGGCGTCACGGCCAGGCGCTTGCCGCCTATGACAAGGCGCTGGCAATCGAGCCGCATCTTGCGGACGTTTGGTTCGAGCGAGCCAACATGCTTTATCGGCTCGGACATGCGGGTCAGGCCCTCGCCGCCTGCGACAGGGCGCTCGCCATCCAGCCCGATTACGCCGAGGTGTGGCTCGAACGCGGTAATTTGCTGTTCGAGCAAACGGCATTCGAAAAGGCGCTCGCCGCTTATGACAAGGCGCTCGCGCTCAAGCCGGATATCCAATATGCGCGAGGATCGCGTCTTCTCGCAAAACTGCATCTCTGCGACTGGAGCAACTTCGACGCCGAGCGCGCGCAGCTCATTGCTGCCGTGCAAGCCGGAGCCCAAGCTTGCCCTCCATTCGCGCTGCTCGCCCTCCCCTCGTCTCCGAATGATCAGCTCGAATGCGCGCGCCTGTTCGCGGCCAACTCCGGTCTTGCCCTCGAGAAGCCCCTCGTCAGCGGCCGGAGCCGATCGCACGACCGGCTCCGGATCGCATATTTGTCCGCAGACTTTCGTCAGCATGTGGTCGCGACCGTTGCGGCCGAACTTTTCGAGCTGCACGATCGAGATCGCCGCAGCGAGTTGCGCGCTCGGATCGTCAAAGCCTTCGACCGATTCCATGACGTTAGGAGCGACGATGACCGCGAGGTGGCCGAGCTGTTGCATGGGGCTGAAGTCGACATCGCCATCGATCTGATGGGCCACACCGAGCATTCGCGCCCGGGCATCCTCGCGCACCGTCCTGCAGCGGTCCAGGCAAGCTATCTCGGCTTCCCGGGAACCATGGGAACGGACTTCATCGACTACATTCTGGCCGATCGTCTCGTATTGCCATTCGATCAGCAGGCGTTCTTCACCGAGAAGATCGTGCACTTGCCTGATTCCTATCAGCCGACCGATTCGCGGCGCGAGGTCTCCGCCAATGTTCCGCGGCGCAGCGAAATCGGATTGCCGGAAGACCGATTCGTGTTCTGCTGCTTCAACAACAGCTTCAAATTCTCCCCGGAATTCTTCGACGTCTGGATGCGGCTGTTGAAATCGGTCGATGGCAGCGTGCTGTGGTTGGCGGTTTCCGACAACCCGACGAGAGAAAACCTCCGTCGGGAGGTCGAACGCCGGGGGGTCGAGGCCGCCCGCCTGGTTCTAACGGACAGAGTGGGACCCGCCGACTATCTGGCGCGCCAGGTCCTGGCGGACCTTTTCCTCGACACCCTGCCCTATAACGCGCACGGCACGGGCAGCAATGCGCTTGGAGCCGGGCTGCCCGTGCTGACCTGTCGCGGTGCGACGTTCGCGGGGAGGGTCGGAAGCAGCCTGCTTTGCGCGGCTGGCTTGCCCGAGCTCGTGACCGATAGCCTCGAGGAATACGAAGCGCTGGCCCTCAAGCTTGCGACCGATGGCGACCTGCTGCGATCCATCCGGCGCAAGCTCGAGGCCAATCGCGCCGCGACTCCGTTGTTCGACACCGCTCGCCTGTGCCGCCACATCGAAGCGGCCTACCAGATCATGGCCGAGCGACATTGGCGCGGAGAGCCGCCTGCCGGTTTCTCCGTCCCGCCGATCCCTCCTGCATCGGGATGAGAGCCGGCAAACGGCGTGCGCGCCCCCCAACTGACCTCCGGTAGCCAGGGCAACGGCTTGGCCGCCGCTGGTTCACCCGGCCGTCACGTCTCGTTGTGTCACCCTGGGGTGCTGACGGAGAACGAGGGCTTCGTGATCGAGGGGACGGTTCCGGCGACCGGAACCTGGACGTTCACCATCAAGGTCGATTGGGAGGAGCTGGCGGCGTACTAAGCCAGAGCGAAACTCGCTTCGAGCGCACGCTGCAAGATCGATCGGATATCGCGGCTGCGGAAAATCTCCTCGCCGCGCCTCTCCAGTCTAGTCCGCGCCGTGTCATTGTCGAGCAGCATCTGGCAGGTGCGCAGGAGCATGTTCGGGGCTGCGAATGTGGCCGCCTCGCGCAGATCCGGTTCGATGAACGTGTCCGGATGCGCCTCGCTCACGACCGCCTTGGCGTTCGCGAACAGATAGGATGCCCGCACCACTTCGAAGATGCGCGATTCGTAGAGATTGAGATTGAGGATCAGCTTCGACCGCGAGATCAGATCGTCGCGGCCGGCGCCGTAGAGCCCGCAGGCAAAGACGGTACGGATGCCGTCCGCGCAAAGGCCTTGAAAAACCCCTACTCGCCCGGGGCTGGGAAGACCGTAGAACAGCACGTCGATGTCCATTGTTTCCGCGCGCGGGATTTTGGCGAGGACCGGAGCCCAGCCGACCGGGACATGGACAAGACGTTTCGCGCCGAGCGAGTTCCACGTAGCGAGGTTGTGTTCGCTATATTCCCATACGCGGAAACGCCCCGCGGCGAGCTGAAAGGATGGCTTCAGCTCGTGAGGCTGGAGTCCGTAAAGCTGCTCGAAATTATAAACGATCGTGTCGTCGGGCAATTGTTCAAGCGAGTTCTGAGCAAGCATCTGAAAGCCAAGCACTATATTTGTTGCCAAGCTTTCGGTTCGGTCGGTGCCAAGCGTGGCCTCGTAGCCGAGCGCGTTGAGGCCCCACTGGATGGTCTCAGCCACCTCGCGATAGCCGTTCATGCCGTGCATTGCAGGGCCAGGGTGCACAATGTGGGCGACGTGAAACCGTTTCGGCATGGCCGCGCATGCTGTTGAGGCGGCAACCGAGAGTCAAGGGTGCGTTGCGGCCGGGTGCATCAAGAATGGAAAAACGGCCATGTCCCTCCTGCTTGCGCGGCTTTCTGGTGTTCAGAATTTCCTACGCGCTCACGGGGGTTGCCGCGGCCATCAACTCGGCGGCGGCGGTCACACCACCTTTTTGGCCACAATCTCATCGCGGCGGCCGGCTCCTACGTGCTCTCCGGGGGACCACGGTGGCTGATTTTCCCCGCCAGGGGCAAGCTGCCGGATTGGCGCTTCCTGGGAATAAGAGGTGCGGGTAATGTCTCAGGACACTACCCACCCTGAGGCTTGCCTGTCCGGGGCCTTCTTGCCATGAAGACGCTGCATTTCTCGCGTCAGTGAGAGGCCCATCCGGGGTCGTTTTCACCCGCGGGACAGCAACCCAGGAATTAAGATGCTCCGAGTGGGAAAAGCTTTCCTTGTGGCACCAGCGCTGCTTGCCGCCGGCTTGTGGGCAACGTCGGCCTTCGGCCAAGTCGCGGACCACGTCCAGCAATGTCTGGGGGTCGGAAAGCTCGGCGCCGACGTCCTGATCCGCGAATGCACGGAGGCGGTCCAGTCGGGCGGGCATACGCTGCCGGCGATCTATCTCACCCGCGCCGCCGCCTATGTGCGCCAGGGCAATTACGAGCGCGCCCTCGCCGATTACGACCAAGCAATCAAGCTCGCGCCGCATACCGCGCTGGCCTTCGCGCTGCGGGGCGAGGTCCATGCGAAGCGCCGCGACTACGACAGCGCCATTGCCGATTACGAGCGCGCGATCGAGCTCGAGCCGAATCTGGCTTCCGCCTTCAGCAATCGCGGCTTGGCCTGGGCGAGCAAGGGGGAATTCCGCCTCGCCATTGCCGATTACACCAAAGCGATCCAACTCGACCCGAGCGTGTCGGTTGCTTTCAACAACCGCGGCAATGCGCATGCCGCAAGGGGCGACCCGGAGGCGGCGGTTGCAGATTACGGCGAGGCCATCCGCCTCGACCCCAAGTACGTCAACGCCTACGACAACCGCGCCAATGCTTACCTCAACAAGGCCGAATACGACCGCGCCATTGCCGACTTCACCGCGGCGCTGCAAGTGCAGGGCTCGGATCGCGTCGCGCTGCTGGGGCGCTGCTGGGCCCACACCCTCGGCGGACAACTGCCGGCGGCCGTAGCGGATTGCAGCCAGCTCTTGCGGCTCCAGCCCGGCGATGCCCAGGCGCTGAACATGCGCGGCTTCGCCCATTTGAAAGCCGGGCAGCCGGACAAGGCCATCGCCGATTTCGATGCCGTGCTCCGATCGAATCCGAAGAACGTCGGTTCGCTCTACGGGCGTGGCCTGGCCCGGCTGAAAAAGCACGAGGCGGTTCAGGGCAACGCCGACATCGCCGCCGCCAAGGCCCTCAAGCCGGACGTCGAGCAGGAACTTGCCAAATACGGCACCCAATGAGCGTCGGACTCAGAAAATTGGACCCGTCCGGGATCGTGTCCCGGGCGCAGTGCAGCACGAAGTGGTGCGCTGCTGAACCGGGACCCATTCTAAATTCCGAGGCGCGATACCCAATTTCGGCTGCATGGACCCCGGATCTGCGGCGCACCGCTGCGCGCTGCGCCGCGTCCGGGGAACGCCCTGAATGAAAACAAAACCCCCGGCGGTTGCGCCGCCGGGGGTCGAAGCACGCCGATCTTGATCGGCCGATCAGGGATAGAAGTTCCGCTGGACTCGGAGCATGGCGCCCCAGACCCCGAGGTTGGCCGGCTTGTATTGTCCGGTCGGCTGGCCGCCGCCGCCGCCGAAGTTCACGTGCCAAGTGTTGGGATCGTATTTCTGGTCGATCTCGTCGCGGAAGACTTCGAGCCCCACGTCGAGGTTCTTGACCGGGTTCCAGATGGTCCGCACACCGATGCCCCAGACGTTGAAGTTGGGATTGCAACCCGGCGTGACCACGCCACTCGAGGCAGGCAGCTTGGCAGCTGAGCCTCCCGCATTAGGAACGAAAGCCGCGTTGGGGTTGAAGGTAGTAGCGGCGCCAGCCGAGTTACTGCCTGGCATGAGGTCGCAGAAGGCCAGCTTGGCCGTGCTGTCGAAGCTGACCGCGGTGAACACGCCATAGAGCGAGGTGCGTACCGCCGGCGTCCAGTAGTGCTCGTAGGCGGCGGCGACCGTCCACACCGTGGTCAGGCGGAGACCGCTGAAGATCGGCGCTGCCGGCGTGCCGGCATTGAAGAAGATCGCATCGGGCGCCCAACCGGCCGCGACCCTGTTGTCGCGCATGATCAGCCACGTGGTGTTCGCCAGATCCAGCTCCGACAGGCCTGCATAGCCCGGCGAACCCTGGGTGTAGACGGACTCGACATAGACCTTGTCGCCCCCGCTCCCGATGTTGAGGCTGATGCCGCCCACGATGGCGAAGCCGTACTTGTCCTTCGGCTGCACGCCGGTGAAGGTCGCATCGAAGGTCCTGAAGTTGTTGCCGTAATAGCCGGTCGAGATCTGATGGACGCCCGTCGCGAGCTGGGCGGAGCCCCAGGCCTGGTCGACACGGAACTGGCTGACGAAATCCGGAAGCTTCTGCGCGGCATAGTCGCCGACCGAGCAACCGGCCAGCTGCGTGACGGTCCCGGTGTCGTTCGCAAAGAGGCTCACGCCGCAAGTCGTGTAACCGGTCACGGTGCTTCCCACCGTGCCCGGCCCGGGTATGCCACCCAGGCCGATGCTTGTCGCAAGAGAATCGCCTGCGTCCCAGGCCCAGTTGCGCTTCGTGGTGGGGTCTTCGATCGAGCTCGTCCACGACACGCCGTTGCCGAAACTCCAGGTGTAGGCGCCGAGCATGCGGCCGCCGGCCGATGTTGCGCCGCCGCCCAGGAACACTTGCTGGTAGCCGAACGCGCCGCTCAGGAAGTCGAAGAACGAGGTGGTTCGGCCGAAGGTCCAGCCGCCGAGCTGGATGAACGCACGCTCCACGTAATAGGTGCCGTAGTCGTAGTTCTCGGATTCCACCCGGAAGCCGGCGCGGGTGAAGGCCCGCAATGTGCCGTATTCGGTCTGAGTGCGAACGTCCACCGAGGTCACGAACGTGGACTGCATCACCCAGGAATTCTGATCGATCGGGTTGTCTCGCCCGCCCGTGCCGCCGAGTGCGCGCGGCGCGAAGCTGCCGCTGGCCTGCCCGAATACGAAGTTCTGGCGGACATAGCCCCCCAATTTGATGCAGGTATCGGTCCCCGGGATGTAGAAGAATCCCTCCCCGTAGACGCTGCAGATCTTCACGTATTCGACCGGCTTGGCCTTGACCGGGAGATCGGCAGCCTGCGCCCCAGCGACCGCAACCAGACCCGCGGCGGTACCCAGGTCCAATTTATTTGCCGTGGGAGGGTCCGACTCCGCCGGGTGCACGATGCCCCATGGAAGGTCCCCCTTCGTTCCCCGTAACCACCCGGCGGGCCATTCGCACCATCGGTATTTCCAGCCCCTTGATGCGCCCGACACACCGGACGGGGCGACCGGGAGATGCCCCCCTCCGTCGCACCATCACATTAGCTGAAGGGGTTCCACAGGCAATCAAAAGCAAGCAGAGTCACAGCTCCTTAGGTACGTTTTCAAAAAGGTGTTGCACAAATGGCACGAATTCGTTCCACCCTTTAGGGCTGCAAAGGGTCGTTCCGGCGCGCCGATCTATCGAGGTTTATCAGGTATTTATATGCGCAGAGGTAATTTCGTAGGGCGGGCGGTTGGGGGTGCCGAGTCGGGGAATTCTTGGCCGCGCCAGCTCGCGCCGGGCTGACGACCGGCAGCCGATTCGCAAATCCGAACCCGCGCGATCGCTCGGACATTCCGCCGCCGAAACCCGCGCCCAAAACGGATGACACCGGTCCGAACGATCGGCTAAAGCAAGTCGATCACACCGGCCGACGCGCGCTTCGGCTCGACTCGTGGAACTGCTGCAAAAGGCGTACGACCGCGCCAGCCGATGTCGAAATCCACCTTGCCATCCGTTCCGGCCTCGCTTGCGCAAGCGCTCCAGCAGGCGCTGGCGCTGCACCAGCAGGGCCGACTCGACGAGGCGGAGAAGATCTACACGCGGATTCTCAAATCTGCGCCCTCGCATTTCGACGCCTTGCACCTGCTCGGTGCGCTCAAGCTGCAGACCGGAAAAGTCGGAGAAGCCTATCGGCTCCTTGGCGCGGCGCTCGAGGTCGAGCCGCGATCGGCCGACGCGCTGACGAATCTCGGGCTCGCGCTTCGTGCCATGAACCGCAATGCCGAAGCGCTCACGCGGTTCGACCAGGCGTTGGCGCTCGTTCCGACTCACGTCGAGGCCGGCAACAATCGCGGCCTGCTGCTCCTGATCGAGCATCGCGCCGAGGAAGCGCTCGCCTGCTTCGACGCGGTGTTGCGGCTCGAGCCGCGGCACCTCGCCCGGCTCAATCGCGGCAACGCGCTTGCCGAGCTCGGGCGCCTGGAGGAGGCGATCGCGGAATACGATCGCGCGCTCGCGATGTTTCCGAACCATCCGGGCGCGCTGTTCAACCGCGGCAATGCGCTGCAGGCAATGGGGCGTTACGACGAGGCGATCGCCGCCTTCGACCGCACGCTTGCGAGCGTTCCGCGGCATGCCGAGGCCTGGAACAACCGCGCCATCGCGCTCTAGCGAGCTGCGCCCGCGCCATCGCCGAACGCAAGGACTATTCCGACCCGCACCACAACGAAGCGCTGTCGCTGCTCGCCATGGGCGACTTCGCCCGCGGCCTGCCGAAATACGAATGGCGATTGCGGACCGGGAATTCGCGTCCCCGCGCTCTGGGACGGCCGCTCTGGCTCGGGGAATATCCGCTTTCCCGCAAGACCATCCTGCTCCACGCCGAGCAAGGCCTGGGCGACAGCATTCAATTCGCGCGTTATGTGCCGCTGCTCGCACGCGCGGGCGCCGAAGTAATTCTCGAGGTGCAGCCCGAGCTCGCCGATTTGCTGGGCGCGATCGACGGAGTGGATCGGATCGTTGCGCGCGGCGAAAAGCTGCCCGCCTTCGACGTCCACTGCCCCATTCCCAGTCTGCCGCTGGCGTTCCGGACCGGCCTCGACAGCGTTCCCGCCGAAATCCCCTATCTGCGCGCGCGCGGCGAACGCCTCGCCAAATGGCAACCGCGGATCGCGGCGCTCGGCAAGCCCGTCGTCGCGCTCGCCTGGGCCGGAAATCCCGCCCACGTCAACGACCGCAACCGCTCGATCGCGCTCTCGCGGCTCGATCCGCTGGTCGCGACGCCGGACGTGCGCTTCGTGAGCATCCAGCGCGATTTGCGCAGCGACGATGCGGAAATGCTCGCGGGCGATGACCGCATCGCGCATCTCGGCGGCGAGCTCGCCGATTTCGCCGACACCGCGGCGGTGATCGCGCTCTGCGATCTCGTCATCTCGGTCGACACTGCGGTCGCGCATCTCGCAGGCGCCATGGGCAAGCCGGTGTTCATCCTGCTGCCGTTCGCGTCCGACTGGCGCTGGATGCTGGACCGCGCGGACACTCCCTGGTATCCGACCGCGCGCCTGTTCCGCCAGCCCGCGTTGGGGGATTGGGACAGCGTGATTGCGCAAGTGCAGGCGAAATTGGCGCAAGCGCGCAGCCGGCCGCCCGAGGATCTCATCGCATAGATCGCCACGGATCGCTCGTCGAAAGCCATGGAACCATCGACCCGCATCACCGAAGCCTTGCAGCAGGGCATCGCGGCGCATCGCGGCGGCAAGCTCGAGCAGGCCGACTTTCATTACGGCGCCGTGTTGGCGCTGGACCGACGCAATTTCGATGCTTTGCATCTGCTCGGACTGGTTCGCTGGCAGCAAGGACGCAACGAGGAGGCGGCGAGCCTGATCGGCGAGGCTCTGGGCTGCGATCCGCGCTCGGCCGAGGCCTGCTCCAATCTCGGCATCGTGCTCGAGGCGCTGGGCCGCCCCGCGGAGGCCTTCGCGATGTACGATCGCGCGCTCGCGATCAATCCGCGTTACGCCAAGGCGCTCAGCAACCGCGGCGATGCACTTCGCGCCCTCGATCGGTTCGACGAGGCGCTGGCGAGCTACGATCGGGCTTTGGCGATCGAGCCCGATTTCCTCGGCGCGCTGCTCAATCGCGGCGTTACGCTTCGCGCGCTGGGCCGTCCCGCGGAGGCGCTGGAATGTTATGACCGGATCCTGGGCACTCGACCGAGTTTTGCGGAGGGTTATTACAATCGGGGCAATGTGCTCGACGCGCTCGGGCGATACGAGGAGGCGTTGGCGAGCTATGACCGGGCATTGGCAATTCGACCGGATTATGCCGACGTGTGGAGCAATCGCGGCTACACCTTGAACCGCATGATGCGGCACGCGGAGGCGCTGGCAAGCTGCGACAAGGCTCTCGCCATCGATCCGCGTCACGCCGAAGCCTGGACCAACCGCGGCACCGCGCTGGAGTTTCTGTATCGTTTCGACGAGGCGCTGACGTGCCACGAACGCGCCCTATCGCTCCGCCCGACCCTCGCCCGGGCATTGTTCAGCCGCGGCAATGTGCTCAGGGCGCTGGGGCGTTTCGCCGAGGCGCTGGAAAGCTTCGATGCGGCGCTGGGCCTGGAACCGAGCTCCGCCACGTTTCAGTTCAATCGCGAGCTGCTCCAGCTCGAGACTTGCAATTGGACCGGCGCCGAAAACTTCGTGCAACGAATGCGGGGCTTGATCCTCGCGGGGGAAGGCGGGGTGCAGCCTTTCGCCTGCATCAGCTACCTGAGCGATCCGGCCATTCAGCTGCGCTGCGCCCGGAATTTTGCCAAGCAGATGCAGCTGGATCGGGCCGCGCCGATGCGGGGCGTGCCGAAACGCGGCCCAAAGCTCAAGATCGCCTATCTGTCCGCCGACTTTCGCAATCATGCGGTGGCCAGGACCATTGTCGAACTGTTGGAGCTGCATGACCGGGCACGGTTCGAAGTGATCGGGGTCTCGTTCGGCCCCGACGACGGCAGCGAGCTGCGGTCGCGCCTGATCCGGTCCTTCGACGAATTCCACGATGTGAGATCGCAAAGCGATCAGGCCGCGGCCGCCGCTTTGAACGACCGCGAGATCGACATCGCCGTCGATCTGATGGGCTACACCACCCATGGCCGTCCCGGGATCCTGGCGCACCGTCCCGCGCCGATCCAAGTCAACTATCTGGGTTATCCGGGGACCATGGGGGCCGGCTTCATCGATTATGTGCTCGCGGA
>WNFJ01266568.1_pt1 | contig 10826 bp, 10 predicted proteins | sample 5400461 | NCBI WGS metagenome assembly WNFJ01 (sample SAMN13153349, study PRJNA577476) | soil metagenome | isolation source: 115 cm saprolite on Douglas fir-dominated hillslope | place: USA:California | collected 2013-09-17
CCCGTCGACGGCATCAAAAACTTTCTCTACGAAGATGACAGTATTTGGGTACAGAACGAACTGCCCTACCTGTCGGAGGATACTTATTGCTCATTTGCCGTATGAAGCAGATGAGCAGAGGTTTTCTGATGTCCTAACGCCCTTTCCAAAGACTATTTGAGACCGGATCTTGTGGCCTGGGACAGAGGCCGCTTTTTAAGGTGGGTTAAGGCCATAAGTCATTGTAACTACGGTCGTCCTAACAAGACCGAGGCGCAAATTACTAATAGTCGCGTACGCGGAAAATGATTGATCACATCGTGTCAACATATCTAGAAAAAAAGCTTGCTAAAGTATAGGGGACGGGTGTAGGATTCGCCGAAATGCGGTCCAGATAGACCTTTCTGGCCTTCAATCGAGGGCCGCGTGCCGTGAACGCACCAGGACCCTCAGTTCAACCGAAGATCGTCCGGTTACGGAAAGGAGTTTGACGTGCGAAGAAGAACCACCCTCTTGACGCTCGCTGGAGTTGCGGTCGTCGCGATTGCGGTCGCAGGGCCCTCCAGCATCAGGAACACAAAGAGCACCCCGATCACTCCAACAGCTGATGCGCGTCCAGTACCAACAAACCTGCCAGAGCAGCAAGGCACTATTGACGGAGCAGTCAACCCGGAGTTGATACCGGACGATGTGGCGTATTCATTGTTCTTGAATTTTCTGGCTGCCCATCAAAGCCCAGATCAGAAGAACAGTATGAAGGCCTACTTCAAGTACCACCCGCAACTTAACGGTATAGACGTTGATACTCTGATGAGAGTGGCGGAGGAATTTCAGGCAGTCAACAAAGCCATAGACGACGATGAGAGAGCCCTTGCAACTGCGGGCTATCAGAGTGGTTCGGCTGTGGAGGCACAGATGGCACTGATAAAACAGCGCAGGCTGTCCCTGGTTAATGGAACGGTTGCCGCGTTGCCCAACCGCATCGGCAAAGATAGCGCGGAAGGGGTGAAACGGCACGTTATGGACTATATCAAACGGAAGGTGAAGATAGGTCCGCCGCCGCCCATGCCGCCAATGAATTGACCTACCCACAAAGCGATCAACTTAGGACCTCAGTCCAGAGGGGAAACCGAATAATGAGCTCGAATGACTATCGCGCGCTTGAAGCGAAAGGGCGACGGAACCTCACCGCTGGCAACTATAAGCATTGGGCTATCACGCTCCTAGTGGTCATCTTTTGCCTGCTACCGACTTCGAGTACTTTCGGCTATGCCTATTATTCTGATACATGGATGGATGACTCCGACCCGGCTAACATAAGAATCATTGGCACCGGCGTTACGTCCGATTCTAACAACGGCTACATGGGTTACTATCCTGGTGGTTACGGCGCAATTTATCATTCGTATTGGGTAGGAACTACATTAACGAGTCCAGATGGTCGTACCGTTACGGTGAACTCCTATCATAGCTCGTCCTACACAAGCGCCGAGACAAGTTTGCCGCTGACAGATGGTAATAACTTCGACCTAGGCGACTACTCAGTGCAAACCTCGCACTGGACGTGTTGTCCTTTTATGGCGCCAAACCAATTCGACGGGTCGCAATGCCAGCCTACCGGTTCCAGCTCAATAAGTATAACTATAGGTGCTTCGATAAGTGTCTTGACAAAGGCGGCGATGAGCAATACGTACACGATCCTTGCGTACTGCCCTGTACATTGTCCGGTAGAACAGCTCATTACCGGGAATGATCAAGGGCAGTATATTTTATGCGTGGTCCCATGGGTTTATGCATTTGGTAACTATCAGTGCTCTCTTGTCAGCATTAATTACAGAACGACCGGCCCCATCCAATGTGCTGATGTTTCAGGAACTGTGCCCATCATTGGGATACCGTTTTAGATAAAACGCTGCGTTTCCGAAGATTCTAATGTTAAAAATACTTTCCGCGCTAATTGCGTTTTTGATTTTTCTTGTAATTGCCCTCAAGCTGGGCTCAATTGAAATAGGAGTTAGGACCAGTCAGAACTTCTTCACAAGTCAAATCGCCAACCTCTCGCTGACTACTTGGCTCCTCGTCATCCTTCTCTTAATCGAACTAGTCCTAGTTTCTATCCTTTATTTTTCCTCAAAGGCACGTGTTTGATCGTCAGGCGCGAGAACGCCTTGACCACTTTGACTGCTCCTCCTCACGGCTGCAACACTCCGTACGAGTGCTTGGTTAGACCTTACTCGACTGGGACTTTCACCCAGTCAGAAACACCAAGCTTCGCTTGGCGCACTAGTGCCCTAATTTCAAATTCGGGCCTCACTATTCCCGCTAAAGTCGGCCGTTGCCAAACGCTCATTGACCCGTGCGAGAGCGTTGAACAGGTCAAAAAGGACGTTCGTAGAACTTGACGACGGTTCTAGCTACCCACTCATTGCGGACCGCGATGCTGATAAGGTCGACGTTACCTTTGAACAGCGAGAAGAGTTCCTGAGGCTTAGGAAATTATTGGAACCGCGGGAAAGACTTATACTTGACATGTTAACAGAGGGATTCTCATCGCAAGAGATGGCTGAAATTCTAGATCTGGAGTTGAATAATCTATACGTGATAAAGCACCGGTTGAGACGGAAATTCATGAAATTACTGACATCAGCGCCGCCATCAAATTGAAGAACACATTGGCGAGGATGATATGAGCAAAGAGAAATTTGATCGCAGTAAGCCGCACGTGAACATCGGGACGATTGGACACGTGGAGCATGGCAAGACGACATTGACGGCGGCCATCACGAAGGTCTTGGCAAAGAACAACCCGAAAGTGCAGTTCGTGGCTTTCCGTCAGATTGACAAGTCGCCGGAAGAAAAGGCCAGAGGCATCACGATCGCGACGGTGCACGTCGAATACGAGACGGCCAACCGTCACTACGCGCACATTGACTGTCCTGGTCACGCCGACTATGTGAAGAACATGACCGCAGGCGCGGCGCAGATGGACGGCGCGATTCTCGTCGTAGCGGCAACCGACGGTCCCATGACGCAGACCCGCGAGCACATTCTTTTGGCGCGGCAGACGGGGGTGCCGGCCATAGTGGTGGCGCTGAACAAGGTCGATGCGATCGACGATCCTGAACTGCTCGAGCTGGTTGAATTTGAAATTCGCGAACTCCTGAAGGGGCATGAATTCCCGGGCGACGACATTCCAATCATCAAATGCTCGGCGTTGAAAGCGCTTGAAGGCGACGAACGCTGGGAGAAGTCAATCACTGAACTGATGGAGGCAGTTGACTCCTACCATCCCAACTCCAATTCGTGACGTGGACAAGCCGTTCGGCCCACCTACCGTAACGTCGATTTCGAGGATGTCGTTCGAGATGATTTCCCCGAACGTTGTCCAGGGGTCGCGGTCGGAGCTGGCTGTGCCCGCCCAACCGACGTATCCACCGGGAAAGGGCCGGCTGTAAACGTGGAAGCGTTGCGCGCCTTTTAGGTCGAGCCCACCATCAGGACCGGGTTTGAGCGCGTCAGCGGTCCAGTGGCTCGCGCGCTGCAGGTCGGGGAGATTGCTGAACGTGTTCTCGCCAAGCCAGAACCCCTGTCCGAGAACGAGGTCGCCGACGGAACTTCCCGTATTCCACTTGCCGACTTGATCGACGACGACGATCGGGTGTGAGCGGTTGCCACGCTCATGAATGAAGGCGAAGTCGCCGCTGAAGGTGAGCGCAAGGGTGGCACCTGCGGCGCTCGGCGTGGTCACATCCGCTCTCGCATTGCTATGACTAACTACTGAGCCGCGATAGAAGTTTGCTTAGCGCGCTTCGCTCACAATCCAGTCTGGCACTGGCAGCTTTCATACTGCCCGTGCAGTCACGAACCGTTTCAATCACATTACGTTTGCTGCGCAGGGTGAATTGATGAAGCGATTCGCCCGGCAAGAGCATCCGACAGTCAGCCGGAAGGAGTATGGACTGATCGTCACTTGTCAAAGGTTTATTCGATCCGTGGTTGAAGCGCGCGATCTCTTTACGAGCAGCCGCTGATGAAATAGGCGTGCTTTTCTCGGCACGTGTGCTGAGACGAGCGATCACATTATGCAATTGTCTAATATTCCCGGGCCAATGGTAACAGGCAAGTTCCTTAATTGCTGCATCCTCTATTTCAACGGCGCCCGGAATCGCCGATCGCTGTTGTTCGTGGATCAGTCGATCGTGCACGAGAATCGGAATATCTTCGCGCCGGTCCCGTAGTGGCGGAATCGAAATCTCGAGGACGGCCAGGCGGTAATAGAGATCCTCGCGGAATTTTCCTTCAATAACCATTCGCTGGAGATCCCGAGATGACGCGACGATAATTCGCACGTTGCATTTGATATCAACGGTGCCGCCCAAGCGTCTGAATTTTTGTTGCTCGATGGCTGTAAGTAGTTTGGCCTGCAGTTCGAATTTAAGTTCACCGATCTCATCGAGCAAAAGTGTTCCCTGGTCAGCGAGCTCAAAGAGACCCTTCTTCGACCTAACCGCGCCGGTGAACGCTCCCTTTTCATAACCGAACAGTTCGCTCTCTACCAGTGAATCGGGAATGGCCGCGCAGTTTATATCGACGAAAGGTTTAGCGGCACGGGGACTACGTTCGTGAATCATTGAGGCCGTGGTAGTCTTTCCTGTTCCTGATTCGCCGAGGACCAAGACGACGTGCGCAGAGCGTGCGGCGCGATCGATATCGGAGATAAGCTCCTGCATTTGTTTGCTCGCACCGAGCATTTTGGTAGGTGTTGGGGACGCCTGTTTGACGAGCGTGAGATGTGTTGCCGGCTGGATCCATTTGAGGGACGCGCTCGCGGCCCATGTTGTCAGTGACTGGAGGTCAGCGTTTACATCGGCCGACATCAGCGAGTTACAGGCGACGGTAACGATTGCGTTTTCAAATCGGCCCTTTATCTCGCACAGCGTGAGGGTCGGGTCCGCCTCGGCGACGGAGTGTAGGTAGATCTCTTTTCCGCGTTTCAGAGTGATGCACGTGACGGTAACATTGCGATGTTGGTAGGCTTGGGCCAACTTAGACAATCCTTCAATGATGGTCGTGACGTTTGCCTGCTTTTTGTTTCTAGTACTACGTCTTTGCATATTGTTTTCCTCATCCAAGCCCTTCGCTAATGTGAGCGCAGGCAGGTCGCGGGCGCTTGCAGTCCGAAACTAGATCTGACTGGCTACGGATCGTGAGGCTTCGGTTCCCAATTTTAGTTTCTGGTTGGTAATGGAGTTGTGACAGTCTCTTACGAGACCATTGATCACTGCTGCGACTTTCGGGTCCTTACCTACGGAATAGCTCAATGCGGCACGTGCCTTCAATTGTCCGGCGCTAAAGGTGAGGCCCTCTGATTTATAGGAGTCGGCCGCCCATCGGAGCCGCCGAATTGCAAAGTCATGAACGGTTTCGGCTACTGTCGCGATAGCAGTCTTCGTCATTGGTAGGCACTCCGGACGGCTGTAAAGTACTTCGAGCCCGCAGAGTCTCCTGGCTATCAGCGTTGCTGAGGCTCTAACGGGCCTTCCGGGAGCCGCGATTATGGTGAAGGCAGTCGACGCAGCCTTGGCGGCAAATGCTCGGTCTCTTTCAATCCAATTTATTCGTGGTCGGTTTGAGCCACCACGCGGTTGGCGAGGAGGTGAATGCAATTCCAGCCACTTGCGATCATTACGTCTAAGGGTGTCGTAGACGACGTTACCAGCGATTTTTCTGATCTTGTTTCGCGATAAGTTTGGATGTTGCTTCACTGCGGCGCACCATTGCGAACGTCGCTCTTTCAGGGTGGCGGTGAGTACTTTATGCTTTTCCGCAGCAAGGGCTTTAGACTCAGGTAGCTTGGCCAGCACATTCTCAATCGTTCTAAAAGAGACACCGAGTTCAAATGCTGTTTCTTTACGCGAGCGGCCATCAATAAAAAGAAGTCTTTTCATTTTTGTGATCCAAACAGGTCCGTAAGCCCTTATTCTGTGGAATCGAAACCGATCGTCTATTGACTTGTCGGGTCCTAATCTAGAGTAGACAAATCCACATGTGCACTTGAATATGCCGAGCGGTCTGCTGGTTCCGTCAGTGGCCATTCGAACGCGGCAGTTTCCAACAACTGACTTCTTGAAGTGTTGGGAAGCGCGGCTCAAACACGGCCAGGGTGCTTGACCGAACGGCTTGAAAGGAGTGCCTGGCAAAGAAAAGAAATCCGCGAACGTACAACCTAGAAGATTTAGAACTAACAGGTGCCGATATGGCGGTTGACTGCGTTTGAACGCTGGTTGGGTCATCGCCATAATCCAACCATTGTTGCGATCGACTTCGGACTGAAGTACGGCTAACAAATCAGGTGAATAATACTCACGCAGAGCATTTTCAAGTTTGGTTGCCCGGACTTTTCCCGTGAACGTAGCAAAACCTTTTTCCAATAGCAGTCGGCCATAACGGTTAGCGTTGACTGATCGTTCGCACGAAAGGTTCGGTTGCTGCAGTAACCAGGCGAGTCCCTTTGCAAGAACTCCATAAGTTGCGTTGGTAGATCTTTTGGGCGGTGGACCATTTTGCGGAATGGCATTCTCTGCAGTAATGCAGTAATAAAAACGTCGGTGGATGATGCCCGTCTAATTGGGACGGAGCTGTCTATTAGGAAGACATCATGTTTTGGGCAGACTTCGACGCCGGTAACGTTATGAATTCGATGCCAATATGTTTCCTCCCATTTACTTCTATCCTCTGAAGCACATTCTATGCAGTACCTGAGGAGCTGACTCCGCAGTTTGATGGTGAGCGCCCCTGCAAAGGCATGAACAGAACCGCGAGTCGCAATTATTCCCTTCCGGAGCCGGGCTGCGTGCTTAGGTGAAACGAAAGAAGCGTAGAGGGGATACAGCGTGTGCTGTTCGAGCAAGCGGTCGGGCGTATAGGAATGACCGAACGGCATTGCTTTGCATAAGTCACCTAATCTGTGTGGAAGATCAACAGCGACTCTGACAAATGGGGCACCGAACATGTCACGCCCGCTACCGGAACTGGTGTGGTAGCCCATTCGTTCGTGGTATCGGGAGCAGACGCTGAACACGAGTTCATCAGGATATATCTCGGGAAAGAAGCTGGTCATTCCGCCTTCTCCTGTTCATCGACATATTCGAAGGCTTCGCCGAGGTGGCCAGCTTGTTGGATTGCGTCCAAGACCGACGTGCCAGATGTGGCCGCACCTGCTGAAGCCGCTCTGAGGTCACATGCGTCATAGCCTGCCTTTTCACCTTTCTTCCTACGTTTTGACTTCGCTTTCCTGGCTCCGTTTGACTTTGGAGAGGGCTTTTCACCGTATGGGGTCGGATCGGAATCTTGGCCGCGGGTGGGGTTTGTGGAAGAGGGTGGCTGGGTCTTTTTCAGATCTTTCTCAGCCTGTCGGATATACGGGTCAAGCGAGATTGGATTGATATCGGGGACGGTCGACAAGTATTCTGTGTCGCCCCGGCGGAGGGCGGCCAGAACCGGCTGTGCTTGTTTGAGGCTATCTCGCGCTACTGATCGGATTATGTCCGCTGTTATTACTTCGGCATCGGGTGTGGGCGCGGTGACGATAGCGCGAATCTGCGCCAACATGTAAATCTTGGCTGCAAAATCGGTGATGCCCTGGGTTTCTTCATACAGAACGTGAGCTAGTTCTTCGGTTAGCGGACAGACTACTTGGGTATACTGGTAGCTCCAGAGCGACTCAAGCAGTAACTGCCAAACTCCAGGGTTCTGTTTTGGCTTAGTCTCATCAGCGTGATCCTCAACCCATTCACCTTCTTCCATTCTGTCCCACACTAAATCACCTTGTCCGGTTCCTCTACGGATCTGGTGAAACTCGCCTGCGAGAACTAACTTGGCCTTATAGGTCCCAACTAAGACAACTGGAATACCCATGGAGTTTGTTAATTGGACGAAGAAGCTCAGAAGTCTAAGGCCGCCGCCTTTCAAGCCGCTTAGTCGATTAATCTCGTCTATGACCAAGACACCTAAGCCATGGATTGCAGTTACCCTGGCCATCTTCGGCAGAAGTTCGTCGGTTGTCCGGCGTACACCCGCATAGTTGAATTCATAATTTGTGCCTAGTATCTGATCGATTGCGTGGAAGAAGTTAAGACAGAGTCCACGCGGGGAGCCATCGAATGGGCATTCGAGTTTGAGCCACACGACTTGAGCTAAGTTGAAATCGCGGTCTGCGTATCGGTTGTGATAAATGACCTGCGGGTAAAGCGAGAGCACGGCTTCGACCGAAGTGGATTTTCCGACTCCCGGGAATCCAATTATGGTGAAGCCAAGCGGCAGAGAAACAGCGGAGTTTCTAACAATCGTGGTGGAAGTGGATAAACATTTCTCATCGAGACCGCTCCAGTAACCTGGCGCAAAAGGGTTACGTCGTTGGTAACCCGCGCGAATCATCCGCGAGAATCGCTGCTCGAGATCAATATGCACTGGCAGAGGTACGAAGCATTGCAGTGCGCTTTGAATGGCGTGTAGACGTAGGTGAGATGGCATATCCCGTTCCGCCTTATCGTATGCGGGGTAGCGTGCAAGGGCTTCGATAACTTGATCTTCCGTCAGGATTGGTGGCAGGGCTTCGATAAAAGGATTGCCTTGATAGCAAGCTATCGCCTGTTCAAGATATGACGCGACACTGTGGCGTCCCTGGAGTGCGAGAAACTGGTATGAGTCGTCAGGATTTTTGGTCATTTCTTCAGCATCCTTTCGCGTATACTTCGTAGTTTGTCTGTTGGTTGAGGGGGAGGCACGTAACCAGGTACGGGCGACTGACTGGATTCAGAAGATGTTTTAGGATCGGGACCGAATTCCCAAGCGTTAGCCTCGCGCTCCAAATCGCGTTCCTGGTTTCGATTCGCGCGAATTCCCATTATTTGAGATCGATCGCTCATGTCGATCCGGGACATAGCATTCTCTTCTTCAGCGGCATCTATGACTTGCTGTGTAGACGCGTGATAATCAGCCATGGAACGCTGGTGCCGGGTTTGGTTAACTTCTATTCGTTGTTTCCGTGACTCGAACTCGTCATGAGTTTCGTACCAGTCTCGATCTAGAAATGCGTTGTCGCCCGGAACGAGATGACAGGTTTCCAGTCTTTTGCCATTGTCGAGTCGAAGATAAATGCGACTGCGGGTTCGAGGGTCGTGCGCAACACGTATTTTCCAGGAGCCCTTCTCGCCGGCGCGTTCAAACCATTGTTCTTTCAGGGCGAGTTCGCTGGTGTAGTGAAGATTGCTGAAGTAGATGCCATTTTGCGTAACCGAAGCTTCGGCTTCTGGCAGAAGGTTTAACCGAACCGTCTCAATGTCTTGTTTGCGCAAGCATCCGCTGCGGTGCTTTAGACCCCAGTTCCAGAGGTTTATCGGGTACGGCTCAACTCGATCAGCAATCATGTCAGCCTCCAATGGGTAATCTTCAAGATATTGGTGATGATTGTGATGAAGCGCGGCAAGAGTCATTATCTTGCGGAATTCCCATAGAGTGAGCGCCGCATCCAAGCGGTAATCCCTATCGCCTCTTTCGCGCTTCCTTACGCGACCTGGTAACCAATGAATAGTTTTTTCATTGCTGATATCGATATGTTGCTCAACGACACCCTTAAGATCGGCGCGGTAAGGTGAGGTGTTGTAGACACGAGTACTGAATGCGTTTACGAGTTGGTCGGCGTTGTAACCTTCGAATTCACCGCGATCGGCCATCAAGGCTTCAGGTAGGTGGTGTGTGGGCCAGTCTGAGTATTCGATAGAAATATCGTAATCAGCACAAAAAGCCACCTTATCCATAACTGAGTTTTCCAGAGCCAGCATAGCGCCGAGCCAGCTTGGGCCTTCGAGGGCAATACTCAGGCCGACGATCAGACGAGAAAAGAGATCAATGATGAAGTAGATCACGGGACGGCCAATGATCCACCTTCTGTTAAGAGAGCTAAGAAGATAGACATCGCCGATCGTGGCATCGACCTGAAAGATGGAGCCGGGCCCATAAGCCATTTGGGTTGAGTTGCCCAGCTTCGCGCGACCTGACAGGTTGAACCTTGCCGTTCCGCTTCGGGCTACTTGCGACTGTCGTGGCTTGCGTTCCTTGTTGTACCAATACTTGAATTGCCGGTAGGTTGGTAGTTCGTGTGCTGGAGGCAACGAGGCGACCCAGACACCGTTTTTGTTCTGGTGATACCCGCAGTTAAAAAACTTCTCTAGTGTCTGTTGAAAAGCCCGTGAGAGCGGTGCGCTTAGGCGTTTGTCGTAAAAGAGTTTGATGCCGGCTCGGAAGGACTGCAGGACGTCTCTGGTAATGTTAATCCCCCGGGGTTCGCCGGTTGCGGCTGATAGCTTACTTGGGCGACCTACTTTTTTCTGGGCGGCTTGAGGATTATCCAATCTGTCTCGCCACCCGCAGTTATCGTAGAGGGGAAGGTTGGCATTCTTAATTTGTCCTCTTTGAAAATAACGCCGCAACTCTCTATAAGCTTTTGATTTGGTGCAGCGCTTGCTCTTCACAAGGTCCGTCACGGGTGAGTTGCGCCCGTAGAACTGAAAGATTCGCGTATCTCCGTTTTCAACGAGTGGCGAGATGAGGTCGAATGCTTCGTCTCGATGTTTTCGATGGCTCTCCTTAATATCTCTTTCCGGACGAATCAAGTAGGCATAAGGGTCTTTGGGTAAGACTCTTGCTCCGCCGCTATCAAGTGCATTTTGTAGGGATTCTCGGCTGCGGCGCACAGGTTGCGCGCTATTCCCATAAATCTTAATGGTCCAAACGAAAGGACTAGACTGGTCAAGCCAGAGGAGGCGCTCTAATGAATGCGGCGCCTC
>WNFJ01689792.1_pt1 | contig 10826 bp, 11 predicted proteins | sample 5400461 | NCBI WGS metagenome assembly WNFJ01 (sample SAMN13153349, study PRJNA577476) | soil metagenome | isolation source: 115 cm saprolite on Douglas fir-dominated hillslope | place: USA:California | collected 2013-09-17
CCGCCAACGACAACTGTTCTGGCTCACAAAACAAGCCGCCGCCCTCAACCTCCAACTCATTCCCATGGCGGAGGTTACACCTTGAGTTTCTGGAGAGCGAAGTCGAAGGGATCCCTTTCCCGCCGCCACTGCCGCAATGCCCTAAGGGAGTTTCCCCGCCACCCTTTTGAGTTGGTCCGGCTGTGACATCAACCTGTGACATCTGACCTTGCACCCCTCCCTAGACTAGTATTAGTGTGCTTAACCACTCAAAGAGCCTCCCCGAGTGCCTCTCGGCCCTCACTACGGCATGCCGCTGGACAAGAACACACGTGCGTGCACCTCCGGGATGAACACCGCCTCAGGGGCCCCCTCAGGGGCTAAAGCCCGCGTTTTTATTGGACCTGGGCGGCACGACTGAAGAGGTTGCGGAAAAACCAGGGTTTCGCATCGCAGCGCCTGAAGGCGCGGTTTATAATGCGGCGTTTACTGTATGCCTAAAGGCATACCCTGATACGAATCTCGAAGCTTCCGCAATGGGAAAGAATCGCGAGAAATCTCCGGCGACCGGCATGGAGATATTTAAGACCTACAAGCAGCGCGGCGAATGGGTGGAACTGCTGTTTATGACGCGCGCGGCCAAGCGCGGATTCATTGTTTCGAAGCCCTGGGGAGACTCCGCTCGCTACGACGTCGGGATCGAACAGGACGGGCGATTCAAGCGGGTGCAGGTGAAGGGTACCGACTGCCGCGAAGGGGACAGTTACATCTGCCACCTGGCCGGCAGCAAACTAAAAGCGTATACGGTCAAGCAGATTGACTACTTCGCCATCTATCTGCTGCGGGAGGACATCTGGTATATCTTTCCGGCGAAGAGGCTCATTGGGCAAAACGTGGTTGTGCTCAGTCCGCATCGCGAAGGAAGCGTGCATGGGCGATACAAAGAGGCCTGGGGCTTGCTCGACTCGCGGAAACACGTGGACGTTCGAGCGGCGAAGGCGACGGAGGCCGTGGCCGATAAAGTTCCTCGCAAGCGCGGAAGACCCGGCCGCAACGGCGCGGCGGGCGATCGGCCGAGTGAGTAGGACAGGACAGCCGCCCTCGGATGGGGCATCCCTGTGCAAAGCGCCTCAGCTATAATGTTTTGTAACGCTGGTTGGGTTTTCGCTCCTCGCTCCCTGCACTGCCAGAGCAAGATTCAGCCCTCGTTACAGAACCAAGAACCGAAGACCGCCGCGAAGGAGTCCGCATGGCTATCGAGAAGTCGGAACACATCTGGCACAATGGGAAGCTCATTCCCTGGGATGACGCGACCATTCACGTAATGTCGCACGTGGTGCACTACGGCTCCTCGGTGTTTGAGGGGATCCGCTGTTACGCGCCGCCTTCGGGGCCGGCGATTTTCCGCGCCACCGAGCACATCCAGCGGCTGCTCGATTCCGCCAAGGTCTACCGCATCGACGTGGATTACAACCGCGAGCAACTGGTGAAGGCCATGCTCGAAACCGTTGCCAGCAACGGCGCGTGGCCCTGCTACGTGCGGCCCATCATTCTCCGCGGCTACGGCGAGGCGGGAGTGAATCCGTTCAACTCGCCCACCGAGGTTTACATCATCAATTATCCGTGGGGAAAATATCTGGGCGGCGAGAATGAAGGCTGCGACGTGTGCGTTTCGTCCTGGACGCGGATTGCGCCAAACACTTTGCCCGCGATGGCCAAGTCGGGCGCGAATTACATGAACTCGCAGCTCATCAAGATGGAAGCCATCGTCAATGGCTTCGCCGAAGGCATCGCGCTCGACATCAACGGATTTGTCAGCGAGGGTTCGGGCGAGAACGTATTCATTGTGCATCGCGAGAAGCTGATCACGGCGCCGCTGGGCAACTCGGTGTTGCCGGGCATCACGCGCGACTCCGTGCTGCAGATCGCGCGTGACCTGGATATTCCTATCGTGGAGCAGATGATTCCGCGCGAGATGCTCTACATCGCCGACGAAGCCTTCTTTACAGGAACAGCGGCGGAGGTCACGCCCATCCGCTCGGTCGACAAGATCAAAGTGGGCAAAGGCGGGATTGGGCCGGTCACGAAGGCGATCCAGAAAGAGTTCTACGCCATCGTGCGCGGAGAGAAGAACGACCGCTACGGCTGGCTCACGCCGGTGCCGGTGCGCAGCAAGCAGCCGGTGGGAGTGTAGGAAGGTTTTTGAACTCAGAGCAATTTGCGGGGCGCGTTTCGTCGCGCTCCGTTTTTATTTGCCGCACCAGACAACTTCTACCGGATACTTCTTGAACGCGTGATCGGAGGTAAGAACAACCATTCCCTCGGCGAGTGCCTGTGCGATGATCAGGCGGTCGAACGGATCGTAATGGTGCAGCGGAAGATCGAAAACCTTAAGACTGTGGCTTTGAGTCACGGAGAGAGAATGAATGCCTTGTGCGGCGATCCTCTCAGGAACATAGCGGGTGGGGGGCTCGGGTAGATCGAACTTCCCCAATTTTGTCTTGATTGCGATTTCCCAACTGCTGGCGGCTGAGAGATAGATGTCTTGCTCTCCGTCTGTCAAAATCTGAAGGCCCGCGCTACCGATCTTATCCGTGGGCCCCACGCTCCACAGCCAGACCATGGTATCCACCAGGTACTTCATTTCTTTCGCTTCCGGGATTTGGTTTCAAGTTTTGGAAGTTCCCCGCCGTAGAACAGCTTAAGCAGATCGTCGGGCAAAGGAGCGTCGAAATCGTCGGCAATCCATATTCGGCCCCGGTCCATCCCGAGGGGGCGAATCTTCTTCTTTTCCGGTTCCACCGCAACCAGGCGCGCTACCGGAACGCCGGAGCGTGCGATCGTCACTTCCTCCCCGGCGGCGACTCGCTGCAGCAGCCGGGAGAGATGGGTCTTGGCTTCATGGATGTTCACTTCCATGAAAACAAAAGTAGACTAAGTCCACGGACTAAGTCAAGGTCTCTGACGACCTTGGCGAAGAGGACGATTACTCGGCGCTGCCCGGAACGGCGGCAGCGGCAAATTTAGAGCGGAGAATCCTGGGCCGCCGGGGTTCCTTTGGTTAAGGCGGCTGCGAGTTGGATCTCCGCAATGGCGGCGTTTCGGGCGGGCTCGGCAAGGTCGCCGGGCTTTTGATTCTCGGCATGGATGAACGTGATATCCGTCAACCCGATGAAACCGAGGATGTGGCGCAAATACGGTTCCTGGTGGTCGTATTGCGCGGTAGGAGTGCCGGGGCGGAAAGCGCCGCCACGCGAAGTGAGCACCACCACCTTCTTTCCCTTCAGAACTCCTTCTGTACCAGCGGAGCCGTAAAGGACCGTGCGGCCGACACGGACGACCTGATCGATCCAGGCCTTTAAGGGAGCGGAAACCGTCAGGTTGTACATGGGGGCGCCGATCACAATCGTGTCAGCAGCCAGCAACTCTTCGATCAGCGTCTCGGAAACGGAGAGAGTTTGCCGTTGCGCGGGAGTCAAGCTGGCTGGGTCGGAGTGGGCGGCAAGCGTCCACTCGTCGGTGATCAGCGGAAGATAGGTAGTGGCCAAGTCGCGCTCAATCACTTGTCCCGCGGGATTCTGTTTTTTCCAGGCATGGACAAACTTGTCTGTGAGTTGGCGCGATACCGAATTGCGCCGGGCGCTGGAATCGATGCGAAGTAATTTCATGAGACCCTCCAACTTCAGCAGGTTTAGATAGTCCGGCTCGGACTTTGGTTACAATAAATAACTATTAACTCTTTACATAGTAGGAACTTTGGAGTAACCTAGTATCTATATGTCCCCTGCAAGGCCATCGTCGAAAATTTCCTCTCCGTGCGCCATCGGCGGGTTGCTGGAACTACTGACGCGGCCCTGGACGTTGCACATTCTTTGGGCTCTCAGCCACAACGGGCCTATGCGCTTTGGGGTGCTTCGGCGGCAGATCGAGGGGATTTCGGCGCGGGTGCTGACGGAGCGGCTGCGAACGCTGGAGGGAGCGGGCTTCGTGTTTCGCCACTACGAACAGACCATCCCCCCGGCGGTCACCTACGGCATCACCGATCGCATGAAGGACATCGAGAAGGTCTTAGCGCAACTCGAATCGCTGTCGCGAAAATGGCAGGGTGAAAGCAAGGCCACTACTACCTCCCAGGCCGATGCGCGGTCGGTTCACGCCTGATTCCGATCACCAGAGCGCACCGAAGGCTTTGTCCAAGAAACAATCGCAGCCGTTACCTAGGTCATCTTGGGGAAGGTGACGATTCGGTCCATCATAGGCAGAGCGTGTGGGGCTACATGCCTCCCAGGACAATTCTGCAATGAATATTGACGATCTGCTGCGGATAGCTACGGAACGCAAAGCCTCCGACTTGCATTTGAAGGTGGGAAACTATCCTCACCTGCGCGTTGACGGCGATCTGGTGCCGTTGACGGAACAGCCGCGGGTGAGCGCGGAAGACATGCTGACCATGGCGTTCAGCATGATGTCGGCGCGGCAAAAGCAGAAGTTCAAAGAGACCACGGAAATCGATATGGCCTACGGCGTGGCCGGGCTGGGGCGGTTCCGTGTGAATATTTTTCAACAGCGCGGCAACGTGGGACTTGTGCTGCGCGTCATTCCTACCAAGATTCGCGCGCTTGATGAGTTGTTCCTGCCCAAGGTGGTGGAGCAGATTTGCGAAATGCCGCGCGGGCTGGTACTGGTGACGGGCGTGACCGGGTCCGGTAAATCGACGACGCTGGCGGCCATGGTGGATCGGGTGAACTCGAGCCGCGCCGAACATATTATTACGATTGAAGATCCTATTGAATTCCTGCATCGCGATAAGAAAGGTTACGTGAACCAGCGCGAGATCGGCGTGGATACGCCGTCGTTCAGCGCGGCGTTGCGAGCCTCTTTGCGTCAGGATCCAGACGTGATTCTGGTCGGCGAAATGCGAGACCTGGAAACGATATCGACTGCGCTGCACGCGGCGGAAACCGGACACATGGTTTTCTCCACGCTGCACACGCTGGACGCGGTGGAAACGGTGAACCGCATCATCTCGATTTTTCCGCCGCCGGAGCAAAAGCAGATTCGTTTGCAGTTGGCGGCAGTACTGCGCGCGATCGTCAGCCAGCGGCTGGTACGGCGCTCCGATTCCGAAGGGCGCGTGCCCGCGGTTGAGGTGATGATAAACACGGCATTTATCCGGGAATCGATTTTGGTGCCGGAAAAGACGAGGTCGATTCGCGAGGCCATTGCGGCGGGCACATCGCAATACGGCATGCAGACCTTCGACCAGTCTTTGTGGGATTTATTCCAGGCGGGGCTGGTGGCGTACGAAGCCGCGCTGGAGAATGCTTCCAATGCCGACGATTTCAAGCGGCGCATGCAGGGCATTGCTTCCACCGCCGACATTTCAAGGCAGTCCATGCAGTCGGCTGGATTTGGTGGGGGGTAGAGCTTAACCACGAAGGGCACGAAGTAACACGAAGGTTAAAACTTGGTGGTTTCCCGTTCTGCTTCTCTTTTTTGGTTCGTGCACTCGAATGTGTTTTCCGCGCCTCTCTGATTGCGCTATCGTTAGCGCATGGCGTTTTCCCGTCCGAAGAAGAAGTTCTATTCCGAAGATGAGTTATACGAATACGCCGTCGGTGCGTTGGCGCGGCGCATGCGTACGGTTGCCGAATTGAAGCGTTTATTCCGGGCGCGAGTGGAAGACAGCGAATCGGAATATGGGCGGACGCTGGTCGAGTTGGTGATCCGGCGGTTGAAGGATCGCGGATATCTGAATGATTCCCAGTATGCGGCGTACTTCTCTTCGTTGCGGCGGGACAATCAGAAGTTCGGGCGGCAGCGCGTGGTCACCGAGCTGAAAGTTAAGGGCGTGCACGGCGACGTGATCGAAAAGGCTGTGGACGCGGCTTTCGAGGGTGTGAGCGAAGAAAAGCAGGCCCGCGAATTTCTGCGGCGGAAGCGGATGGTCAAACCGAAAGACCAGAAGGAAACGGCACGCATCTTTCGTCAGTTGATGCGGGGCGGCTTCGGGACCAAGACCATCTTCAGTATCTTGAAGAAATGGGATGTGGATGAAGAGACATTGAGCGAGTTGGAAAGCGAAAGCACTTAAGAGAGGCTAGTCTTCCCGCGCGTAACGTTCATGGTGCTTCTAAATATCCAGAGTTTCACTTGGCAGAGTCCTGGTTTTGATGCATACTCCTAGCGCCGTTCCCCAAAATCAATTTTCAGGAGTCACTATGAAGATCAGTGTGAAGACTATTCTTGCAGCCGTGCTGCTCAGCGCAGTTCCCATGGCGCTGGCTCAGGACGTCAGCTCAGACGTAAAGAAGACGGCGAAGGACACCGGCACCGAGACGAAGAAGGCTGCCAAGAAAACCGGTCATGCGACCGAGAAGGCGGCAGACAAAACCGGCGACGCGACCAAGACCGCCGCCCGTAAGACCGGCCACGCCACCAAGAAGGCCGCGACAACCACGGGCCACGCGACAGAGAAGGCGGCCGACAAGACTGGACACGAAACCAAAGTGGTGGCCAAAAAGACGGCACACGGCACCGAGAAAGCCGCCGACAAGACCGGCGACGCGACCAAGACGGCTGCCAAAAAAACCGGCAGCGGCGTGAAGAAGGGTACGAAGGCCACCGGGCACGAGATGAAGAAGGCCGGAGAGAAGACGGAAGACGCGGTAAAGTAGGGGCTTAAAAGGGTCCCGCTGGAATACTGAAGTGGCTTGCACTTTACAAGCTAGGGGATGGCGAGTCTCGATAGGCAGAAACGTCATTCCCACAAATTTTGGATCGAAGTCGATGTAGTAAGGCTCCGTAGAGCGATTCAGGCGTCCCTGACGGGACGCGGTTCCGTCTCGTTCCTCGGACCCGGCGTTGAAACGCCGGGGTATCGTCAATCGTCCCTCCGGGACGGATGCGCTTATCCAGCCTCCGCGGCTCCCGCCGACCTCCGCGCTTCTCGCCGACCTTCGCGCCGCTGTATGCCCAATGGCTACACGCCGGCAAGGAGTCTCGGAGGGACCATTGAAAATAGCCCGCCAGTTCACTGGCGGGTCAGTGACAAGATCCCTGACAGCGTCCCGGAGGGACGCGTGAAACTTAACCACGCCGCACCTCGGAATCTGTGACAAATGAACAGCCGGACCCATACGATCACGATTCGGGAAGCTTCAAAGCTGGGTGCTAAAATTGATGCATTCCATGCTGACAGGCTCTGAAATTCGCCGCAAGTTCCTCGACTTCTTTGTGCAGAAGGGGCACAAGGAGGTGCATTCGTCGTCGCTGGTGCCGGCGAACGATCCTACCTTGCTGTTCACCAACGCGGGCATGAACCAGTTCAAAGACGTTTTTCTGGGACTGGAGAAGCGCGACTACTCTCGCGCCACGACTTCGCAGAAATGCGTGCGCGCCGGCGGCAAGCACAACGATCTTGAAAATGTGGGCTTCACCAACCGGCATCACACTTTTTTCGAGATGCTGGGAAATTTCTCGTTCGGCGACTACTTCAAGAAGGACGCTATTGCTTATGCGTGGGAGCTGATCACTTCGAAGGAATGGTTTGGGATAGATAAAGACAAGCTGTACGTGACGATTTTCAAAGGCGCAGAGGTCTCGCCGGGTCAGCTATTGGGTAGTGATAGAGAAGCCCTGGTGCAATGGGTAAATGTTGGCGTCCCCCAGAATCGCATCCATCAGATGGGTATGCAAGACAACTTCTGGCAGATGGGCGACACCGGCCCCTGTGGCCCGTGCAGCGAGATTCATTACGACATGGGCGCTATAGCCAGCGACCAGGGGCATACGGATTGCGCGTTTAGCTGCGATTGCGGCCGCTACGTCGAAATCTGGAATCTGGTCTTCATGCAGTTCGACCGCGATACCAGCGGCAGGTTGAATCCACTCCCCAAGCCGTCGATTGACACGGGAATGGGCCTAGAGCGCTTAGCCGCGGTGCTGCAAGGCAAGATTTCGAACTACGACACGGATTTATTTGTGTCGTTGATCAGACGGGCAGCCGAGTTGACTGGGACATCGCTGAAGAAGGAGTTGGAGAAGGAAGCACACGCAAAATCAGCAGCTTCGTTGCGCGTGATTGCCGATCATTCCCGCGCGGCAACTTTTTTGATCTCCGATGAAGTGCTGCCTTCCAACGAAGGCCGCGGGTATGTCCTGCGTAAGATCATCCGCCGCGCCATCACCCACGGGCGACTGCTCGGACAAGAGAAGCCGTTCCTGCATGAGATGGTGTTCGCCGTCCGCGATTTGATGCAGGATGCTTATCCGGAGTTGAATGAAACAGCGGAGCGAGTGGCAAAGGTAATTCACACTGAAGAAACGCGATTTGCACATACACTCGGACTTGGACTCCCGAGGTTGGAGCAAGATCTCGACAAAGCTATCACCCGGTATGAGCGCGCGAAGGATACGGTTGCTAAGGCAGATTCGGGCGGCATTGCGCTAGGACCCAACCAAATTGCCATCGCACGCGAAGAGGCGGGCAGAGATCGCCCAATGTATTTGGGCGAACTGGCGTTCGTGTTGTACGACACTTTCGGAGTACCGCGTGATTTTATTGAGGACGCATGTCGCGATCGTGGTGTGTTATTCGATTCAGAAGGCTTCGAGCATGCGGTGTCCGAGCAGCGCGAGCGCGCCCGCACCTCATGGAAAGCAGTCTCCAAACAAACAGCTGACCCAGCATTTTTGCAGTTGGTCAAGACCCAATTCGAAGGCTACACGCAACTCCGATCAAGCAACTGTTCGGTGCTCGCAATAGTCAGCGGTCATATTGTTGATGAACTAAAGCCTGGAGACGTAGGCTCCGTTATCCTCGACCGCACTCCTTTCTATGCGGAGTCGGGCGGTCAGGTAGGCGACGTAGGTTGGTTCAACGTGCCGGGATCCAACCTCGTGCTGGCAGACGTGACTAGTTGCTGGTTTCCCCTGCAGGGAGTGCGCGCCCATGCTCTTGTCGCTAAGCAAACTATCCGCGTGGGCGACAAAGTCGATGCCGTCGTCAATGCTGACGTTCGCCAATCAACGATGCGCAATCACACGGCTACGCATTTGCTTCATGCTGGATTGCGCGAAGTGTTGGGTAAGCATGTGAAACAGGCGGGATCGCTGGTGGCACCGAATCATCTGCGGTTTGATTTTTCGCACTTCACCGCGGTTGAAGACGAAGAGTTGCAGGACATTGAGGACATAATTAATAAGGAAGTGCTGCGCAATCTGAAAGTCGAGACCATCACCGACGTTCCCATCGATGAGGCGATCAACCAGTATCACGCCATGGCGCTGTTCGGCGAAAAGTATGGCGACAAGGTGCGCGTAGTGCGGATCGGAGATTTCTCGACGGAACTTTGCGGCGGCACGCATACGGCTGCAACCGGCGAGATTGGGCTGATCAAGATTCTGAAAGAAGGCAGCGTGTCGTCGGGCGTGCGGCGCGTGGAGGCTGTTACTGGCGAGGGATCGCTGGCGCATTTTAGGAAGGATCACGAGTTGGAGAGCTTCGTTTCCAGCATCGTCAGTCCCACCCTTGCGCAAAAGACGCGCAAGGATGGGGCACCCTCGTCCGATATAGATCAGGCGCATTCCGAAATAGCGTCTCCTGCGAAAGCGCTGATGCTCGAGCTCGAAAAGAAGGATGCCGAGATCAAGCGACTGGCGCGGGAACTGGATGAGGCGCGGATGAAGTCGGCGTCATCGAGCACGGCGAATATCGGCGAGAAGGTCAAAGATGTGAAGGGAGTGAAGGTTTTGGCGCATCGCGTGGATAATTTGGAGCGCGCGCAATTGCGCACGCTGGTCGATCAACTGCGCGACAAGATTGGCTCCGGCGTGGTGGTGCTGGGCTCGGCTTCGAATGGAAGCGTATCGTTGATTGTCGGGGTCACCAAAGATTTGACCAGCCGCGTGCAGGCCGGCAAAGTGATTGGTCCGGTGGCGCAGAAAGTTGGCGGGAAGGGCGGAGGGCGTCCCGACCTGGCCGAGGCCGGAGGAAAAGACACTGCCTCGCTGGATGCCGCATTGGACGGGGCTTACGCGGTGGTGGAGTCGCTGCTTGCATGAGCAGCAGCGCAGACCTACAGTTGCTCTATTCTCGGGTGGTTGTCGGGCGACAAAGAAACTGTCGAGCTGCGCTCGACGGACAGCTGAGGGCGGCTGTCCCCACACGAGCATTCTCACTCCTTTGCTTGCATTTCCATTGACATAGCTATCTCAGATAGCTATTATAAATTATGCAAGTCAGCGTGGCAGATGCTAAGAACAAACTGCCGGAATTGATTAAGGCGGTCGAAGACGGAGAGCCGGTGACCATCTGCCGCAGGGGTGTGCCGGTAGTGGATATCGTGCGCACCAAAACACCAGTTCGCAAAAAGCGAACTCTAGGCACCCTCCGAGGGCAGATCAAGATCATCGATCCGGACTGGTGGAAGCCAATGACGGACAAGGAAGTGGAAGACTTCCTTGCCGGCCGCTACTAAAAGCGAGCCATGCGCCTATTGCTGGATACCGCAGTCCTCATCTACGCAGTCGAATTCCCGGAGCGGCTTAGCAGGCGTGCGTCGACGGCGTTGCGAAACCTGGATAATGCACTTGAGTTGAGTGCAATCTCGGTTAGTGAGATTGCGATTAAGGCTGCTTCCGGCAAGCTGGCGTTCTCGGCCGTGCTCCTACGTAAAGCCATGGACGATTTGGGAGTTCGCATCCTGCCTTACAGGGCTGATCATGCCTTCCACATGTTTGGGCTACCGCGCCATCATGGCGATCCCTTTGACCGCCAAATTATTGCTCAGGCCTTGTGCGAGAGAATTTCGATTGTGACGCCGGACGAGAAGTTCAGCCTATAT
>WNFJ01657605.1_pt1 | contig 10824 bp, 9 predicted proteins | sample 5400461 | NCBI WGS metagenome assembly WNFJ01 (sample SAMN13153349, study PRJNA577476) | soil metagenome | isolation source: 115 cm saprolite on Douglas fir-dominated hillslope | place: USA:California | collected 2013-09-17
GTAGGCGGCGAACAGCTCAGGTTCCTTCAGCCGCGCGTGCTCGACGGCCGCACCCTGCGAGCCCGTGTCCGCAGCCTTCTGCGCCGCGGTGCTCGGGCCGCCCGGTGGGTCGGCGGCGGCTGTCTCGCCCGCCGCCTCCGGCACCGCGCCGGTCGCCTCGGCGGGGGAAGTGGTCCTGGCCGTAACGCCAGGCGCCGGGCTCGGCGCGGCGGTGGCCAGATCCGCGGCCGCGCGGGATCCATCAGGAACCAGCCACAGCGATCGCGGCTTTGTGTCGTCGAACTTACCGTCCCTGCCATAGGCGCGGACCAGGTACTGCAACTCCCGCCCCGCAGCGGAGAGCTGCTTCGCGCTCGGCTGCCACTCCGCCGAGCCGTCCGGATCGGTCGCGAGTACGGCGAGGGGCGTGCTCTGCGTCGACAGCCCCGCCTCGAATATCCGGACTTCCGCGCGCTCGATGAAAGCCCCGTAGTTGCTGTACATGTGAAAACGCACGGGCGCTGCAATCAGACCCTCGTCCGGGGTCTGTTGGAACACGACGACGCTGGGGGCTACCGCCACACTCAGCCGGCGCCGCGCCCTGAGATTGTCGAACTGGAACTGAATGTCCGCCTTGTCCAGGGCGACGTCCGTGCAGCGCTGCACGTCCGCGGAGCTCCTGCCCGGGTCGTCGATGGGCACGCCGTCCACGGTGATGTGCATCGTGTTGACACCGAAGGGGCTCCGCGGCGTGAGCTCGCGCGTCAGAGGCGTGACGTTCACACCCTCGTAGTCGTCGAGCACGGCGGGCTCGTCGTACACGACCTGCACCACGACGTAGGAGGACTCTCCCTGGGTGAAGCCCACATTGACCACATCGCTCGACTGCACAAAGCCCCGGCCCTCGTGCTCGGCCTGCGAGGCTGCCAGGTGCATCTGGTCCGTGATGAGCTCCATCGCCCGCCGCGCCCGCGCGGCGGACAGGCCGACGTCGTCGCCGTACACCGCGGCGGTGCGGCGATCGAGCCGCTGGTTGCCCGTGTAGCCCAGGAAGCGCAGCCGTACGTGAGACTTGTCGTGCAGATCCGCCATGGCGCGCTGCAGGCTCTCGATGTAGCCGGGCGGAATGATCGCGCGTCCGTTCGTAAGCTGCAGAGGAGCGATGCTGCCCCACGCCGGCTCATAGACCTTCGTCACCACCTCGGCACCCGCACTCGGGCAGAGCTGTGGCTCGTCGGGCAGCTCCTGCAGCTGGTCGTCGTACCAGAACTGCACCTCAACGCGGCGGTTCTGGGCCCGTCCTTGAGCGGTGTCGTTCGCGGCGAGCGGCGCCGTGGCACCGCGTCCGTCGCTCGCCACCACCGTGCCCGGGAGCTTGAGCGCTTCCTGCACGGCGAGCGCCACGCGATGTGCCCGCGCCTTCGAGAGTGCGACGAGGTCACCGTAAATGCGCTCATCGCGCCCCGTGAGTGTTACATCATCCGTGTAGGCGACGAACTTGACCACTACGTTCGACTTGTCGTGCAGGTTGCTCAGTGCCTTGCTGATCTGCGCGATGAACTCCGGTGAGACCTGGACGTTCTCCTGGTCGTAATGCAACGGCGGAACCACGTTGATCAGCCGCGCCCGGCGCGCCGCGCCTTCCTTGAAGCTCAACTTGCAGAGCGTCTCCATCCGGCAGACCTTGACCTGCTTGATCTGCTGCCGCACGAGGACTTCCTGGTCCCCTTCGCGCGCTTTCGGCTGGTCGTACCAGACTTCCACCTCCACCCGGCGATTGAGAGCGCGGCCCTCGGCGGTGTCGTTCGAGGCAATAGGGTGGCTTTCGCCGGCCCACTCGTAGGCGATCCCCTCGGGCTTCAGTTGCAGTGCCCGCTGGAGGAATTCCGCCACCTCGCCGGCGCGCTCGCGTGACAGTCCGGCGTTATCCTCGAACATTCTGGCGAGCGCCGGGGACAACCGCTGGCTGTCGGCATGGCCGACCAGGTGCAGACGCACGTTGCGCCGATCACGCAGGCCCTCGAGAGCCTTGCGCAGCGTCTCGACGTAATTGTCGGGAATTTTCGCCACACCGGATTCGAAATGTATGGGCGAAATGACGTTCCTGAGCTTCACGGTCTCGAAGCTCTCGCCTAGGATTTGCCGCTTCTCGAGCCTGTCGCCCGCCTCGGTCTTGATCTGCTCGGGGTCCCGCGCCCACGGCGCGAACGGCTGCTCGGTCGACAACTGTCGCTCCACCGCGCTACCGAGCGGCGTCTCGCCGAGGGTCTGTGCCTGCGCGCCCGTTGCGGCCTGCAGCAGCGCGAAGAGCAACCAGGCGCGACGCTTGCCGGTGCCGCTCATTTGGCGCCTCGCAGTCGCTCGACCGGTTCCCGGGGCGGGCCGCCGCGCAGCCAGAAGACCTCGCGCTCGATCGTGAGCTCGTAGCAGCAGTTCATCGCGCGCCAGGCGTCCCTGATCGCCTGAGCGACCGCTTCGATGCGCCGGTCGACCAGGCGCGTGTCCTCGACGTCGGCGACATAGGACAGGCGCAGGACCGATCTCGATTTGCGCAGCTCCGCGAGCAGCAGCTCCAGTCTCGGCTGCCATTGCGGCCGCATGTCGGCGGTTCCCGGCTCGAACACCGCATCCGCGAGATCGAGACTCACGACGTGCTGGATGGACGCACCGAACTCGAAGCGCAAGGCCTTGCCGCGCGTGGCGTGCTGCACGAGCACCTGCGGCGTAGTCAGTCGATAGCCGCTCGGCAGCGTCCGGTCATCGAGCTTGAGGGTGAAGTTGCTGCCCCGGCCCTCGAGCGGCGTGATCGCGCAGGTGATGTGGAATCGCCCGAACTCGTCGGTGACTGCGGCCAGACCCCTGGTGGTCACGAGTCGCACGCCGGGCAGACCCTTCTCTCCCGGATCCTGGTGGCCGTTACCGTTCGTGTCGTCGAAGACCTTGCCGATGACGTCCGTGCAATCGAACGTCGTATCCGGCACCACAACGACCGTGGCGCTGGCCTCAGCCGACACCGGATTGCCGAGGGTCGCGGCGGGAGCCGTGGCGCGGTTTACCGCAGTGCGCGTGACCGTGGCGATTGCCTTGGTTGCCTGAGCGTAGATCCCTGCAGTGCCGCTGACCTGGGTGAAAGCCTGGGCGCGGTTCACGAACTGGCCTTCGCCCCCCCCCGCGCCCACGGCCAGCAGCAGCACGACGGTGTGCTGCGCACCGCCTGCGAAGCTGAGATTGGTCCAGGTGAGCTGGAACCCGGACACCGTGGGTTCCGTTGGCGTGCCGTCGAGGCGCGCTGATCCAGCGATGTACCGGAAGCCTGCGGGGAAGTTGTCCACGAGCGCTGCGCCCTGGACAGCCCCGCTGAGCACGTTGGTGACGGTGATGGTGTACGGCACGAGCTGCCCGCGCGTCACCCCGACCAGCGGAGTCGTCTTACTGACGGTCAGCGCCCCGGGGGGAGTGTCCAGCTGAACCGAGACGCTCGCTGAGGCGGTCTGCGGTGGGTTGCCCCAAGTCACGACGCCGGTGTTGGTGACCTTCGTGCCAGTGGCGAGCGTGTTGCCGAGCGTGGCGCGGAAGCGCAGATCGATCGTCCCCCCGGGTGCGAGCGGTCCGTACGTGGCCGAGTGACCGTCACGCCCGTCACCGAGCCGTTCATGGTCGCCGTGCCGGCCACGTATGTGAGCGCCCCGGACCCCGCCGCGTTCAGGTCGTCCGTGATCACCACCGGGCTCAGCGGGTTCGCCGAGGTGTTGGTCACGTGCACCAGGTAGTCGACGGTTCCACCAGGTGCCGCCGGGCCGCCCCCCACCACCGTCACCTGCTTGGTGATGCTCACGGCGGAGGTCGTCACCGTCACCGTGTGGGCGTCCTGGCAGTCCAGCACCCCGGGCGTGCCGTTGGTCAGCGTGCAGCTGGTGCTCTGCCGGCCGGTGTCGCTGCTCGGGCCGCTGTACCACTGCGTCGCACCGGCCACGTTGGTGAGCGTGGCGCCGTTCTGTGTGTTCGCATCGAGCTGCGTCTGGTAGGTGACGATGAGGCGCTGCGACGGGCCGATCACCGCCGCGGCACTCAACAGGTTGAGCGTCAGCGTGCAGGCGGGCGCCCCGGCATAGCTGACCGTGTAGCCCGTGCCGGCCGTGAGCGGTCCCTTGCCCGGCACCGGCGTCACGCCATCGGCCTGGAACACCTGCGCGGAGAGGATCTGCGGCGCCGCCGTGCACATGCCGCCGGTGGCACCCGTCGGCAGCTTGTCTACGATCGTCGCGTTCCAGGCGTCAGTCTGACCGGTGTTCTGCACGTTGAGGGTGAACCGCCCCAACTGCCCGATGTTCATCGTCGCCGGTCCGCCCTTCGTGAGGGTGAGAGCGGGCGGTGTCGGGGCGACCACCTGGATCGAGACGCTCCCCGAGGCGCTCTGCGGCGGGTTGTTCCAGGTAACGACGCCGGTGTTGGTGACCGTCGTGCCGGCGGCAAGCGTGTTTCCGAGCGTGGCGCGGAAGCGCAGATCGATCGTCCCCCCGGGTGCGAGCGGTCCGTACGTGGCCGAGTAGCTGGCGACGCTGACACCGTTGGGCGAGCCGTTCATGGTCGCCGTGCCGGCCACGTACGTGAGCGCCCCGGACCCCGCCGCGTTCAGGTCGTCCGTGATCACCACCGGGCTCACCGGGTTCGCCGAGGTGTTGGTCACGTGCACCAGGTAGTCGAGCGCTGCGCCCGGCACGGGTGGGCCGCCGCCCACCACTGTCACCTGCTTGGTGATCGTGACCGCGGAGATCGTCACCGTCACCGTGTGCGCGTCCTGGCAGTCCAGCACCCCGGGCGTGCCGTTGGTCAACGTGCAGGTGTAGGTCTGGCGACTGGTGTCGCTGCTCGGGCCGTTGTACCACTGCGTCGCACCGGCCACGTTGGTGAGCGTTGCGCCGTTCTGCGTGTTCGCATCGAGCTGCGTCTGGTAGGTGACGATGAGGCGCTGCGACGGGCCGATCACGGCTGCGGCACTCAACAGGCTGAGGGTCAGCGTGCAGGCGGGCGCCCCGGCATAGCTCGCCGTGTAGTCCGTGCCGGCCGCGAGCGGTCCCTTGCCCGGTACCGGCGTCACGCCGTCGGCCTGGAACACCTGTGCGGAGAGAATCTGCGGGATCGCCGTGCACATGCCGCCGGTCGCGCCCGTCGGCAGCTTGTCCACGATCGTGGCGTTCCAGGCGTCAGTCGTCCCGGTGTTCTGCACGTTGACGGTGAACCGCCCCAGCTGCCCGATGTTCATCGTCGCCGGGCCACCCTTGGTCATCACCAGAGTGGGCGGCGTCGCGATGGTCAGCGGCGGTGAGACCCCCTGCTCTCCTGGCAGCGGGTAGTGGAAGACTCCGCCGATGGTCGTTCCTAACGTCCAGTTGGCCGTGTTGGAAAACTGCGTGCCGGGCGAATTCGGCGGCACCACGTTGTTGAGTACGACCGTGACTTTCAGCACGATCTGCTGGCCGGCCGGAATCGCGGGGAAGCCGCTGAAGGTGAGTAGCCCTCCCGTGCTCGTGATAGTGAAAGGCACCGCCGCGCCGCTCCCCTTCCAGGCGGCGCTGCTGCTCAGGTAGCTGAGCGATACCCCGGTCGCATTGAGGTTGTCAGTAACGGTGACCTGGTCGACTTCGACGTTCGAACCGTTGGGATTGACCACGGCGCCGGTCGTTCCACTGACTAGTTCCGGGAAGGTGAGCGTGTAGGTAAAGGGCACCCCGATCGAGACGAGGGGCGTCCCCGGAGGATTTTGTTTGTCGATCTTATCGACCGGTACGAAGAGGCTCGCGCACTTCAGGATGTGTGCGCGGGTGATCGAGCCGTTCACGAACCAGACGAAGTCCCCGTGCTCGTGGCTGTCGCACGACATGTTGCCGTCGAAGACGACGTTGTCGAAGACGAGCAGCGTGTTTGACGTGCTCAGCCAAGTGATGCTGCCGTTATACGGATTCGACGCCGGGTAGTTCCTGATGGTGCAGGCGCCGTCGATCTGCAATAGGTTCGGCGGCGTCGGGTGGACATTGCCGTCCAGGACGCCGCCGTATGTGCCGACGCAATTCGAGCTCTGCGCGTGCGCCGGGCGGACGCCCACGACCAGCAATGCGAGGCCGAGCAGCAGGAGTGCCATCCAGCCGCGGCGCGCTCTAACGTTGATAGTGGTCCCACTCGTGCTCAATCGCGTACCTCTTGCCGACCCGTCGTATCGACAAGGGGCCGAGGCAGCCCGAGTTTCGGACTGGAGTTGCGGCAGTCCCGCTGTCGTGGAGCCCTTGAGGCTCTTTAGACCGGTGACTTTGCGTCCCCACCTTTCGGTGGGTTTGCCCTTGTCGTGTCCGGGGAGTGCTGATCGCTCAGATCAAATTGCGCGTCCTCAGGCAGCGGGAAGGAAATCGATCGGATAGATGATGGTCACCGGCGGCACGACCTTGACGCCGAAGTTGAACGCCTTCACCCGCTCCACGACCTGCGCCGCAAGCTCCGGCGCATTCATGTTGGAGCCGTGGAGCAGGCACATGGACACGCTGCCGTCGGGCTCGATCGTCAGGCGCAGGATCATCTTTCCCTGCAGCGTCGGCTCCCGGCGCAACTCGAGGTTGTACAACCGATAGAGCTGGGCCTTGTGACGGTCAAAGACGATCTGTATCTCCTCATCGGTACGTCCCGGACCAGGCCCGTCGCTCACCGGGCGGCTCGCCGCAGCCGCCGATCCGATGCCGCTCGAGGCCTGCGTCAGGCTGCCGCCGCGAATGGCGTTGCGCTCGGTACCGCCGCCCGGGCCGAAGCCGCGACTCACGGCCGCAAGGTTGATCCCGCCGCTCGAGCCGGGGGCGCTGGTCGTCAGCATCGCGCGCTCCGGCCTGCCCACCGAGTTGTTGGCGTTGTTGATGGGTGCCTGAGAACCGAGTGCCGCATTGATCTGCGTGTTCGCGAGCGCGGCAAGCCGCTCCTTGAACACCATCAGCCCGGCCGGCTGCGGCTCCACCGGAGCCTCGACGGCCGGCTTCACCGGCTCCTCCGTCGGGAGCTTGCGCGCCAGCTGCGGTGTCGGCTTCTCCACGGGTTTCTGCACCTCCGGCCTCGGTGGCGGCGGCAAGCGGCGCGGTGGCACCGGCGGCCTCGGCAGCTGTGCCATGGTGATATGGAGCACGTGCTCCGGCAGTGCCTCCTCGGGCGGTCGCGCAAGCGGCAGACCGACCAGGGGTAGGATCAGTGCCAGAAGGAGGCAGACCGCCAGCGCGCCCAGCAGCGACTTCTGAAAGCGCCGGTCATCCTCTCCTCCCCAGATCCAGGGCATGATGAGCGGACGGGAGTGAAGCCCGCTGATCTCCCGCTCGATGATCCACTCCTGCCGGAGCCGCTCCTCTTCTTCCTGCTTCTCGAACAGCTCGTCTTCGATCAGTCCGACACGATACTGTGCCTTGTCGATCTGTTCGCGGCTGCTCTGGCGGCGCGCCTCCAGCTCGCCCACGCGGCTCTCGAAGGCGCTGACACGTTCGCGCACCCGACCCAGCTGATCCTCACCGGTCGAGACCGCCTCCCGAGTACCCCAGAACAACTGCGCGCCGCCAAGCTTGCCCAGCTCGCCCAGGGCGTCGCAGACCTGATGCAGCAGGCGGTGCTGGTTGCGCTCGGTCGCGAGAGCCTCGAGCTGCGCATCGAGCGCCCGCAGCTCGTCGACGAGGACGTCGACCGACTCCTGCGACGTGCCGAGTTCCGCGATGAGCGCCTGCTGATGCCTCAGCGCCTCATCGTTCGGCGGCTGCTGATCTTGCGGCGTCCGCTGGTCCTCCAGCGTCTGCTGATCTTGCGCTGTTTGCGAATTCATGCCGTTACCTTGAGGTGAAATGACGGTCACCGTGTCCCCTCAGCGGGCCGCTAGCTGCCCTTGACCGCGTTGACTGGCGTTTCCTTCTGCAGCACCGCGAGCGCGATCTTGCCGTACGCCGCCGCCGTGCACGTCGCCAGAACCTTGCGCAGCACTTCGTACGGCAGGTCCTTGTCGGCCATGACCGTGACCTCCTGCGAGGTGAGCGCCGCGTCACGCGCCGCCGCGTCGAGACCGGCAATCGGGCGCTGCAGCACCTTGCGCAGTGGCTCGATCAGCTGCGTGCGCGGGTCGCTGACTTCCGCGAGGCTCGCGACTACCTCACCCTGCACCAGCAGCGCGTCCTTCGTGACCATCACCACGACCGACTGTTTCGGGCGCGCATCGGTATGCGCCTGCGGAATGCTCACCCCCTTGGAGTTCTGCAGCACCTCCACATCCGTCGAGTACACCAGCAGGAATGCCACCATCACCGAGAGAATGTCGATGAGGGGTATCAGATTCAGATGTGCATCGACCCGCTCGCGTCGCATGCGCGGCATCAGGCCGAGATTCAGCACTTTCATGGCGCATCTCCGAGAGCTATGTTGGTGAACAGTGCGACCTTCGCGGTCTGCGGCGCCCGCGCGCCCGGTGTGCCGGCCGGCGCTCCCGGTACGGCCTCGCCGGCGACCAGCGGGTCCGCAACCGGCAACTCCGCGCTGCGAATCGCGTCCATCGCCTGGATCAGCTCGTCGTAGGGGACCCTCGGCTCCGAGAGCACCGACGCGTCCTCCGAGGTCGGATGCTCGCGCTTCACCGCCAGCGCGCGCTCGGTCAACGCGTTCAGGTCGTACGCGCCGTTCACCTTCGGGATCGTGGCTATCACCTGATTGCCGTCGCCGAGCTCGAAGTCGTCCTGGCGGACGATGACCTCGAGTCGGAACTTCGGCTCCGCAGGCTTCGCGGGCACCGAGCTCGGCAGGTCGATCTGCATGATCGCGATGCGCGAGAACACTGCCGTCATCAGCAGAAAGGTGACCAGGACGGTGAAGATGTCGATCATCGGAACGAGCAGCAGCTCGGCCGGCTTGCGCTCGCGACGCATCAGGAGAGTGCGCATGGCGTGATCCTCAGGCCGCCGACGCCGTTTGCTGCACGAGCTCGAGGCGGCTCTGGGCCCGAGCCGCCTGGCGCGCCGCGACCGCGTTCAGGAAGCGGATGGCCGCCGTCTCCAGGCCATCGCTCAACCCCATGGTCTTCGACTGCAGAAAGGCGTGCAGCACCAGGATCGGAACCGCGGTCACGAGCCCGAAGGCCGTGCAGTTCATGGCCTCCGAGATGCTCGCCGACAACAGGTTCGCCTTGTCAGCCGGGTTCACTGTCGCCACTGCGGCGAAGGCGTGGATCAGGCCGCTCACCGTGCCCAGCAGGCCGAGCAGCGTCGCGACATTGGCCGCCGTCGCGAGGTAGTGGGTGCGCTTCTCGAGCTGCGGCACGATTTCCATCATGCTCTCCTGCATCGCTTTCTCCACGTCATCGCGCCGCCGCACCGCCCCCTGCAGGGCAAGCCCCATGTTCAGCACCCGCGCGATCGGAGAGTCGTCCTTGCCCATGAGCTCGCGCGCCTTGTCGAAGTCCCCGCTCGCGATCACCGGCTCGACTCGGCTCCACGTGCGTCGATTGCCGGCGCTCATCTTCGCGAGCGTGACGTAGCGCTCGATCGTGATCGCGGCCGCGATCGCCCCCACGAGCAGGATCGGGAACATGAACGCTCCGCCTGCGGTGAAGAACCTGACAATTGGATAGAAGAAGTCCATATGCATACCTCTTGAAACGTTACGATCTGTCAAACCACTTCAGGATCCGGTCTCAAGTCCGGCAGGCCCGCTCACTTCGTGCCCGTTCTGAACTCGTAATACGAGAGCTCCCGCAAGAAGACCTCCTTGTCCACCGGCTGGGTCGACGAGTCGAGGAGCCTCGACACGCTCGGCATGTCCCCGAGCTGCGAGCTCTTCCAGGGAACCAGGACGAGTGACTTCGGACTGTCCTCGTTTCCGAGGATCGACATACCCGACATCTTCACGTCACCGCCGGGCTGCGTCTTGGTGGTCGCCGCCGCCAGATCCGGCTTCTCCTCACCGCTCGCAGTTCTCGCCGTGCGCTTCTTTGCAGGCTCCTTCGCTACGTCAGCTGGCGCCGCCTTCGCGGCCGCGCTCGGTGCCGGCGCTGCGGTCGCCGTCTCGTCGCCCAGGGCGGCGCCCGCCCCGAGAAGCAATGGCAGGCAGAGAATGAGTTTGGGCAACATGAGTCCCTCCTAGCGCGCCGCTCTCGCGTTCAGATCGGCGATCCACACCGCGACCTGCCCGTCGTCCGGCACCAGCCGCTGGTAGGCGGCGTAGTTCTCCCGGGCGCACGCGAGATCACCCAGGTACACGTCGCAGAGAATCGCGAGATTCAGCCGCGCGTAATGAAATCCCGGGAATATTCCCAGTGCCTTCTCGTAGCTTTCGCGGGCGGCGCTGAACTCGCCCTTGCGCCGGTAGAGGATGCCGAGCTCGTTGTACGCCACGAGCTGGCGAGGGTTGAGCTCGACCGCGCGCTTGAGACTGGCCACCGCGTTGTCGAGATCTCCGGACCTGCCGTAGGCGATGCCGAGATCGACGTACGCCGCCGCGGCAGCGGGTGCTTTCTCGGTAACCCTGTGCAGCAACGCGATCCCCCGGTCGTATTGCCCGGCGTCCACCAGTCGTATCGCGTTGTCGAAGTCAACACGAGCGTCCGCAGGAACGCGCAGCTTCTCGGTGAGCTGAAAGCGGCCCGCTTCCGGCTGCAATGCCGCCCCCGTCCCGCGCGCCTTGGTCGCAGGCTCGATCGTCGAGCAGGCGACGAGCGCCATAGCCAGCGCGAGCCCGACGGCTGCGCACCTGACGCTCGCGGTCCGTGCCGTATCACCGCGTGATCGCATTGCCTGCTCCTGCCGTGACTTGTCCGCCCGTGCCATCCGACTGCCCCGGGGGTCGCGCCAT
>WNFJ01751352.1_pt1 | contig 10824 bp, 13 predicted proteins | sample 5400461 | NCBI WGS metagenome assembly WNFJ01 (sample SAMN13153349, study PRJNA577476) | soil metagenome | isolation source: 115 cm saprolite on Douglas fir-dominated hillslope | place: USA:California | collected 2013-09-17
CGTTCTGTACTGTGCGCGTCATCGCTTCTCAACCGATGCGATGGAAGGCACAGGCAACGTGATGGCGGTGATGGATGCGATGGGGCATGGGTCGGTGAACACGACACGCATCTACACGCACTCCAATGTGCAGCAGATCAGGGAAGCGATGGAGCGGCGGAACCAGTTATCAGCGATGCCTGTGGAAGCTGTGGAAAAACCGGCCACAAAAGCGGCCACAGTCGCCTGAAGCAACTGTGTGAGGAAATGTTGTAAGTGATTGAAGGAGAGTTGGTAGCGCTACCGGGAATCGAACCCGGGTTTGAAGATTGAGAATCTTCCGTCCTAACCCCTAGACGATAGCGCCCTCGATGAACGCTGATTATAACAAAGCACTCCGATTGGGCAGAAGGCCACGCTAGTCGCGTTGACGTCATTCGCACTTCTTTGTTTTCCGTTTGTTCCCTGTGCAAATTTTCTGCCCAGCCTATTTCATCCACAGCTTCCCACGGTTTATAGTAGTTCTATCTCTGCTGACCAATCACTGAGCTAAAGACGCGCATTGCAGGGGCGACGTGTATGTCGTTCATCTATCAACAACTCAATTCATTCCTAAACTTAGGCACATGTAAGGAGTATTCAATTATGGCAAGGCCAAAGACCCCAACAGGGAGCAAACAGAAAGACACCGTTATTCCCAACAGCACACCGGCCGTCCCCGCCACTCAGGCAGTAGCTGCGGGAGCCTCACAAGCCGAAGGGACCAGATCCGAAACGCGAAAGCTGGAGATCGTAAAGACCGACTCCCGGAACAACGTGGTTCCAATGAATTTGGAAGACGAAATCCGCCGCCGCGCCTACGAACTTTCCAAGCAGCGTGGTTTTGAGGCTGGCCGCGAGACCGAGGATTGGTTGACTGCGGAGCGCGAGGTCCTGCAGCGTTACCGTCAGCAGAGCGCATAAGCGCGTTCTGTTGTAAATCCGCATGGCGGCCGTGCCCCGGCCACCTCCTGGCGGTCAAATTCCGCCCTCCGGTCGGACTTGTGCCCGGTCACCTTTGACAGGCCGAGTACTTGTTTTAAGAGCTCCGTACCACCTCACGGATGTGGGACAATAGGAGTTGCTGCTCTCGCCTATCTCCCACCGGGGGGTTCTCCGTTGCCTTGGTGAGAGGTTTTTGAAAAAATGCCTCAGGACTCCCTCACATGGCGCAAATTGGCAGTTTCGCTCTTCTTCTCGCCTTGGCATTGAGCGCTTACTCGTTCTTGGCCGGGTTGATCGCGCTGGTCCGCCAGGATCAGGGTTCGGAACGCCTGGGTGAAACCGCTCGCCGCGCGGGGATTGCGGTCTTCGCTGCAGTCTTACTCGCCGCAGTCGTCCTCGTCATTTGCGCCTTCCAGGACAATTTCACCATTGCCTATATCTTTCATCACAGCAACCGCGCCCTGCCGGCTCCTTACAAGTTCGCCACGCTGTGGTCCGGACAGGAAGGGTCGCTGCTGTTCTGGTCGCTCCTGCTTGCCTCCTACGGTTTCGTATTGCGGCTGCGTTACAGGACTGATCCCCGGCTCTTTGCTTATGCGTCAGTCATTCTGGCTGCAGTGCAAATCTTCTTCCTGATGCTGCTGAATTTTGCCGCGCATCCGTTCGCGATTCTGCAAGGCCCACTGCGCCAGGATGGAAGCGGTCTCAATCCCTTGCTGCAGTATCCGGAGATGGTCATCCACCCGCCGATGCTCTATCTCGGATACGTGGGCTTCACCGTGCCCTTCGCTTTTGCCATGGGTGCGCTGATCATGAAGTATCCCGGCGAGAAATGGATTCACATCACCCGCCGCTGGACCATGGTCACCTGGGGTTTTCTGACTTGCGGAGTTTTCCTGGGTGCGCACTGGGCGTATTCGGTACTGGGATGGGGCGGCTACTGGGGATGGGACCCTGTCGAGAACGCCTCCCTGATGCCCTGGCTGACCGGCACCGCCTTCCTGCATTCGGTGATGATGCAGGAAAAGCGCGGCATGCTCAAAGTCTGGAACATGTGGCTGGTCTTCGCCACGTTCTGGCTTCACGCGCAGCGGAATCATCAGCTCGGTGCATGCCTTCGCGCAGTCTTCCATCGGCGAATGGTTCTTCTGGTTCCTTATTCTTAGCTTCGCGTCGTTCTTGTTCTTCTTCTTGAAGAACAAATCGCACCTGCGCAGCGAGCACAAGCTCGAGTCGCTGATCTCTCGCGAGTCCAGCTTCCTGTTCAATAACCTGCTCTTCGTTCTCCTCTGCTTCACCGTCCTATGGGGAACGTGGTTCCCGAAGATCTCGGAATTGGTGCAGGGCAACCAGGTCACCGTCGGAGCCCCGTTCTATAACCGGGTCGCGGTCCCCGTGGCGATGCTGCTCCTGCTGCTCACCGCCGTGGGCCCGCTGCTGGCGTGGCGCAAGACTTCCCTGGAGAGCCTGAAACGCAACTTCCTTTGGCCGACGATTGGCGCCATCGCAGTCGCAGTCTTCCTGATGGTCACTCCAGAGAGCTGGGGCTCGCCTTTTGGCATGCGGCCGTGGAAAGACTTCTCTTACTTCTATTCATTGATGGCGATCGCTCTTTCCGTGCTGGTCGCACTGACTGTGGCCTCCGAGTTTTACCGGGGAGGCCGCGTCATCTCGAAGCACACGGGCCAGAACATGTTCGCCTCAATGGTCCAACTGACCCACCGCAATAGTCATCATCGGACTGGCAGGCGCTGCTTTCAATCAGGATAAAGAGCAGGCCCTGAGCTTCGGCGACAAGCTAACGATCGGCGGCTATACCCTGATCTGCCGCTCCTACACGCAGGAAGACAAGCCGAACTATGCCAGCGAGTGGGCCATCATCGACATTGAAAAGAACGGACGCCAGATCGACACTCTCTATCCCGAGCGCCGCTTTTACAAGGCCAGTCAGCAGGCACAGACCATGCCCTCGATCCGCTCCACGCTGAAAGAAGACCTCTACCTCGTCTATGAAGGCCAGGACGCAACCGGTAAACCGATCCTCAAGGCTCATCTCAACCCGCTGGTGATGTGGCTCTGGCTGGGTGTCTGGATCATCATCGGAGGCACGATTCTTGCCTTGGTTCCCAACGCCCCCGCCCCAGTGAGTGTAACCGCGCCCAAGCCGGTGAATGCCGCCATTCCCGTGGGAGCCGGGGATTAACGTGACAGCGACCGTGATGAAGATGAACCCGTCTATGAATTCATCGCGCACGCGAAGCCCCCTCGCAAGAGTACTGCGCGTCGGACTACTCTGCACCGCTGTCTTTTCCCTGATGGGCGCCGGAGATCCCGCCTCGCGCTTCACCGAACTCGGCCACCAGTTGATGTGCATCTGCGGCTGCCATCAGATTCTGCTGGAGTGCAACCACGTCGGCTGTCCGGACTCCGACGGCATGCGGAACGAACTGATGGCCGGTCTGACCCGCGGAGATAGCGACAGCCTGGTGGAACAAGCCTTCGTGCAGAAGTACGGCCCGACCGTGCTGGCCGCGCCCCCCACTACCGGCTTCGTAAACCGTACCGCATGGATTGTCCCCTTCGTGGCACTTCTTCTTGGATTTGTGGCGGTCGCCGCAGTAGTCCGGGCCTGGAGAAGCCGTCCTGCTCCCGCTATTGCTGATGATTGCTGATGGTCTGCGCCCGGTCCGCGGAGCCGAACGCGACCAATTCCGCGAGCAGGCCCGTAAGGAGACCGATTTATGACCTTCGAACTCGCGGTCTGCCTGCTCATAACGATTGCGACCCTGTTCTACGTTTTCTATCTGCCGGGCAAACTCTATCTCGGTCCCAGGAAAACGCGCGCCGGTTACCTGCGTGAACGCAAAGATGCCGTCTACGAAAACCTGCGCGACCTGAATTTCGAATACAAGGCGGGCAAGGTTCCCGCCGCCGACTACCAGTCGCTGAAATCATCCCTGCAGGACGAAGCCGCCACCTTGCTAGCTGAAATCGCCCGTCTGGAATCAAATACCGCAATCGCCCCAAAAAGGGGCTAGATAAAGAGGACGAGATTTTGAAATCCCCAACAACTGTCATCCTGAGCGAAGCGGGAAGTGCGCAAAGCGCACCCCCCGCGAAGTCGAAGGATCCCTTCCCCGCCCGTCTCCTCCCTCGGCTTAGCAGGGAGTTCTCACGCTGGTGCGTCGCTACTCAACGATCGACCATTTCTTTTCGCCCCGCCCTGGTCCTCAGCCTCGCCCTCCTCCTCCTCACCTCCCTCGCCGCAGCCCAGACACTTACCGGCACAGTAAAGAATTCCACCACGAACAAGCCCGCTGCCGGCGACGAAGTAATCCTTCTCAAACTGGGCCGGGGCATGGAAGAAGTCGGCCGCACCAAAGCCGACTCCAAGGGCAATTTCACTTTCAAGCTCGACGATGCCCAGACACCTCACCTGATCCGTGCCATTCACCAGGATGTTACCTACCACCGCATGGCGCCCCCGGGAACCACTTCGGTCGACGTCGAAGTCTATGACGTAGGCAAGAAAATAGAAGGCATCGAAGTCGTGGCCGACATCATGCGTGTACAAGCCGAGAAGGGACAGCTCGAGGTCGTGCGCATGTTCGCGGTGCAGAACACATCAAAGCCGCCGCGCACCCAGATGAACGAGCGCAGCCTCGAATTTTATGTGCCCGAGGGCGCGCAAATCATCGGAGGCCAGGCCGTCACCGAGCACGGCAATCCGCTCAATTCCGCCCCCGTGCAGGAGGGCGACAAAACTCGCTACTCCTTCATCTTCCCGCTGCGCCCCGGCACTACTCAGTTCCAGGTGGCCTACCAGGTGCCTTACACCGGCAGCGCGAACGTTGATCCCAAGACGGTCTATCCCCTTCGGCACTTCGTCGCCATTCTCCCCAAGGCAATAGAATTTTCTGCCGCGCCCGGCGCTAGCTATCAATCCATGAACGATCCTAACCAGCCGGATGCAATTGTTCAGGTTGCCTCCAACACAAAAGTTGGGCAGACGCTGGCATTCAAAATCTCAGGCGAAGGAATCCTGGGCGAGCGCGGGGAAGGCGGCGGGCAAGGCACCTCCAGTGATGGCGCTTCTAGCAGTGGCGCGTCCGGGGAGAGTCGCCCTGGCGGAGGACTGGGCCCGCCCATCGACGCACCCGATCCGCTGCAGAAGTATCGCTGGTACATCCTCGGAGGCTTTGCCGCTCTGCTAGTAGTTGGCGGCGTCTATGTAGCCTCGCGGCAACAAGCCGCAAACCGGACAGGAAGAAGCGCCGGGGCTCTCACAGTTGATACTCATAAAGATGAAGACGAAAACGAAGTCGACCAACACATCGATTATGAGATCCCCGATGCAATGTCAGCGGCAGGCCAGAGCCAGTCGAAGTCTCCCGCCACACGGCCGAATTCTTCCATGTTGCTCGAAGCCCTGAAAGAAGAACTCTTCGAACTCGAAGTCGAGCGCAAGCAGGGCCACCTCTCACAGGAAGAATACGAAAAAGCCAAATCCGCACTAGATCAGACCCTGGAGCGCGCATTGAAGCGCGAAGCGGCCACCAAGCAAATCTAAGCCCGCCATGATGCTCACGCGGACAACCGATGATCGCGTGGGGACAGCCGCCCTCGGCTGTCCTGTCGAGCCAAAGCTCGACCAGATTTACGACTGGCCCACCCGTTGGACAATTCCAAGTGAGGGTGCCCTATCCTTCGTGGTTTTCGAAGGGTGGGGACCACGAACCTGAAGCATCAAGCTTGTCGGTGCCGGTTAGGTTCGAGATACCCACCCTTGCAAAAGGCGCAAGGGTGGGGCAGCCTCGGTTGAAATGGCGCGGACAAACGTCAGGACAAAGGCTGGGCAGCCCTATAGCGGGAAAATGGGATGTTCCGCGCCAACATTTGGGAGCGGAAAATGGGGAACATCCGTCTGTCCCCGAATTCCCAAGTCAGTCATCAGTATCCGGGGATAACACTAGTTGCTCCTTTATGCCGTAAGCATCGAGGAACATTTTCCATTCCTTCTTTGGATAATCGCCAAGCTGATGTATAGCATCCCTCTGTGCACATTCCGTCCATTCATAGCCTAGACGCTGACATGCCTTACGTTTATTGCGCTCACTGCGGATGCTTTCAGTAATGCTGCGACAGCTTTCTACATCGCCATTCTGATACACAGATTCTGGAGCCACTCCCGTCTTTGCATACTGCAAATATTGCTCTCCCAGCCACACGTGGAAACGCAGCTCACGCCTGAGATACCCGACAATTGGTTCTAGTTCGGGTGGGTATTCGGTTTCGTGGTCCAGTTCGTCAATAACGCGATGCCCCTGTTCCACCTGCTTCGCCAATCGCACAGCAGCGCTCTCGTCGCAACCGGAAAGACTGATGCCATAGGAGCCGTAGTAACCAATTTCGGCAAACTTCATCCAGTGTTTTACATTAATAATTGAAACTCGGCTCTGGTCGAAAGTAACAATATCAGTGTTGTCCAGTCCAAACGGGATGCGAATGGTGACTTGCTGTGCCGTAAGCCTTGGATGGGCAGCAACGAAGATAGCGAATACAAATAGAAGTTTACGCACTGCCCCCCTATCAGATGGGATCAACGTTGTCGTCGATTAATCCATCGGAAAAGCTGCTTGTTGGCTCTGCATTCCCACAGGGAAGATGGAAGTTGTAGAAATTCCCATTAGCATCTCTGCGGGTCATGTGAATGTGCGGGTTAGACTGGCATCCAGAGGCATCCGTGATGCCAATCTGTTGCCCGGCTGTGACTTGACCCGAAGTTACGGTTGGCGTCACGTGAGCGTAAACGGTGTAGTACCCATCGCTCCCCTTAACTTTGACGAAATTTGGCTGTGGTGCCGGGTTTTGAGTTGCGCAGGCCGGGTATGATGCGTGCACATTGGTCGAAGCTGTCTGTGTCACAGTCCCTGATTCAGCCGCATATACCGGCGTTCCGACAGCGATATTCGCGCCTTTGCCACCACCATCTTTGATAATATCTTGCGCACTGTGCTTTTGTCCGCGTTTAGTAACCGCATCATACGCTTGTGAAATCCAACACGGTGTATTGGAAAGTGGATTGTTTGGGTAACTGTGCTGACTTGGAGTGAATCCCGCAACGGGAGGAGCGCTGTTGCCGACTTGATAAAGTATCCCGGCTACACTGCAGATTATTTCTCCACCCCACGAGAACGGGTACAGTACTCCGGGGTAGGCAACAATTTGCTGCGTGTTGGTTTTGGAAAGGTAGGAACTCCACGACGACGCCGCTCCGCTTTGCCACCCGCCGGTTGCACTGATCACGTTGTTCGCCTTAGGGGTGTGTGTCGCACCACAATTGCAGCCCCCCGGACACGATCCATTCGTGGTCCCCTCAACGGTAACCGATGTCGTGATTTGATTTCCATTCGGATTGCTGGAGCTGTAATAAGTAGTGTAGGCGGGGAACATCCAACCGTTGCAACTCTGACCAAAGCTCTGAAGCGAGAGCATGGAAAGGACTATCGAGATAGAAAGCAGTCTGATGGGGCTCATTGGACCTCCCTATTCACCAGCATGTGGCGTTTCTCGCCCTGCACATACGTATCGAAGTGGGCGAAGCTCTGGGCGCTAAGCGCCGAGCGTAAGCTGTCCTGGGTGATCTGTACGAGAAGATCACGACGTTCCAAAAAACTTTTAAAGTCAGGCGGAACAGCTTGATCATTCGCAGCGGCGGACTAGATGTTGTACGTGTTAATCAGGTCGGAATAGTCCGCCTTGAATTGGTCGAGAATGCCAATGGCGACTTGAAATTCTGCGTCATTTAAGCCTATGGGATCAAGCTTTGCTTTCTGCTGAGCTTTGTCTTCCGGCGTCGCGTCCCTGGGTAAGGATGTTGCTACAAAAAACAGACGATATGCGGTAGAATCCGGAACCAATTCGGGATGGATGGCTCCGTCAATTAAATCGGTTACGTCGTGGTTATGGTTTGGGTGGACGTCGGTTTGAGCAAGCAAGATGCTGGCGAATGCGAATGTTACAAGAAACAACGCGGTCGGTCGCATAGGCGGACCTCCCTGAGAGAAGCGAACGATAGAGCAACAAACGCATCGGGAAAAAAGATTCTTGTTTTGTTACGAAATCCGAACAGAGTGGCCAACTGGAAATTGCTGGTGATTCTGAGAAGTGAAGTTCAGTCTTTGATTCGCAACTCAGATTCCCAACTCCACAGCTACCCTGTGACGCGCGACCTTGACGTCCACAGGAAGACTAGCCGATCATCGTCAAGGGCAAAGGCATGGGGCGAGCTTGGAATTGCAGCTCCTAAGTCCCGTATTATGAAGATTTTGCCGCAAGTTATTGAGGCCCTAGGATTACTTCGCAATTTCCCGCCAACACAATGATTCCAAAGATCAGGGGGGAGGGGGGTATACTCGGCGTGAGCCGATTTTCCCAAGATGGGATAGCCAGAACGCAGCACGCGCGTCACCTACAACCCAATCCCGCGCTGAGTCTAGATCTCCTGTACTACGCCGAAGGTCGGAGCCCCAAGCGTGCATCTCCTCACTCTGCGTTACATCCAATAAGGTACTGATCGGGGACGTTAGGACAAAGACAATGGGAAACACATTCAAGACCGCGTTTCTGCTGACTGCGCTCACGCTGTTGCTGATGTTCATTGGCCGCGCTTTCGGCGGACAGAACGGGATGATCATAGCGCTGGTCTTCGCGGCGGTGATGAACTTCGTCTCGTACTTTTACTCCGACAAGATCGCGCTCGCCATGTACCGGGCGCAGCCGGTCACGCGCGAGGAATTGCCGCGCGCCTACGAGGCCGTCGAGCGCCTGACCCAGAAAATCGGCATCCCTATGCCGAAGATCTATGTGATCCCAACCGAGTCTCCGAACGCCTTTGCCACGGGACGGAATCCGGCTCACGCATCCGTCGCCGTGACTCACGGAATTCTCGGCCTGCTGACCGATGAAGAGCTCGAAGGCGTACTCGCCCACGAACTGGGCCATGTCAATAACCGCGACATCCTGATCAGTTCCGTCGCCGCCACGATCGCCGGCGCCATCACCATGCTGGCCGGCATGGGGCGCTGGGCCATGCTGTTCGGCGGCATGGGAGGCGGCGACGATCGCGACCGCCGCGGAGGCGGCCTGTCTGCGCTTTTCATGCTCATCGTGGCGCCCATCGCCGCCAGCCTGATTCAGCTCGCGGTATCGCGTTCGCGGGAGTATCAAGCCGATGCCACCGGGGCGCACTTCACCGGCAATCCATACGCCCTGGCCAGTGCCCTGCAAAAACTCGACGCTTATTCTCGCCGTGTGCCCATGGCTGCATCCCCGTCAACGGCGCATTTATTCATCATCCAGCCGCTCTTGGGAATGAACTTCGGCAGCCTGTTCTCCACTCATCCCCCAATCGCCAAGCGCATCGAACGGCTGACGGGCCGGCCGGCGGAGTTTACGCAATAAAACCGCTCTTAGCTGTTAGCTCTTAAGCCTTTAGCTAGACTGCTCAATGAATTTGGCCGGATCGTCAGCCCGGATATTGCAAGGTTTCGGCAGTCCGCGCGTTCCCATGTTGATCAGAATTCGGAGCGTAGACGAGCGAGCTAACAGCTAAAGGCTAAGAGCTAAAAGCTGGTTTTCGCATGACGTAGGTAACTCTGCCTCCCGAATGCGAGATAGTAGAATCCAATCAATGCCTCTCCAGACCGCCAGCGCCATATCCCACAAAGCCGCCGAACTCGAAAAGGCTCTCCGCCGCGTGATTCGCGGCAAAGACGATGTCGTCCGCCTCGCGCTGGTCAGTGTCTTCGCCCGCGGACATCTGCTGATTGAGGGCGTCCCCGGCGTCGGCAAAACCACGTTAGGCCAAGCCCTCGCCCGCGCCATCGATTGCACCTTTCAGCGCGTCCAGTTCACCAGCGACATGCTGCCGTCCGACGTGCTCGGCATCTCGGTGTATTCCGCATTGGAGCAGGAATTTGAATTCAAACGTGGTCCGGTCTTCACTAACGTGCTGCTGGCCGACGAGATCAACCGCACCACGCCGAAGACGCAGTCCTCGCTGCTCGAGGCCATGAACGAAGGCCAGGTTACGGTCGACGCCCACTCTTACGAGCTCCCGCAACCTTTTCTGGTCATCGCCACGCAAAACCCTGTCGAGCACCACGGCACCTATCCTCTACCGGAGTCACAACTCGACCGCTTTCTGATGCGCGTGCGCATGGGTTATCCGGAGGCGGCGGCTGAACGGGAAATTTTGCGCGCCGAAGTCGGTGCGGAACTTCTGGACGACCTGCGCCCGGTGCTCACCGGCGCTTCGTGTAGATGAATCTCTGGTAAGCTACGCCCTCGAAATCGTCCGCCGCACCCGCGAATCGGAATTCCTCTCTCTCGGCGTTTCGCCGCGTGGATCACAAGCTCTCTACCGCGCCGCCCAGGCAATGGCCTTTCTCGATGGCCGCAGCTTCTGCACTCCGGAAGACTTCAAGCCACTGGCCGTGCCCGTCTTCGCCCACCGTGTGGTGGTCAACGGCCTGTACGCCTCGACGTTGAAGAAGTCGGAGCAGTCCGACCAGGTACTTCGCGAGATTGTGGAGAACGTGGCCGTACCGGTGTAAGAGCAGTTCTCAGTTCCCAGTTCTCAGTCACAGTTTGACGCTTCACGTATCTGCGAAGCCAGGTTGATCCTGCCACTATAATCCTCTCGCTATGTCTTTTCTGCGCTACCTCATGCTGCTCTCGCTTATTGTGTGGATCGGCGGCTTGATCTTCTTCGCGTTCGTTCTGGCACCCACGGCGTTTCAGGTTCTGCCGAACACCCATCTCGCCGGAAACCTGGTCGGCCGAGCTCTCGGCAAACTT
>WNFJ01091363.1_pt3 | contig 10823 bp, 14 predicted proteins | sample 5400461 | NCBI WGS metagenome assembly WNFJ01 (sample SAMN13153349, study PRJNA577476) | soil metagenome | isolation source: 115 cm saprolite on Douglas fir-dominated hillslope | place: USA:California | collected 2013-09-17
AGTGAAGTTGCCGCTTGCCCCATTGCGGTGATCAATGATGATCTTTACCATCTGCTCTGGGTTCTTCACTGGCAGAGTGCGCAGCCGCACCGCGTCGAGCAGTTGAAAGATTGCCGTATTCGCGCCGATACCGAGCGCCAGAGACAAAATCGCCGTTGCCGCGAAAGCGGGGTTGAACCGGAGGAGACGCAAACCGAACTTTAGATCCTGCCAGAGCGTTTCGACTAATGACTCCCAGCCCACCGCGCGGACCTGTTCTTTCACGCTCTCCGCGCCGCCCATCTCGATGCGCGCGGCGCGCATCGCTTCTTCGCGGTTCATTCCGCGGCTCATCTTCTCGTTCACGGCAGCATCCAGATACCCGCGCAGTTCCTCATCCATCTCGCGCTCGACCTCTTCCTTGCGAAACAATCCCCGCAAACCGCCCGCAAGATTCCGCAGCAAAGACATCCCCGGCCTCCTACGATTCCGCCTCGAGAATTCGTGCAATGGCGGCCGATTGCCTCGCCCATTCGCGCGTCTCGCCCTTGAGTTGTTTGCGCCCGAGCGCCGTCAAGACGTAATACTTCGCGCGCCGGTTGTTCTCCGTGTCCCGCCATTCGCTCTTGAGCCAGCCGGTCCGCTCCAGCCTGCGGAACGCCGGAAACAGCGATCCCGGGTTCACCTGGAAGACGCCCTTGCTGATTTGCTCGATACGCATCGCTATCCCGTAGCCGTGCATCGCTTCCAGTTCCAATGTTTTCAGGATCAGCATGTCCAGCGTGCCCTGGACCAGGCCACTCGGTTTGTCCGCCATGAAACGCGCTCCTCTCGACCGCCAAGGGGAAGATGGCATCGTTACCCTAGATTGTCAAGAGGAGCGGATAGAAGTATGCGCACGGCGCGATTCCATTCGTTCCGCGGTACGATCTGCCTAGGGTGAACGGAGTGAAAAAGATCGGTCTGATTTCGGATACCCACGGCTTGCTGCGCAAAGAAGCAGTGGAAGCCCTGCGCGGGTCGGAGATGATCATTCATGCAGGGGACGTGGGGAAGCCGGAAGTCCTGGAAGCTTTGAGAAAGATCGCGCCGGTTGTAGCGGTGCGCGGAAATGTGGATACGGAGCCGTGGGCGAAGGCGTTGCCGGAGACGGCCGTGGCGGAGGCAGGCGCGGCAATGATCTACGTGTTACACGATGTGAACGCCCTGGATTTGAATCCTGCCGCATCCGGCTTTCACATCGTCGTCAGTGGCCATTCCCACAAACCGGGGAAGACCGAACGCGATGGCGTGTTGTACATAAATCCAGGAAGCGCCGGACCTAGGAGATTTCAGCTGCCGGTCACGGTGGCACATCTGAGCTTGGAACGAATGCCCTACCGCTTGGAATTCGTGGATCTCGAAGAAACCCGGTAACCACAACGACGGGAGGAGCGGGGCTTCGCATGCTCATCGCAGGCATTCCCGCTCGAGAAACTTCGCCGGCGCCACCTTCTGCGGCTTCTAACGCTGAACAGTAGCCCACGCGAGGCCGTCGACGCCAGGAGTGAGGTCGATCGGCTGCTGCATTTTCCAGGAGCGCAGGTCGATCACCGCGATTTTCCCGGCGCCGGTGCCGCTGATGTAGGCGATTTCCCCGCCCGGTCGAATCAGGATTTCCGACGATCTCTCCGGAATCTCCAGGGAACGTGCCACCTTGAGTGTTTGCAAATCAACGACGTGCAGACGATTTGCTGCCATGCTGACCGCCAGCAGCCAGCGCCCATCGGGAGTCGCCGCCGACGCATACGCCACATTTGGCAATGCGATCCAGTTTGTGATCTTGTTCGTGGCCGTGTCGATGACCGCGATGCGGGGCGCATCCTGGTCGTGAGTGAAGACGCGGAGGCCATCCGGTGAAATGGAAATGCGCTGGACACTCTTGGCCACGGCAATGGCGGTGATGAGATTGCGCTCCGCCAGATCGAGCACACTCACGCTTCCGGCGCTGACGTTGGCCGTGTACCCGCGGCGGCCATCCTGCGAAAGAACCAGCATGTGGGATTGCGGTTCGCCCGTCGAAATTTCCGCGAGGACCTTGCGCGTTGATGGATCGATCACATCGACGGCGTGCGCAAGCTCGGCGGTGACATATAGCAGACCGTCGGGCCCAAATTCGGCGCGATGCGGGCGGAGCGGTTTGCCCAGATCGATGGTGGCAGCGAGTTTGCGTTCCTGCAGATCGATGACGTCGATGGTTCTGCCGTCCGTCCCGGGCTTTCCGACGCCCGAGTTTCCGTAGATCGGGACGTAAGCGAAGCGGCTGTCTTTCGATACGATGACTTCATGCCCGTTCACCCCTACTGTAATTTTTGCGAGTTCGCGGCGATTGTCGGGATCGACCAACAGTAGGGTGTGCTCCTTCTGGTTCGCCACCACCAGCAGACCGCCTGCCGGCGGCGCTGACTTTGCGTTTCGCAGCACCGCTGAAGTGACAAGCATCATGGAAACAAGGAGCAATAACAGGCGTGGGATCATGGACCACCTCAACGGAACATCTCTCTCGTTCGAATGTACGGAACCTCAGCGGAGTATATCTTTTCCGGAAGTCAGCGGCTACGCCCGCCTTTCTTTCTCACCGGTCTCTTACTGCGAGCCTTACGCGCCGGAGGCTTTGCGTTGGCGATCGCATCGCGGGTTTTCTTCGGAAGTTTCGCGAATACCATGTCATAAGAATCGCGCAGCAAGCGCGCGATTTCGTCATCCGGCAAAGCGTCCCAGGTTTGCAGCGCGACCCATTGCGCTCGCGCCAGGTAGGGCGCAGGAATGACGCTGGGCCGCTCCGTAAGTTCTGCAAAATGTTCCGGTGACGCTTTAAACGAGAGACACACCGGAGCCAGTTCCAGCGGCGTCGCGGCAAACATCTTCCCGCCGACTTTGAACAGCAGGTCGCTGCCCCACTGGATCTGCTCCGTGGCGCCCGCAAAGGAAAGGCATAGCTCGCGCAGCCAATCGACGTTCATGAGCGAGATTCTAGGACAAAAATAGGGCTTGCCTCAATGGATGAGACGACCTCTCGCATGAGCCGCTGTCCGGTCAACCTTCCCAGGCAATCTCCTTCACCGGGCCGATAACAAAGATGTAAGAAAGAGCAGCCAACAGTGCCACGACCGCCATAATGACGAAGGCGATGAGGAATCGTCCGGTGTAATCGATGACGAATCCCGTCACTGCCGGCGCGGTGACGCCGGCAAGATTTCCGACGAAATTCTGCAGGCCCGTCCACCGGCCCGCCATTCTCGGCCCGGCCAGAGTTTGTGTGATCGCCCAGATATTCGATCCGCACATGCCGCCGGCCGCGAACGCTAGTAGAAGTAGAATCACGGAAACCGTGGGACCGGTGAGGGCGCAGCCAAGGAGGAGTAGCCCGGCACTCCCCGCTCCCGCACCCGCAAAGGTTTTGCGAACGATAGTCGGCGTTCCACCCGCGGCGATCCACCGGTCGGAGATCCAGCCGAAAAGCACCGCGGCAGCCGCGTAGCACAAGTATCCCAGGCCGCCAATCTTCGCCATCGTTCCCATCGAGAGATGGCGCTCTCGCACCAGATAAAACGGCAGCCAGGTAATCTCGAAGTACAGCACGTAGTTTGCGCCAAATAGTCCCCCACAGGTCCCCCACATCGATCGTTGCTTCAGGAGTTCGAGAAACCCTGCCCGGCCTTCCTCCGAGCGGGAGACGGCCGCGCTTCCTCGCGGCATCCACGCGAACCAGGGAATCAGCCAGGCCATGCTGACGACGCCAAGGACGATGAAGAAGGGGCGCCACCCGTATCGCGCCATGAGCGTGCCCCCGAAAAACGTGCCCAGGGCCGGGCCGCAGCCAACTCCTGCAGCGATGAGTGCGTTTGCGAATCCACGGCCGACTTCCGGAACGTGCCCCACCAGCGTCCTCGCGTAACAGGGATAGGCGACCGATTCGCCGATCCCGAGCATAAGCCGCGCGGCGAGCAATGCCGTGAACGCGTGCAAGCCGCCGGTGACGGCCGTCGCGCCGGACCAGAGGAAAAAGCCAAAAGCCATCACCCATTTGACCTCAAAGCGATCCGCCAGCCATCCGGAAACCGGAAGGAAGAGAGAGTAGGTCCAGAAAAAGGAGGACAACAAGATGCCAAGCTGCGAGGCCGACAAGCCAAGCTCCCCCTTTAGCAAAGGCGCGGCGATGGAGAGGTTGCCGCGATCGATGTAATTGATAAGGGCAGAGAAGGCCAGCAGCGCAATCAGCCGGGTGACCGGACGCGCAAGCCTGTTGTTCTCGTTGGCGGGTGCGGTGGGCAAGTGTGAACGCCGGACATTCTGTCTGTCTGGAGGGGTTGTTGCAAGCTACTTCATCCTTGTGTCTTCGTATTACCTGCCTGCGGGGCTACCTCCAAACGGTGAGGATCGCTCCCATGACGAGATAGCAAACGAGCTGATAACCAGTATTGATGGCGAAGAGCTTCATGCTCTGCTTTGCGAACAGTGCACCAGTCAACTGGGCGGTGGCAACGAAACCGAGCCACACATGGAACCCGAGCATCAAGCCGAAATGGAGGTCTTCTGCTCGAAGCCCATGGAGGATCAGGGCCAAGGTGAAAGCGGAAACCAGGCTGGCAAGAAAGGAGCCACCGTAAGCAGGGCCAGCGCTCTTTTTCATTTCCTCCATCCGAGCTTTGTCGTTCGGATCGTAGCCCATCTCGCGCATCCACGCTTTTGCGAAGAGCAGGGGCGAGTACCACAGGAATCCCACCACCATCGTGGATATCGCGGCTACCAGGATCGCCAGCCAATTCAATTGATGAAAGTGCATGGAGGAACTCCTTCGAATGGAGAAACAGATGGCGGTATCCTATGACGCGTCGTGCTGGGATGCAAAGGAAAATAGGCGGAGGAAATCTTTCATGGGTTGCCGCGGCCCGCTGTTCCGCCTCTCTCCTCCTCGATCATTTCGGTCCATAGTCTCAGAGTTAGGTCCTCGCGTTCCGGATTTCCGAGCTGCCAGCGAAGTTCTTTTTCGTAACGCTCCTTCAGGGTTTTCAAGTCTAGGGGGATGGAGTCAGCCAAGTGTTTTACATCATCGCGGTCCCGCTGAATGTTACGCTCGAGCTTTGATAAGGCGAGGTCGTAAGGACCGAGGGCGCAGATCCGCAGGCGCTTGTAGGCGCCTGGGAACATTTCGGTGAGCCGGCCGTAGTCCTCCGGCACCCTGGCCACTGTCACGTAATCCAGGTAGATCTTGTACTTCCTGTGAAGAACGCCGCCGCGGACGCCAAGTTCAAGCAGCGCCGCGCGTTGTTCCCGTGGGGTGATCAGCAGCACATCGAGGTCGGAGTCGCCTGCGATAATCCGTAAAGGAATGTCACCACAAATCCGCCCATGCAATCCAAGCGCGTTTCTTCCGTCGCCTCGCGATCGAGTTCACTCAGAAAGGAATTCCATGGTTCCGGAACTTGGCTAGAGTGTGGCATGAGGGAGATTCTCCGCCATCATGTCTGTTAACAGATTCCAATGGGCGGCTTCGGCGGGGCGGTTCGATCGAAGCCATTTTCTCTCCGCTTCCGTCAGGGAATCGTGGCAAAGAGTATCTTCCTTGGCGAGCCGCGAGCGTTCGAGCACACCCATGCATTCCCGAAGCCTTCGAGAACGCTGCGGGTCGGTAGACTTGGAAGCCAGTTGAGAAGCCAAGGTTACGACGAATCCGAGCCGGTTCTGCCGGTCAAGCAGCTTGGCGTTCTGCACCGCCCAGTCCCAATCCATGTCCGCGTAGGCCAAAGCCAGCCATGGCAAGCCCTCCGTCACCCTGTTATCGAGGTTCGCTGCATTGAGTGCGGTAAGCAGAACCTCGGCAGGATTGCGGCGCGCTTTCGCCGGCAAGTGAGCGAATCCTGGATAACCAAGGGCCGTGAGCTGCAAGCTCAGTTTTTCGCTTCCCACGGGCGTTTCGAAGACATGCGCGTGCAACGGAAGGGCTGTCGGAGGGGCATGGAGAGTCTCCACCGCTAGGCGGGCCAGGTCATAAGGCATCGAGCGGCGGCCACTCTCCAGCATCGAAAGATAAGCTTGGGTTACCCCCAGCTTTTCCGCTGTTTCTTCCTGGGTCCATCCCTTTTTTCGTCGCGCTTCCTGTAAATCTCGGCCAGTCATAGACAATCCCGCTTTCCTGTGCATGCCCTTTCGAGAGGGGCCTCGCATAACAGATATAACAATATTTGTTATATTTCGCAAGCACCAAATTCTGACCCAAAGGAGAAGGAAAGCGGGGGTCCTTCGCAAGCCCGCTTGGATCGTGGCCGTAACGGGGCGGGAAAAGCAGCAAAAGGGGGACAGGCTACTTACGCTTTGGAACAGGTTTGCGGGGCCGCTGCTTGGCCGAGATGGATTTGATGATGAGCTGCCGGCGATTTTTAGGGTCGAGAGGCACTTTCGCGCGGTGCACTGCTAGATTCATCAGGTGCTGAACGTAGAGGTCGTCCAGCACGGAGAGATCTTCCAATCGGAGGTGCCGCACTACTCGGCCCTCGCCCTGAAGACGCCGTTCAGGGTCGGGGAGCCCAGCTCCCTGAAGGAAGCACAGGGTCACCCAGCGTGGAAACAGCACGATTGAAAAAATAGCCAGCGAGGGCCGGTCGCTCGGCCCGAAACCGATCACCAAACCGTTGTAATTGTCATAAACCATCTCGACGGCCCCGCGCAGCCGCTTGCGCATTTTGACCAGTACCTGTCGAGCGGATGCCGCGATGGCCGGATCGTACTTGGCTAGGAACGAGTCGAGCTGCCGTTTTGGATTCGCCGCGAGTTTGGGCTTTGCCATCGTCGTTGGGCTGCCGTGAAGATTTCGGCCCGGGCTTTTTTTCAAAGATGGATGCTTGAGTTAGCGGGCGCGGCGGAACTCCACGTAGTCGCGGCCGATATATAGCCGGTAGCTGCCCGCCGTACTAGAGGCGAGCACTTGCAGCGGCACGGGTCGCTTCATTTCCGCGTCGTGCTGCGAGGCGGCCTGCAAGACGTCGTTGGCGCCTAGGTCCATCACCACAAACTTCCCTCCGGTGATGAAACCGATGCCGTAGGCGCCGGGCTTCAAGGTTTGACCGGCGATTTCGAGCGTGACTTCGTTGAGCAGGTAGGCTTGATACTTCTCCTTAATTGCAGTGGAGTAGCCGGAGCAGTCCACCATTCCCGCGAGAACGTAAAAATCGTCAGCGAAGTGGACCCCACCGCTGTTGCGGAACTGGACCGGCGCGCTCTGGCCGCGAAAAAAAACGCGCTCCGGGAAAATTTTCGAAGAAATGTCAGCGGCCTTGAGGACCACCTCTTTGCCCTCGGCGAGCGCGTTGTCGGCTCTCACGGCATGGAGATGCCGGAGAGGGAAGCTCAGAAGCACGAGCGGCAGGAAAATGAAAAACCCCTTGAGTCGGATCATGGAAACTCCTTTGAGGATGCGGGAATCGTACAACATTTAGTTTCGTTCCGGAAAAAAGAAACGAAGGCCATCGGCGCTGCTCTGGCCCATTGTATTTTCGGGAACAAAAAAAGCCGTGAAACGGCCAAAGCAGTGCTGTGGTATCTTACGCGCGCGCCTGCGGGGCTGCACAAAGGAGAGGATAAGGATGCTGGACCGGCGAAATTTCATGAAGACGTGTTCGGGAATGGGTCTGGCAGGGACACTGTTTCCGGGAGTGCTGTGGGCGCAAGCACAAGCGCAAGCGCAGGGTGCCACGAAAATCACTAAAGAAATGATCGACAATGCCGCTTCCATCGCGGACGTGGCCATCGCGGATGAGTACAAGCAAATGATGCTCGACAACTTGAACGAGCAAGCAAAGGGTTACGAAGAAATTTACAAGCTGCACATACCGAATTCCGTCGAGCCCGCGCTGATTTTTGATCCCGTGCTTCCGGGAATGAAGTTCGAAACGGAACGCAAACCGATGCGCATATCCAAGGCGCCCAGCGCCGTCGCCTCGGGTGCACCGAAGAATTTGGAGGATTTGGCGTTCGCGAGCGTGCGCGAATTGGGTGAGCTCGTTCGAACGAAAAAAGTTTCGTCGCTTGCGCTGACGGAGATGTATCTGGGGCGGTTAAAAAAGTACGATCCGGCGCTGAAGTTTGCCGTGACGCTGACGGAAGAGGGCGCGCTCGCGCAGGCCAAGCAGGCAGACGCGGAAATTGCCGCGGGAAAATGCCGCGGGCCGCTGCATGGTTTGCCGTGGGGCGCCAAGGATTTGCTCGCGGCGAACGGCGTTCGAACGACATGGGGCGCAGGCGGATTCGAAGGCCAGATAATCGATGAAGATGCAACCGTTGTAAAACGCTTGGACAAAGCGGGTGCGGTGCTGGTGGCGAAATTGACGCTGGGCGCGCTGGCGATGGGCGATGTGTGGTTCGGTGGCGTAACACGCAATCCGTGGAACACCAATCAGGGCTCGAGCGGCTCGTCGGCGGGACCGGCTTCGGCAACCGCGGCGGGATGCGTGGCGTTCAGCATCGGGTCGGAGACGCTCGGCTCGATTTCGTCGCCATCGACGCGTTGCGGATGCACGGGACTGCGGCCTTCGTTCGGCCTGGTCCCGCGGACGGGCGCGATGGCGCTTTCCTGGAGCATGGACAAGCTGGGGCCCATCTGCCGAACCGTGGAAGATTGCGCGCTAGTCCTGGACGCGATTCAGGGGCGAGATGGCAAGGATCGCACGGTACAGCCCGCGGTATTCAATTGGGACGCGAATCTGGATTGGCGAAAGCTGCGCGCCGGGTATTTGAAATCCGCATTCGAACGGAAACCTGACGAGCAACAAGAGGCCGCGAAGGAAGAGCCGGCCGCGACTCCCGAAGAACAGAAAAAACGCGAAGAGCGGAAGAAGCGCCGCGAAGCAGCGCAGGCGAGAGCGGAATACGACCGAAAATACAACGAGGCCGCATTGGTGAAATTGCGGGATATGGGAGTAAATCTCTTGCCTGTCGAGATGCCGAAATTTCCCTACGATGCCATGGTGACGATGCTGACGGCGGAATCAGCGGCGGCTTTCGATGAACTGACGCGCACGGGAAAAGACAAGCTTCTGACATCGCAGAAAGACCATGACTGGCCGAATACGTTTCGAGCGGCACGCTTCATTCCGGCGGTGGAATACATCCAGGCCGCGCGAGCGCGCCGGCTGGCGATGGATGCAGTCGCAAAAGTGTTCAATGATTTTGACGTTGTTGTGGCGCCGACGAGCGGCGAACAGCTGGTGATTACGAATTTGACAGGACACCCCGCTGTGATTTTGCCGAACGGGTTGCGCGGAGACGATGCGCCGAAATATCCTTCTGAAGAAGCGAGCGATTTCCAGAACGCAGGCGGCCCCGGAACTCCCACGAGTTTGACGTTTCTCGGAAAATTATACGGCGAGGCCGAACTGCTGGCGTTTGCGCGCGCTTACCAGGAAGCGACGGGATTTCATCTCCAGCATCCAAAGCTGGCGCCCGGGTCCTAAGCGAAGCCGGATGAGCCACAGCGAATCGTCAAATGCAAATCGGTCTATTTTTTGAGATCAGCGCGGGTGCGCTGGAGCTTGATGGCCGTGGTGCGGAGAGTTTCGGGAACGTTTTTGTTGGTGGTGAGGCGCTTGAGGTCGACGGCGTTGAGCATGGGAAGCATGTGCATGGTGACGTCGAGAGGCGTCTTGGGATTGTTGATGAGGTTGCGGACGACGCTGTAGTTTTTGCGGAAAGCGCGGTTGCCGGCGATGAGTCGAAGAATCTCATCGGTCAGGCTGGACATCGCAGCGAAGGCTTCCACTTCCTGGTCGGTGAGGCGAGGGGATTGCAGCACGGCGCGCTGGACGACCTTGTTGTTGTCGCGGATGAGCGTGCGGCGCGCTTCGGAGCCGCCCTTCATGGCGAATTGCACGCGCTGCGCGACAGTCATTTTCGCCAGACGCTGAATCAGAGTCTGCCGCCTTGCCGCGTCGGATTCAACCGCAGCTGCGGCTTCCGCGAGCGCGGTTTCGTCGATGAGATTGTCCGGGCCGTGAAGTTCGTGGAGCTGATTTTTTTGATCGACGGTCAACGAGGAAGACTGCTCGAGAGCGGCGGCCAGCGCGGGAGATTCGCTTACACGGTCGAGTTCTTCCATCAGCGCCTGAATGCCGAGAGCCGAGAGATGGCGAACTACGGGAACGAGGTGTTCGGCAGAACAGTTTTTGTTTTGCACCATGGCGTCGCAGACGCCGGGCTTGTCGGCAAGATTTTTTCCCGCGTAGGAGAAGAGCGCGGGGAGAGCCTGCTCGCGTTTGAGGGCTTCGACGAAGGATTCTATAGGCTGCGAGAGAATCGCATCCTGCGCGCGGGCGGCGACGATTTCGTCGGCGTCGCCGGCCAGAACGGTGAGAATTTCCGCGCGTTCCGCAGGAGCAAGATGCGCACCGCCGGTGCAAACGGCGATTTTTCGTTCGCGCGTGGCGCGGCCGCGGCGCAGATCTTCGAGAACTTCGGGGCTGAGAGCTTCCACCGGATTATGGCCTCAAGTCCTTCTGGGTAAGCACCATTCTACCGGAGGAGCCGGGCGCGCCGAGGGGCGGCATGGCCTTGCCGTTCAATTCCAGCAACACCGCGGAAGAGTCGCCCGCAGTCACCTCGAATTGCCGACTGGCCGAAAAGTGACGGGTCTCACCGGCGGGCAACTCGGCGTCGAGAAGAAGTTTATTGTCCGCGAGGATGCGGACGCGCGTGGCGGCGGAAGTGGAGACGGAGAGGTCGAGAAGAGCCGCGGAGGAGGATTGCTCCGCTGATCCCGGCGAGGCGGAACCGAGTTGAGGCTGAGGTTGCATGGACAAGGAAGCAGCGGCGGA
>WNFJ01488185.1_pt1 | contig 10823 bp, 8 predicted proteins | sample 5400461 | NCBI WGS metagenome assembly WNFJ01 (sample SAMN13153349, study PRJNA577476) | soil metagenome | isolation source: 115 cm saprolite on Douglas fir-dominated hillslope | place: USA:California | collected 2013-09-17
GGCACCGACGGCCTCGTCTCGATCGAGGACCTCGTGGAGCTCATCGTCGGCGACATCGAGGACGAGCACGACGAGGCGAGCGAGCACAGGGTCGTGCGCCAGGCGGACGGCTCCTTCGTCGCGGATGCGCGCGCCAGTCTCGACGAGGTGGTGGCCGCGGTCGGGCCCGAGTTCGACGTCGGCGAAGCGACCGAGGAGGTCGACACGCTCGGCGGCTACCTGGCGACGCGGATCGGCCGGCTGCCGGTGCGCGGCGAGCTGGTCCCCGGGCCCGGCCCGTTCGAGATCGAGGTGCTCGACGCCGATCCGCGCCGCGTGAAGCGGCTGAGAATCTACCGCAAGCCGGCGGCCAGCGATCGCGCCGGACCGCGCGCCGCGCGCACCATCACCACGACGCTCGCCCCTGCCGCCGAGCCGCCCGCACCGCCTTCCGAACCCGCCCTCCCCGCGAACCGTGACGCTCGCCCGTCTTGCCAACTCGATCGTGCTCGCCTGGGGATTTCGGCGGGCATTGATCGCGTTCGTCGCCGGCGCCCTGTCCACGCTCGCGCTTGCGCCGCTCAACATCTGGCCGGTGATGTTTCTGACTTTTCCGGTCGCGATCTGGCTGCTTGACGGCGCGACCGCCGGCCGCTGGAGCGGCGTCGCGGCCGCCGCTGCGACCGGATGGTGGTTCGGCTTCGGCTACTTTCTCGCCGGCCTCTACTGGATCGGCTATGCGTTCCTGGTCGACGCCAAGACCTTCGGCTGGATGCTGCCGTTCGCCGTCACCATTCTGCCGGCGGGTCTCGCGATCTTCACCGCCGCGGGCTTCGCGCTCGCCCGCATGCTATGGACGCGCGGACCGGTGCGCATCCTCACATTCGCGGCGGCGCTCACCGCCACCGAATGGCTGCGCGGTCACGTGCTCACCGGCTTTCCCTGGAACACCTTCGGCTACGCGCTCACCACTCCGCTCGCGCTCGCCGAAAGCGTCGCGCTTTTCGGTCTGTGGGGCCTCACCCTTGTCGCGATCGCGGTCTTCGCAAGCCCCGCGGTGCTTGCCGATGACCGCGCCGATACGCGCCGCCCCTGGCTTGCGCCCGCGACGGCGGCTGTCGTTCTGGCCGGCCTTGCCGTCTACGGCACGGTCCAACTCATGACGACGCCCACCACCTTCGCGGACGGCGTTCGCCTGCGCGTCATGCAGCCCAATCTGGCGCAGGACGAGAAGTTCAACTACGGCGCCAAAGAGCAGGTGATGCAGCGTTACATCGCCTTGTCGGACCGCGCCACCGGACCGCAATCCTCCGGCGTGCGCGAGGCGACCCATCTGATCTGGCCGGAGTCGGCGTTTCCGTTTTTCCTCACGCGCGAGCCCGAAGCGATGGCGGAGATCGCGCGGCTGCTGCCGTAAGGCACCGTGCTGATCACCGGCGCGGCGCGCGCCGCCGATCTCGCGCCCACGGCCAAGATCATCCACGCCTACAATTCGATCTACGTGATCGATCACGACGGCACGATCCTTTCGGTCTACGACAAGCTCCATCTGGTGCCGTTCGGCGAATATCTGCCGTTCCAGCGCGTCCTCGAGCGGCTGGGCTTCATGTCGCTCACCAAGCAACAGGGCGGTTTCCTGCCGGGCGATCGGCGGCGCGCGCTCGCGGTGCCGCGCGCGCCGAAATTCCTGCCGCTGATCTGCTACGAGATCATCTTCCCGCACGACATCGTCGGCTCCGGCGAGCGGCCGGGCTGGCTCGTCAATCTCACCAACGATGCCTGGTTCGGCATCAGCCCGGGGCCGTATCAGCACTTCCAGCAGGCGCGGGTGCGCGCGATCGAAGAAGGCCTGCCGCTCGTGCGCGCCGCCAACAACGGCATATCCGCTGTCGTCGACCCGCTTGGCCGCATCATCCGGTCGCTGCCGCTCGGCGCCGAAGGCGTGTTCGACTCAGCCTTGCCGCAGCCGGTCGAGCGCACGCTGTACTCGCGCACCGGCGACCTTCCGGTCGCAGTGGTGCTCGTCGCGCTTGCGGTCGTCGCCAGGATCCGCCGCCTGCGCAAGTGAAGTTCCGATTCAGAACACGGCGCGCCATCACCATGCGCCCTTGATGCCGACACCCTCCTGCCATTCGCGAGCCTGAGGCCCGCCGACATTTCTACATTTTTCTGACGTCCAGATGGCGACTCGACAGAGGAGTCCCCAAATGCCGCCGGTGTATTCGACCGAGATCGCGTCAAATGGGGACGTGGAGGAGTGCGTAATGGCCAAAAAGGCCCCCAACCCCATCGACAAACACGTGGGCAGTCGCGTGCGCATGCGGCGCATGATGCTCAGCATGAGCCAGGAGAAGCTCGGCGACGCCCTCGATCTCACCTTCCAGCAGGTTCAGAAATACGAAAAAGGCACGAACCGCATCGGCGCGAGCCGGCTTCAGCAGATTTCGCATATCCTGCAGGTTCCGGTGGCGTTCTTTTTCGAGGGCGCGCCCGCGCCTTTGGGTGGCACGCCCCAGAACGGCGCGGCAGAGGCGCCCTCGCACTCCTACGTGTCCGATTTTCTGGCGACCTCGGACGGGCTTGCGTTGACCAAAGCGTTCATGCGCATACCCGATGCCAAGCTGCGCCGTCGGATCGTGGATCTGGTGCAGCAAATCGCCGGCGAGGACGAGGACTGATCGCCCCTCCGAGGCGTCTGCCCACGAATGCCCACATCTTGACCCGATGGCGGGACACTGCAAGAACACGCCCGAATGATGCGGGTTCGTCGCGTCGGGCGGGGAGTGGTCAGTGTCACACGCAAACTATCTGTTCACCAGCGAGTCGGTCTCCGAAGGTCATCCGGACAAGGTCTGTGACCGCATCTCCGACGAGGTGGTGGACGCCTTTTTCGACATTGCTCCCCGCCACGGCTGGGACGTCCGCAACGTGCGCGTCGCCTGCGAGACGCTGTGCACGACGAACCGCGTCGTGATCGCCGGCGAGACGCGTGGTCCGGCCGCCATCACGAAGGACTACGTGGCGCATCTCGCCCGGCTCGCGATCCGCGACATCGGCTACGAGCAGGCCGGCTTCCACTGGGAAAAGGCCAATATCGACGTCCATCTGCACGCCCAGTCCGCGGACATCGCCCAGGGCGTGGATGCGGCCGGCAACAAGGACGAAGGCGCGGGCGACCAGGGCATCATGTTCGGATATGCGTGCCGCGAGACCCCGGAGCTGATGCCGGCGCCGCTCTACTACGCGCACAAGATCCTCAAGCTCATGTCCGAGGCTCGCCGCTCCGGCGAGACCGAGGCGCTCGGTCCGGACGCCAAGAGCCAGGTCACCATCCGCTACGAGAACGGCAAGCCGGTCGAAGCAACGCAGATCGTGGTCTCGACCCAGCATCTCGACGAGCGCCTGTCGTCGCACGACATCCAGGCGATCGTTGAGCCCTATGTGCGCAAGGCGCTGCCGTCCGGCTGGATCACCAAGCACACGGTCTGGCACGTCAACCCGACCGGCAAGTTCGTCATCGGCGGACCGGATGGCGATTGCGGCCTGACCGGGCGAAAGATCATCGTCGACACCTCCGGCGGCGCCGCGCCGCACGGTGGCGGCGCGTTCTCCGGCAAGGATCCCACCAAGGTCGATCGCTCGGCCGCCTATGCGGCGCGCTATCTCGCCAAGAACGTGGTGGCGGCCGAGCTCGCCGACCGCTGCACGATCCAGCTCTCCTACGCGATCGGCGTCGCCAAGCCGCTCTCGATCTACGTCGATCTCCAGGGCACCGGAAAGGTCGAAGAGGCCAAGCTCGAGCACGCGCTCGCGGAGGTCATGGACCTCACGCCGCGCGGCATCCGCGATCATCTCAATCTCAATCGCCCGATCTACGCGCGCACTTCGGCCTACGGCCATTTCGGCCGGGCGCCCGACGCGGACGGCGGCTTCTCCTGGGAAAAGACCGATCTCGTCCCCGCGCTGCGCGGCGCGCTGACCTGAAGCGGACGACTGTCCCGCCCGTGTAAAATGCGGGCGTCATGACCACGAGCGACGACAGAGCCGGAACGCGCGCCTTCTTCGGGCGGCGCAAGGGGCGTCCCTTGCGCGCGCGGCAGGCGACGCTGATGGAGACGCTCCTGCCGCGGCTCGCGCTCGATCTCGGCACGCCGGCGCCGGCCGATCTCGCGACGCTCTTTCCCGCGCGGGCCGGCGACGTCGGCCTCGAGATCGGCTTCGGCGGCGGCGAGCACCTGGTGGCCGAAGCCATCGCACACCCGCACATGGGATTCATCGGCTGCGAGCCCTTCGTCAACGGCATGGCGAAAGCGCTGGTGGAGATCGACGCGCAGCGCATCGACAACATTCGCCTACATTTCGGCGACGCGGCCGAGGTGCTGGATTGGCTGCCCGCAGGCGGGCTCTCCCGCGTCGATCTTCTTTATCCCGATCCGTGGCCGAAGCGGCGGCATTGGAAGCGCCGTTTCATCCAGGACGCGAGCGTCGCCGAGGTCGCCCGCGTCCTGCGGCCACGCGGCGAGTTCCGTTTCGTGACCGACTGGCCGGACTATGCCGAGTGGACGCTCGAGCGGCTGATCCGATCGCCGCATTTCCAATGGACCGCCGAGCGCGCGGACGATTGGCGCGAGCCCTGGCCCGGGTTCAGCGCCACGCGTTACGAGGCCAAGGCCAAGCGGGCGGGACGCGCGCCCTGTTACCTGCGGTTCCGCCGGGTAGGCTAAAAGCGCCCCTTAGCGGCCGATAATTCCACGGCCCGGAGGCGGCTATCGGCCTTGCGCCTGGGCGATAAATCGCTATATTCGCGCTGTCCGCTTATGGACATCTCATAACGGTCGGATGCAGTCCGATCGGTTTTTGAGAGTGGGCCCCGCCCGGGACCCGCTCTTTTTTGTTACCCGCGCCGGCCGCGACAATGCGGCGCGCGTTTACCGGGCAGACTGAAAGTTTTCGAGGCGGCGGCCGAAGGCCGCGAATGCCGGGAACGCATGAACGAAACGATTGACGCCCATCGCGAGACCGAGCCGCGGCTGATCGCCGAAACCGGCACGGCCGCCCGCGTCGCGGCGATCGCGCAGCCGGTCCTGGAAGGACTCGGCTATCGGCTGGTGCGCGTGCGCGTGTCGGGGCTCGACGGATGCACGGTGCAGATCATGGCCGAACGGCCGGACGGCACCATGAAGATCGAGGACTGCGAAGCGGCCTCGCGCGCGCTCTCGCCGGTCTTCGACGTCGCCGATCCGGTCGACCGCGCCTATCGGCTGGAGATCTCCTCGCCGGGCGTCGACCGCCCGCTGGTGCGCCGCTCGGATTTCGAGCGCCATGCCGGCCACGTGGTGAAGGTCGAAATGAACGCACCGATCGAGGGCCGCAAGCGGTTCCGCGGCGTGCTGGTCGGGGTGGACGGCGACGCCGCGCGCGTTCGCGTCGAGGGCGCGCCGCAGGATTCGGCCGAGGTCCTGCTCCCGATCGGGGACATGGAGGAAGCCAAGCTCGTCCTCACGAATGCGCTCGTGACCGAGGCGCTGCGCCGCGGCAAGGCCGAGGAGCGCCAGGCGCGCGAAATCGAGCGCGAGACGAGGCGCGAGCAGCGCAACGCGCGCCGCAACCGACATGCCCGACCACACGACAATTCCCGCCGCTCGCCCGGACAAGCCCGGCCCGCGGCCCAGAACGAAGGAGAGTGACCAATGGCCGTCAGCGCCAACAGGCTCGAACTGTTGCAGATCGCGGACGCAGTCGCGCGAGAGAAATCGATCGATCGCGGCATCGTCATCGCAGCCATGGAGGATGCGATCGCCAAGGCGGCGCGCTCGCGCTACGGCAGCGAGACCGACGTCCACGCCGAGATCGATCCGAAGAAGGGCGAGCTCCGGCTGTCGCGCCACATGCTGGTGGTGGAGACGGTCGAGAACCCGTCCAACCAGATCGGCCTCGAGGACGCCCGCCGCCACAACCCGGCGGCGCAGATCGGCGACGTGATCGCCGACACGCTGCCGCCGCTCGAATACGGGCGCATCGCGGCGCAGTCGGCCAAGCAGGTCATCGTGCAGAAGGTGCGCGAGGCCGAGCGCGACCGTCAGTACCAGGAATACAAGGATCGCATCGGCGACATCGTCAACGGCATCGTCAAGCGCGTCGAATACGGCAACGTGGTCGTCGATCTCGGCCGCGGCGAGGCGATCGTGCGGCGCGACGAGATGCTGCCGCGCGAAGTCTTCCGCAACGGCGACCGCATCCGCGCCTACCTCTACGACGTGCGCCGCGAACCGCGCGGCCCGCAGATCTTCCTTTCACGCACGCATCCGCAGTTCATGTCGAAGCTGTTCACTCAGGAGGTGCCGGAAATCTACGACAGCATCGTCGAGGTCAAGGCGGTGGCGCGCGATCCGGGTTCCCGCGCGAAGATCGCGGTCATCTCGCGCGACTCCTCGGTCGATCCGGTCGGCGCCTGCGTCGGCATGCGCGGTTCGCGCGTGCAGGCGGTGGTCAACGAGCTGCAGGGCGAGAAGATCGACATCATTCCGTGGTCGCCCGACGTCGCGACCTTCGTGGTCAACGCGCTGGCGCCGGCCGAGGTCGCCAAGGTGGTGCTCGACGAGGACAAGGAGCGCATCGCGGTCGTGGTGCCGGACCAGCAGCTCTCGCTTGCGATCGGACGGCGCGGCCAGAACGTGCGGCTCGCCTCGCAGCTGACCGGCTGGGACATCGACATCCTCACCGAGCAGGAGGAGTCGGAACGTCGTCAGGCCGAGTTCGAGAAGCGCACGAAGATGTTCATGGAAGCGCTCAACGTCGACGAGGTCGTCGGTCAGCTGCTCGCATCCGAAGGCTTTACCTCGGTGGAGGAATTGGCGGCGGTCGAAGCCAAGGAAATCGCCTCGATCGAAGGCTTCGACGAGGACACCGCAACCGAGCTGCAGAGCCGCGCGAGCGACTACCTTGCCCAGATCGAGGCCTCCTACGACGAGCAGCGCCGGGCACTGGGTGTCGCGGACGAGCTCCGCGATGTTCCCGGCGTGACCACCAGTATGATGGTCGCGTTGGGCGAGAACGGCGTGAAGACGGTCGAGGATCTGGCGGGTTGCGCCACCGACGATCTCGCCGGCTGGACCGAGCGCAAGGACGGCGAGACGGTGCGCAATGCCGGCTTCCTCGACGGCTTCGAGCTCACCCGCGAGGAGTGCGAGACGATCATCATGCAGGCGCGCCTCAAGGCGGGCTGGGTCACCGAGGCGGAGCTCGCGCCGCCGCCGCCGGAAGAAGCGCCGGCCGAGGCCGCACCGCCGGCGCAGTGACCTGAGGAGGACCGGCGTGATGCTCGCGCGCAGAGACCATGACGAGACCGATGGCGGGCCGCGCACAGCCGGCACGCAGCGGCAGTGCATGGTTACGCGCGAGGTCAAGCCGATCGACGACATGATCCGCTTCGTGCTCGGGCCGGACCTCGCGGTCGTGCCCGATCTCAAGCGCAAGCTGCCCGGTCGCGGCGTCTGGGTCACGGCGCGGCGCGACATGGTCGCGGCGGCGGTGAAACAGCGCGCCTTCGCCCGCGGGCTGCGCGCGGAAGCGAAGACGGCGGCCGATCTCGCGGCCGTCGTCGACGGCCTGCTCGAGCGGTCCTTGCTCGACGCGCTGTCGATCGCCCGCAAGGCCGGACAGGTGGTGGCCGGCTTCGCCAAGGTCGAGGCGGCGGCGGCGCATGGCAAGGCCAAGGCCGTCCTGCACGCCTCCGATGCGGCGGCCGAAGGGGGCCGTCAGATCATGGCGGCGGTGCGGCGTGCCGATGGTCCGGATGCGGCAAATATTGTCGTTATCGATGCGTTGACGTCGGGCCAATTGGATTTGGCACTGGGCCGGCCAAATGTGGTACATGCAGCCCTGCTTGCCGGCCGCGCGAGCGATACGGTGCTTGCGCGTTGGCGGGCCCTGGAGCGTTTCCGGATGGATGATCCGGACGGCCGGCGCCGGAAGCACCCGAAACAAGAGGCCCCAGTACTGGGATTGGAATGACTGAAACGAAGAACCCCGGCGAGAAATTGAGGGTCACCCCCGGCAAGGGGACCCTGTCGCTCAAGCGTCCTGGCATCGAGCAGGGCGTCGTGAAGCAGAGCTTCAGCCATGGCCGTACCAAGTCGGTGGTCGTGGAGAAGGTCAAACGCCGGGTGCCGGGAGAGGCGAAGTCCGAAGCCGCACCCACCACCGCGCCCGCGCCCGCAAGCGGCGCCGCGCCGGCGCGCCGCACGGCCGTGCGCGGCGGCGCCGCGACCGCTCCGGCAGCTGCCCCCACACCGACCGCGGCAAAACCCGCCGGCGGCGTCGTCCTGCGCACGCTGACCGAGGAAGAGCGCGCCGCGCGCTCCAGTGCGCTCGAGAGCGCCAAGGTTCGCGAGGCGGAAGAGCGCCGCGTCGCCGAGGAAGAGTCGCGCCGCCGCAACGAGCGCGACTCGCGCGAGAAGGTCGAACGCGAGGCCTCCGAGACGCGCAAGCGCGACGAGGAAGAGCGCCGTCGCCACGACGAAGAGACCAAGCGCAAGGCCGAGCAGGAGGCCAAGAAGCGTTTCGGCGACGACGAGGCGAAAAGAGCCGCCGGCGTGCCGATCAACCTTCGCAATATCGTGCCAGAGGCCGACGACGACGAGGCGCCGCGCCCGCGCCGCGGCGCCGGCGGCGTCGCCCGCCCGGCGACGGCGCCCAAGCCGGCGCGCACCGGCGTCCAGAAGGACCGCGGCCGCCTCACGGTGGTCACGGCGCTCAACGCCGGCGAGGTGCGCGAAAGATCGGTCGCGTCGTTCCGCCGCCGCGTCCAGCGCCAAAAGGTCCAGCTCAGCAATGAGCCCAAAGAAAAGCTCGTGCGCGAAGTCACGATCCCCGAGGCGATCACCATCCAGGAGCTCGCCAACCGCATGGCGGAGCGCGCGGTCGACGTGATCCGGATGCTCATGAAGCAGGGCCAGATGGTGAAGATCACCGACGTGATCGATGCCGATACCGCCCAGCTCGTCGCCGAGGAGCTCGGCCACACCGTCAAGCGCGTCGCCGCGTCGGACGTCGAGGAAGGCCTGTTCGACACTTCGGACGATCCCGCCACCCTGCAGCCGCGCCCGGCGGTCGTCACCATCATGGGCCACGTCGACCACGGCAAGACGTCGCTGCTCGACTCGATCCGCGCGACCAACGTGGCGGGCGGCGAAGCCGGCGGCATCACCCAGCACATCGGCGCCTACCAGGTCACGGCGCCGTCGGGCGCCCGGATCACCTTCATCGACACGCCTGGCCACGCCGCCTTCACGGCGATGCGCGCGCGCGGCGCCAAGGTGACGGACGTCGTGGTGCTGGTGGTCGCGGCCGACGACGGCGTCATGCCGCAGACGGTCGAGGCGATCAACCACGCCAAGGCTGCCAAGGTGCCGATGATCGTCGCCATCAACAAGATCGACAAGCCGGACGCCAAGCCGGAGCGCGTGCGCACCGAGCTGCTGCAGCACGAGGTGCAGGTCGAGTCGCTCGGCGGCGACGTGCTCGACGTCGAGGTCTCCGCCACCAAGAAGCTCAATCTCGACAGGCTACTCGAGACGATCGGCCTGCAGGCCGAAATCCTCGATCTCAAGGCCAATCCGGCGCGCGCCGCCGAAGGCACGGTGATCGAGGCCAAGCTCGACCGCGGCCGCGGCCCGGTTGCGACCGCGCTCGTTCAACGCGGCACGCTGCACGTCGGCGACATCGTGGTCGCGGGCGCCGAATGGGGCCGCGTGCGCGCGCTCATCTCCGGTACCGGCAGTCCGATCGAGGAGGCCGGTCCGTCCGTCCCGGTCGAGGTGCTCGGCTTCGCCGGAACGCCGGAGGCCGGCGACCGGCTGGCGGTGGTCGAGAACGAGGCGCGGGCCCGCGAAGTCACCGACTACCGCGCGCGCGAGAAGCGCGAGAAGATGGCGGCGCGGACGACCGGCATGCGCGGCTCGCTCGAGCAGATGATGAGCCAGCTCAAGACCACGGGCCGCAAGGAATTCCCGCTCGTGATCAAGGGCGACGTGCAGGGCTCGGTCGAGGCGATCATCGACGCGCTCGAGAAGCTCGGCACGTCGGAAGTCGGCGCGCGCATCATCCACGCGGGCGTCGGCGGCATCACGGAGTCGGACATCACGCTGGCGGAAGCCTCGGGCGCCGCGATCATCGGCTTCAACGTGCGCGCCCACAAGGAAGCGCGCGAGGCGGCCGAACGCTCGGGCATCGAGATCCGCTACTACAACATCATCTACAATCTCGTGGATGACGTGAAGAAAGCGATGTCCGGCCTGCTCGCGCCGACGCTGCGCGAGACCATGCTGGGCAACGCGCAGATCCTGGAGGTGTTCAACATCTCCAAGGTCGGCAAGGTCGCGGGCTGCCGCGTCACCGACGGCACGGTCGAGCGCGGCGCGAATGTGCGTCTGATCCGCGACAACGTCGTCATCCACGAAGGCAAGCTCTCGCAGCTCAAGCGCTTCAAGGACGACGCCAGGGAAGTGGTTGCCGGGCAGGAATGCGGCATGGCCTTCGAGAACTACCAGGACATGCGGCAGGGCGACGTCATCGAGTGCTACCGGGTGGAGCAGATCCAACGCTCGCTGTGAGTCCAATACTCACGCCGGCGCTGACCAATCCTCCGGACCATTGGACCGAAATCGATCAACGGACAGGCGGCTTCGGCCGCCTGCCGGCCATGCTTGCAAGGCAACGACCATGTCGCGCGACCATCATCGCGATTCCGCAACGGGACCTTCCCAGCGCCAGCTGCGCGCCGGCGAGGTGATCCGCCATGCGATCGCCGAGATCCTGTCGCGCGGCGAGGTGCACGATCCCGT
>WNFJ01663673.1_pt1 | contig 10823 bp, 9 predicted proteins | sample 5400461 | NCBI WGS metagenome assembly WNFJ01 (sample SAMN13153349, study PRJNA577476) | soil metagenome | isolation source: 115 cm saprolite on Douglas fir-dominated hillslope | place: USA:California | collected 2013-09-17
GGAATGGAGCATTCCGGCGCGGGCGAAGATGTGCTGGCGCACGTAGTCGCGGTACGACAGGCGGCTGGCCTTTTCGATGAGCAGGCCCAGCAGCACATAGCTGCAGTTACAGTAGCGACATCCCTGGCCGGGCGGGAAATTGGGGGGCTTGTGCGCAAATTGCAGAAGGAAATCAGCGGTCTCGGTGACTGTATTGTTGGGTCTGATCTTCCAGATATCGGCGTAATCCTCCCCGCTCTCTTCTTCAGCATCATCGGCGATCCCTGAGGTATGGGTCAACAGGTGAAAGACGTTGACGGCACGCGAGATAGTTGTATTCTTCAATTCCAGGAAATCGATGACCGGGGTGTCGAAGGTTAATACTCCCCGGTCAATCAGCTGCAGGATTGCAACGGCGGTGAAGAGCTTGGTCACTGAGGCCGTGTTGAAGCGCGTGGTGAGAGCATTCGGTACTTTCCAGGAGCGACTGGCGTACCCATAGGTCCGCGCGAACAGCTGTGAACTGCCCTGCGTGATCAGGACGACTCCTGAGAAGGCATCCTGCTCTGTGCGTTGCTGGAAGTATCGCGCCAGTTCGTCTGGAGGTATCATTGTCTTTTTTCCCTATTTGCGAAGTCCGGTACCTAATACCAACCAACGAGACACCAGACGTCGAGCGGCTCGGTTTTGTTTTTGACGGGGAGTGGGGCCAGCTTGGTCACGCGCACCGACTGGCGCACGCGTGTAAAGGTGGAATGGTGCAAAAAGATATCGTTATCGGTGGCCGCGGCCTGCAAACGGGCCGCGACATTGACGGTATCGCCGATGGCGGTATAGTTTTGAATGCGCTCTTTCGAGCCGATGTTGCCAACCATGGCTTCTCCGGTATTGACGCCAAAGCCAAAGGCGAGCGGAATATCCTGCGGCTGTTTGCGCTGGTGCTCCAATACCGCCAGGCGCATCTTCCAGGCCGCGCGCACGGCGCGTAAGGCATGATCGTCCTGGCGCAAAGGTGCGTTGAAGATAGCCATCAGTTCATCACCCCAGAAACCGGTGACAGTGCCTCCTTCGTCCCAGATGGCGTTGACCATGATTTCCATATAGGTATTGAGCAGGTTCATGACCTCTTTCGAGGGGATGCGCTCGCTCAGGCGGGTAAAGCTGCGTATATCGGCTTTAATGACCGAGATTTCTTTCGACTCGCCGCCCAGATTGAGCGCAGCGGGATTTTCGATCAGCTGCTCCACCACGTTAGGATGGACAAAACGCCCGAAGATACGGCGAATTTCTTTGGCGCTCGCTTCGGCGCGTTTTTTATCGGCCTCCATACGCTTGATTTCCGTGCGATCATCCAGCACAAGGGCCATACCAATGGGCGTATTCTGCACATCGCGCAGCGACGAGGCGTACATCGTCAGATTCACCACACCAGAGCGTCCGGGGATTTCGCAATCCACCGTCTCAGGCACAATCGTGCCATGATTATGTTCCGCCGGCACACTTTGCAGGATTTTGGTCAGGCCAACCTGGGGAATATCCCTGAATACCTCTCCATAGTGCCGCCCAATGGCTGAGAGTGGATTGATGCGTAGAATCAAACCGGCAGCCGCATTAAACTTGGTAATCATGCCAGAAGGATTGGTGGTAATCACGCCATTGGCGATTGAGGCGAAGATGTTATCCACGTATTGCTTGTCTTCTTCGACCTGGCGTATGGCCCTGGTTAGATCGTCAAAGAGACGCGCATTGTGTATGGCAATGGCCGCCTGGTGGCAGAAAGCAAACAGCAGGTCGCGATGCCTGGGGCCGAACAGATTGGCATTGATGCGGCTATCAACGTAGACGGCTCCAATGGAGCCGCCGCGCACGACGAGCGGGGCGCAAATGATCGAGCGAATGCCGTAGGCTACAATGCTTTCCTGCTCTTTCATCTCAACCTGCGCATCGTCGGTCAGCACGGGTTGTTTGGTGCGCACGACGCGCTCTACGGTGCCGCGGCTGAAATTGAAGGCGCGCGGGTCGATGGTGCGTTCCTGCTTATCGCGCGCGATGGGAAAGGTCAGTTCTTTTGTATCGGGATCAACCAGCACGAGGAAGCCGCGTTCGGCGTCAACCACGCGAATCACCTGGTCCATGACCTTGCGCAGCACCTCGTCGAAGACGAGTGAAGAGTTGAGCGTGCGGGCAATCTCGTAGAGGGTTTCCAGCTCGTCGCGCTTCAAATTGTTGATGCTGGAGTTAAGGGCTTCACCTGGGCTTTGAATACTACCGGTAGTCGGTGGCTGCGCAACCACCGGTGGGAGTTGTGACGATGCCTGGCGCAGGTAATCCTGGGTTTCGCGCACCTGCGCCAGTTGCTCCTGTAACGTCGCCAGTACCCGTTGCCCGGCCTGGTTCAGCCTGCCCAATTCCAGGTCGGCGGTGCGCGAGATGCGCAGAGAATCGCTTAGCAAGCGCACACGCGGGTCGCTACTTTCGCCCACGTAGGTTCCCTCGACGGCTACTTCTAACTTGCGTGTATGGTCATGCAGCATTCGCGAAATACGCAACAATGCGTCGCCAAGCGCGCGCAGATCACTGGTTGTTTTCCATTCCAAATCGCGATGATCAGAGGGTTCAGACACACAATCCTCCATAGCTTATAACTGAGGCATTCTCCCGACCTATTATAGCACACAGAGATGATTTAATATCCCAGCAACTCCTCATAGCGTCCCATTGAGTGATGAAATACCCTCAAGGAATTTTCAAGGGCCGTGATATTCCTTGCAGCCAGTTCCTCGAATCCCCGCTCAAGTAACCACGGGATTTCGGCCAGGTGACGTAAAAGACGGTAAAGTGAGAGTAACTGCTTCGTTTCTTCATTATTAGCAATGCCGCTATATCCTTTTAAGAGTAAGTCGGTAAGTCCATGGTCCCACAGCGTGACGACCGCAATATCCAGAAGAGGATCTCCCGGTTGAGCGTCAGCAAAGTCAAGAAAAGCAAGAACCTTTTCAGTTTGGGAGTCAACAAGGATGTGCTCTGTCTGCAGGTCCCCATGTAACAGTACAATTGGCCTGCCTGCAAGAAGCGGTTGGAGCATATCAAAATGTTCTTGTATCTCCATTAGTCGAAAGGGTTCAAGCACCTCTAATCTTTTTACTTTCCCTATCTCCTCATGTACCCACCAGGAGATGAAAACCTCCCAATGCTGTTGTCCGCCGGAAAAGGGAGGATGAGCACTTAGCGTGTGGAAGCGCTGAAGATATTTGCCCGCTTCTTTAGCGGCAAATTTATTGCGCGAAGACAAGGGATGACCTATAACTTGCTTCATCGCAAGAACAGCAGGCTCACCAGCTTCAAATCCGATAATTTCTGGAATAGGGACACCCATTGACGCTGCTTTTTGAGCAATATCATATTCATGCTGAAGAATCTTCTCTGCCATATACACCTTTAATACGATGCAGAGCTTTTCCGCCAGGAAGAGGGCACGGTCAGGCTGTAAGTACAGGGGTTTTAAGGTATCTTCCGATCCGGTGATGCGGGTAAGAGTCCTTTTTGCCGCTAATTCAAGTTCTTGATTTATGAATGCATTGTTCATATTCTCTACAAAAGGGATTTACACTCCCTGCTCTGCCAGGAATTTGCTGAAAGCCATCGGCGTAAAGCCAAAATCGCGCTCCACCGCATTGATGTCGGTAATATTATCGAAAGTGAAGAGTGTCATAGCGGCTTTCGTTAGAGGCGGCCTGGGCAATACTGCCTCCATGACGGCTGCGCCAATACCGATGAGTGGCAAAGGGGCCGGGACTTTGATGCGATTCTTATGCACTGCACGTAGCAGTGCATCGATGATCTGCGTAAAGGTATAGTATTCAGGGCCGCCGATGGTGAAGGTTTTGTGATTGGTGCGTTCCGGCTCTTGCAACACCTTGAGAACGACCGTCACAACGTCCTCGACATAGATAGGCTGGAATAGCATCTTGCCGCCGCCAATTAAAGGCACAACGGGCGAGGTGCGTATCAGGTCGGCCAGGCCTTTGATAAACGGGGCATCTTTGCCGAAGAGTACTGAGGGCTGGATGATAGTCCAGTCCAGGCCGCTCTCTTTGAGCATGTGCTCGGCCTGGTATCGTCCCTGCATATATGTTCCCGGCTTGTCGGGCCTGGTACCCAATCCACTCATTTCGATGATACGTGTGACGCTTGCTTCTCTGGCTGCTCTAATCAGATTGGCCGTTCCCTGCACATTGGTCACTTCATAGTGATTACCGCTCGATTGTTTATGATCGGCGGTAATAAAAGCGGCATGCACTACTGTATCCACGCCCTGCAATGCTGCCGCCAGTGTAGCAGCTTGAGTGGTATCACCCTGCGCAAATTCAACCTGACCGGCGGGCAATAGAGTCGCCGCGCGTTTTACATCTCGCACCAGGCAGCGCGGGCGCTCGCCCTGCTGAACCAGCCGAGGCACAAGATGTCTGCCAATATAGCCCGTCGCGCCAGTTATCAATATCATACGTCACCTTCTCAATGATTATTGTTGTTGCTATTTTGCTGTCCTCATAATTATAGACGCCCGGCGTGTAGAATACGAGCCTGCCAGATCACGAAAAATAAGGTGAGTCTGCTCATGAGAGATAAGGGACTTGCGAAAATCGCTTATCAATGACAAGCAGCCCTCCCGCGCAATCTTCTAGCCACGTGGAGCTAACACCACTACACTGTTCCAGGCACCATTGCCCTACGCTTTCAAGTTTTGCAGAAGTAAATAATTGCTCGTGTCCATAGGCTGTCTCTACTTGCCCCGGTTCATATGGCACCGCAATTATTAGCCTCTGCGTTGTCACTTTCAAGAGATTGGCAAGCACGCGGTACATGTCTACTTCGGTAAAGTGTTCGAGAACATGCAGCGCAACGACAGTATCATAATGTCCAGATTCGCTAAAGTCGTCACTCAAGAGATCTGCCTGCTTAAACTCGACATGTGTGAAATGTCGCTCTTGCGCAATGGAACTGATAATTTCAAACGAATCAAGAATATCAATTCCGACAATTTGTTTGATCGAGGGCATATATTCGGCAATCAGGATGGGTAAAAAGCCAAACGAGCAACCGGCATCAAGGACGGTTTCACCAACCAGCAGTTGCAATACGCGCTTATAGATGGTGGCGAACTCATCAACAGCTTGATGGGTAACTTCTTTGCTCGTACCCTCAATGATATTGTGATAACGCTCAATGGTGTTGTCTGCATAGAGATGTAAGGCTTGTTGAATATGATAAGGATGCACAGAACCTACAATTGCAGCAAAGAGATTGCCAAAATCTTTTGCGCATTTGATGATACCAAAGGGTTTTAGTTCCTCTATGAAATAGTGTCCAATACGAGCATCAATGGCTTCCGGTGCGAACCAGTGAGCAACGATTGTAGAAGGCGCTTGCTCCCTGGTAAACAACAAAAAGTGATCTGTTTCTTGAATAGAATAGCCACCTTCGGCAAATCGCTGTTTCAGCAACACCCGATTAGCGCGATGAGCGTTAATGCCAATAACATTGCCCACAATTAACGCTCGCTCTTTTAATGCGACCTTTTTCAGTTGGCTTTCAGCCATGCTTTGCTCCCACTATAATGCTGTCACTTCCTCTGTGCTTCCGTTCGGAGAGAGTTTAATCGGCATTCACTTTATTAACGCAGTGACCCGGCGGGCAGCAGAATACGCACGGTAACGCCTTCGCCCGGGGAGCTTTTGATGGTCAGGCTGCCACCGGCGATAGCCAGCAACGCGCTGTGGGTGAGCAAGCCGCCGCCAGTGCCGCTGGTAGAACTGGTGGCCGAGGTGATGCCAACGCCGTCATCGGTGACAGCGACTTCCAGGGCATTCTCCTGTTTGTTCCATGATGCCTTGAATACCAGGCGCAGCTGGCGGTGTTCGTCCGAGCCGCGAGCGTGACGGGCTGCATTGCGCAGCGCTTCCTGCACGGCGGCAAAAACCAGTTCGGCGATAGCGGGCGGCATGACTTCATCGATGTATGCGGCTGTCTCATCGGACACGCACCACTCCACCTCGTCGAAGGCGTACTGAAAATCCTGCTCCAGCATGGTGTGTATGGCGTTAATCATGCCGTCCTGCTCCAGACGATGGGGCGCGCTGGGGGCGGTCGCACGCATCATGGCGGCAAGGCGGCGATGCGTATCGGAGATGAGCGCGATGGTTTCATCAACAGCTCGCGCGCGCTCCTCGGTACTCTCAGGCGATGGCGTGTCGCCGCTCGCAGGATGCGAGCGCAGCGTTTCCAGTTGCAGGAGAGCCAGGTGCATCTGTGGCAAGATTTCGTCGTGCAGCACGCGCCGCTGTTGCGCTCCCAGCAGCTTCACATCGACGATGCGGCGACGCAGCAGGCCCGCCACGGCCTGCATGGCCTCGTGATCGCCAAGCGTATCAAGGATGCGCTGCCCGCAGGCGTGCGCCAGGTTCATATCCACATCGGTCAGCGCGCCCCCGTCTTCGCGCGGGCCAAGATAGAGCGTGGCGACCAGTCCGCGCTCGTCATAAATAGGCAACACCCAGCAGATCATCGGCACCTCATCGACGAAAAGCTGAATGCGCGAAGGTGTTTCCGATGCACCGTTGCTCTTCCATTTCTGTCTATCCTGTTCCAGCAGCTTTTTGTCTCCAACCGGCGGGAATAACGCGCCGTTTGCCAGCAAAGACGAGGGCCAGCGATAGCTGAAACGCCGCCTGACGGTGCCGGCCAGCACGATCAGGTAGGCGCACTGCACCCCCAGCACGTTATGGCAGAGGTGATAAAAAAGGTGTTCCAGGTCCTTCTCGGTCTTCTGGAGATCGGTATTCAGCCAGTGGCGCAGGCTGGTGCTGCGCACAAACGGCCCCAGCAGGGCGATATAGCGGTCGTGCGCGGTATAGCTGCTCCAGGTGAAGAGGGCATACGCGCCGGTAGCAAGCGAGGTGATAATCAGCAGTCCGCCCGGACTGCTCTGCGTTAAGTTGACCAGCAGGGTGATAAAGATAGATACGCCCGTCGAGACAATCACGGTGCCGCGCCACTGCTCAAAGAAGCCGCGCCGCGATAAGGAGCGTTCAATGAGGATGCCATGGCGCACGATGGAATAGCCTATCAACAGAATCACCAGGGCCACCGCGCCCGTTGCGCACAAATCCATGATGAGCAGGTTCATGGGAAAGATGCTCCCGTTTATCAGCCCGGCGTTGACGGGCGTTTGAGGCGCAACGGGAGCATAGGGATGCTGCAGCCAGTTGATAATAGACTGGACCACCAGCACGCCCAACGTTGTCGTCAGTAATACCATGAGCAGCGCGGCCAGCAGCAGCCCCGGACGCGCCAGGTGCCAGGAAAGATGCGGCTCTTCCAATAGTTCTTTGTCGCGTGGATCATCCCAGAATGCATCGATCAGGGCGTAGCGCAAACCCCGCGTGCGTGCCGCTCGCCTGGTCAAATAACGCCACAACGTACCCAGCAAACGGCTGATACGCCCAATCGTGAACCAGGGCGCGATGGCACAAAAGGTGACATAGCAGAGAAAGAGCAGGGAGAGCAGCACAGGCGGCGAGAATACGCCGTTGCGGATATCGTTCAGGGCATCGTTATACACAATCAGGCGCAGCGCGCCAGCGTAGGTAAACGTCGATGGGTTAAGCAGCAGGAACACCAGCACCGTCCCACCGAGCAGCGCGCCGAACACTAGCAGATAGGGTCTGCGCCTGCGCCATCCCAGATTGATGAGCGCGGCATAGTACAGGCCAATGGCGAACCAGATATACGGAACCCCCAGGGCGGGCAGCCAGATGAGGTGCCACAGGAAATCCTGGCTCACCAGGCCCGTCTGCTGCGTCGGCGAACCGGAGATCAGCAGCGCGTGAATAAAGAAAAACAGCGCCGACAACCCCAGGCCAACGACTCCCAGGCGCGTAATGCCCGCCTTGCGGTCCCCGTTCAACCACACCGTAAAGGCCAGCCACAGGAAGGCCACCAGGTTAAAAACGGATAACGCCAGCAGGCAAGCGCGCAATAGATAAGCCGGTTGCAGTAAGGTTGCGATGCCCATTTCATTCCCTATTTCCGAAGCTCTCGCCTGTCATAGCGAGGGAGGTTGCTTCTGTCTCAACGGCTTTATTTTATCACGAGGGTAAACTGGGGTTGTGGGATGTTCACATGTAGAGCAGACATGGCATTTTGCTCCAGGCATGTTGTCATTTCGGACATATCGATCAGCAGAGAAGCTGTTCAGAAAGGTAGCATAGCTATGTACGCACGAATAACGACTTTCCAGGTTCAGCCAGGAAAGATGGACGAAGCCAATCAGATAGCGAACGAGTCGATCATGCCAGCCATCAGACAGCAAGCGGGGCTCAAAAGCTTCTTTGGGCTGCAAAATCGCAGTACGGGCAAGGCGATGCTCATCACGCTCTTTGAGACAGAAGCCGATATGAAGGCAGGTGCCAGCAGTGGATTCATTCAGCAACAATCCGCCAAAATAGCGCACCTGCTGGCTGGAACACCAGTAGTCGAATTCTATGAAGTCGCCTTCCAGGAGTAAACCTACCCTGGGACATCGCAATATAAACGAGCGGCGTTAAGCAAAACCTCGTCTTAAGTCGGCAGGTGGCCTCACTCCTCCTTATACAAAGGCACCCACTCCCCGCGCCGATCCTGCACGAGCGCCTCGCCATCCTCATCCCACATAATCATGCGGTTGAGCGTATAAATCAGCGTGGCTCGGGCCCTCGCGACCTTATCGTCCACTGCTGTTTCGCTGAGGCCCCAGGAGGCGTAGATGCGGCCGTTGGTGCGGCTGACGGCGCGTTTGTCGTGCAGGTTGAGGCGCGCGGCGATCTGTTCGTTGGTCATACCCTGGGCCACCAGTTCGGCCACGCGCAGTTCGTTTGGCTCCAATAGGGCGCGCGGGGATTGCTCGTCGAGGTCGCGCACCTCCTGCACGCGGTCTTCGATTTCGGGATCGACCAGGCTGCGCCCGTTGATGGCATCGCGCAGCAGCGGCACCAGCATACCGGGCAGCAGGTAGTTGCTTTTGCGCACGTAGGCATAGTGCGTCAAAATGCCGGAGGCGCGAAACTCGCGGTAGTAGTCATCGTCATCTTGAATAGAATAAAAGACCACCGGCATACGGGGGCGTTCGCGTCGGATGGCAATGGCCGCGCCCACGCCGCTCAAGGCTTTGCGCCCGGCCTGCGGGTCCTGCAACTGGACATCCATCAAGATCACATCGACATCCAGCTCCAATGCGCGCGCCAGGGCTTCACGTCCCGTCGCGGCCTCGCCCAGCACCTGCACCGCCCCGGTCGCCTGCAAGCCTTCGCGTAAGGCTTTGCGCAGCGGCCCATGATCGTCCACCAGCAACAATTTAATCGTTTGCATATTATTCATAACGCAGTGCCCACAGGTAATACGTCTGCATCCTTCATAAATTTATGGGAAGTATACCTGATTATAGCAGGTTTGGGTGCAGGGAGATAGATTTTGAGACACATAAGCATGTGTTTCGGGGTCAGTACATTTGCCAGGGCGCGGACCAAGGGCGGGTGCCCGGCCCCTACCCTGTACGATATACGGTCTGATGCCGACCCGTCTAGGGTAAGGGCCGGGCTTGGCCCCGCCCTGGCTCCTTGCTCTATAGAGGAATACACTCATCCAGGTTGAGGCACTGACAGCGTATGCCCTCTTCCAGCAGCCGCTTCATGCCCTGTGCCCTGGCAATCAGGACATCAAGTTCGGCAAGTTTTTGCTCTGCCAGCGTGCGCCAGCGCACGCCCAGCGGTGCATTTTCATCGAAGCCGGAAACAAGTGCCTGGATTTCCGCCATCGAAAATCCTGCCTGTTGAGCAAGCTGAATGAATGCTAACTGCTGGAAGACACGCGGAGCATAGCGCCGCTGTCCATGCGTCCTCTCTGGCCTGGGCAATACTCCTATATCTTCGTAATAGCGGATCGCCGAGGAGCGCAGCCCGGCGCGGCGCGCAACTTCACCAATCGTCAGATTCAGTTCGTTCAAATGCGTGGTTCTCCCCTCTTGACTTCAAGTCCACTTGAAATTGTACACTCGTTTTCAGAGAGGATGCAAGCGGCGTTCCCTCCGATATAAACAGAAGCGTAGACACGCTAAAGAGAAAGAGGTGTTTATCATGCCCGATATTCAGCAGGAAGCTCAGCCACTAGTACTGGCCTGCTCGCTAACCGGGGAGGACTTTGTAGCGCGGCAACAGGTCGTTAGCCCGCTGATGGCTTCGTATCAACAAATCCATGAGCTTGAGGACGGCTATGCCTTCCAATTTCCGGGAGAGTCTGAATGGATGCAAAGGCTGGTGACGTTTGTCGCCGAGGAGAGAGAGTGCTGTCCCTTTTTTACCTTCGAACTGCGATACGAGCCAAACCGTGGGCCAATCTGGTTGAGCCTGCGCGGAAGCGCAGAGATAAAGGCCCTGTTGCGCGATCAATGGATCGGCCAGAGCTAATCACCCGTGCTTGAATGCGGTAGGGACGCTCCTCGTGAGTGTCCCATACGCATCAAGGTAACTCAGAGAGACCATTCAAAGCCGGGTGCTGGCTAGCCAACTCTCCTGGCTTTGAATGGTCTCCGGTATGACCTCGTGTCCAGCACAAAATCATACCAGCGTGCCCCAGAACCTGCCGGGACGTGAAACATGTCGCTACGGGATCTGAAACGGGATGCTTGCCTGGTTGGTTGCACCAGGAGTGTGCCCTGGCAGCAGGATGAAGGTCGCCGCTGTGGTATCTTGCGGCACCAGGAAGGAAACCATCCCCATAGTATTGGTGGTGCCGGCAGCCGCATCGCCAAT
>WNFJ01075377.1_pt3 | contig 10822 bp, 9 predicted proteins | sample 5400461 | NCBI WGS metagenome assembly WNFJ01 (sample SAMN13153349, study PRJNA577476) | soil metagenome | isolation source: 115 cm saprolite on Douglas fir-dominated hillslope | place: USA:California | collected 2013-09-17
AAGCCGCATTGCGATTCGCTGCGCCATCGCGGGCGGCAACTTGCGGAGTTGCGAATCCGCCGTGATTTTCACAGCGACGATTTTCTTGCTTAACAGATCTTGCACGGAAATTGTACTCGTGGCGGGATCAATCGCCGTGATGGGGCCGGCAATATTTCGAAACGAGCCCGACACGATTTCCTCAGCAGTCAATTCGCCGCCATCTGCGCTGCGCGTCCCGCGAGCGCGAAGCTGGTCACCAGCTTTGATCTCGGCCAGCGCCCCGGGTTTCGCCTCATCAAATTTCACGGAGTCTGGTGCGTATCGGCGCAGAATGGTCTCCTTCGAGATGCGAATGACCACGTCCTTATTCGGGCCGAGAGCGTTCGTCGCGATCGTGATCGTTCCGGCGGCGGGATCCACGCTGTTCACGAGACCTCCGAGGCCGTGCTTTTGCCATTCTTCCCGCTCATGCACCTGCCTTTCCGCAATGTCCGCTTTCTTCATCGCCACGATGGATGCGGCAATAACGGACTTCCTGTCCTCCGATAGATTTCCACGAATCAGTAGCCGGTCGCCCACCTGAAGTTCCTGCAATTGAATCGGGGAAGCATCCTTGAGATCCTTCTGTCCCGGAGCCACGCGGACTAAGCGAGTGCCGTCGCGAATCACAATGTTCACATCTACGCCGGCATCCGTTGTCAACGTAATCGTATTCCCCGAAATGGACTTGATAGTTCCCACGGGCCGCGCGGCGGAGGTCTGAGCTGAGGTTTGTTGCGCCGCTTGTGGAGGTACGGGAGCAGCGCCTCGCACGTCCACGAAAATGCCTATGAATGAGGCGAGCGCACAGGTACAGAGAGGTCCCACAAACAACTCTCTGCCTTTCGCTATCAAGGGCATTCTGAACTGCCTGTCAGTTCTTCCAATAGAGTTCGGATACACGTCACCCCTCGCAACCCCACCTCTTTTTCGTCAGTCATTAGACGCAAGGGAAGGGCGCAAATGTTTCACCTGACGTTCCAACCGGTAGACAACTGTGAAACAGCTTTCAGAGCAACCTTAGACCTTCACCAAAGTAAACCTCTTCTTTACCAACGGCCAATAGATTCACCTGCGCCAGTGGTTTTACGTTCGAAAGCTGAAGGTGGGGGGGCGGGAAATGATGCCCCCAGGACAATCCGTAGAAGGATTTGCAACGGCTTTGATGGAATCCAGGGTTATCACTCCGGAAGCCGATGAAGTTTTGCAGGGATGGCAGAGCCGGTCTTCCCGAGTCTGCTTTGCGGTGTGCAGAACTCGCGTGGCATGCGCATTGGGTGGAAACCATGCGCAAGATAGCGGTCAGAAAACGTGCAGTCCCTGATCCGCACGAAAATCGTTCACTGTGCGTCCGCGAACGAGATTATTTCCAAAGCCGGACTCAAGCTGCTGCGGCAGTCGCGCCGATCGTGATTCGGTTGTCGACGCGGCGCACACCGGGTGCTGACCATGCGGCACGCTCGGCTTCTTCCCGTTCGAACCATGAGCGAACGGAGCCGCGCAGGGTAACCTTGTCGCCGTCCGTCTCGACGGTGATGCGGTTGGCGTCCACCTCCGCGCTACGTTTGAGTGCGGCCTCTATCGCGCTCTTTACGACAATCTTGCTGACCTGCGGCTTGACCTCGATCAGATTGCTGACCCCTCTCACTCCAGTTAGGTACCGCACGGCTTTTTCGGCTGCTGATTTCTGGAACTGCCACTCGACACTCCCTTCTAGGGTGATCCAACCTTTGGATACCTTGACCTTGATCCGGTCCGCAGGCACTGAGATGGACCAGTCGAGGGCGTTTACGGCCGCCCGCGCTATATCTTCGTCCGAGCGCTCGCTGGAAGTTGGCAATCGTATTTCCAGCTCATTCGCGACTACTTTGACGCCGGAGACACCCGTAGCGACGCGCGACGTGCGAAGAAAAAGAATTAGTTTCTGCCGAGTATGATCAAAATTTCGGACGCAGCACTGTCTGGCGAAGCTGTAACCTTTAGCGGAGCAGAAATCACGCGGAAGGAAGCCACGTTCAGGAACTCACCGAAGGCGACTTGTACGGGCAGAATGGCTGCTTTTTGTCGACGTAGGAAAAACTCGCCGGCTGCGTTAGTCAGGACCGTTGCTTCTCCGATGCGGACGGCTGCGCCCTCAACGGGGCTGCCTTGTTCGTCCTGAACGCGCCCACGGACAATATAACGCATGTGTCTGAATGCGCTCTCGCCTCCGCCCGCGGCAGGCCGGAAATGGCTGGTCATTAGCGTGTTTCCGGACGCAGTGTAACGTAGCCGACCGTCCGCCGACCAGAATGTTTGCGCGTTCAATTGCAAACTGCCGAAGAGTCTGATTCGCAGCGTGACGCTGATGCCCTGCGAATAAGGATTCGCGCGGAACGGCAAATACAGAGTTTGGTAGTCAACGCTGAGGGTGAAACGGTTGGAAAGATAGCTTCCTCCGTACAGCACGTTCGTCCGACCTTGAGAATAATTGATGACCTGCAAGAGACTCAATCGGGGAGAAAGTATCTCGCGCACGGAAGCGGACAGGTTACTGGTATGCGGGCCGATTCCCGAGATAGTGCGAAAATAACTTGCACTCATATCAAGGCTGTCTGTAATCTTGCGCCCTACGGACAAATTTTCTGCGGCATTGCTTCGGTTCTGATAGGTGGATTGAAAGATGCCCGCGCCAACGCGAAACTCTCGAAGAAGGAAATCGGACTGCATCTGGTTTACCGTCGCATGAAGCAACGCTGCGGTGGGGTCGATGCTTTGCGGTTGTAGGAAGTTCTGATGTCCTAGCGTCAGGAGGATGCTCGATGACGGTCGGATTTGGGCCAAGATGTTCTCACGATCCGATTCCGATGCGAAGATGGAGGGCGCGGTTATTCGACGGAACCTATCGCTTGCGGAGATATACGCCATTTTCAACGACCACCAGTCTCTTTCGATATCGGCCGTTGCTGCCAAATACGAACGGTTGCCGCCTATACCCCCGGCGAATCCGCTTCGTAGCCATTTGCGTGGCCGCCAATCGAGCGCCTCGATGGTCGTGAGTTGCCAGGAGATCACGCTCCTCGAATAAAAGTGGAGGCTCGGCGAGAGGGGGGCGTCCGCAAAAAGGATCGCGGCTGGCAGGTCGGCTTTAGCGGACTGAAAAAACGGTGTGCCGCTGGCCACGGCGGTACCCCCGGCGAAGAGAAACACATTTGCCTTTCCCTCCCGCGCGGCGATTCCGATCCCGCGCGCCAGAAAGAAATGATTCACATCAAAAATATCTGTCGGGAGATCGAAGGGAATTGGTTGATCGCCTAGCGTAACAATATCCGAGCCAACTGTTGTTCTGAAATAAGCCCCCAAACCGAAAGCGCCCCTGAGATCGCCCGCTCCAAAGTATCCAGTGTAGTTCGGGCCCTGCAGACCAATCGAGCCGCCCGCTGACGGCAACAAATCCGAGGCGCCGGCTTCAATTCTTACTAATTGGGCGTTCGTAACAGAGGCAAATAGTCCCAGGAAGCACGCCGCAATAAAGCCTGCGCGAAGGACCCAAGGATTGGAAAATTTGCGCACAAGGTTACATTCGCCGACCTGTCAGGGTGTGGTCTTCGCCACGCCTCGCTCCAATTTAAAATGCGCCAGCCGGAGCTGCAACGTAGCGGGATTGCCGGTGGCGTCCCAAGGGACCTCCACCTGGCGCTGAGCAAACGGGAACACGGGGAAACCACCTTGCGTTGACTTGTCCCTCATCGAGGTAACTTCCGTCTCCAGTACGCGCCCAAACGACGGTCCGGTATTTTCCACTCGCACGACTACTTTTTTCTCCCTGGGGTGGTATTCCGCAACCCGGACGACCAGTTCGTCTTTCTGCAATTGCCGCTTGGGAAGCAAATAGATCGTATGTGGCAACTGGACTTGAATGCGAAGGCCCTCTTGGGTTCTTTCCTTAAAACCTGCGAAGGTGGCATACACGACAAACCAGGAAGGCAGTTTGTCCGATGAAGCTTCATAAAAAACGAAAAAATTCTGCTTCGGAGGAATGCGGAAACTCATTGTGGAGAACTTCGCGTGGATTCCATCGTCCAATGGCCGGTAGGAGAGCTCACCGGTATCGGAAACGGTGAAACTTTTCAAATCCAAGACGACGTTGAGGGGCTGCAGGCTGTCGTTGATGTACTCGATTTTGCCCTTGGCATTTTTCCCCGGACCCTTAACAACATTTTCATCAATCAATGGCCGCACTGTCTGTGCCAACAGAGGCGAGTTGAGAGAGAAAAAGAGAATACAGCCGGCCCGGAAAGCGTGCTTCCCAGGCCGGCCTCCAAAGTACAGAAAGAAGTTGGTTCCGGCGCGCATCCAAATTACGGCGTAGCTTGCGCCTGAATGTTGAGGGTTCCGATATAAATGTCCGCAGGCAATTGCGGAACCACAGTGGTGTCGATTTGATAGGCCAGGGTGTCCACGCGGTTGCTATTCTTGTTAAGGGCAGTGATGGCGATGGACACACCGATTTGCAGACCGGACGCCGCCGCATTAAGCGGGCTGACTGCAGTCAACGCATTGAACGCGCCTGCGCCACCAACCTGCACCTTGACTGCGGAAGACGGAATGTCGACAGTGTTCCCCGCTGTCTGGTGCACAAGCGCCGACGTCGCACTCGTAAAATAGGCCCACACAGCAACGGCCGTGCGGCCTGGCTTAAGCGCCCAAGCCGTAGTTATGCCTGTCGATGTGCTCCCCGCATTGGCCGCGGTGTTTGGAGCAAGAGTGAAATTCACCGTGCTGCCGCTATTGACCGTTACCGTGAGCGACTCCGCGAGGGTCGCGTTCATCGTAACGGTTCCCGTGTTCGAGTTTATTTGCGCTTTAGCGGGTGAACCATTCATTGCGAAAAGAAACAGAGCCGTTGCGACAATCCACAACTTGCGTGAGAACCTCATTTTTCATCATCCCCTAATGATTCCTATGATTCCTAAGCCTGACTAGGTGTGGCGTTTCTCCGGGGTGCATCGCGAAGTCTCTAGATCAACCACTGAGTCCATCACAGGTTGGCACCATCTTTGCGTTTCGAACTGAAACAGCAGATAGTACTGGCGTACCGAATTGGCTCATTACGTCGAAAACGCCATAACAAAGAACGTTACGTCTCGTAGTAACAACGATGGACCTGATCGAGTCCGCTAGTCTTGCTTTGTAATGGAATCAAACGCGGGGTGCAAAAGGTCAATCGTTGTGGTCATGACGAAGATCGATCCGCAAAGTGCATGGAAAGCACGTTCATCGATAGGTCGGCGCCTCTATTGTCCGCGCATTTCCGTGTCCGCGTTTGTCCAAAATGTCCGCAGTTGTCCGCGTTTGTCCAAGAAACTCGCTAAATCTGTCCGCTTTCACGCGATTTAACTTGGTGCATTTCTCGTAATCTCCGAAACTCGCCTTAGTTGCGGTTGCTACATCACTACAAGATGCAACCCCGAAAAGGCGGTGAGCATGGGGGAGATGACCACATCGCAGGCTGTTCGAAGTTACGACACGCATCCAAACGTCATAAACCGGCTGATTCTCATGGGACGGCTGAAGGCGCGCAAAAACGCTGATGGTCGTTGGCTCATCTCGAAGGACTCTCTGGAGCGCTGGAATCGTCAGCGTGTGCGCAGGATACCGAAACCGGAACAGCGGGCAGTGAGAGAGACGGCATAAGAGCTAGAGAAGGAAGGCCGGGGAGCGAACGTTGGGAACGTGAAGCGCCCACCGGCCTACACGAAAGATGGCTGAGCATAAGACATATCGTGAGGCGATACAACGGCTTTCTGTTGCGCCGAACGCCAAAACTCAGCGCGCTCGAATCCTCTGCCTGCTGATTGACGCTCGCGGCGGCTGGGTTCCCCTGCCTAACATCATGGCCTGCGCCGCGCAGGGTAACCTTGTCGCCGTCTGCCTCGACGGTGATGCGGTTGGCGTCCACCTCCGCGCTGCGTTTGAGTGCGGCCTCTATCGCACTCTTTACGACCATCTTGCTGACCTGCGGCTTGACCTCGAGAAGACCGTCAGGCGACGTCGGTGCTTTGACAGTCTTCCGGCAGCCCTTCGCGCAAGCGGGGCGGGAACCGCTCCTCATCCGGATGTCCCCGGTACGCTCATACATCTAGGTGGTTTCGAGATTTTGGGGCAAGGCCATAGTCGCAAACGGATTTAGAAGCCCCCGAGACGCTCAAAGCATCCTATAAACTCCCCAACCCGCTATTGGGCGCGCGCTGAAGGGAAAGACTACATCGGCACGAAACCATAGGCGAACGGATCACCGACGAATAAGATGACGGCCGGCGCGGGTGTACGGCCCAATTCTGCTTCTAGGGTTTTTGCCTGATGGTCATTTAAGGTAAAAACCCGCTGTCAAACTTTTTCGGTTGTTGGCGGATAGGTAGATTGACTTCAAATCAAGCCCATGGGAGAATCCGACCTCCTTCTAATCGCAGCGTGTACCTGAACATAATTTGGCGTACGTCTATGGAGGAGTCGGCAGCAGCCCTGAACTAGTCCCACAGGTACGGGATTCGGGCAAGGGGATCCGATGTCGACTAAAATCTCTATCTCTTCCTCGGGCCCTGCAGAGAGAGCCCTTGTCGCAATCGAATCGTGCTTGTCAGCTCAGCGATGGACTCAGTGGGCTCGCAATTTCGTCCGCTTCAGCACGAGCCAGTTTGATGGACACGGTTGTAAACCCCCAGCGAAATTCTCCGATCACCTAATTTCCACCGCTATTTGGGGCATCAAGAGCAGGAAGCAATCTGCAACCTTGCGCTACAAGATGGGGCCGCCAGTTTTTCTTTATAATTCTCTTAACAGTAACTCATTCAGTTCTGAACCAGATCAGAAAGGAGATTGTGGACATGTCCCCCCACCCAGACTTGATTCCACGACCGTCTAATGCACGCAGCGGAACAACCGCGTCCCTCGCGCCAGTCCTCGCGAACACAAAAGCCCTCGAGGCGCTACCACACAACGAGGAATGGTGGCAGTCCATCTTCGCGAATTGCCCCGTTGGCGTCGCCATAGGCGACACCAACGGCCGCTATGTGGCCACGAACTCCTCCTTCCAGAGGATGCTGGGATACACAGGCGAAGATATGCCAGCAGATTGCAATCTATTCACTGAATCAGTCACAAAGAAAGGCGCCTACTTCAAAAACGAAAAACAGCACAGGCGCAAAGACGGCAGCTTGATCTGGTTGCAGATCGGCGTCTGCAGGGTCCCCGCAGATCAGAGCTTGCCTCAGTTCCTGGTGGCCCTCGTTGAAGACATCACCGAACGCAAGCGAGCGGAGGAGGTCTCTCGCGAAAACGAAAACCGGTTCCGGGCGGTTTTGGATAATAGCCCAAACTTGGTCTTTCTCAAGGATCCGGAAGGACGCTATCTTTACGTCAACCGAGGATTCGAAACGGCCCTAGGCATCCGCCAAGATGAGGCCATCGGCAAGAAGGATGAAGAATTGTTCCCGCTCGAACAGGCCACTGCGTTTCGCGACAATGACCTTCGCGTGCTTCAGTTCGAAGTCCCGATGGAATTCGAGGAAGTGGCTATGCAGGAGGATGGCCCTCACACGAGCATTGTGCAAAAGTTTCCGTTGTTCAATTCGGAGGGAAAAATATACGCGACTGGCAGCGTCGTCACGGACATCACCGAACGCAAGCGCGTACAAGAGGCCCTGGAGCAGAACGAGGAGCGCTTTCGCATGCTGGTCGAAGACATGCAAGATTACGCGCTTTATATGGTTGACCCGAGCGGAACGGTGGCCACCTGGAACGCGGGAGCCGCGCGCATCAAGGGCTACAAGGCGGAGGAAATCCTGGGCGAACATTTCTCCCGCTTTTATGAGGCCATTGACATTGAACTAGGCAGGCCTGGGCGGACTTTAAAGATGGCCGCCACTTCGGGGCGCTTTGAAGACGAGGGCTGGCGCATCCGCAAGGACGGGTCGAGGTTCTGGGCGAATGTCATTACCACACCGATTCGCGACAACGAGGGCGACCTCAGAGGGTTCTCGCAAATCACGCGCGACCTGACGGAGCGTAAACGCTTTGAACGGAACCTGAAGCACGAGCGCGACCGGCTGCGGTTGCTACTGGACATCAACAACCGTGTCGTCCCAAATTTGGACCTGCGTGAGCTCTTTCGCGCCGTCTCGGCTGGTCTTCGAACGGTCATGCGGTCGGATGCCGCCGTCTTGTGGCTGCCGGAACCGGAAAAGGAAGAGATCCGGATTTACGCAATCGATTTCCCGGAAAGCAAAGGATTCCTTAAGGAAGATCTTGTTTGTCCCGTAGATGGCACCTTTGTAGGGCGAGCCCTGCGAACGGCGTTGCCGGTTTTGTTCGAGGCCGGCTCTGCGAGCACATATCCCCAATTGCAGGAGCTCCTGAACAAAGAAGGCCTGAACTCCGGTTGCGCCATGCCACTCACAAGTGGCAGGCGGGTTCTGGGTGTTTTGAATCTCGCTTGTTCGAGGATGGAAGCGTTTACCGCGTCAGAGATGGACATACTCATGCAGGTCGCTGACCAGGTCGCGATCGCGGTCGAAAACGCCCTGCACTACCATCAGATTACTGAATCGAAGCAACGCCTTGTGGAAGAGAGACATTATCTCGAGGGCGAGATTCGGCGAGAGCACGGTTTCAGCGAGATTGTCGGCAAAAGCGCCAGTTTGCAGCGCGTGCTCAAACAGGTGGAAATCGTTGCCGCGACGGACTCGTCCGTGCTTATCCTGGGAGAAACCGGCACCGGAAAAGAACTGATCGCGCGGGCGATCCATAACTTGAGCCCGCGCCGGGAACACACGCTGGTCAGGGCCGACTGTGCATCTATCCCGGCGGGACTCCTTGAGAGCGAGCTCTTCGGTCATGAAAAAGGCGCATTTACTGGGGCTATCGCGCGAACTATCGGGCGCTTTGAGCTGGCCAATGAAGGAACGTTATTTTTGGACGAAGTGGGAGACATCCCATTGGAATTGCAGTCCAAGCTGCTACGTGTCCTGCAGGAGCAAGAACTAGAGAGACTGGGCAGCACCCGGACGATTCGCCTGGACTTCCGTCTCGTTGCCGCAACCAACAGAGATCTGAGTGAGTTGGTCGAGAGCTGCCGTTTTCGTAGGGATCTCTACTACCGGCTGAATGTATTTCCCATCGAGATTCCCCCACTCCGCGATCGGAAGGAGGATATCCCGCTCTTGGTATGGCATTTTGCCAAGAAGTACGCACAGCGCTTGAATAAGCGGATCGAAAAGATTGGGGCAGAGGATATGGCGGAACTGAGCCAATACAACTGGCCGGGCAATGTGCGGGAGCTCCAGAACCTCATCGAGCGTTCCGTGATCTTGTCATCGAGCTCACGTCTTCATCCGCCTCATGAATTATTGGGCCGCATCGTCAGAACTACCGTGCCGGGCGCTCGTACTCTGGCAGAAGCTGAACGCGAACACATTCTGCAGGCGTTGCGGGACGCCGACTGGGTCGTCGGAGGACCTGATGGCGCCTCGGCGCGGCTCGGAGTAAAGCGAACGACACTGCTGGACAAAATGCGGCGCCATAAGATCTCCCGCCCGTAAAGCTGACAAGCGCCGTTCGAAGCAGGCCTTCTGCGGTACGGGTGAAATATCTTGAAAACAGGGAATGGGCCAGCCCCGGCGCGTCCTCTTCCGGGCTAAGGACTGACGGGCCGCTGTCGACCAACTGACCCCGTTCAGCATTTCCTCGCTCCAGAAAGATTCGCGATTACGCTTTCGGCCTCGCTAACCGATTCAGCCACGTAGACCTACCTCGGTAGGTTGTGGATCGCCGGAGCTTCGCCGAAGCTCGGACGGCGAATGCGCGCATGTTTCGCTCCTTACAGGCGGACTCAGATATGTCGAATATTGGTCTCAATCGTGTCCAACACCTCGTCGATATGACCAGAGAGGACTAGTTTTCCCATGGTCAGTCCGAACCCCACGACCATCTCGGGCGCAATATGGGAGGGCAACGAAAGCGCATTTGGATCGGTCACTACATCAATGAGCGCGGGACCGGAATGCTGAAGTGCCTTCTTTAGTCCCGAGGACACATCGGCTGGGTTTTCGATTCTTGCACCCATCATGCCGATCGCCTCCGCAAGCTTTGCGAAGTTTGGATTCTTCAAGTCCGTCTGATAGTCGGGCAGTCCCGTGACTTCCATCTCGGGTTTGACCATTCCAAGAGCGCTGTTGTCGAACACGAGGACCTTGATCGGGAGGTCGTACTGCGTCAGCGTTAACAGGTCCCCCATATTACCTGTCTTCCCGGATAGCAGAGCTGGGCGCCAATGGCCTGAGGGAGTGCATTCGTCCGTCTGATCGAGAAGATATGGCGGAAGCGTGTGGGAGTCGAACCCAAACATTCAACTCCCAAATCACGGCGAATGATGACGTTGCGGCTTCCGCCAAGCTCCAATTGGAGTCAATTGGAGTCAGCTTGAAAAGATAGCATCGATTGTGCTCCAAGATGCTCCAGAGTCGAGAGTCGAACACAAATTACATTCAGTAGCATCCAGACAATCGGCTCGACGTGCGTTACGCCCAGCGGCTAGGCCGCACCATACGATACCACGCGACAAACTTCTCCAAGCCCTCCTCAAGCCGCGTGGCAGGCCGGTAGCCAAGCAATCGACCAGCCTTCGAAATGTCCGCCCAGGTCAGCGGCACATCCCCAGGCTGCGGGGGATTTCGTTCAAGGATGACCCTCTTGCCGGTAATGCGCTCGAGCAATTCCACCATCTCCGCCAGTTTTACAGGATGGGAATTGCCAAGATTGAACA
>WNFJ01195007.1_pt3 | contig 10822 bp, 10 predicted proteins | sample 5400461 | NCBI WGS metagenome assembly WNFJ01 (sample SAMN13153349, study PRJNA577476) | soil metagenome | isolation source: 115 cm saprolite on Douglas fir-dominated hillslope | place: USA:California | collected 2013-09-17
CTCGGCTCCCGTGTCGAGGCGCTTGCGTGGTTTCACGCGGACGATGGCGTAGGTCACGATGATGGCCAGATAGAAAAGAGCGTTCAGGACAAAACACCACGCCTCGCCGAATGCCGCCAGCACCAGCCCCGCAACGGAGGGTCCGACGAAGCGCGTCGACTGGAACAGCAACGATTGGAGGGCGATCGCGTTGGGCAGGTCCTCCCTGTGCTCTATGAGTTCCAGAAGGAACGCCTGCCGCGTCGGAGTCTCGAAGGCGGTGATGACCCCGAGAAAAAGGGCGAGCGCGATCAGGTGAGGGACGCGGATCGTCTCGGAGAAAGTGAGCAGGGCGAGCGTCAGCGCCTGCACGAACGCCAGCGACTGGATCAGCATCAGCAGCCGCTGGCGATTGACGCGGTCGGCCCAAACGCCCGCCACGGGGGACAGGAACAATATCGGGAGCTGCTGCGCTCCCGCGGTCACGCCGAGCAGGAGCGCCGAGCCGGTGATGCGGTACACCAGCCAGCTCATCGCCACCGTCTGCATCCAGTTCCCGAGCAGCGACAGCCCTTGGCCCGCGTAGAAGATCCGGAAGCTCTTCGAGCGGAAGGCGCGCAGCGCGGGATTCATGGATCGGGCCGCCCGGCGCTCAGCCCTTGAGCTTGTCCAGTTGGGAGTTGAGCTTATCGAGCGTCGCGCCGAAGGCGGCGAGACGCTCCTTCTCCTGCGCTACGACCGCTGCCGGGGCGCGTTCGATGAAGTTCGGATTGGAGAGTTTGGCGTTGGCCTTTGCGATTTCGCCTTCGAGGCGCGAGATTTCTTTTTGCAGCCGTGCGCGCTCGGCGACCGGGTCTATCTCTACATGTAACATCAGGCGATGTTGTCCCGATACTGCCACTGGTGATTCCGAATCGGGAAGATCTTCAACTATCTTCAAATCGGATTGGCGTACAAGAGCAGAGAACGCGCTGGTTGTCGCAGAACTCGGATTGCCGGTAATGGAAAAGGAGGAAGAAATGCTGTACTGAGATTGAGTGTTGAGATCGCTGCGCAGATTTCGCCCTGCATTGACAACGCCCTTGGCAATAGCAATCTCGCGCTCAGCTGCCTCATTGATCTTTTCGGGCTGGCATCTTGGGTAGGACGTGAGGATTATGGTCTCGCCCGTCTTACCTGCAAGAGGTGCAACCTTCTGCCATAGCTCCTCGGTGATAAAAGGAATGATCGGGTGCGCAAGCCGCAACGCCGCTTCGAGTACCCTTACGAGGGTCCTGCGTGTACCGCGGAGCACCTTATCGTCTTGGGATTGCAGTTGTCTCTTCGCTACTTCAACATACCAATCGCAGTATTCGTCCCAGACAAAGCGGTAGATCGCGCTACCGACGTTGTCGAACCGGTACTCGGCGAACCCGGCCTCCACTTCGGCTTCGCTGCGCTGGAGTGTGCTAACGATCCACCGGTCCCAGGCGGATAGCTCCACCGGGGCCTTCTCGTCCAGTCCACAGTCCTTACCCTCGGTGTTCATCAGCACGAAGCGCGTCGCGTTCCAGAGCTTGTTGCAGAAGTTGCGATACCCTCCGCAGCGGTTGAGGTCGAAATTGAGCGTCTGTGCAAACGTCGCGAGCGAAGCAAGGGTGAAGCGCAAGGCGTCGGCGCCGAAGGAGGGAATGCCGTTCGGGTAGTGGGTGCGAACGTACTTCTCGATCTTCGCCTTGTGCTCACCGCGCAGGAGACCCACGGTGGATTTTTCGATCAGGGCATCGAGCGAGATACCGTCGATAAGGTCGAGCGGATCGAGCGTGTTGCCCTTCGACTTGGACATCTTGTCGCCCTCGGCGTCGCGCACGATGGCGTTGATGTACACGTGCCGAAACGGCACTTTGCCGGTGAAATGTAGCGTCATCATAATCATTCGTGCGACCCAGAAGAAGATGATGTCGAAACCCGTCACCAGAACCGACGAAGGGAGAAAGCGCTTCAGATCGGGCGTTTCCTCCGGCCAGCCGAGCGAAGTGAACGGCACCAGCGCCGAGGAAAACCAGGTGTCGAGCACGTCCTCGTCGCGCTTGAGCCTTCCGCGATAGCCTTTCGCCGCAGCTTGTTTTTTGGCTTCGTCTTCGTTGCGCCCGACGTAGATGTTGCCCCGGTCGTCGTACCAGGCCGGGATCTGATGACCCCACCACAGCTGGCGCGAGATGCACCAGTCCTGGATCTTCTCCAACCACTGGTTGTACCAAGTGGTCCAGTGCTCCGGGTAGAACTTCACGTCACCGCTTGCGACTGCGCCGAGACCTAGTGCCGCCAGACCATCCATTTTCACGAACCACTGATCGGTCAGCATTGGCTCGACGATCACACCGGTGCGGCCCGAGCGCGGCACCCGCAGCTTGTAGGGCTTTTCCGACACCAGCAGGTTCTGCGATCTGAGATCGGCGACGATCCGCTTGCGCGCCTCGAACCTGTCCAGACCACGATAGACGTTCGGCGCGTTTTCGTTCATTTTCGCCGCCAGCGTCATGACGCTGATCTGCGGCAGCTTGTGGCGCTGTCCAACCGCGTAGTCGTTGAAATCGTGCGCAGGCGTGATCTTGACGCATCCGGTGCCGAATTCCGGATCGACGTAATCGTCCGCGATGACGGGGATGGAGCGTCCGGTGAGGGGCAGCTGCACGCGCTTGCCGACGAGCTTCGTGTAGCGCCCGTCCTTCGGATTCACCGCAACCGCTACGTCACCCAGCATCGTTTCCGGCCGTGTGGTGGCGACCACCAACGAGCCGCTGCCGCCTTCCAGCGGATAGCGGATTTCCCATATTTTTCCGTCTTCCTCCTCGCTGTCCACTTCGAGATCGGACACCGCGGTACCAAGCACCGGGTCCCAATTCACCAGGCGCTTGCCGCGGTAGATCAGGCCCTGCTCGTGAAGGCGCACGAACACTTCGATCACCGCGCGCGACATGCGCGCGTCCATGGTGAAGTAGCCGGCTTTCTGTCCTTCGGTATCGGCAAATGTCCAATTGGCCGACCACACCCGCTTGATGAAGCCCTCGCGCCTAAGATCGTGGCGGGAGTTGCCTTCAGCCTCCAGCTGCCGCTCGACCACGATCTGTGTTGCGATGCCGGCGTGGTCGGTGCCGACCACCCAGTTGGCATTGAAACCGCGCATGCGGTGATACCGGATCAGAGCGTCCATGAGGGTCTGCTGGAACGCGTGTCCCATGTGAAGCGTGCCGGTGACGTTCGGCGGCGGCAACTGGATGCAGTAGGGCGGCTTTTCCGAGGTCACGGAATGTGCGAAATAGCCGCGCGACTCCCAAAGGGAATACCAGCGTCGCTCGACCTCGTGCGGGTCAAAGCTCTTAGCGAGTTCCATGGCGGTCGAGTTCAAAAAAGAGAACGCGCCGAGCGGCGCCCCCGCGGGAGCCCGGCTTCGACGCGCTCCGGCGGATTATAGCGTCAGCTGCCCCGCGACTGTCCGCGCGCCCGCGCGATTTCGAGCTCCACCGCACGGGCGACCGCGTCGCGAATCAGCGTCTCGATGTCGGTCTTGACTTGGGCGCTGAGGGCAGTTAGCGTGCGCTGCAAGTGGGCGTCGAGTCGTGCCCGCAAGGGTTCCTCGACGAACTTCGCGATGTGCGGGCCGATCGCGTCGAGGATGCTTTGCTTCAACCTTTGCTCCAGCTCCGGCAATTCGCTCCCGATCGAACCACCCTGGGTCGGCGTGCCCGATGAGGGGCGCGCTGGCGTCGCGGCCGGTTCGGCGACGACTTCCGTAAGAACCGGAACGTCGCCTTGAGCTCCCGCGCCGGAAGGATGGTAGCGTTTCAGAAACGCATCGGCTTTGCCCAACAGGTCGTCGGAATGACTCATACGCTCGACTTGGAGAGATCGTAGTGGTTGATTTCGTAGCCGCGGTCCCGATAGAAGCGAAAGCGGCTTCGCGCGAGCTGACGATCGCCGTCGCCGGTGCATCGGCGTGCAGATTGAGGATGACCTGATAGTGCGCCATGTCGGCGTCTTCGCGCGCGATCACGACGGGGGTTTCGAAAAAGGCCGCGTGATGGGCTACGCGATGCGGGCCGCATCCGGGGACTTGATAGGTCTCGAGCAGGTTGTCGAAGCCGCGCGAGATTTCTTCGTCCGGGGCGAAAACGACGACGCGCAACTGTTGCTGTACGAGCCTGGCGACGAGCCGGCAGGCGATCTGCAGCTTGGGTTCGGCGTTTGAATAGAAGTCGATGCGAGTCACTATTTTTCCGCACGCTCGATGAGGAACGTCGTGAGTAGCGGGACGGGGCGGCCTGTCGCTCCCTTTTCCTTGCCGGATTTCCACGCCGTCCCGGCAATGTCGAGGTGGGCCCAGTCGTACTTGTGCGTGAATCTCGAAAGAAAACAGGCCGCGGTAACGCTGCCCGCAGCGCGTCCGCCGATGTTCGCAAAATCGGCGAAATTGCTTTTCAGCTGTTCCTGATAGTCCTCCCACAGCGGGAGCCGCCAGACGCGGTCCCACGAATCCGCCCCCGCCGCTTGCAGCTCGCCCGCGAGACCCTCCTCGTTCGCGAACAATCCCGAGCAGACGTGGCCCAGGGCGATGATGCAGGCGCCCGTAAGCGTGGCGATGTCCACGACGGCCTGGGGCTCGAAGCGCTCGGCGTAGCTCAGTGCGTCGGCAAGAATGAGCCGTCCCTCTGCGTCGGTGTTGAGGATCTCGATGGTCTGGCCGGACATGCTCGTGACGATGTCGCCCGGCTTGGTGGCCGCCCCTCCCGGCATGTTTTCGCAGGTGGGGATCAGCCCGATCACGTTCAGTTTCAGCCCCAGCTCGGCCGCGGCGCGCAAGGTCCCCAGCACGCTCGCCGCCCCGCACATGTCGAACTTCATCTCATCCATTTCGGCCGAAGGTTTGATGGAAATGCCGCCGGTATCGAATGTGATGCCCTTTCCCACCAGCACCACAGGTCGATCCTTCTTGCCCGCTCCGGAGTAGCGCAGGATCACGAACTTGGGCGGCTGGTGCGATCCCTTCGTTACCGAGAGCAGCGAACCCATCCCGAGTTTTTCCATGTCTTTTTGCTCGAGCACTTCCACCGCCAGCTTCCATTCGCGCCCGAGCTTGACCGAAGTCTCCGCCAGATACGTCGGCGTACAGACGTTCGCAGGCAGATTGCCGAGGTCCCGCGTGAGCGCCATGCCGGCTGCGATGGCGCGCCCCTCGCGCACGCCGCGCTCAATGGCGGAGGCGTCGCGCTTGGAAACAGCCGAAATAGCGACATGAGCAAGCGCCCGTTCCTCCGCTTTCTTGCTCTTCATGCGGTCGAAGCGGTAGGAAACCTCGGCGGAGGCAAGGACGAGCTGCCGCGCCTTCCATGCAGCATCGCGGCCGGGCACCTGCAATTCGGCGAAATACAGGCAAGCCTCGAGTGCCCCAGTTTCCAGAATGGCAGCAAGTGCCGCGCGCGCGCATTCGCGATACTGCTTCTCGCCGAATTCCTTCTCCCGCCCCAGCCCCACGAGCAGCACGCGCTCTGCTGCGACGCCGCGTACGCGGTACAGCAGCCGGGTGCTTCCCATCTTGCCGTCCATGTCTCCGGACCGGAGAAGTTCACGGATCTGGCCGTGCGCCGCCTTGTCGAGCGCATCCGCGGCACCCGACAGCTTGCGCGATTCGAACACGCCCGCGGCGACGCATGCGACCGCGTTTTTCTCCGGTATCGCGAATTTTGTGTTAAATTCCATTCGACCTCGACTCGGGGAGCGTGCAAGGATTATCCCCGGTTTGCTTCGCCGAAGTCAAAAGCAACACGGTGTTTTTCGGCTACCGATCCGATCTGCTTGGCTGACTTCCATCCGTTCCCAAAGTGATCTTTCAACGCGCCTTGCTGCGTGAATTCGGCAATCTCGCGCTCGCGGTGTTCGCGACGCTGTTCGCCATAACGTTGACGACTCAGCTCATCCGACTGCTCGGGCAGGCGGCGGTCGGAAAAGTGCTCTCCGAGGGCGTAGTCGCGCTGCTTGCCTTTTCCGCCCTCAACTATCTCCCGGTCCTGCTGTCGTTGACGCTTTTCATAACGGTGCTCATGACCCTTTCGCGCAGCTACCGCGAGTCCGAGATGGTCATCTGGTTCGGTTCGGGCCTTTCGCTCCTCGCCTGGATCCGTCCCGTGCTGTTGTTTGGAGCGCCGCTGATTGCGCTCGTGGCGGTGCTGTCGCTGTTCTTGTCGCCCTGGGCGATCGGCAAAGCCGAGGAGTACAGGCGCCAGATGGACCTGCGAGACGAAGTTTCGCGGGTCGCACCGGGTGTTTTCCGCGAGGCGGGCAGCGCGGACAGGGTTTTCTTTGTCGAGGAAATCGCCGGCGATCAGACCAACGTGCAAAACGTATTCATCGCGCAGATGCGGCAGGGCGCGCTCGGCATTACGGTCAGCAGACGCGGATACCGGGAGTCGGCGGAAAACGGCGACCGCTTCGTCGTTTTGCTCGACGGGCGGCGCTATGAGGGCGTTCCAGGCGATCTCGATTTCAAGGTGATGGATTTTCAGCGCTACGCGATGAGAGTCGAAACGCGAGAAACGCAGGCGGAAGAGGCTTCCACCAAAGCCATGTCCACGTTTGGTTTGCTCCAGACCCCCAGCAATCCCCATTTGGCCGAGCTGCTGTGGCGCATCGGTCTACCCATCGCCGCGTTCGTTCTTGCATTGCTTGCGATCCCCCTGTCCTTCGTCAACCCCAGGGCGAGCCGTTCGGTGAATCTGCTCTTTGCGCTGTTCACCTACATGGTCTATGCAAACATGCTGAGTATTGTCCAAGCCTGGGTCTCCCAGGGCCGCCTGGCTTTCAATACCGGGTGGTGGGTGGTGCACGCGGGAATGCTTGGCGTCCTCGCGCTGCTTTTTTACAAGCGACTTCGCGTGGGTTCGCTGCTCGGACGGCGCTGAAGTGGATACCTTGCGCACCTACATGGCGAGGGAGATTTACGGCGCTACGCTGTTTGTTTTCGCCGCATTCCTGAGCCTATTCGCATTTTTCGATCTTATCAATGAACTGACCGATCTTGGGGGCGGGTACCGTTTGCAGCACGCACTCGCTTTCGTCGCGCTGACGGTGCCAAGCCACGTATATGAACTGTTTCCCGTGGTGGTGTTGATCGGGACCCTTTATGCGCTTTCGCATCTCGCCGCCAATTCGGAATATACGGTGATGCGCAGCTCGGGACTCGCACCTTGGCGCGCGGCAAGCACCCTGCTTCGCATAGGCATCGTGTTTGCGGTCGCGACGCTCGTCTTCGGCGAGCTGATCGCCCCGGTCTCGGAGCGCGCGGCGAAGCAGCTCAAGCTCTCCATGACCAGCGCCATCGTGGCCAGCGAGTTTCACACGGGCCTGTGGGTGAAGGACGACCGGCGATTCGTCAACGTTCGCGAAGTCCTGCCCGATACGAGCCTTTCCGATATCAGGGTATTCGAGTTCGACGATCAATACCGGCTTCAGTCGATCAGTTTCGCGAAACAGGGGCGGTACCTCGGCAAGAATATGTGGCGATTGCGCGAGATCGTGCACACCGGCTTCACGCCCAGTGGAAGCAATGTGCAGCGCCTCGCGGAAATGGACTGGAACTCGGTTCTGACGCCGGACATTCTCGCCGTACTGTTCGTCGTCCCGGAACGGATGTCGGCATGGAACCTGTACCAGTATTCCCGGCATCTGTCCGAGAACCGCCAAAATTCGGAGCGTTATGAAATCGCCATGTGGAAAAAGCTCGTTTATCCGTTTGCCTCTCTTGTCATGATGGCGCTCGCTTTACCTTTCGCCTATGTCCAAGTGCGGGCGGGCGGCGTCGGGGTGAAAGTGTTCTCGGGGATCATGCTGGGGATCTTTTTTCACATGATGAACAGCTTATTTTCACATCTGGGGTTGCTCCAAAACTGGCAACCCTTCGTCAGCGCCGTGTTGCCGAGCGCGGTTTTTCTGGGCGCAGCAGCGTCGATGATGTGGTGGGTGGAGAGAAGATAGGCCGGCAGAGCCCGGCCGTTGCGTTACGGGTGCCCCGCTCCTGCATCGCCGGTCGCGATAATGCGAGTGCCGGCCAGCCGGTCATGCAGAAACTGTCGATCGCGATCGAAGAACGCCCAAAAAAATCCGACACCGAAAAACAGTAGCGAAGACCAGGCCAGAGCGTAGCGCAGCGCTGCTCGGCCGACCCCGACGGGCAGATTGTCTGGGCGGACCATCCGCATCCTCCATGTCTGCATTGGCAGGGTTCGACCTCCGTGGCTCCAGCAGCCTATGAAGTAGGCCCCCAGGACCAAGAACAGGTATAGCTGGAACACGAGACGCGTGTTCCCGGAGATCTGGCCATTGGCCACACCATAGAATGCCAGGCCAGCGAAGAAAGCAATGGCGGACACGACCAGGGACTCGTACAGCATAGCCAGTACTCGCCTGCCGATGCTGGGCACCGTCGCACCGGGCGAGTCAAGAGCACCCGGATCCATCGATACGGGCTGTGGGTGTTGTCCGCACGGCCGAACCTAGCGCGCTTCAGACGGTGCGGCGGGCGCGGCCAGCGGCGGGGCGGGCTCGGCAGGGGCTGGAGACTGTGGAGGACGCGGGGGCGCAGGGGGCTTGCGCGGTGTACTACCCAGCTTGCGCCGCTCCTGCTCGGGCAACCGGTTGTACTCCTCCCATTGCTGTTTCAACCCCTGTTTCTTGTCGGGCGGCAGCTTTTCCATCTTCTTGTAGCGCTCGCGCGCGGCCTGGCGTTCCTTGGGGGTGAGCTTGGCCCAGGCTTGCATGCGTCGAACGCTTGGCGATCCCGATCCATTTGCGCTTGCGCTCTGGTTCGAGATTGTCCCAGTCGACCGCCAGCGGCGCGAGTGTCTGCTGCTGCTCTTGCGTCAACTCGCCCCACGTCGGGGGCTTTTTCTGCGGTGTAGCGGCGAGGACGGAGAGCGAAGTGCAGAGCCAAAGTGCTAGTGCGAAGAGCGCTTTAGCCATGCATCGAATCCCTTGTCCAGGTACGCGTCGATCGGCAGATCACTGGTCAAAACCGCGGTGTCGATTTCCTCAATCTCGGCGGCAAGTTGGGAATCCCGCCACTGGTTGACGGCGATCAGGCCGAGGATCAGTATGGCCATCGGCAGCAGCACCCTCGGAATGAGGGCGGAAGGACCGCCTGATTTGCCGATCACATTGTCGGTCCAGGCCAATAGCGGAACGCGGGACTCGACGCGCTGGCGCACCAGGGCGGCCTCGCGTGCCGCCTTCAGGCGGGCGAGCTTGCCGGCGTCCAGATCGAGGCCTCGGTTGAGCAGCTGCTTGATTCGGTAGGTGATCTGCTGTTCGTTCATAACTCAATCCCCCTTGCTCTTAAGGCCGCCGCCAAAGCGTGTGTTGCGCGAGAGCAATGGGTTTTGACGCTGCCTTGAGAGCAACCCATGACGGCTGCAGTCTCGGCGACGTCCAACTCTTCCCAGTAACGCAGCAAAAACGCTTGGCGTTGACGCGGTGGCAGTCGTTGCAGCTCTTTTTCAATCACTTCAATGACTTGAGATTGCCCAAGCTGATCTTCAGGGCCTCCCCTCGACTTGGACGCGTCAGCGCTCTCCAGAGTTTCGAGCGGGTCGGCATCTTCATCTTCCCGCCCCGGAGAGAGGGCGGAAAACAGCGTCACCCACAGAGACCGGACCTTGCTCCTGCGATAGAAGTCTCGAATCGTATTCTGCAGGATACGCTGGAACAGCATCGGCAGCTCTTCAGCCGGCTTGGCCCCGTACTTTTCCGAAAGCTTGAGCATCGTATCCTGCACGATGTCGAGCGCATTCTCCGCATTCCGCACCGCGAACAGCGCCTGTTTGTACGCGCGTCGCTCCACGCTCGCGAGGAACTCGGATAACTCGTTTCGGGAGGCCAGAGAAGCTTCCTTTTTTGTCGGTCGAAGTGACCTTGGCCGGTGCGGACCGATGGTATCAAAAGCCGGGTTCAGGCGCAGAATGGAAACGGGGAAAAACTTGACCAATCAGACGTCAGCAATTAGGCTCTAAAGTTCTCTCGAATTAGGTTCATCGGAATGGAATTGACCGGCGCAGAGATTGTCGTGAAGTGCCTTCAGGCGGAGGGAGTCGAGTACGTCTTCGGCTATCCCGGCGGCGCGGTCCTGTTCATTTACGACGAGTTGTTCAAACAGGACAAGGTCAAGCACGTCCTGGTGCGCCACGAGCAAGGTGCGACGCACGCTGCGGATGGCTACTCGCGCTCAAGCGACAGGGTCGGCGTGGCCCTGGTGACTTCGGGGCCCGGCGTCACCAACGCGGTGACCGGGATCGCCACTGCGTACATGGATTCGATTCCGATGGTGATCATCACTGGGCAAGTGCCCACCCACGCGATCGGCCTGGATGCATTCCAGGAGTGCGACACGGTGGGCATCACGCGGCCCTGCGTGAAGCACAACTTCCTCGTGAAGGACGTCAAGGATCTCGCGCTCACGATCAAGAAGGCGTTCTACCTCGCAAGGACCGGACGGCCCGGTCCGGTGCTCGTCGACATTCCCAAGGACGTCACGTCGGCCAAGTGCCCATTCCAGTATCCGGAAACGGTGACGATGCGCTCCTACAACCCCGTGGTGAAGGGGCATCTGGGTCAGATCAAGAAGGCGGTGCAGTTGCTCGCCGAGGCGAAGCGGCCGATGATCTACACCGGCGGCGGGGTGATCCTCTCCGATGCGTCGAAGCAGCTCACCCGGCTCGTCAAACTCCTCGGCTTCCCGTGCACCAACACGCTCATGGGCCTCGGAGGCTATCCCGCAACCGACCCGCAGTTCCTCGGCATGCTCGGCATGCACGGCACG
>WNFJ01267125.1_pt1 | contig 10822 bp, 10 predicted proteins | sample 5400461 | NCBI WGS metagenome assembly WNFJ01 (sample SAMN13153349, study PRJNA577476) | soil metagenome | isolation source: 115 cm saprolite on Douglas fir-dominated hillslope | place: USA:California | collected 2013-09-17
CTCTAGGGATTTCCCCGGCATGCTCTAGGGATTTTACCGGTGCCGCGGTTCTAACGTCGGCAGTGGGTTCGCGAGAGTCGGGAGTCATCATGTCGGTCCGTACAGACGGCTATCTGCCGATCCGCCACCTGATGCAGACGGCCCGCCGCGCGACCACGCGCTGCGCCTGTTCGGCGCGGCGGCCTCCGATAACGGTCACCGGGATTCTCACTATACCCTAGGGCGAAATCATGGGGAAACGCTATTCGGTACGTATCACGATCTTCCTCCTTGTCGTTATCCCGCTGTTGTCCATGATTGGGCTGTACGCGTACGCGACGACCATCACCGCCCGCGATGCCATCACCCTCGCGCGGGCCACTTCGGTAAGAGACTCGATCGCCGACCCGATTGGTCTGTTCGAGGCCGAGATCGGGGCGGAGCGCCTGCTGGCGACCAGTTACCTCGCCAGTCCAGCGCCGCAGTCCCTCGAGGCGCTGACCGCTCAGGAAGCGAAAACGGACCGTGCCTGGTCAAACCTCCGCGCCGCAGCCAACTCCGCCGGCATGAGGAGCGCCTCGTCACAGCGGGTCAAGGCCGCCGTCGCGGCCCTGCTCAAGGACACCACCGGCCTGACGCCATTGCGGGCCCAGATCAGCTCGGGCACAATCAGCAGGCCGCAGGCCCAGAGCGCCTACAACGCTATCGTCTCGGTCGGCTATAACGCCATTACACAGGCCGTGCTCCAGATGCCAAACGTGGCGATCGTGACCCAGGCGATCACTGTCATGAGGATTACCGAAGCCGGGGAAATGCTCCTCCAGGAAGAGGCGCTCCTCGTCGGCGACATGCTGGCCCGCTCGTTCCCGCCCGCCGACCGCCAGCAGTTTGCCCAGCTGGTGGGGGCACACCGGGAGATCCTCGCGCAGGAAATGCCGAACCTCGCTCCGGTTTACCTGTCCTACTACCGCCGCGACCTCAGCCCACCGGCCGTCGCCTCCCTCGCCGCGCTCGAAAACACAGTGATCAATTCGCGTCACGGCGCCGTTCCCCCGGTGCCGCTCACGGCGTACGAGCAATCGGCTACGGCGGTCGCCTCCGGGCTCGGGGGCGCAGGGTTCACGTCCGGGATGACACTGGCCCAGTGGGGCCGGCAGGCGGCCAGGCCCATCGATGTCCGGCTCGCCGTCGTCAGTGGGCTCGGCATGTTCGCGCTCGTCGAGTCGATCATTGTGTCGTTCGTGTTCGGTCGCGGGCTCGTGCGCCGGCTTCGCGACCTCAGGCGGGCGGCCCTGGAGCTTGCCAACGAGCGCCTGCCACAGGTAGTGGCACGACTGAGCGCGGGCGAGCACATCGACACCGACACGGAGGTGCCGGTCCTGGCCCATGGCACTGATGAAATCGGCCAGGTCGGGCAGGCCTTCAACGCCGTGCAGCGGGTGGCGATCGAGGCGGCGGTCGGCCAGGCGAGGCTCCGGGCCGGCATCAGTGCTGTCTTCCGCAACCTGGCCCGGCGGAGCCAGTCGCTGCTGCACCGGCAGCTAGCCATGCTCGATGCGCTGGAGCAGCGGGCAACCGAGCCGGACGAGCTCGAGTCGCTGTTCCAGATCGACCATCTGACAACGCGCATGCGCAGGCACGCCGAGGGTCTCATCGTCCTCGCCGGCGACAGGCCGGGACGTAACTGGACTGACCCGGTTCTGATGATAGACGTGCTGCGCGCTGCGGTTGCCGAGGTCGCGGACTACCCACGGGTCCGGGTGATTTCCAAGAGCCGGGTGGCGCTGGCCGGACGGGCCGTTGCGGACGTGATCCACGTGATCGCGGAACTGGTCGAGAACGCCACGATCTTCTCCCCACCGAACACCCCGGTACGCATGCTCGGCGACGCGGTCGGCCGGGGATACGCGGTGGAGATCGAGGATCGCGGGCTGGGCATGACCAGCGAGAAGCTGGCCGAGCTCAACGCGAGCCTCGCGGATCCCCCCGACCTGAATCTGGAAGACAGCGAGCAGCTCGGCCTCTATGTGGCCGCGCGGCTGGCCAAGCTGCACGGAATCCAGATCACGCTGCGTGACTCGCCGTTCGGGGGCACGACGGCGATCGTCCTCATCCCCCAGGACCTGGTTGTTCCCGAAGGCAAGCATGCCGCGGATCCAGCCGCCATCGTGGCGGACGAGCGAGCCATCCAGCTCACCGGCCGGCACGCCGCCCGCAGCACGGAAGAGGATGCGAGCCGCCCCGGCTTCCTGGCCGGCGACGACGATGCCGTGAGCGGCGACGGCCCCCACCACGGTAACGGGCACAGCGGCGCGGGCGCCCCGCCCGGGCGAAACGGGGCACCGGTGTGGTTCGCCCAAGACGCCGACGCCGCGGCGCAGAACGCAGGAAAAGGCCGGCCCGGCGCGGCGGCAGACCCTGAGACCGCCGCCGGGGACCCGGCCGATTCCGGCCTTCCCCAGCGGACCCCCCAGGCCAGCCTGGCGCCCCAGCTCCGCGACAGCGGAGGCCACGACCTCGCGGACGCGCATGGCGGCTCATCCGGCCCGCGCTCGCCCGATGAAGTCCGCGACGCGCTGACCGCGATCCAGCAAGGCTGGGAGCGCGGCCGGAAGGAGTTCACGGCGCCCGGGCCGCCCGGTGCCGAGACCGCCGCGGACGGCGCGCCGCGCGATTCCTGGCCGGCTGACAGCGCCCAGCGACCCGGCCAGGAGGACAACGGTGACGCCTCGTCACCGGATCAAGGCAGGAGGCCGGAGTCATGACATCCACCGTGGAACTGAGCTGGCTCCTTGATGACCTCGTCACCCGTGTGCCGCGGATCGAGAAGGCCGTGATCCTGTCTCGTGATGGCCTGCCGGTCGGAGCCTCCGCATCATTGAGCCGTGCCGACGCCGAGCGGCTGGCGGCGATCGCGGCCGGCTTCCACAGCCTGGCGCGCGGTGCGGGCCGGCACCTCGGCGGCGGTCAGGTCCGCCAGGTGATCGTCGAGATGGACTCGGCGTTCCTGTTCGTCACCGCTGCCGGGGAAGGCAGCAGCCTCGCCGTGGTCAGCTCCGCCAGCGCGGAAGTTGGCCTTATCGCCTACGAGATGGCCCTGCTTGTGAAGCGCGTGACCGGCCATCTGTCGGTGTACCCGCGGGCCGTTCCCGGTGGCGGCGAAGCGATGTGAGCTATGACGTCGTCAGGCGAGCGGTGGCTGAACGATGAGGCAGGACCCGTCGTCCGCCCCTACGCCCTTGTCGGCGGCCGCACCAGGACCGCCGGCCGGAGCATCGACCTGATCGCGACCGTGACGGCTGCTCGCCGGGTCCTGCCCGATCCCGCTGATCTGGAACCCGAGCACCTGACGGTGCTGCGCCTGTGCCACGTGCCGACGTCGGTAGCAGATCTCGGGTCCGACCTCAAGCTGCCCGTCGGGGTGGTCCGGGTCATTCTCGCTGACCTTCTGGACCGAGGCCTCGTCGTGGTTCACCGGCCGGTACCGCCATCTCAACTGCCGGATTCGCAGCTCCTCAGGAGGGTCGCCGATGGGCTTCGCAGACTCTGAAATCGCTGACAATCCAGCCAGCACCCCGGTCTCGATCAAGATTCTGATCGCGGGCGGCTTCGGCGCGGGCAAGACGACCATGGTCGGCGCCGTGACCGAGATCCGGCCGCTGCAGACCGAGGAGCTGCTGACCGACGCAAGCAGCGGCATCGACCGGCTGACCGGCGTCGAGCGCAAGACGACCACCACGGTCGCGATGGATTTCGGGCGCATCAGCATCGACGACGACATCGTGATCTATCTGTTCGGCACGCCAGGCCAGGAGCGCTTCTGGTTCATGTGGGACGAGCTGGCCATGGGCGCGCTCGGCGCCGTCGTGCTCGCCGACACCCGCCGCCTGGCCGACTGTTTCCCGGCCGTGGACTACTTCGAGCAGCGCCACATGCCGTTCGTGGTCGCGGTCAACTGCTTCACCGGAGCCCGCCGTTTCAACCCGGCAGAGGTGCGGGCGGCGCTCAGCGTGGACCCGGGTGTGCCGGTGATCCTCTGCGACGCGCGGGAGCGCTCCTCGTCCAGGGACGTCCTCGTCGCGCTTGTCGATCATGCCCTCGGCATGCTCGAAGCCGCCCATGCCGCGGCGCCTCGTTAGCATAAGCTTTGCCAGGTCGTGCGGCGCGTCTCCCGCGTTTGCGTTGATCTTTGTACCGTCATCCAGACACCGGAGTCGGCCGCGGCTGCCTCCGCTCGGTGCTTGTCAGCGGTGCAGGTGCTCCTGGGCGCCGACCCGGTAGCCTCGGCCAGCCACGTAACGAACTGCGCATCAACGTCGGCGGGCGAGGTGAGACGGAAGGTGTGCACGACGTTGTGCGGCGACAGTTCCTGGACCCGCAGGAACCTGGGGCTGACGATCTGCCGGGCCAGGACAAGGTGGCCGTTGAGCCAGCGGCGGCGCGGCATGAAAGCCGCGAAGCTTCTCCGGGCAGGCAATGCGATGCGGGACTTTTCGGGTAGCACATCCACCGGGCCGAGCGCCGACACCGCGGCCAGCACCCGGTCAAACGCGGCCCGGACTTCCGGGGCCGCGCGGGCGAAATGCTGATCCAGGCCGCCCCGCACCCACGACCCGCGGGCCGGGCCGCTGCGGACCACTTCGCCGCCGAAATCGTCATTTCTGCGCCCGGTTCGTCCTGGTATGGGAGTGGTTCGGGTGGGAAGTCGCCGCGCGCAGCGATGATCCCGGCCGGGGCCGCCGGCGCGGGCCGGGGCCGGGCCGGGCCGTCGGGCACGCGATTGGCGGCGCGCGTGCTTGCCGGGGTGTGCCCTGGGTGCGGATACTTGCCCGTGTGGGTGACCGTAATGTGGTGGGTGGTGAACTGCAGCCGTGTGGCACGGACCCGGTCACCGGCTTCTACCGGGATGGGTGCTGTCACACCGGGCCGGAAGACCGGGGAAGCCACACGATCTGCGCCGTGGTGACCGCTGAGTTCCTTGAGCACCAGCGCCGCATCGGCAACGATCTGATTACCCCGGTGCCTGAGTTCCGTTTCCCTGGGCTCGTGCCGGGGGACCGCTGGTGCGTGACGGCGGGAAACTGGCTGCGGGCTCATCGCGATGGCGCGGCCGCCCACGTGGTCATGGCCTCCACTCATGAGCGGGCGCTTGAGATCGTGCCCCTCGCGGCGCTGAAGGAGCACGCAGTCGACGTCCCCGCTGATCCTGGCGCACTCGAGAACTGAGCACCCCCCACCCAGACGCTGACGATGCGACCACCCGGCAGGATTCGGCCGAAATGCTTGTGATCTGGGCGCAATCGGTGTGAGGTCTCAGATCGCGGTGGATCCGCCCCGGGCAACTCCGATGCCATCCCCGTGACCGCGATGCCGCGCGTGCGCCTTTCGGTGCGAGGGCTATCCGGTGGCGTCGGCGGTTACTGCGGGGACCGCGGCGCCGGAGGTGAGCCGGGAGAGGTAGGGTAGGCGGCGGCACGCCGGCCGACTTCGGAGACCGGGTCGGCGTAGTGCCTGAGCGTGGCGGTCCCGCCGCCGCTGTGGCCGAGCCGGCCGTCGGCATGCCTGCAGGTAGCCCCGATCGGGCCGTTGATTCCACGTTTGATTCCACGCGAGTGCTTTGCGAAGGCCGAAACTCTCGCTGAGCTGGGAGCCGGTGAGCGGAATCGAACCGCTGGCCTGCCGTTTACAAGACGGCTGCTCTGCCTGCTGAGCTACACCGGCGGGTCATCGCGAATGCTAGCCGGCGTCGCCGCTGAGCCATGCCGCCCTGGGCCGTGCCGCCGCCGGGCCGACCGGCCGATGCCGCCCACCGGCCCAGGGCCCAGCGGGCGAGTGACGGCTGGTCAGCGCCCGGTCCGCCGCCGCGCCACCTCGTAGAGGGCGATGCCCGCGGCGACGCCCGCGTTCAGTGACTCCGTCTGCGCCGTGACCGGGATCCGCACGAGCAGGTCGCACCGCTCTGCGGCGAGCCTGGAGAGCCCGCGTCCCTCCGAGCCCACGACGAGGACCAGGGGGCCGTCGGCGACCTCCAGGTCAGCCACGTCGGTGCCGCCGCGCGCGTCAAGCCCGGCCACGAACAACCCGGCCTGCTGGTAGTCCGCGAGCGCCCGGACCAGGTTGGCCGCGCGCGCGACGGGCAGGCGGGCCAGCGCGCCCGCGGAAACCTTCCACGCCGACGCGGTGACGCCGGCCGAGCGCCGCGCGGGGACGACCACCCCGTGCGCACCGAACGCGGCCGCCGACCGCGTCACCGCGCCCAGGTTGCGCGGATCAGTCACCCCGTCGAGCGCCACGATCAGCGGCGGCGTCCCGGTGGCCGCCGCGCGCGCAACCAGGTCGGCGGGATGCGCGTACTCGTACGGCGGCACCCGCAGCGCGAGACCCTGGTGCAGCGCGCCGTCGGTCAGCCGGTCGAGCTCGGCCCGGCTGGCTTCGAGCACCGCGACGCCGGAATCTCCCGCCAGCCGGATCGCCTCGGTGACCCGGTCGTCAGGCTCCATGCGGTGCGCGGCGTACAGCGCGGTCGCCGGGACCGCGGCGCGCAGCGAGTCGAGCACCGCGTTGCGGCCGGCCACCACCTCGGGCCCGTCCGCCGTCCGCCTGGGGCCGCCGGGCGCACGGGACCCGCGCGGTGACGCGCCGCCGCCGGATTTTCCCGAGCCCGATCCATAACGGCTGCCGCGGCCGGTCCCCGCGCCGCCGGGTGACGCGCCGTCGCCGGGAATTCCCTGGCGCCGCCCGGGGCCGCCGTCGCGGTCGGCACCAGCCGCTCGCTTGTCCGCGTTCCGTTTGTCCGCGTTCCGCTTGTCCGCGGCCGCGGCACGGCGCCGCGCCGGGTGACCGGGCCGCAGGTGCGCGGGCGGCGTCGGCCCCTTACCCTCCAGGCGCCGCTTGCCCTGCCCGCCGGTGCCCTTGCGCCGCGGCCGGTTGGTCATCGCTTCAGCTCCCAGCGCGGCCCGTGCGGCGTGTCCTCGACGACGATACCGGCCGCGTGCAGGCTGTCGCGGATGGCATCGGCGGCCGCGAAATCCTTTCGCGCCCGGGCGGCCGCGCGCTGCGCGAGCGCGACGTCCACCAGTGCGTCGACGACGCCGCGGAGAACGCCGCGGCCGCCGGTGTCGGGAGCCGCCGCCCACGGGTCGGCGAGCGGGTCGAGGCCGAGTACGCCCAGCATGGCGCGAACCTCGCCGAGCTTGCTCGCTGTCACCGCGAGGTCACCCGCGGCCAGCGCGTTGTTGCCCGCACGTACCGCATCGTGCACGACCGCGAGCGCTTGTGGTACGGCGAGGTCGTCATCGAGCGCGGCGGCGAATTCCTGCGGCAGGAACGAAAGTTCCGCCGGGGTGCCCGCGGAGTCGCCCGGCGTGACCTCGGCGGCACGGACGACGAAGCCCTCGATCCGCCGGTAGGCCGCGACGGCCTCATCGAGCGCATCGCCGGAGAATTCGATCAGCGACCGGTAGTGCGCCTGGCCCAGGTAGTACCGCAGCTCAGGCGCCCGGACCTTGCGCAGCACCTCGGTTACGAGCAGCGAATTACCCAGGGACTTGCTCATCTTCTCGCCGGCCACACCGACGAGACCGTTGTGCATCCAATAGCGCGCGAAGGCGTATCCGGCGGCGCGGGATTGCGCGATCTCGTTCTCGTGATGCGGGAAGACCAGGTCGAGGCCGCCGCCGTGGATGTCGAAGGTCTCGCCGAGGTACGCGATGGCCATCGCCGAGCATTCCAGGTGCCAGCCCGGCCGGCCGGGTCCCCACGGGGTGTCCCAGGCCGGCTCGCCTGGCTTGGCGCCCTTCCACAGCACGAAGTCGCGCGGATCGCGTTTGGCGGCCACGCCCTCGCTGTCACCGGCGGCGCGCATGTGCTCGAGGCGCTGCCCGGACAGCGCACCGTACTCCGGGTAAGACCGCACGTCGAAGTACACGTCGCCGCCGGCGGCGTAGGCGTGCCCGCGCTCGATCAGCCGGCGGATCAGCGCGATCATCTCGGGCACGTGCCCGGTGGCCCGCGGCTCGACGTCGGGGGGCAGGCAGCCGAGAGCCTCATAGGCGTGCGTGAACGCGCGCTGGTTGCGTTCGGCCACCGCCCACCAGGGCACGCCCTCGCGCCGCGCGACGTCGAGGATCTTGTCGTCGATATTGGTGATGTTCCTGCAGAAGGTCACCTGGTACCCGCTCGCCGCCAGCCACCGGACCAGGATGTCGAAACAGACGCCGGAACGCAGATGGCCGATGTGCGGCGCCGCCTGCACCGTGGCACCGCACAGGTAGACCGAGACCTTGCCCGCCGCGACGGGCACGAATTCACGCACCGTGCGCGCGGCCGTATCATGAAGACGCAGGCCAGCTGTCATCTCGTCCGCTTCTCCGCCCGATCGCCCTCGCGCGAGGCGCGGCAGGGCATCACTCAATCCTTGCCCGGCTGGTGTCCGGCCGTTGCCCGGACGACACGTTATGCAGCACAGGGTATCGGCGCGGCGACGCTGGTGCTGCGGTCAGCCGGACCGGCCGCCCGCCCAGCTCCAGGCGTAGCCGGGATCTTCGGCCTGGCGGGCGGCCGGCCCGATCAGCAGCGGCCGGAACGTGTCGATCATGACAGCGGTCTCGTCGGTGCTCTTCCTGCCCTCGGCCAAGCCTCGGACGGCCGCCTCGACGGCACCGGGCTGCGGACCGTGCGTGCACCCGGACGGGTGCAGGCTGATCGAGCCGATCCCGATGCCCGATCCCCGGCGCGCGGAGTAGTCGCCGCCCACGTAGAACATCATCTCGTCGGAGTCCACGTTGTGGTGGTTGTACGGGATCGGCACGGCCGCCGCGTCGAAGTCGAGCGGGCGTGGGCAGAACGAGCAGACCACGAAGTTGGGTCCCTCGAACGTCTGATGCACGGGCGGCGGCGCGTGCGTCCGCTTCACCAATGGCTCGAAGTCCGCGATGTTGAACGCGTGCGGGTACAGGTAACCGTCCCAGCCGACCACGTCGAACGGATGATGCGCGTAGGTGAGCCTGGTCAGCCCGGCCCGGTTGCGGACGAGTACGGGCACGTCCTCGCCCGTGGCGAGCAGCGGCCCGGCCGGCCCGCGCAGATCCCGCTCGCTGTACGGCGCGTGCTCGAGGAACTGCCCATGCGGTGACAGATACCGCCGCGGCGTCTGGATGTGCCCCCTGGCCTCGACCACGAGCGCCCTGGCCGGCGCCGCGGGAATCCACCGGTGAATCGTGCCCGCGGGCACAAGCACGTAGTCGCCTGGCCCGGCGTCGATCGAGCCATAGACCGATTCGAACCGCATCTCGCCCGCTTGCAGATAGACCATCTCGTCGCCGGCCGAGTTGCGGTAAAGATCCGATGGTGCGTCGGCGGCCGAGTAGTAGATCCTGACGTCGTCGTTGCCGAGCAGCAACTGCCTGCCGAGGACGAGGTCACCGCCTGCGGGCAGATCCTGGGTGCGGAAATGGCGCGGCGCGAGCGGCAGGTTGGGCACGGCGCGGCCCGCGGCCGGGTCGTCATGCACGCCCTCGCTCTTGACCATGGCCGTGGGCAGGTTGATGTGGTACAGCAGCGAGGAATCGGCGGAAAAGCCTTCCTCACCCATCAGTTCCTCGGCGTACAGGCCGCCGTCGGGCCTGCGCATCTGAACATGCCGCTTCCGCGGGATTTCCCCGACCGCCCGGTAGAACGGCATCCTGTCTCCTTTGACTTGAGATGCGCGGGCAAGCACAGCGCCTTGGTCGACCGAGGGCCGCCCGGCGAGCCAGGTACCCGAGCCTGGCGCCGCACCCGCGTGTCCCGGCCACGTGTGCCGCCCCGGTGCCGCAACCGAGTGCTCCGGCCGGGTGCCAGCCGAATGTCGCAGTGCCGCCGCGTCACCCCGGCGCTACCCGTTGCCGTGCCACGACCGACGACGCCGGACCCGCTTAGCTGGGCCGCTTAGCTGGGCCGCTTAGCTGGGCCGCCAGGGCCGGCCGCCAAGCGGTAGGGCTGCCCAGATGGCGGGGCCGCCTCAGCCGGCCACGCCCGTATCGCGCGGACTGTGCGTGTCGCTCCTTTCCTGACTATAGACCCGCGGCGTAGGGTCGGCATCGCCGGAGGAAGGACCACATACCCCCCGATGAACGACGACAATCTGCCGGGCCGAACTCAGGCCGGGCCGCCCGGCCATCAGGGTCTGCGGCTTCTGGCGCTGCTCACCGTGATCGCCGGAGTGCTGGCGCTCGCCGCGGCCGCGTTCGTGTTTTCTTACGCGCCCGTATATGACATCGCGCGCGCCGAAGGCGTCAGGGCGGGGCTCGCGCGGTTCTATCCCGCGCTGCCTGACGCCGTGCTCGTGGTGGCGTGCGCGGCGGCGCTCGCGCTCCGGGGCGGCCGCTGGTGGGCCCGCTGGCTCGTCTGGCTGTCGATCATCGCGGTCGTCGCGTTGGTCGGGGCGGCGGGCGCGGTACACGCCATGACGATCAAGTTGCCGCAGCGGGCCACCGCGGCGGCGGTGGCGGTGCTCCCCTGGGTCCTGTTGCTGCTCGGCTTCCGGTTGTGGCTCACCGTGCTGCGGCACACCAGGAAGGATCAGGTGCGGCCCGCCAGGCTGGCGGCGGGCCAAGCGGCCGGCCCGACTGCGGCCGGTCCGACTGCGGCCAGCCCGACTGCGGCCGGCCCGACTGCGGCCAGGGCGGCAGCCGCCGATCCAGGGACCGCGGGCCCGGCGACGGCCGATCCGGGGACCGACGGCCACGTGGTGGCCGGTGAGCTGAGCACCCGACGAGGCGCGGCCAACGACGAGCGCGCCAATCCGGTGATGGCGAGCCCGCTAGCCGACCCCGTGATAGCCAACCCGCTAGCCGACCCCGTG
>WNFJ01267236.1_pt2 | contig 10822 bp, 9 predicted proteins | sample 5400461 | NCBI WGS metagenome assembly WNFJ01 (sample SAMN13153349, study PRJNA577476) | soil metagenome | isolation source: 115 cm saprolite on Douglas fir-dominated hillslope | place: USA:California | collected 2013-09-17
CGCAGTTCGCGTTGGGGGCGTGGGGGCACAAAACTGGCTCGCAGCAGTCCATGCTGGAGCAAGTGGGCGATCCACTCGGCGTCTTTGATGTCCGTTTTTCGTCCAGGAACCGCCTTGATATGCGCCGCATTGACCAGCAGGAGTTCCATCTCTCCTTCCAACACATTCCAGATCGGCTTCCAAAACACCCCCGTCGACTCCATCGCGACCGCCTGACACTCATTGGCTTTGAGCCAATCGCGCAGCCGCTAGAGATCGTGCAACATGGTGCTAAAGGTCTGGATCTCTTTCTGAACTCGCCTTTGCTGTGCAGAGGAGTAAACAGGCCACGATGACCTTTTTGTGCAGATCAATTCCGCAACAGCGGATGTAAATCACTTGCATGGGTTCCTCCATCAGAATCAACACGTGTGTGAGAGAACCTAGCCAGGTGGGATACCACCAACACAGAAATTCCTCTGCGTGCTTCTCCGGCGAGTGCAACATGTGGTGGTGGCTCCAGGTACCCCCAGTCAGTTTCTTATTCAGGCTCGGAGCGCTAAAGTGTTTTCGACCTATGTGACCTGACTCGGTCCTGCTTCGAGTAGAGGCTCTTTTCCGCTCGAGCGCTACTCGGCTGTGGCTGCCTGGCCCATTTTCATGCCTGGTGGTGCCCCGCAGGGGCATGCGGTTTCTTATGAAAATCGCCCCGGGTGGGACCAAATAGATGAACAAGAGCCATTTTCATCCCCATGGGTGCCGCCGAGGTGGCATCAGCGCTTCCTTCGGCACATCGCATACTTCTACCGCTTTGGCTTGAGATGCGCGATGTACCATTCCCCTGTCTGGCGCTTTGCGTCATAACGCTTGGGACATCCGTTCAGAAAAGAGGCTCTTGAGAGAGAAACGTTGTCTCCTCTACCTATTTGACTTACGAGCAGCTTGAGACAAGATGAAATTGAAAACTATCCATGCACTCTTGTTGACACCATGCTGATCTGCTCCCTGTCCTGGCTACTTGGACCATCCGTTCACAAAATTGACAGTTTGGTTACTCTCCATTGGCATGTTTGCTAGCGGGAGAAGCTTTACCCGACTCCTGTTTAACAGGCATGGGACAATGACAAGTCATTCCTGATAAAGACAGGGCTAAGTAATGCTTATGCGTTTCGCTACTTCCCTTTAAGCGAATGGCTTTTGTGGTTGGTAGTGCAGGTTATTGTTCGGCTAGGACTAAGATTTTCCTCGCTCCAACAAAGCCTTCCTTTGCTGGATGTTTCTTTTCAGTAGTATGTTGCTTCTGTTTTTGCTCTAGCAAAAAGCGTGTTACTTCCTTACTAGACTGGAAGGTAAGGATTGTTTTTGTTTGCTTTACATCTTTCACCCCATCTGCATAGATGTACTTGATTTTATCAAGGAGCAATTTACGGCCCCTGTGCGGGAAAACCAGGACTTTCAAGATATAGAAAAAACTGAGTCTCTCCGGACATCCCTCTGGTAGGTCAGGACGCGGTTGTCTCTTGTAGCCTACGCGCCTTCTGATCACTCGCCAGAGGCATACCAAACGAGGTATATCTAGAAAAATAATAGTATCAGCCGCATTGAGGCGACTATCTGAGGAACTGAGATAGGTTCCCTCAATGATCCACTGGTCCCTTTGGACAAGATGTTGTTGAATCGCTACCCTGTTCTCACGGGGCTTTTCCTTCCAACCGGGCCGCCAGAATTTGCGATCCAAGTGGATAACCTTGATCTTGAGTATATCACCTAACTGTTGTGCAAAGGTTGATTTACCTGCACCAGGTGATCCAATAATTGCAATTCTTTTCATCAGTACTACTCGCTAAAACAAAAACTACTTACACTAATAAGTACGATAAAAAAAGGTCTTGCGATACACGACAATTGAGTAACGAAAAACCAGATATAGTACAGTATATTCATTGAGAACGTACAGGTCTATGTCTGGCTTACTTTTGTCCTAATAGTCCTGGCTCGTTCCTCCAGCTTATATGCCTCAGCAGCCCTCTCCGTCTTATGCAGCAAATGTGCTAAATGCTCTAGGCTTGTGGCAACATTGGGATGTTCTAGCCCTAATGTTTTTTCACGAATAGCCAATGCCTCTTTAAAGAGAGACTCGGCTTGAGCATAATCCCCCTGCAAGAAGGAATTATCGGCCAGGTTACTGAGGCTATAGGCTATATATGGATGGTCCCGACCGAGAGACTGCTCGCGAATAGCGAGTGACCGAGCAATCAGTAATCTGGCCTCAGAGTACTTCCCTTGAGTTTGGTAGATCTCGGCCAGACTGTTAATGATGAACGCCACGTGCGGATGGTCAGAACCCGAAGTGCTTTCTCGAATCGTCAAAGCGCGTTGATACAGCTCTTCAGCCTGGGTATACAAGTCTTGCTCCTGATAGATTCTTGCCAGAATACCAAGTGTGGAAGCGATAGTAGGATGATTGGTTCCTAACCGCCGTTCCTGAATACTCAAAGCTTGCTGACAAAGCTCTTGGGCCTGGGCATACTTGCCCTGAGAATGGTAGAGTTTTGCTAAGCTGTAGAAACTTTGTGCCAAGTGAGGATGGTCAGGCCCTAACGTTGTTTCTCGAATACGCAAAGCCCTTAGATAGAATGGCTCGGCTTTAACATACTCGCCCTGCGCACGATACAGTCGAGCCAGATTATTGAGGGTTTGAGCTACATCGGGATGATTTGATCCTAATACCTGTTCTTGAATACTCAAAGCCTGTTGATAGAACTGCTCAGCATGGGTGTAAGCTCCTTTCGAGCGGTAGAGTAATGCCAGGTTATTGAGTGTCTTAGCCACATCGGGGTGATCCAGTCCTAATGCTTTCTCCTGGCTATCACGTGCCTGTAAGTAGAGTGACTCGGCTTGCGTGTAATTCCCCTGAACGGTGTAGAGTTCAGCGAGGTCGTTAAGGTTTTGCGCTATATCAAGGTGGTCGGGTTCAAGTACGCTTTGTCGAATATCTAAAGCCTTTTTATAGAAATATTCAGCGAGAGAATACTTCCCCTGAGCATAGTAGAGCGTGGCTAGGTTATGCAGGCTGGTAGCGGTATTAGGACTTTCTGATCCCAGTGTCTGCTCGCAAATTGCTCGTGCTTGCAGCAAGAGTGGCTCGGCGTGTTGATACTTGCCCTGAGCCAGATAGAGTGCTCCTAGATCATTCAGCGTGATAGCAGTATCAGGGTGAAAAGATTCCAGGACTTGCTGGCGAATTGCCAGCGCTTTTTTCAAAAGCGATTCAGCCTGCTCATACTCGGCATGGGTGCTCAGGTAGTTTGAAGCTTGATTTAGCAATCGCGCAGCCTCTGGAAAGGCAAGCCCATATTCTTCAATATATGCTGCGCTGATTTGCGCATGTGGAAGGCATTGTCGGCATTGATTCCAAGTGATAAGTTCGACATTGGGAAAGGCCCGGTTAGTGGCTCGAATGGCACGCTCTGCCCATGTACGCTGGAGATCTTGTTCCATGCCATCCTTGAGAACGGCCTGCACCAGACGATGAATGCTCAGCACTTTGGAATTGCGCCGTATGAGCGAGTAGCGCAATAGCGTGCTAATAGCAATATTCAGTTTGAGAGGATCCCTTGCTACCGGTTCGAGTGCAGGACCTAGTTCGGCTGCTCCTGCGCTCAAGATTTCTTCAGGAATTGCCTCTGCATCGAGGAATGCAAACAGGCGCAACAGATCGGCAGCAGCCGGATTGATCTCTTCAATTTGCTGAAAAGAGAGCGACCACGTAGCTGTGACTGATTCGGGATGGTCGATAGGGAGGATACCGATACTACGCTTCTCTAAAAGCTCCTTGCGTCGTGTACCAAAGAGATTGAGGTATTCTAGAAAGCCGCACCTGGTTTCTTCAATATAGGCTCCTGCCTGATCAAGAGCAAGAGGCAACCCTTCGAGCGATGCCACAATATTAGCCGCCAAGTCCTGCCCCTCCTGTGTTAATCGGTCAAGGGAGGCATGTGGTACAAGAACCTTGGTACGCCGTAACAGGAACAGTATACCCTCCTCTCTCTCCATGTTCTCCACCTCAATATTCTGAGCAAGAGACCCTAATGCCTGTAGCCGCGTGGTGAGCAGGACTTTTCCTGTACCTCGCGTCGGCAGGAGGTCAAGTACCATCTTCAGATCATCGACATTATCTACTATAAGTAGCCAGTTTGTATGAGTAGTTAGCCAGCGTGTAACCGCTCTTAGAACAATGTCCTTATCCTGCTCATATTGCTCTGGTAAATCCAGTACGTTCGCCAGCATGACGAAGTCAGTGATGAGCGTATCGCGAGATGAGGCTGTTATCCATAGAATGGCAGTATAGGAATTGCAATAGCGATAAGCATACTCGACCGCTATCTGCGTCTTACCGATCCCTCCTAGGCCACTAATCGCTTGTGCTTGCGTCAATGCTGCTGTTTGGTTATCTGTAAGTACACTATGCAGGTGGGCCAGAATCTCCTCACGCCCTGTAAAGAACGGATTGCGACGGTACGGGAGATTCCAGATCATTTGTGTTTGAGGATGAGGAGAAGCAAGTATTTGCTCATCGTTGTCATCCTCATTTTCTGGAACGAGTCCAAGTTCTGAGAGCGTTTTACCAAAGAGCGTCCCAAGTTTTCGGCGATAGTAGGCACTAGGAAACGTAATACCTTGCTCCCAGCGACTCACATTAACCTGCGTTGTACCAATTTGTTTCGCTACTTCGCTCTGTGTCCAACCACATCGTTCTCGTTCCTGCATTAATTGGAAAAGAGGGACCCTGGAAGTTTTCCTGTTGGGTGTTTCCTCGCTGACCATTACTTACTTCCCTAAATTATCTTACCTTTGTAAAAAATCTTCTGCAAAAGGCTAACTGCGAAGCTTTGAATAAGAATGTAATAAGGATGATATGTATTATTAATATACATGATATTAAATCCGTCAAGCACTTTGTAAGAACTCCCGTCAAATGGAATAGTGAAAGGGAAAAAACACAATAAACGGAAGCATGGTTAAGAATCTCAACTTACACAGCAAAACAGAGAATATCTTTAAGATCTTTACATGTGCAAATATATAAAGACGTACAAAAAGCCGAAAATCTAAAAAGAGAGTAATGTATCTTGTCAGATTATTTCATCGTTGGTAGTAACAAGTTTGATGTTCTTGTCCCTTAGATGAACGAGAGGAGCCGAGAATGCAAGGCAAAATTACAAATATCTTGTCCAAAGTCGATTCTAGTCTATTGGAGAAGCCCCACATATTGTCTCATATCCTGGATGTACTAACAAGGAAACGCCAACTCATTGCGGCTGAACGCAAGCGAATGAGGGAGCATCTCACCAATTGTATTCACTGTCAGGTGTTTTTGTGGCGCTTCTTGGCTGAGACGATTAAATACGATCAAGAGCATGGCATTCTTGATGAATCAGGACGCAAACTGCTTGCTCAACTGACACGCATCATTCATGAAACACTAAAAGATGCTATTCCCCGATATGTCGAGGTCCTCGAGGGGCGAGGAGAAGAGGAAGCAAATAAGCAATTTCCCATACTCGAGGAGCATCTCAAGAATTGTCGAATCTGTCAATATATAGTGGAAGGGACACGATCTTGGCTGCGTCAAGCCGTAGAGGAAGGACTGATTGCCCCATTGGAGGCGGATGGGAGCACGTGATAAGGGATAGAGGCAATTCCCGCCTCCTAAGTTTCTATGGTAAATCTAGTGATAGTTTGCGGTGCGAAATGGTCTGGGATGGGGCTTAATAGCAAGCAAAGAGTTTTCTTTTGGTGATAGAATACGAGCAAGACGTTCACTTGAGGAGGAACAAGCATGCTCGTGGATTGCTTTAGGCCAGAAGATGTCTTTGCCCGGGTGCCGGAAGTAGCGGAGCAGACTGACCACGTCATGAAAGAACTTGACCGGCTGCTAGAGGATGACCAGCTGTATCGACAGGTGCAAGCCGACTTGGGGAAGCGGTATCGACTGACACTGGTGCATGGATGACACTCGACGCCGGTAGAGGTGATCCTGCGGATACTGCTGTGCAAACCCACATTCCGCACTTTGATTGACAGTTTTTGTGAAAATTGGTAGTGTGGAGTCCACCGTAGCGGAGGACTCTTGATGACTACAACAGACATGTACCTCGATGAACGCCTGGACCACTTGGGCATCGTGGCAGGAGTGTGCCACGAGATCGGTCTTGCGGCGTGGCTGGATGCCCAAGACCCCGGGAATCGCCAACAGGTGAGCGTGGGAACGGCGACCGTCGCCATGATCCTGAATGGCTTAGGGTTCAGCAACCGGCAATTGTATTTGGTGCCGCAGTTCTTTGCCAACAAACCCGTCGAGCACTTGCTAGGATCAGGGATCACTGCCGCAATGCTCAATGATGACTGTTTGGGGCGCACCTTGGATTGGTTGTACGCACATGATCCCACTAAGTTGTTTGCAGGCATTGCGAGCCGAGCACGACAGATCTTTGGGGTGAAGGCAGATCAGATCCATGTGGACACGACGTCGTTCTCGGTGAATGGCGAGTATGCTGTTGCAGCACCACGAGCAGCAGAGCCAGGAGAACCAGCAGAAAAGACAGGAGCCGAGCCAACGATCATCGCGATCACCTATGGCTATTCCCGTGATCATCGCGAAGATCTCAAGCAGTGGATGTTGGCTCTGGCGACGACGCATGATGGGGATATCCCGCTGTTCCTGCGCCCTCTGGATGGGAATAGCGGTGACAAGAAGAGCTTGCTGACGGCGGTGATCGCGCTGCAGGACCAATTGCGCACATCAGATGGGGACCCGAGCATCTATGTGGCTGATAATGGGATCTATAGTGAGTCCAATATGAGGCAGTTGAACGAAGCTGGGGTGAAGTGGGTGAGTCGGGTTTCGGAGACCTCGACCGAGGCCAAGACGGTCCTGAACGACGGCAGTGAGACGCGGCAGAGTTCTGAAGATGGGACGCTGCAGTGGTTCAGCCGACGGATGAGCCTGCCACAGGGGGAAGAACGCTGGGTCGTCGTGCGCACGCTGGCCTCCCAACAGCGAGCACGAGCGAGCTTGCAACGACAGGTCAGCCAGGCTCAAGGCAAATGGGAACAGAAATGCTGGCATCTGAGCAATCGGCGCTTCGCTTGCGAAGCTGACGCGCAGATGGCCTTGGAGCGCGAGTTGAAGGGCAAGCCAAGCTGGTTGGAGATCCAGCATGAGTTGGTGGCTCACCCGCATCATGCAGGGAAAAGCCATCCGCAGAAAGATGCCAGCCCTACGACCACCCGGTGGCAGATCGTAGCGACGGTGAAGGTCAATCAGAAGCAGGTGGAGGAGGAGACAGCACGCAAGGCCTGCTGGATTATCGGCACCAATGTCCTGGAGATGACCGTGCTCTCGGACCAACAACTGGTGACGATGTACAAAGAGCAAGGGGGAGTCGAGCGGGGTTTTCGCTTTCTGAAGGATCCCCTCTTTCTGGCCTCCTCGGTCTTTGTGAAGAAGCCAGAGCGTCTCATCGCGCTCAGTTTGATTATGGTGTTGTGCTTACTGGTCTACCCCGTAGCCGAAATTCGGCTACGGGCACGCCTGGCGGAGATCGAGCAAACCATTCCCGAACAGGTACACAAACCTACGGCACGCCCGACGATGCGTTGGGTCTTTCAATGCTTTATCTGATCCAGATGGCGACGGATGAGGCATTAAACGAGGCCGATTCAGAAAGTACAGAGGTCTGGGCGCCGGTGCATGCCTGGCGTGCGCTGGGGCAACTGCGCGCGGTGGAAGCGGTTGAGCCACTGCTCGAGCTCTTCGATCGGCTGGAAGAGGATGATTGGGTCCATGAGGAACTGCCAGCAGTTTTTGGCCTGATCGGGCCCGCAGCCTTTCCCGCACTCGCAGCCTATCTTGCAGACCTCTCGCATACGGATTCTTCACGGATTAGCGCGATTACCAGCATTGAAATGATCGGGAAGAGATGGCCAGAAGCCAGGGGTGAGGCTCTTGCCATTCTGGAAGAGCGGCTGGAACGGTTTGAGGAGAACGAGCCCGATGTGAATGCCTTTCTCGTCGAGGCACTGGTGGAGTTGGGAGCGAAGGAGGCAGCACCGCTGATCGAGCGAGCTTTTGCTGAAGGGTATGTCGATCCGCTGGTGATGGGGGATTGGGAGGATGTGCAGGTCGAGTTGGGGTTGAAGTCGGCTGAAGAGGTTGCTCCCAAGCAAATCAGTAAATGGAGAGAGAGCCTTTTGCCCTCTCCTCCTGCTGAAGAAACATTCACTGCTGCTTCCTCTCAGGTGACTCACAAGCAAAAGGCTGCGCAGAAGAAAGTAAAGAGCAAGATGGCAAAGCTGTCGCGGAAGAAAAATAGGAAGCGGTAGCGGGGCGAACTTCATGCTAAAATCCATTCTCCGAAGTTTTTCGTAGGTTGAGGTGGAAAGCCATTCAATACTGTAGAGCAATCAAGAAGCTCTACAAGTGATATTGCGAAAAATGCACATGCAAACTGCGGAATGTGGGTTTGGACATCCACCTCGTCTGCTCTCCGCCGATCGTGGCGTGCATTCTGCCGACACTGAGGTGAAAGCGCTAGCTGCAGGGGTGAATCTAGTGGCTCTCCCTGCCGTGGGCAAGGTTTCCGTCCTGCGACAAGCCCTGGAACAGTCATGGCTCTGGAGGAGGGCCTATCGGTGGCGTTCTGGCATCGAAGGCAGGATTGCCAGCTTACGACGGGAATATGGGCTACACATAAGTAGCTATCATGAGCTAGAGGGGATGGAGCGGTGGATCGGGTTGGGGGTTCTGGCGAGTAACCTGCGCCATGTGGCCCAGGCCCAGGTCACCAGAGCCACCAAGAAACGAGTAGCCTGAGAGGAAGAGCGTTCAGCAGAGACCAGCATCAGCAACCAACCAGTGAATAAAAACTGATTGATTGCTCTATATGAGCTTCTCAAGCCGATTTAGACGTTTTGTGTCTGATACTTGTATTAGAGGATGATATAACTTATGCCTCATCCGTACCCGTAAGGTAATCACGAGCAGAGCGGACAACATAGCTGACGACGGGGGCGGGAATTCCAAGAATTTTAGAAGCTTCTTCACAACTATGCCCTTCGATAAGAACACTTTGTAGAATCTCCCTGTTACGTTCAGGTTTGGCATGAGTCCGAATAAATTTTTCAATCACCTCAAGGGCCTCTTCAAGTTTCTCATGTGTAAGGTATTCGTCCTCTGGTGTCCTTGATACCTTGGTTTTAAAGATATCTGACTCATCTTCATGATTGTCAGAAGAATCTTCTGGAGGGACTTCCCATTCATCAATAGGGGCTTGCTTTCGCAGTACATCGATGACGCGCCGTTGTATGATAACGGTGAGCCAGGTAGTGAGTCTGCTGTCGAAGCGGAATCTTCGTAAACCACCGTGTACTGAAATCATTGTTATCTGAACGGCTTCTTCCGTAAAGTGTTCAGGGAGACCTGAGTAGCGTATTCTGATCATTCTCTGAACGAAATTGCGGCATTTGGTCCAATGTTCCGAATCCAGGTTTTTTAACATTTCTGTGACGACCGATTTATCATCTGGTTCAGGCCATGAATGCTGTGACCTTTCCGGCATTGCTCACTCCTTTCGTCAACGTTTAGCTCTGTTGGCAGCATGAGCGTGTAATGCGAAGCGTATGCCATCCCTTCTAGTCAGTTGGTACGCCCGGTACCCATTGGAGAATCTCTTCCTATACTAACACATTATGATACAAAGAATCCGTTATTACCTTTCCCCTCTTCGATTACATAGACGTTGATTTTTCATCGTTCTTAAACGGTTTTTCCATCTAAAATAACGTGAGTTCGGGATAAGCTAAGCCTTGTATTGGCTACGTGCGCCGTGTCAGGCACGATGAGATCGCCGACGCAGTCGGCTAGAACTTGAGGGAGGTTCTAGGAACATCGGCTCACTTGGCTCCGAAAGGAAAAGGGAACAACAGCATGCCGCGAAAGCAGGCAAAAAGCGAAAGCGTTGTAGTTTGAGGCCTGCAAATTCCGCGCAAGAGGGTGAGAGCAGGATTGCCCAAACCTCAATCACCGATGATGGAAGTACACGTCCTCTGGCAGAGCGCTTGAAGCCAGAGCCTTTCTGTACTCAAGACAAAGTAGCCGTCCTGGGTATCCTCGCCGGAGGGATGGGGACCAATGAGGTCTCATGAAGGTGATGTGTGAGGCACCTACGTTGCGCTCGATACGTCTCGTCGTGACGGAACACGGGATCCCCTACCAGGCGCGAGCCTCACGGGGACGGAGTCACCGTAGTATTGCGCCCCTGCGCACCAAGCGACTCTCCCACATGGATGTGGGTCCACTAGAGCAATGTGGATAAAACAGCGGCTTATCTGACCTTGTGAGAGGTCAGGGACACCTTCGCCCGAAAGGGTTGGGGGGACCATAGCAGGCCGCGTCAAAGGCGAGTGACGCTCCAATCCCAGGAGCCAGAGGCTTGTCAGTTAGGCTGTATACGGTGAGGACGGAATAGTTCAAACCCAAGTCATGGCGGAAACGTCGCAGCCCACAGGAGAAGGGATTATCGCCTGCGTCCAACGTGATCGGGAACGCTACTACTTCCCGTTCAAGCTCTCGTTGGAGCCAGCCTGTAAGGAACAGGAAACGACGAAATGGGCACCTAAGTACAGACCGAGGCGCTTGGAGGAACTGGGGATTGACCTAACCCGCGCGAGCGGTAAGGTTACAGAGTCGTTAAAGTAGTCGTGGAAGTCACGCTCCACCAAGGCATGGAGGAAATCTCCATACAGGGCGAAGGACGACAGGAGATCACACTCAGAAGTG
>WNFJ01567268.1_pt1 | contig 10820 bp, 9 predicted proteins | sample 5400461 | NCBI WGS metagenome assembly WNFJ01 (sample SAMN13153349, study PRJNA577476) | soil metagenome | isolation source: 115 cm saprolite on Douglas fir-dominated hillslope | place: USA:California | collected 2013-09-17
TGGGCGCGTGTGAGCGTGCTGCAAGGCATGGTAACCAATCCGTATCTCGGCACCGGGCTTGTCGCGGGATACCGTACTTCCGGCGAAAGTCAGCGGCCGGGTTTCGCGTGGTTTTTCGGTCGGGATTCGTTCTGGACCTCCCTCGCTCTCGATGCCGCGGGAGATTTATCCAATGCGCGCACAGCGCTCGACTTCATCAGCAAATTTCAGCGGGACGACGGCAAGATCCCCCACGAGGTTTCACAAGGCGCGAATTTTGTGAACTGGTTTAAGGACTATCCGTACCCTTACGCTTCCGCCGATGCCACTCCGCTCTACCTCATCGCCATAAATGATTATGTTGTGCAGAGCGGCGACAAAGCATTTGCCGGCGAAAAATGGGAAAGCCTTCGCAAAGCCTATGAATTTCTGCGCTCGACGAACGACGAACACGGATTCCCAAAAAATATTGGTGTCGGCCATGGCTGGGTCGAGGGTGGCCCGCTTCTTCCGGTGAAAACGGAGTTGTACCAAACCGCTCTTGGAATCGAAGCGCTTCGCGCCCTCGCAAACTTGGCGCATCTCACGAGAAAAAAAGGCCTGAGCAAAGAGCTTTCTGCTGATTTCGAACGCCAGAAGCCCCTGATGAATGACTCGTTCTGGATTGCGGAGAAGAAAAGATTCGCCTTCGCTCTCGATAAGGACAATTATCTCGTGGACGAACCGAGCGTCCTGGCGACTGTGCCCATGTGGTTTGGATTGCTAGACGAACACAAAGCGGATTCCACGATTTCGCAGCTTGCCGGTCTCGATCACCAAACGGACTGGGGAATGCGCATTATCTCCGGCCGTTCACCAAAATTCAGTGCCGGCGGCTACCACTACGGTTCGGTCTGGCCGCTCTTCACAGGCTGGGCCGCGGTTGGGGAATATCGCTATCACCGCGCTGCTCCCGCATACGCGAATTTGCGGTCTAATGCTCTTCTGGCCCTCGACGGCTCACTGGGCCATGTGACCGAAGTGCTCTCCGGTTCGTACTACCAATCGCTGTCTACAAGTTCACCGCACCAGATTTGGTCTGCCGCCATGGTCGTGAGCCCGCTGCTGCGAGGTATGTTTGGACTGGAAACGGATGCGCTTCATCGCCGCCTGATATTCGCGCCTCATGCGCCAGCGGATTGGACGCGGTTCAGTCTCGAGGATGTGCGCGTCGGAAACAACACCTTGCTGCTGAACTATAAGAAGGCTGAAGGGGGAATTTCATTGGAAGCCAGCCTGTCAACGGGCAGCGAAGAGTGCGCAATCGAATTTCGCCCCGCCATCAGCCCGCGCGCCAAAGTGTTGAAGGCCGAAATAAATGGCAAGCCCATTCCCTTCCGTGTTGAAGCAAATACGAACGATCAACATGTCGTGGTGAATTTCTCCGTGAAGCAAGGTAAGAACCTGTTGAGGATTCATATTCGCAACGACTTTGGATTGAGCGCACCAGCTAGCCTCCCGCCCCTCGGAAGCACAAGCCGCGGCCTTCGCATTCTTTTCGAAACGTGGTCGCCTTCGAAAGATCAATTGACCTTGGAAGTTTCAGGTGCAGCGGGCGCCGAATACGAATTGAAATTGTGGAACCCTGGGCAGATTGACAAGGTGGAGGGAGCGGAGCTCAGACGTACGATGCCGAGGCCAACGCTATCGATTCGAATTCCACCGAGTGATTCCGAGCCGTATCCACACTCGAAAGTTGTCATTCATTTTTCGGCTAAGGTTCCGCGTAGCTAGCTTGGGGTAGGGACAGGATCTGGGTGGGCACAAAATAGGGCACTGTTTTTCTTGAACGAACAGCCAGACGAAGCTAACTCATTGAAAATACTTGGTGAACCGGGGAGGACTCGAACCTCCAACCCGCTGATTAAGAGTCAGCTGCTCTACCATTGAGCTACCGGTCCACTGGTTGATTTTAGAATTTTACATGGGACAAACAATTTTGTCGAACAGCACGCAGGCGTTCAGGTCGCCATTTATGCCCTATTTTCACGCAGAGTTGCCGCCAGGCCGCGTGCAACTTCGCGCGCCCGCTGCACGTCTCCGGGTTCGAATGAAATGGCGGACACGCGCGGATGGCCGCCGCCGCCGAATTTTTCCGCAAGCGATGCAAGGTTCTGATGGGCGGTAGCTTGATTCCACGGATTCGTGCCTAGCGAGACTTTGGCGCGTACCGCAGACGCACTGACGCTCACCGAATAAACGCATTCCGGATGCAGCAAATAGGGTATGAACTTGTTGTAACCTTCGAGATCCAAATCGCTAACGTCGAAGAAAATAACCCCGTCACGCGCTTCAATCCGCTCGCGCAGAATTTCGATCGATTTGCGGTGCCGTTCCAACAGCGGCTCCAAATGCCTGGCCACCAGCGGAAGCTTCACCATTTCGCTGAGCGGCGTGTAAGCAAGCTCCGGAATGATTCGTGCTGGCAAGCCGTTTTCCGGCGCCGCTTCAATCACCAGCGCGAGTTGTGTGGCCGGTTCCGCAAGTTCGACGGCTGACTGCGGCGTCGGATACTGCGCACCGTCGATGATGTTGCCCCAATGAATCAGATTCTCGAGTGGCTTGGTATCGAAGCCGAATTTTTCTCTTGTGATCGTGGCGATGAGCTTGGTGCACGATTTGTAATCCGGCTCGTAAAACATATGCGCGCCGGGCTGCTTGCGGAATTGCTCGGCATCGGCAGGCGTGAGAAACGCGCTCTGGTGATGGTCAAACCACCAGGTCACTTTCGGCGAATTTGAAAACTTGAAATCCACGATGACGTTTTCGTCGCCATCGAATAGCCCGGCTTCCCAGGGCTGCGCGGCCCGGTGCGTCATGCCCGTGAAGCCGAACTCGGCGGCCTGGTCAAATCGTTCGCGATAGAACCGGTAAAAGAGAGCCGCTGAAGCAGTGCCATCAAAGCAGCGATCGTGAAAGCAGAGCCGGACCTTGGTCATAAGTGCGAGAATTTGCTCCTGCGCTTCCACATTGCCGGGCAGGATGGATAGCGAAGCCAATCAAGATGTACGCGAGCGGCTGGATTGTCAAGTGGAAAGGGACCGCTCCAGTTGGTCTGCGCCCACGGCGTTAGAAGCCTTTTTTGCCGGTGCCTGAGGGTAAAGATGTGCATGCTCCCTTCGCTTGACTTTCCAGCGCGGATTAGCCTTACTAATTGTATTACCCCAGCAATCGCAATTGATTTGTGTGCCAAGGAGGCCGCATGCCCGAAGAAAAGAATTTCTTTACGGGACTCTTCGACTTCTCGTTTCAGCACCAACTCACTCGCAGCATTGTTAAGCTGTTGTACATTTTTGGCATCATCTTCGGCGGTATCACGGTCGTGGCTTGCGTCGTGCTTGGTTACCAACAATCTCCCGCCCAGGGGCTGATCAACCTGGTCGTGGGAATCGTGTCGCTCTTCGTCGGGATACTCGTCACGCGAGTCCTGCTCGAGCTGGCGCTGGTGATTCTCCGGATCGCAGAAAGTATCGAGCGCGCCACACATCCCGGAACTTAACAAAGAAAAAGCATACGGAACTCACGCAGGGGCAGTTGACTCGCTCAGGCGCGGGCGGTTCTCGCCTGCATTCGTGAGCCTCCAGCCCGCAATGTGAATTTCTGCCCGAAATAAGGAGCCTGGGCCAGCACTTTCTGAAGTTCCAGATTATCCGCGTAGCGGCGTCTCGGGATGCGCCGCGCCAAAATGCTGATTTCCAGCGGGTCACGGCGGAAAGGATAAGGTTCCAGTGTGGCTGCGTTGATCCCTACCGGTTGCAGGTTCCAATCCACTTCGCCACCCTTATAGTCGGAAGGTACGGCGTCAATCGTGGCCGGTTCCACTGGTCCCAGGCAAAAGTAGAGGGAAAGGCGGTCCACCGCTTCCAGGCGCAGGGCATTGGCCTGCAACCAATTTTCATCCGAGAAATTTTTCGTCGCGGGATCGCCGCGAAGATCCACTTTCAACCGCAACTGCTGGAGCCGCAGTCTTTGCACGAAATCGGTAACTAGAGGCGTTTCGTGAGACTTCACGTACTTGGCGGAAAATCCAGGCATGGTGGCGCGCGTTCTATCGTAAAGACCCGCGCAATGCAGGCTGACGAGCAGACCGGCGTAGCGGTCTACTTTGACAATGCGTTCAATGCCGCGCTGATAGAGATCCATGTGCTGCTGCGTAGGCAGCGACATGAAAGTAAAAGGTAAAAACGTGGCGGGATCGATTTGCGGCTGGAGCTCCCACTCGTTCCATCCGTTGTCGTGCTCTGTAGCAGCCAGCCGAAAGGATTCCTCCGGCTCGGAACGCGCGAAGTTTTCGTTACCTAATTCGCGCGCAAAATATCCCGACAGGACCGCGTGGTCTGTCTGGCGAATCAACACAAGATGATCGCCACGTTCTTGAATGATCATGACGCTGCCCTCATTCGCAGCGATGGCTTTAGCGCACGCCTTACACGTTAGGCGCATTAGCCTGGCGGGAGACTGGGCCAAGCAATCTTTTTCTTTACGACGCTATTATGCACTCACCCAGTGCTCAAATCCAGCATCATCGCGGGTCCCCGGCCCGTCTGGAGCTAGCTTCAAAATCGCGGTGGAGCCACGCTTCTCAAGCTTGTAGAATAGAAGCACCACTGCGGGAGTGGCGGAACTGGCAGACGCGCAAGACTTAGGATCTTGTGGCCGAAAGGCCGTGGGGGTTCAAATCCCTCCTTCCGCACCAGAACTCCGCTCTGGAGAAATCTTCCGCTGAGTCAAGCCAAAGGGCTCCTCCCTGCCTCTTTGTTCCGAAGAAAATTCTGCCCTCGGTGAATCCGCCTCCGCCAACGACCTCTCCGATAACTTTCGTTCACCTTAGAAGACTGGCTACGAAACTAAATCCTGATTTCTGCTAGAATCGCGGCGAAATGGCGGCGGTCGAACAGTTACGATTCGGCGTGCAGGGCCGAGGCGAGGTATCGGCGCTGCTCTCCCGGCCGGCAAAGGCCCAGCGCCTCCTGGTGTTGGCGCATGCCGCTGGGGCAGGCATGAGTCACCCATTTATGGAGAAGCTCGCAGGTGAACTAGCCAACGTGGGCTTGGCAACGTTTCGGTACCAGTTTCCGTACATGGAGGAGCGGCGGCGAGTTCCTGACGCGCCTGCGGTCTTGACAGCCACCGTCCTAGCTGCGGCGCGAGCAGCTGCTGAGGCCGTTCCGGGGTTGCCGTTGTTGGCGGGAGGCAAGTCCATGGGCGGACGAATGACTTCGCAGGCAGCGTCACAGCATCACCTGGATGGAGTGCAAGGATTGGTGTTCTTTGGCTTTCCGCTACACCCGCCAAACCGGCCGGGAACGAAGCGAGCGGACCACCTTGCAAAGGTTACGGCGCCAATGCTGTTCTTGCAGGGAACACGGGACACGCTTGCCGATCTCAACCTGTTACGCCCGGTCTGCGCGAAGCTAGGTTCGCGCGCGACCTTGCACATTATTGAGACGGCAGATCATTCGTTTCATGTGCTGAAGAAATCCGGAAGGAGCGACGCCGACATTTTGCGAGAGTTGGCGGAAACGGCAGCGTCCTGGGCCGAGCGAATCGAAGACACACCATCAAAACTTGCTTAAAATGCGCTCCGTGTGGATTCGTGCAGAATCTCGGTCTTTCGCTTCCCTTTTCTCTTTTCTCAGACTGCGTTTCGGGGTATGAAGTGTGCATGGCTTCTACCGGGACTATCTTCGACGAAGAGAGGGACGGCTAATTTGATGGAGCGTGACATTCGCGACCTTCTTAATCTCTACAATCCGCATGATCCGCTGGATCATGCGTGGACGATTCCTTCGCCCTGGTACTTCGATCCCGCCATCCACGAACTCGAGCAACAAAGCGTGTTTGCGAAAACCTGGCAGGTGGTGGGGCGCACCGATCAAGTGCGGGAAAAAGGAAGTTTTTTCACGGCGGATCTCGCGGGAGAGCCGCTGCTCGTGGCGCGGGGCGATGATGGGCAGTTGCGCGCGTTTTATAACGTGTGCCGGCACCATGCAGCCGCAGTGGTAACCGAGGCGCAAGGCTGCGCAAAACAGTTTCGCTGCCCGTATCACGGATGGACCTACAGCAACGATGGTGCACTGAAGGGGATGGTCGAATTTGAGGGCGTTTGCAATTTCGACCGTGCGAAAAATGGGCTGGTCCCTGTAAGAGTGGCCACGTGGGAGAACTTTGTATTTGTGAACTTGGATGGGCAGGCGGCGCCACTAGTGCAATTTCTCGGAAAGGTTCCGGATCTGGTGGCGCCGCTGCAAATCGCCAAGAAATTGAAACACTTCGACCGGCGGGTTTACACGCTGAACTGTAACTGGAAAGTTTACGTGGACAACTATCTCGACGGCGGCTACCACGTTCCCCACGCGCACAAGGGACTGAACAGCGTCATCGAATACACGAAATACACGATTGAGAATTTCGAGCGTGCGTGCTTGCAATCCAGCCCGCTCTCCTCGGACTCCAAGTCGGAGCCAGGCGCCGCCGCCACGCGGCAGGGCCGCGCCTTCTATCTGTGGATTTATCCGAACTTCATGATTAACGCTTACGAAGGCGTGATGGACACTAATCTCGTCGTTCCCATGGGCGTAGACAAGTGTGTCGTCGTGTTCGACTACTACTTCGCGGACATTAGCAAGAAGGCCTCGCGAAAAAATCAAGCGAGCATCAAAGTCAGCGAAAAAGTGCAGGAGGAAGATGAGGCCATCTGCGACGCCGTGCAGCGCGGCCTGGCTTCCCGCGCGTACGTCGCGGGGCGCCTTTCCGTGCGCCGCGAAGCCGGCGAGCATCTTTTCCATCGCCTGCTCCACGCCGACCTCACCAGCACCCTGAACCGGCCCGCTGCCGCCGATTAGCGAACAAGAGAGATTCTTGGTAAGATTGCCTTATCTTGACAACTAGAATCTCGACAAAAGGACAAGTGGTGCTGCCGCAGAAGATTCGCAAAAGGATGAATCTGCGCGCGGGCGACCGACTGGAAGCGCGAATCGAAGGCGAGCGTATCGTGCTAATTCCAAAGAAGGTACGGGCCCGGCAAGGCCGCATTGTCAAAGATCCTTTGACGGGGTTTCCTGTTTTGACGGCCGGTCCGGGCGCTCCAAAGCGAACAAGCAAACAAGTGGCGGAGATTCTTGCCGATTTCCCATGAAACACCTCGCCGCCTGAAACGGATCGGAAAATGGAAAAGAGGTAAGCCGCATGGCTGAAGCGACGTGCCGCCGCGAACTGGAATTGGAAATCCCGGCGGAAGAAGTAACGAAGAAAATCGAGAGCGTTGCGAAAGAGTTTGCGCGTCTGGCAAACGTGCCGGGATTCCGCAGGGGCAAGGCGCCGGTTTCGCTGATTCGTCGGAAATTCGCGGAGGACATCAAGGGAGAAGTGCTGCAATCGCTGGTGCCGGAACGCGTGGAAAAAGCGGTCGCCGAACAAAAGCTCACGCCGGTCTCGCAGCCGCAAGTGGACAAGCTGGATTTCAACGAAGGCCAGCCGCTGAAATTTCGCGCGGTCTTCGAAGTGCTCCCGGAATTCGATCTCGGCGATTACAAGAATCTGGCGTTTGAGATGCCCGCAATGGAGATTACAGAAGAGGACGTGACGAAGACGCTCGAAGAAATGCGCGAGCGCGCGGCGGCGTTTGCGCCCGTCGAGGGGCGAGCAATTCAGGACGGCGATTTTGCGCAAGTGAAACTCCTGGGCACGCCGGACGGCGGCGGCGATCCTCTGCAGGCTGACAGCGTGCTTTGCCACATCGGCGCGGAAGAAACCATGGAGCCGTTCAACGCCAACTTGAAAGGCGCAAACACCGGCGAGCGCAAGAATTTTGACGTCGATTATCCCGCCGACTACCCCGATGCCAAGCTGGCCGGCAAAAAATATCACTACGCGGTCGAAGTCCTGGGCATCAAGACAAAAAGACTGGCTGAGCTGAACGACGATTTTGCGAAGGACGTCAGCGACGCGGCCACGCTGGAAGAACTGAAGAAAAAAGTCAGCGAAGGGCTGGAGCATCAGCGGGACCACAAGCACAAAGAATTGCTGCGCGAAAAAGTCCTGGCGGAAATCGTGAAGCTGCACGACTTCCCCGTACCGCAAGCGCTCGTCGAGCATCAAATGGATGTGCGGCTGGAGCGCGTGGTGCGATCGCTGGCGGCTCAAGGGGTTGATCCGCGCGCGGTGAACGTGGACTGGGTGACGCTCCGGAAGCGCCAGGAAGAACGCGCCAAGGACGACGTGAAGGCGGAACTCATCATCGACCGCGTCGCCACCGCGGAAAACATCGACGTGAGCGACGAAGAAGTCACGCACGAGTTGGAGCACATGGCGGGACATAGTAACGAATCGGCGGAAGCAATTCGCGCGCGTTTGACAAAGCAAGGCACGCTCGATAGGATAAAAGCCAAGCTGCGAAGTGACAAAACACTCGACTGGCTCGCGCAGAACGCCAAAATCAAGACCGTCGCGGCAGCGAATGCAGCGACGGATGCAAAGTGAAACACTCCGGCACAGTGCCAGCGGTATTTACCCACATGAAAAATTTCAACGACTCAGACTATCGCGGCACAACGCTCGTACCCATGGTGGTCGAACAGACCAGCCGCGGCGAACGCGCCTACGACATTTATTCCCGGCTCCTCAAGGAGCACATCATTTTCATCGGGACGCCGATTGACGATCACGTGGCCAATTTGGCGACGGCACAGATGCTCTTCCTGCAGGCGGAAGATCCGGAGAAAGATATTCAACTGTATATCAATTCTCCGGGCGGCTCGATCACCGCGGGATTCGCCATTTACGACACCATGCAGTTTGTGAAGCCGGACGTGGTTACGACTTGCGTTGGACAGGCCGCTTCGATTGCAGCCGTGCTGCTGGCCGGCGGCGCGCCGAAAAAGCGTTTTGCGCTGCCGAACGCGCGCATCCTGATTCACCAGCCGTGGATGTCCGGGCTGGGCGGGCAGGCCACGGACATCGATCTGCACGCAAAAGAGATTTTGCGCATGCGCTCGACCATCAATAATCTGCTCGCGAAGCACAGCGGCCAGCCAGTGGACCGCGTCGAGAAGGACGTCGAGCGCGACTACATCATGAATCCCGAGCAAGCCAAGGAATACGGGATGATCGACGAGATTATTTTCAAGCATCGATAGAGTTCGCGCCCGAAACACTTTAGTGCTTGAAGTTGCGGCGGCGCCGGTTCAAAGTAGTCAGCAGCCCTTCGACTTTCTCTTTTGCTCCGGGGAAGAATCGGCCTACAATGGTGGTTATGGGCTCCGTGGAAGCCCAGCGGGGACGAGGCCTTCACACCAGTGAAAAAATTTAATCCAGACGAGCCTTTGCGCTGCTCCTTTTGCCACAAGACACAGGAGCAGGTGGAAAAGCTGATCAGTTCGCCTTCGGACTATCCCCGCGCGGCCAGACGATTCTGGAAGATGAGAAGCGCGAACAGGCGTCGTCGCCTACGAAGCGGCTTCCCCGCCCGCCGGAGATCAAGCAATTTCTGGATGGCTACGTGATTGGACAGGACCGCACGAAGAAGAAACTGGCCGTGGCGGTTTATAACCATTACAAACGGATTTTCCTGAACAAGCAGCCGGGTGACATCGAACTTAGCAAGTCGAATATTTTGCTGATCGGGCCGACCGGCACAGGCAAGACGCTCCTGGCGCAAACGCTCTCGCGCATGCTGGATGTGCCTTTCGCGATTGTGGATGCCACCACGCTTACCGAAGCGGGCTACGTCGGCGAGGACGTCGAGAACATTATCTTGAAACTTCTGCAAGCAGCGGACGGCGACGTGCAGAAGGCGCAGCAAGGCATCATTTATATCGACGAGATCGACAAGATCGCCAAGAAGGATGAGAATCCTTCGATCACCCGGGACGTCTCCGGCGAAGGCGTGCAGCAGGCGCTGCTGAAAATTCTCGAAGGAACGGTGGCGAATGTGCCCCCGCAGGGCGGGCGAAAACATCCGCACCAGGAATTTACGCCGGTGGATACGACCAACATTCTATTCATCTGCGGCGGCGCTTTCGTGGGACTGGAAAAAATCATCGAAAAACGCGCGGGCCGCCGCTCGCTGGGATTCCACACCGATGCCGCGCCGACAACGCCACAGCGCCGCAACACGGAACTGCTGGAGCAAGTTCAGCCAGGCGATTTGATTCGCTATGGATTGATTCCGGAATTTGTGGGCCGCTTGCCCGTGGCCGGGGTGATGAACGATCTCGACAAGGGCGCGCTGATGAAGATTCTGACGGAGCCGAAGAACGCGCTGCTGAAGCAATACCAGCGGCTATTCGAATTCGAAAACGTACGGCTGCGGTTTACGGAAGACGCGCTGGACACCGTGGCGGAGTTGGCACTTCAGCGCAAAGTCGGTGCGCGCGGCTTGCGCATGATCCTCGAAGACCTCATGCTGGAACTGATGTACCACCTGCCCATGCAGCGGAAGGTGCGCGACTTCGTGGTTACGGCGGACATGGTCCGCACCCGCGAAATCAATTGGAGCTTGCTCGAGAAGGCCGGATAAGACGCTCGAGTGGCGAACTTGATGTGCGGCCGTGCCCGGACCGCGCTAGCAGAACCCAGGGGACCGAATGTTCACTCGCGAAAGACAAGAAATGAAGCGCGTGCCCATGATGCCGGTGCGCGATATGGTCATCTTCCCGCAGCAGATGACGCCGTTTATCGTCGGGCGCGAAGCGAGCGTGCGCGCACTCGAAGAGGCGCTGGCAGGTGACAAGAAGATCTTTCTTTCCACGCAACACGACGCTTCGGTGGATGATCCCAAACCGGAAGAGATTTACGCCGTC
>WNFJ01587423.1_pt3 | contig 10820 bp, 6 predicted proteins | sample 5400461 | NCBI WGS metagenome assembly WNFJ01 (sample SAMN13153349, study PRJNA577476) | soil metagenome | isolation source: 115 cm saprolite on Douglas fir-dominated hillslope | place: USA:California | collected 2013-09-17
CCATCGTGATTGTTGTGATAAAGGCGATTCTTGCCGAAGTTCGTGACGTACAGATCCGGCCAGCCATCGTTGTCGAAATCGCCCACTGCTACGCCGAACCCCCATCGCTCATTGGCCACGCCCGCTTTTTCAGTAACGTCCGTAAATGTTCCGTCGTGATTGTTATGAAAGAGCGCGGCGCGCGGTGGTTTTTCCTTGCCGCGTAGCGCGTCGAACGTCGAACCATTGACCAGATAAATGTCCGGCCAGCCGTCATTGTCATAGTCGAAGATGGCGACGCCTGAACCTGGCGCCTCCAGAATCAGATTCTTTTCCGCAGTTCCCGAGACATGCTGAAACTTCGCAAGCCCGGACTTTTTCGTGTCGTCCTCAAAAACGATAGGTGCGCCGTCCACGAAGCCGCCAGCAGTGATCGGTCGGCGCTTTTCGTCGAGGACTGGAGCAAAAACGCCCCCGGTCGAGGCGCCTCCCTGTTGCGGTGGCACCTGAGGTTTGGGAGTTTCCGGCGTCTTGCTCCGTTGCTGACCGTCCGCGAATGCAAGTAGAAGAAGTGCCCCACCCAGGATCAACGCTAGCGTCAAACGAAAAAAGCTGACTGGAAGACTCAATTTGTTACGACTATGCATCATCTCTCAGGGTCTCGGACTACCCATGCTCACTCCCGCAGATCCGCGACGCTCGCGGTTCAGGCGGTCCACTTCAGCGAACTCCTTGGCCGCCTCTGCTTTGCGTCCTGCTCTCTGCAAGCTCAGAGCAAGCTGGTAGTGAACTTCCGGACTTTTGGGGGACTGCTTCACAGCTGCATGCAAGTATCGGATGCTTTCGTCCACGTTGCCGGTTTTTGCAAGGAGGCGGCCGAGGGCCAGATTGGTTTCGAAATTATCAGGATCGAGTTGTCTTGCTTTTCTCAATTGCACAAGGGCTTCTTCATTCTTGCCCGCCTTGCCGAGGATGCCTCCGAGTCCCACGTAACCTCTCGGGTCGTTTGGACGGATTCGCTGAAGTTCCTGGTATTGCTTCGTGGCAGCGTCCTCGTCTCCGGCTACTTCCAGAACTGTGCCGAAAAAAAATCGCGCTTCTGGATCTTCTGGACGCAAGCTGACCGCCCTAAGCAGGGCCGCAGCCGCGCCGGCGGTATCGCTGCGCGCATAGCGGGACCTGCCGAGATAAAGTTCGGCGTCGAACGAATTTGGATCGAGCTCTGCAGCCCGGCTAAGTTCGCCGATGGCCTCGTCAAAGCGCCCCTGCGAAGAGAGCGTGATTCCCAAAAGGGTGTGCGCGTCGGCGGAATCGGAGTCTAGCGCGATTGCGCGCCTCGCCTCGGCCTCCGCCTCTTTGGAATGCTGCGAATTCAGCAATGCTAGTGCGTTCAAATAGGCCACAACGGAGGAATTCGGCTTGGCGAGCGCGAGCGGACCCAGCACCGAAGCGGCCTCGTTCCATTTGCCCAGTCGAACAAGCGCAGTTCCGAAGTCTTGACGAATGGTAAGAGAACTCGGATTGCTTTGTAGCGCGCGGCGAAAGCTGGCGGCTGCAGCATCCGAATATCCCATATCGGCAGAAAGCAGCCCTTGGGCATACTCCAACCGTGGATCTCCCGCCGGCAACTGGTCCTTTAGTATGCGGAGTTGCACTCCGGCGGCGGGGAAGTCCTTCTCCTGGCGTAGAGCGTTGACCATCTCAAACCGCAAGTCGGTCTGGTCGGGATACAGATCAAGGGATTGCTGAAGATGTTTTATGCCCTCTTTCGAATCGCCGCCGCTGGCAATCAACGCGCGCCCCAGCAACGCATGCGCCGCGTAACTCTTGTCCTCCAGCGCCAGCGCCTTGCGTGCCTCGGCGATGCTCCCCTCCAGCTTCTGATTGAGGAGCAAGCCGTAAGCCAGGTTGATGTGCAATTGCGCGTTTGCTGGAGCAATCTCCGTCGCCATGCGAAGATCTGCGACGCCCTCCGGGCCCCTGTTGAGTTGCAGCCGCAGCAATCCGCGCGAACTCAGCAGGGAAGCATCCTTGGGATCTGCCGCCAGCTTGGCGGTCAAGTCGCTCTCCGCCTTTTCCATGCTCTTCGCGGCGGGCGCAAACCGTTCTAAGTGCGAAAGCTCACGTTCACCCGTAGTTTGTGAAAGGGCGGATAGCGGCGCGATTAGAGCCAGCAACAGAGGAGCAATGAGCCGCTGCGATCTTTTCTCACATGGAGTCATGCCATCTTCATTGTAGCAAGCCGGAAAGAGCCCTTTGCCCAAAGCTAAAAAAAGCTCGGCCAGGGCAACCGCCCTGGCCGAGGAAGAACAAGTCAAATGTGGCTCAACCTAGAAAATAATCCGCGCACGGTACTGAACGAGGCGCCCAGGCAGCCACGTATTCTGGAAGAAGCCAAAGTTTCCGCCCCCTCGATCGCTATTGGGTACCAATGCATTCGCTTGGTTGAACATGTTGAACCCTTCCAGCCCAAGCTGCATCTTTATGCGTTCAGTGAGGCTGAGATTCTTGAACACGGACATATCCGTGCGGAAGTAGCCCGGACCGGTAAAATGGTTACGCCCAGAGTCTCCGTAGCAGAACTGGTTGCCGGCAAGGTTGTTGTAGCAGATCGAACCTGGGTTGGCAGGATTGGATCCATCGGTGAACGAAGCCGGATTCAGGAACCCATTTAAATAAGCAGGGCCAACTAGATTTGCTGGGCGTCCGTTCTGAATAACGGTGAAATGCTGGCCGGTCGTTCCGTTGAGGACAACGTTCCACTGCCACCCGCCAATGACTTTGTCTTCCATCTCGCTGATGCTTCCGGCAAACTTCTTGCCCTTTCCAAATGGCAGGTCCCAGAGTGCGCTGGCGACGAACGTGTGGCGGTGATCCAGTGCTGAATCTGCGCGGTCTGCGTTAAAGTTCAAAGCATTTATCGGCCCGCCCACATTGCCACGCTGATCCCCGGGATTTCCAAACAAACCAGTGCTATTGTCACGATTGTGGCTGAAGGTGTATGCCACAGTGCCCACGATTCCCATCGAGTACCGCTTTTCAAGTTTTGCCTGCAGCGAGTCGTAATCCGCGTTGGCACGACCTTCAAACGCGCGCACGTCATTGAAGAAGCATGTCGCACTCGTACATCCGAAGTTACCATTCGTCGTTTTTACGCCTCCTAGTCCGTTATTGTTGGCCGCCAAGGCCCCGCCTCCGCCGTTATTCCCTTGGCCCAGCTGCCGTTCAGCCAGTAGGTGCCGGCTGCGGTTTCCAGCATATCCGATATCAAACAGGTAGTTATTCGAAAATTGGTACTCGACGCTCAGATTCCCCTCGTAGATGGTCTCGTTCTTGAAGTTCGACGGAATCGTGTAGAGTGTAGTGCCCGTTGTGATAACAGGTGGATTCGTTACCGTTGCAACCGGCGGCCCAGTCTGGAAGTTGTTTACCTGGCCGGGGCACGGGCAAAAAATTTGGTTCACGTTGGGCGGGTTGAGGGCAAGGGGATAATCCCCACCAAAGCCCTCCACTGCATAGAACACCCCGGCGCCGCCCCGAAGGACGAACTGCCGCCTCCCGCCGAAAGCGTACGCGAAGCCCGCCCGAGGACCAATGTTATCGTACCGCGTGCTCGATAGGTTGTTCCCTCCCCCCTTTGCAGGGGTCAGCGTAAGAGTGGCAGGATTGAAGTTAGCGATTCTTCCCGAGTCTTCTCCATAAAGGGGGAAAACATCCCAACGTAGGCCAAGGTTCAAGGTGAGATTGTTGGTCACTTTCCAGTCGTCCTGCACGAAAAAGGAGTACTCTGTCGACTTAAGGATAAAGGGATTTGCTCCTCCCGCAACCGTGCCGCTGTTCGAGAAGTCGGCGTTGACACTGAGCAGGGCATCTGCCTGATTAACGCCCGTGTGACCGGCGCTAACCACCCCCCCTGAGCCGACACCGCCGTTTCCCCACGCAAAGGCACCCTTCAGGTCGCCAAAGCCGCCGGAGTCAAGTTGGTCGATTTCTCTTGGCCGAATTTCCACGCCGCCCTTCCAGGCGTGCTTGCCTTGTATGTAGGTCACCGAATCCCCGACATAGTAGCTCTTGGACTTTTCAAGGAAGATGCCGCCATCGCCGCTGAACTCAATCTGGCCCGGCGGGTTGCCGCCGCCAAAGCCTATTAAGGCTCCGCCCGTCGTCGCTGCAGTGCCCTTGTTACAGTTCGGAATGCCAATATCGTTGCACCAAGTCGGGCTGATACCGCAAGCGCCTTCAACCCCGCAATTGAAAATACCAAGTTCCACGGATGTGTAACCGAACCGCAATTCGTTCAATACGGTTGGCTTGAAGCTATGCTGATCGGTCACGACGACTTGACGCGTGTTTCCCAATTCATTCCCTGCGCCGAATCCCGCGGTCGCCAGAACCGGGAAGAAGTTGGCTCGTTCCCGCAATTGATTGTCTCGCGTGTAGCGGCCCGTCAGATTGTTCTTGTCTGACAAACGGTATTCACCTTTGACGTCGAAGGAATTAATCGTTTCCTGGTTTCGCCGCACGCCCGCGTAATTGGGCTTGCTTCCCGAATTGGGATCGACCACATTTGGAATATTGGGCATCGGAAATTCGTTAAAGTACTTTTGTGCTACTGAGCTGAAATCGGCGCGGCTCGTCAGGTTCGGAATCACATTTCCGGGAAACGGATTTCCTGTCTTGGGATCTACAAGTTGCTGCGTGAAAGCCGAAAAATCACCATTCCTTGCTCCCATAGTCGGCACGGCCGTCGTAAAGTGAGCGGGGATCAAATTGCGCTGACCGAGATAATCGCCAAAAAAGAAAAGCTTGTTCCTGATGATCGGCCCGCCGACCGTAGCTCCGAACTCATTGATATGTGTGACTGTCTTCGGTAGAATCGCTTTCGCTTGCGCTGGCGTGTCGCCCCCTAGGATTGCTAACTCGCGGGCTGCCCCAATACCAGGGTTGATGGCATTTAGCGCCGTGTTCTGTCCGTAATACGAAGCGGTTCCGTGAATGTCATTCGTGCCAGACCTGTATGTCACGCTGACTTGTGCCCCTCCCCGGCCAGATTCCGCTTTTGCGAGGCTCGTTTCAACACGGAACTCCTCAATCGCGTCGGGGTTAGGAAACACACCAATCTGCCCATAGATCGGCTCGTTATCGTCCACACCATCCAGAACGAAGTTGTTGTTACCGGACCGCAATCCATTCGCAGAAATCGCCGAGCCGCCCGAGCGCCCGAACCGCGCCGCGGGCGTGTCACCCTGAGAATTGGTCACGCCATTGCTTCCTGCGCTGGCGTCGCCCTGGTTGAAGTACGAGGAATCCGTCAGCTGCGCAGTAATGTCGCGGCTCACACCCGGGGTAAGGAGCGCAAGGTTGGTAAAGTTGCGGTCACGAAGGGGGAGCTCTGTGACCTGCCGCCCCACTATGACTGTGCCCTGTGAACTCGTCTCCGTATTCAGCAGAGGCACTTCGGAAGTAACCGTGACCTGCTCTGTTGTTGCTCCCACCTGCAGCGCCAAGTTCACTTCGCGCACGTCCGCGATACGCAGTTCAATGTTGTCGCTCACTGCGGTCTTGAAGCCCGGCTTCGACGCTTCCACGCGGTAAATGCCGACCTGCAAAACCGACGGCACGACAAATCGTCCATCATCGTTTGTGGTCGCATCGAACGTCGCGCCCGTATTGACGTTCGTCACTTTCACCGACGCGCCAACGACATTCGCTCCGCTGGGGTCCGTGACTCGCCCCGTGATGGATGCCCGGTCATTCTGTGCCATTGTGGAAATGGCAAAGCTCAATACCAGACTTACGACAAGGACTGCACACCTTCTCACTTTGCGCATCATTTGTCCCCCAAACCCCAATTCCCAGACCCTTTTGACTCTTGCGCCGGAAATCTCTTCAGCTAGAACCAGATCGGTCCGCCCAATAGGCTATTTAATTCCGGCTAAGAATTGCCGGACTCCGACCAATTGCTAGCGCTGCGAGCATCCTCGACGACTCACGCAGCACCGCTAGAACTTCAAAGTGTTCTGTTTGGAACCCTGCACTCCGCAGACTTCATGAAATACTTGGAGCCTGCCTGAATTTGCACCTACACCCAATTACCGATGAATCTGAGTTTTTTCTTGTTGCAATGCAAGTACTTGATTTGAAGTCACCGTTACCTGTCTAAATCCTTTTGTTGTAGTCATCTCCGCAATTTGTTACCTTGCTGTCACAGAATGTGACAGAGGATGCCAGTGAACGAAAGGGACCAGTTCGTCAGGCAGATTGATGCCCTTGTCGCAAGTAAGGAACTTCATGGTGCGGATTCCCTTTGCAAACTCCTGCGCTACTTGGCCAACCATGCTCTCGAGTTGCCTGGCAAACCCGTCAAAGAGTACAAAATTGCGACGGAAGTTTTTGGGCGCTCCTCGGACTTCGATCCTCAATTGGATTCCATTATTCGCGTGCAGGCCGGCCGCTTACGTTCCAGGCTGGCAAAATATTATGAATCCGAAGGCCCCAACGACCCCATTGTGGTGGAACTCCCAAAAGGCTCCTATGTTGTTTCCTTCCATCACCGGGGGAAAGGGACTCCAAAGTTTAACGGGAATTCTTCGCACGAGGCGTCCGCGCCGGATACTCGGTTAACTGTCAGAAGCCTGGGAACCGCAGTTGTCATACTGTCGGTCCTTCTGGTTCTGGCTATCGCAGTAATCGCCAGGCAGATAATAAGTCGCCAGCCGTCAGATTCCGGTAGGGTCCGTGCAGAGTTGGCTCCCCCCACGGTGTTCGAATCGTTTTGGCAACCATTCACCTCCGGCCCCGAGGAGCCTTGGGTCGTTTTCAGCAACGCTTCCTTCGTGGGAAGGCCGGAGACGGGGCTTCGGTACTTTGACCCAGCCAAGGATCCCAAGGGCTCGGTTTGGGATCATTACACTGGAGTCGGCGAAGTCCTCGCAGTTCATTCACTCGACCAGGTCTTTGGATTGCTGCACCGCAGGCTTCGTGTGAAGAGGGGTAGTCTTTTCACATTGGATGACGTCCAGAACAATAATCTGATATTCGTGGGCTCCCCTTCGGAGAACCTCACGCTGATGGACATCCCGGGCACGAAGCAGTTTATTTTTCAGCGCCTTGCCTCAGGGCTACGCAAAGGCGACCTGGCGATAGTCAATTTGCGCCCCGAGAGCGGAGAGTCAAAAGAATTCGTTGCCAGCCCGTCATCTGCTCCTTTAACGGAGGACTACGCAGTCATCGGACTCCTGCCGGGTTTGGGCCCTTCCAGCTCGATCTTGATTCTCGCTGGAACTACGACTTTTGGTACACAAGGTGCCGTGGATTTTGTATGCCGCGAGAAATCCGTGGAGGATTTGCTTCATCGGCTCTCCGTTTCAAAACCAGGCGAATTGAAATCGTTCGAGGCCGTGTTGCATGTAAGAGTTGCAAAAGGCGTGCCCGTTCAGATGGATCTCGTCGCCTTGCGGCGCAACGTGTTGTTACCTTAGGCGGCTTTGATAAACAAATGCGGTTATGCAGTCTAACTGATCATTCCGTGTCACGAGTGCGAGCAGTGTCCTGACATTGTTTGCAAAACGTGTTGAAAGAAAACCTTTTGGATCTTCAATTCACCCTCCGCCATGTGAAATTGCGCATAGGCTCCGTGGGGACCCTGAGAAGGCCCTTGGTCTGCTTCCTGAAGCGATCGACCATGGCTTGGATGCGGCGACCATCCAAGGTATGAAAAAAGACGCTGATCTGAAATCGCTCCGCGGCGATCCACGGTTTGCTGCCATCGTGGCCGACGCGCGCCATGATGTCGTCGAACAAAGACCAAAGTGAGCAATGAAGAAACGTTGTGTCCGGCAATCGAAGCTAGTTGAGGACACAGGAGAATTCGGCGACGACCCGCCCCACCCCTTGAATTGTTTGGGGTGAATGAGGAACGTCGGTCCGTGCATCACCGCACGTCCTGATTTCTTTCGACCTCTCCTCAATACTCCGCCGGATCAATAGCAACATTTCTGCCTAGTCACCAAACGCCGCGAGGGCTGTTAATGGCCGTTGGCGGGCGTAAGTCCCCTCACTTCAAAGACTTAGCTGTAAAGATAAGTTTGCTCATATAGTCTTCCTTATTGTACCCTGACAACTTTCGGAGGTGCTTGACAATGCATCCCAAGGTCAGCGCAGTTGACGAAAAACAGCGAAGCCCTCTTCTCCAATTCTATCTTTCCGCTCTTGCGTTTGTGGGCGCGCTCATTCTCACAGAGTATTCGCCGTCGCCTTGGCGGCAAATACTCTACGTCGCGATGCTCGCCATCGCGGGCTTTGCCGTGTGGGCTTTGCTTCGCTTCCTTAGAGCGGCTGACGAACGCCAGCGGCGAATCAACTTCCGCGCTTTGCGCTTCGCTTTTGTTGTTGGTTTGCTTTTCTCCCTCTTGGGGGGCTTTGTTCAAGGGTTTGGTGTTCTTCATGTTTCCTGGATTGGTGTCCTCGGGCTGCAACTCATCCCGTGGAGCTTTGGTTTGATTCTCTACTCTTGGCGGCATCAATGAAAACCCGACTTCGAGTCTTGCGTGCCGAACGGGAATGGTCTCAGGCGGAATTGGCGACGGCGGTCGGCGTAACTCGTCAGACCATCAATTCGATTGAAACGGGTCGGTATGACCCAAGCCTCCCATTAGCTATTAAGATCGCGCGGCTTTTCGGAAAGCATGTCGAAGAAGTATTTCTTTTTGAGGAAAACGAACTGGCAGCTCCGGCAGATACTGACTACTAATTGAATCCGAGAATGATGACGTACTGCAGTTCGCACCATCTAGCGATTATGCGCAGACAACTCTTGAAGATTGGTCCTGTCCGCAACCGCAGGTGAATCGGAAGGGGTCTTTCAATGTCTCGGACCTACCACATTTCTGATTTCGCGGCGTTTCTCAGGAAGTATGGTGACTCAGCGCGTGACCGCGGAGGCTGGGAAGAGTCCCTGCGATATGACAATCGGCCCAGCCGACGGGATCGCGGTACGAATCAAGAATTCAGACAGCCGCAAAATGGGGATGACCGCTCACGAACAGTTTATCGTGTCCGCAACCGCGAATATTCCTTGCGAGACTCCGAAGTGGAAACACTCGCTGATGTTGGAAAATTCCGCATGGTGCCCGCAGACGATCTCGCGCGATTTGGTTATCGAGGTGACTACTCGCGGATGGAAAACGACGTCCAGAATCTTCGCCGCAATGGACTCATTGAGCAGCGGAGCATCGAGGCGCACGAATCGTATTCCAAAAGAGTCCTCACCCTTACCAAAGACGGCCACAACCTTCTTTCACGACACAATCTGATTTCTGATCGGCAGTCGATTTATCACGGATTCGTCAAGCCCAAGGAAGCCCGTCATGATGCCGAACTTTACCGGCTCTACCACAAAGTCGCCAAAGAAGTTGACCGCGGCGGCGGGAAGGTGCGTCGGGTTGTCCTCGACTACGAACTCAAGCGCGAACTATACAAGAAACTATCTCGCGTCCCTCCCGATAAGAACCTAACCTACGAGCGAATCCGGCTCGCAAGTGAATACGACCTCAAGGTCGTAAAGCACAAGATTCCTGTGCCGGACCTTCGTATTGGGTACGAAGATGAGTGCAGAGACATTCATCGCCTGGACCTCGAGATCGCCACGCGTGATTACCGGCCTCAGGGACTGGCCGAGAAAGCCAAGGCTGGATTCCATCTATTCGCCAGGCCACAAGACCTTCCCAAGCTGCGCCGCGTTCTCGACACCCACGAAATCACTGCGGAGATCTTTGCCTTATGAACATCGCACGCATGTACACCATCGCTCTGGGTTCGTTTGGCTACACCGAAGACGAGGCTCGTTTTCTTTACCTTGTCGCGGCGCATTCCGGTTATTTCACCTGTCAGCAATTCCTCCGATTCGTGAGCGGTAAGCCCGGCAAGCGAAGCCTAAATCTCGTTCGGAAGCTTGTCGCACAGGGCCACGCCTCCGCCCATCCTTATCTGCGGAATGGCAAGGTCTACCATCTTTTCGCACGCAATCTCTACGAGGCCATTGGCAAGGATAACGTCCGCTTCCGGCGCAAACATTCCACGGAATACATTCGCATCCGGCTGGCAGCCCTCGATTTCATCCTGGGCAGGCTTGATTACACGTTCTTGGAATCTGAGTCTCAAAAGGTCGCTCTCTTCACCGAGCAGCTAGGTATAGACAAAAAATATCTCCCAGCCAAGCGTTACGCTGGTGCCGTCCGCGAGCGGCATACCGATCGCTATTTCGTCGACAAGTTCCCCATGTATCTGCTGCCGAATTCCTCTTCTCCCCCTGTGGTCTCCTTCTCCTTCGTTGATCCTGGACTTGAAAGCCTCGACAGTTTCAAGACCCATCTGCAGGCTTATTTGCCACTCTTCTTCCAGCTGCAAAGCGTGAGGTTTCATTACATCGCGACACGGGAGACTCACCACACCAGGGCGAAGGAGCTGTTCATGGGCCACTTTGACCGGCATTGGAACCCCGATAGCCTTGGTGGACTCGTGGACTATTTCTGCCTGCGGAAGCAGGTCGAAACCGGAGAAGCTCACAAATTCTCAACGGCCGATCTCATTACCCACGCCGAAGCAAGGGTCAAATTCAGCCGCGCCGGCTTTGACAATCTCTACCAGAAATGGAGGTCCGGCCAACTGAGCTTCGATCAAGTCCGCAACGAGTACCAGACTCTGCGCCGACCGGAGACGGTAGCGTTTATCTTCTCTCCCGTGAACGGCCAGGTGGCTTTGTTCGAGCGTCATCCCCAGACGTTGGTGAAAGCTGCCCGGAAAAGTGCAAGGACATTCCCTTTCACTGGAGATTTCACTTC
>WNFJ01680632.1_pt1 | contig 10818 bp, 5 predicted proteins | sample 5400461 | NCBI WGS metagenome assembly WNFJ01 (sample SAMN13153349, study PRJNA577476) | soil metagenome | isolation source: 115 cm saprolite on Douglas fir-dominated hillslope | place: USA:California | collected 2013-09-17
TTAACCCGAATAATCTGCAATGGCTGTGGCAAGGCTACGCCATGGCATCGATTAACTACCGATTGGTACAAACTGCACTCTGGCCAGCGCAAATCGAAGACTGCAAAACTGCCATTCGCTGGCTAAAGGCTCACGCCCGAAACTACGGATATGACGCAGACCGCATTGCCGTCGTGGGCGAATCGGCCGGCGGACATCTTGCGGCAATGATGGGAACGACCAGTGGAACCCGAACCTTTGATGTCGGCGAAAATCTTGATTACACCAGCGATGTGACCTGTGTCATCAATTTGTTCGGCGTCAGTGACGTGACCCGTGGACCCTCCGTGGCTGCTACCCTTCTCGGACCCATGGGCAAGAACAACGCCGAACTGGTGCGCGGCGCTAGTCCAATTACCTATGTGCACCGCGATGAGCCGCCGATGCTTATAGTTCACGGGACCGACGATAAATTGGTTCCTTATGAACAGGCTGAGCTTTTGGTGGACGCAATGGACAAGGTTCACGCGCGCTATCATTTTCACACCGTCGTCGGTGGCGGGCACAATCCCTATTTCGGCTTGAACGTGAATCCCAAGACCGGAAACTACGACGCCGGTGGAGGCGGCATCGGCCTCTTTGAAGACCCGGCGGTCGAACCAATGATCATCGAGTTTCTGCGCACGTACTTGCACTAGCTAAGCTTTTGCAGTTCGCGATTCGTCGTTTTCGGGTTCATCGTACCTGTCGCTGGGCGGCGACGAGGAAGCCGAGAGGAGTTTGCGCCTGACTGTGAGCAATCGGCTCGCGCGACCTCATGTGTTAACGCCCCAGACGTGGTCGGGGGCAGATGACGGCGTTCCAGGCATTACTCCTGGAGTTGTACGAATCAATCGGGAACAAGGTGAAGTTTCTGAATTTCGCGCTTACTCGGCAATTGCGAGACGTCCCAACCGCCTCCCAGAGCCTGAACCAGCGCTACACTGGCAATGAGCCGATTCTCCTGGACCGACAGAGCAGTCTGTTGGTCGGACAGCAGTGTCGCTTGGGCGGTAACAACCGTGGTATATGGAACAATGCCGGCTTGGTACTCGTTCAAGGTAATCTCGACGGCTCGATGTGCCGACTGCACTGCAGCCTGCTCCACCCCGATCTGCTGCCCTAAGACTCGTAAACTCGCGAGTTCATCCTCAACGTTCTGAAAAGCGGCCAGGACAGTCTCTCGATAGTTGGCAACACTTTTGTCGTAGTCGGCGCGAGCCACAGCTACCGCTGCCGAACGTTGTCCGCCAGATAACACCGTCTGAGTGGCGCTAGCCATTAACGACCAGACTTCGTTGGAAGAAGAGAACAGACCGGTGATGGGATTTCCTACGTACCCAGACGCCGCGGAAAGGTTGATATCCGGATAGTAGGCAGCGATCTGGACACCAATTAGCGCATTCTCCTGTTCCATCTCTCGCTCGGCTTGGGCGATATCCGGGCGACGCTCCAGCAGTGTGGAAGGGACATTGGTCGGTACGATGGGAACACGTTCAGCCAATCGCGCTCGGGAAAGCGAAAGTTCGACCGGGGTTTTCCCTACCAATAACGCGATCGCGTGTTCGAACTGGGCTCGTTGCACTCCGACATTGATCCCCTGCGCCTGGGCTGCCAACAGCTGGGCTTGAGCAGTGATCACGTCGGACCGCGCGACCATTCCCACCGCGTACTGGTTCTGGGTGATCTCGAGAGATCGTTGATAGCCTTTCACGGTTGCGTCCAGCAAATCGTTGAGCGAATCCGAGTAATGCAGCTCAAAATAGTCGGTCGCAAGCTGAGCCTGCGCTGATAGCCTGGCCGCAGCGAGCTCCGCGGCACTCGCTTGTGCGTTCGCTACGCTGCTCTCGACGTTGCGGCGAACTTTTCCCCAGACATCCGGTTCCCAGGTCGCAGTACCTTGCAACGAATAGGAGGTTGTCGCAATTAACGCGTTCTTTTGGCGCTGAACCTGCGGTGTCACCGTCAGCGAAGGAAAGAAACTCGATTGTTGTTCTCGTGCCTCGGCGCGGGCCGCACGCAGGGCAGCATCAAATTGCTTCAGGTTCTGATTAGAAACGTCGATTTGCCTCTCCAGTCGATCGAGGGTCGGATCTCGATAGATCGACCACCAGGCACCCCGGTCGATCGTGTCATTGGGCGCAGCCACCTTCCATCCTTTGAACTCTTTATAAGCGGGCGCAACTGGGGCAGACGGCCGGTGATAATTTGGTCCGACCGAACATCCCGCTGCTAATATAAGCAACACCGCGCAGCTAACCGGTTGTCGGGTCACCCTGATCAGACTCATCTTTCAGTCTTCCACTCGCGTGCCTTACCCATTGCCAGTCTTGGATAGAATCGGAAATCGCTGAGCCAAAGACGAAGCCGATCGAGATAGAGGTAAATCACAGGCGTCGTATAGAGTGTCAAGATTTGACTAATGACCAAACCGCCAATGATCGATACCCCCAGCGGCCGCCGGAGCTCTGATCCAGCTCCGCCAGCGATCACCAATGGCAGCGCACCCAGGATGGCCGCGAAAGTGGTCATCATGATCGGCCGAAACCGAACCAGGCTCGCTTGGCAAATCGCCTCGTACGAAGTCAAATGCTCATCCCGTTCGGCCTGAAGGGCAAAATCGACCATCATTATTGCGTTCTTCTTAACAATGCCAATTAAGAGAATCATGCCCAGCATGGCGATAATGCTGAACTCCATGTTGAATAAGAGAAGCGCGATTAACGCGCCTAACGTCGCCGAAGGCAACGTGGAGAGAATGGTAAGCGGATGAATGTAACTCTCATACAGAATTCCAAGAATCACATAAACTGCGGCCAAGGCGGCTAGGATTAGGAGCGGTTCGTCTTTCAGCGACGACTGAAACGCATTGGCTGTTCCAGCGAATGTGCCGTGGATTGCACCAGGCATTTGAATTTGGTCAATCGTCTTTCGAATCGCAGTCACGGCATCACTCAGTGAATATTCCGGCGCTAGATTGAACGAGATTGTCGATGCAACGAAAAGCCCCTGATGGTTTACCGAAAGCGGAGCATGATCGAACTCATAGTGACTGAATGCCGCCAGCGGAATCATTGATTCCACCTGGGTGGTCACCGCAGCACCGCTCGACGCGCTTGATCTTCCTCTAGCGGCAATCGCGTTCGTTGCCTGATTCCGAGCTGAATTGCTGTTCCCATTCCTGGCGTTGCTGTTCGAACCGCCGGTGAAAGTGCCAGAAACAGCGTTCGAGGACTGGGTACCGCTCGCAATTTGGCCCGAAGTGCTGACATACAACTTTTTTAAAGTATCAGGATTCTGCCAATATTCTGGGGCCACCTCCATAACAACGGCGTATTGATTCATTGCATTGTAGATCGTGGAAACCTGGCGTTCTCCAAACGCATCGTATAATGTGTTATCGACAGCGCTCGGCAGCAGCCCGAAGCGGCCCATCGTGAGGCGATCAATCTTGAGATCGGCTTGCAATCCATTTTGCTGCTGATCGGAATTCAGGTCGGTCAATTCGGGGCACTTTCTGAGTGCTTCCACCAGCTTTGGGGTCCAGGTCAGGACCTGGCTGGTGTCATCGGCTTGCAGTGTGAACTGATATTGCGACAAGCTTTGACGGCCCCCGATGCGAATATCCTGCATCGGTTGGAGATACAATCTCGCGCCTGAAACCTGAGCCAGTTTTTCGCGCAGACGCGCACTGACGACGGTAACGGAATCCCTTTCCGGCAGCGGCTTCAGGGTCACCCAGACATTACCGGAATTGGTTTGACGCCCGCCGGTATTCGCCACCACGCTATCAACCGCCGGGTCGTTTTGCACAATGGTCTGAATTTGTTCCAGCTTTTTCCGCATGAGCTGAAACGAAATACCAGGATCACCCTGGACACCGCCGAGCAACGTTCCAGAATCCTGCTGCGGGAAAAAGCCTTTCGGCACCACGTTGAAGAGATAGAAATTCAGCCCCGTACAGCCAAGCAGCACCAGAAATATCAGTAGCGAATGTCTCAACGACCAGCGCAAAGTCTCATCGTAAAAGCGCAGCATTCGATTGAAGCAGTTCTCAGTGATTCGGGAAAACCAGTTCGTCGGCCCGGTCTTTTCTGCTCGCAGCAGTTTCGAACACATCATCGGCGTCGCCGTCAAAGAGAGCACCAGAGAAATCATTACGGCCACCGAAAGCGTGATCGTGAACTCCCGAAATAACCGACCGATAATTCCGCCCATCAAAAGAATCGGCAAAAAGACACCGATAAGCGATAAACTGATCGAGAACACGGTAAACGCCACCTCTTTGGTTCCTTCCAGAGCCGCTTGCAGCCGCGATCGGCCCAGTTCCATGTGGCGGGCAATATTTTCGAGGACAACGACTGCGTCATCTACGACAAAACCGGTCGCAATCGTCAACGCCATCAGCGAAAAATTGTTCAGGGAGTAACCGAACAGATACATGGCAGCGAATGTCCCGATAATCGAGATCGGCACCATGACGCCAGGGATTAGCATGGCCCTCTGCTCTCGCAAGAACACGAATACAACCAAAATAACGAGCGCCGCCGCAATCACCAGCGTTTGCCCCGTATCGGAAAGAGATGCCCGAATCGTCGCGGTCCGATCACCCGTTACAATCATTTCCGTACCACCCGGCATCGACGCTTTTAAGACCGGCAGGATCGCCTTAATACGATCCACGGTTTGAATTACGTTAGCGCCAGGCTGCTTAAAGATTACCAGCGTTACAGCGGACTGGCCGTTAATCGAACCAGCATTTCGCAAGCTCTGTACCGAATCGTTCACTTCGGCAATATCCGATAGGAGCGTCGCTCGATTGTTGCGATAGGCGACGACCAATCCGCGGTAATCGGCTGCATGAGTTGCTTGATCGTTGGTGTAGATCTGAAAATGGCGATTCCCTTCTTCGATCGCGCCTTTCGGACTGTTGGCATTGGCCGAAGCAAGAGCAGCTCTCACATCCTCCAAACCGATGCCGTAGTGCGCGAGTGCATCCGGATTCAACTCGATGCGAACAGCCGGTAGTGAGCTTCCTCCCACATCGACGTTCCCGACCCCTTCGATTTGAGATAACTTCTGTTGCAGCACCGTCGCCGCGGAATCGTAGAGTTGACCTGAAGTCCGCGTCGAAGAGGTCAGCACCATCAACAGGATCGGCGAGTCCGACGGATTGTATTTGCGGTAAGTCGGGTTGCTCCGCAAATTCGAAGGAAGATCCGCGCGGGCCGCGTTGATGGCCGCTTCGACATCGCGAGCGGCGCCATCGATATCGCGATTAATAGCAAATTGCAAAGTAATCTGCGTGCTGCCGAGCGAGCTCCGCGACGTCATTTCAGTGACATCGGAAATAAAGCCGAGGTGACGTTCGAGCGGAGCGGCGACGGTGGCTGCCATTACATCCGGACTGGCGCCCGACATGGATGCTTGGATCATCAATGTCGGAAAATCGACTTGGGGTAGCGGCGCTACAGAAAGGTGCAGAAAAGCCAAGATGCCGGCAAAGGCAATACCAATCGTCAAAAGTGTTGTCGCGACGGGACGCGAAATGAAAATTTCGCTAAAGTTCATTCCGGTGGTTCGTTCGCTTGACGCGGGAAGAATCGACGGCCCAGACGATCCAGAGCGAGATAAATCACTGGCGTGGTAAACAGCGTCAGGATCTGGCTCAAGATAAGGCCGCCGACAATCGAGATCCCGAGTGGTCGCCGAAGTTCAGATCCGGTACCCGTTCCGAGCATGAGCGGCAACGCTCCGAGCAAAGCCGCCAGCGTAGTCATTAAGATCGGGCGGAACCGTAGAAGGCATGCTTCGTAAATCGCTTGCTGGGGCGATTGGCCATGATCGCGCTCCGCTTCCAGAGCGAAGTCCACCATCATGATAGCATTTTTCTTAACGATACCGATTAGTAGGAGGATGCCGATAATACCCATGACATCGAGCCCGCATCCAGTCAGCATCAGGGCAAGCAACGCGCCCACACCCGCTGAAGGCAAGGTGGAGAGGATGGTAATCGGATGGATGAAGCTCTCGTAAAGAACACCCAGGATGATGTACATTGTGACAATCGCAGCGAGTAGTAGAAAAATTTCGTTGGTCAGGGAAGACTCGAACGCGGAGCTCGCGCCACGAAAGTTTGCGATGAAGCTGGTCGGAAGTTTTATCTCCTGCTGCGCCGCTCGAATTTCGCGCACGGCGTCTCCCAGCGACGCGCCCGGCGCCAAATTAAACGAAATCGTCGCCGCCGGAAACTGGCCAAGATGCCCAAATCGCAACGGCGTCTCTTTAATCGAGACAGTCGTAATTGCCGATAGCGGCACTTGGCCGGCCCCGGACGTTGAGCCCGTTGAGGCGGACGAGCTTGGTACGTAAATCGAGCCGATCGAATCTACGCTACGCTGAAGATTCGGAGCCGCCTCGAGTATTACCCGGTATTGATTGGATTGGGTAAAAATCGTCGACGCAATCCGTTGGCCAAACGCGTCGTATAACGCGTTGTCCACCGTAGCCGGGGTAACACCAAAACGCGCGGCGGTTTGTCTATCGATGGTGATAGACGCCGATAAGCCGCTCTGCTGGAGATCACTGGCAAGGTCGGTAATCTCAGGCACCTTTTGCAACCGGCCGACCAATTTCGGAACCCAGTTTTTCAGTTCGTCCTGACTTGCATTCTCCAGAACAAATTGATATTGCGTTGCGCTGACGGTGGTGTCGGTGGTCAGTTCTTGAACCGGCTGCAGAAACAGAGTGATCCCTTCGACTCCCTCAGTTTCCCTCTCAATGCGACGCACAATGTCCTGAGACGTTAGTTGTCGCTGGTCGTGCGGTTTCAAGCTGATTAGAAACCGCCCACTATTCAACGTTGTGTTGCTCCCATCGACGCCAACGAATGACGATAGATTAATCACATCGGCATCCCGCAAAATCCTCTTAGCCAATTCTCCCTGCCGCTTGACCATCGCGTCATAAGAGGTCGACTGAGGCGCTTGCGTAACGCCTTGGATGAGCCCGGTGTCCTGGACCGGAAAAAATCCCTTGGGGATTATGACGTAGAGCCAGATGGTGAGTACCAGCGTGCCGATAGCGATAAGGAGCGTCAAACCCTGATGACGCAATACGCACGCCAGCAGTCGTCCATATTGCTTGATCATCCCGTCAACCGTCCGTTGACTCAGTCTTTCAAATCGGCCAATCCTTTTCTGATGACGAAGCATCTTGGCGCACAGCATCGGTACCAGCGTCAATGGCCGATAAAATGATCGCTATGACCGAGGTGACGGAAAATTCGTGAAACAACCGACCGATAACGTCACCCATAAACAACAGCGGAAAGTGGACGGCGATCAGTGAAATGGTGAGCGAGACGATAGTGAAGCCGATCTGTTTTGAGCCTTTGAGCGCCGCTGCCAAAGGGCTTTCGCCCATTTCGATGTATCGGCTGATGTTTTCGATCACGACGATCGCGTCGTCGATAACAAAACCGGTCGCGATGGTGAAAGCCATCAGCGAAAGATTGTCGAGATTAAACCCGAGAAGGTACATGGCCGACAGCGTGCCAATGAGGGAAAGCGGTACCGATAAACTCGGAATGATGGTGGCGCGCAGATTGCGCAAGAACAAAAACACAACGAGCACGACCAGCGCTACGGAAAGGCAAAGCGCAAACTCTACGTCTTTGACGGAAGCACGGATCGTAACCGTGCGATCGGTCAGCACTGAAACCTGAACGGCTCCAGGAAGTGTCGCTTCGAGCATCGGAAGCAACGCCTTGATATTGTCCACGACGCTGATCACATTTGCGCTCGGCTGACGCTGAACCTGCAGAATGATTGCCGGCGTAGAGTTTATCCAGGAGCCGAGCTTGCTGTTTTCCGCCGCCTCCGTCACATCGGCGACATCGTGCATTCGAACCGGCCGCCCGTTTTTGTAGGCCACGATCGATTCCATGTACTCCTCCGGATCATGCAATTGGTCGTTCGCGTTGATCGTGTAGGACTGGGAAGGACCATCAAAATTCCCCTTTGGCGTATTGACGTTTAAGTTACTGATGGTTGTGCGCAGATCGTCGATGTTCAGACCGTACGCGGCCAAGGCATGCAGGTTAGCCCGGATCCGCACCGACGGCCGCTGGCCGGTGCTGATCCGAACCAGACCGACGCCCGGAATTTGCGACATCTTCTGCGCCAATCGCGTGTCGGCCATATCAGCCACTTCCGGAAGCGGTAGCGTCTTCGACGTTAGCGCGAGTGTCAGGATCGGGGCATCCGCCGGGTTCACCTTCGCGTAAATAGGAGGTGCCGGCAGATCGGATGGAAGCAGATTATTGGCTGCGTTGATTGCTGCCTGAACCTCTTGTTCGGCGATATCCAGACTGAGATTTAGATTGAATCTCAAAGTAATGATCGAAGCCCCAGCCGAACTCGAAGAAGACATTTCTTCGAGGCTGGGCATCTGGCCAAGCTGCCGTTCGAGCGGAGCTGTGACTGAGGTCGTTATCACCTCTGCGCTCGCGCCGGGATAAAAGGTCTGAATCTGAATGGTTGGATAGTCGACTTCCGGCAGGGCTGATATAGGAAGAAACATGTACGCAACCACCCCAGCGAGCATGATTGCAATCATCAAGAGCGAGGTTGCAACCGGCCGGAGAATGAACAGGCGGGACGGATTCATCGGTCGGTGGCAGGAGCGAGCGTTCTGCTCGGTAACCGAAGAACTTGCTGCATATCAAGGCGCGTCCGGAGGATGACTGCGTGGCTCGTTGCCGTTCCCGCCATGATGATGCTCGCGAGGCGATCCGTTCGGTCCTCCGGAAAATCGATGCGGCCTTTCCGCACCATTACTTGACGGACGCTTCTCGGGAAGCTGCACTTTCGCGCCGTCATACAATCGGTCGACACCGTCGTTCACTACGGTTTCACCCAATTCTAGCCCAGAAAGGACGGCGGCTTGCTCTCCATCGATTGGTCCTGGTTTGACCACACGAATTGAGACGGTAGAATCGGAATTCACTACATAGACATAGGACCCCGGTGCACCTAGTTGGATGGCGGCGGCCGGGACGATAACCGCATCCCGTAACGTATCAACCAGTACCTTCGCGTTGACGAATTGTTGGGGAAACAGTTTCCCGTCCCGGTTGTCGAAGACAGCTCTTATTTTCACTGTCCCAGTGGTCGCATCCACTTGGTTGTCCACCGACCCCAATTTGCCCTGGGTAATTTCGATGCTATTGGTTCGATCGTAAACCGTAACGGGCAGGACCGCGCCCGCCATCAATCGTGCAGTTACTTTCGAGATGTCGTCTTCAGTTACGGTGAAAATCACGGTCATCGGATCAATCTGCGTAATCACGACCAAACCGGAGGTATCGCTCGTTTGCACATAGTTGCCCTCATCCACTTGCCGAAGCCCAACGATCCCATCGACGGGCGAGATAATGTGACAGTAATTGAGATTCACCTGTGCGCTCTCGAGTTGGCCTTGATCGGCCTTCACCGTCCCTTCGTACTGATGAACAAGCGCAACCTGCGTATCCAGTGTTTGGCGGGCAACCGAGTCCTGTGCATTTAGCTTTTGATAGCGAGCCAAGTCGACCACCGCATTTTCGAGCAGCGCGCGGTCCTTTTCCAGTTGCCCTTCCTGCTGGTCCAGAATGGCTTGGTAAGGCCGCGGATCGATTTGCGCCAGAAAGTCTCCTTTCTTGACGTGCTGCCCTTCGGTGAACGCGATCTGAACCAATTGTCCGCTAACCTGCGTTTTCACCGTTACAGTGGCAGGTGGAGTCACCGTACCAAGTCCGTTCAGAAAAATCCGAATGTCGCCCTTTTTTGCGACAGCGATCCCCACCGTCGTCGTCATCCTCGTATTGAAGCGGGTTGCCGCTCCAACTTCAGTAGACGGCCGGTGAGACAGCCAGAGCCAAACGGCCACCGACACCAGGACAAGGAAAGCTACTCCTCCGAGCCAGCGAGTCAGTCTTCGTCCCGATCCGGATGTCGGCGTCTTTTGCCGCGGAAGAGGGGAAGGTTGAAGCTCCGTTATCCGATCACTCATGCCCGTCTCCAAACAAAATCGCCGGAGTGCTTGGATTCAAAATCGTCGGTTGATTTTCGCATGGATATCAAAGCGATTCTGTTGAGGACGTGTCCAAGTAGGTTTCCGGTTACTGCTTTTTCTCAACAAGTTGTGACATGTTGTTGGGCTGAACGGTGGCGGATTTCCGACCAGCGGCCAATCTAGGAGCCAAGCGGTTAATCCTGGGTACGGGCGGCGTGCGCCAGGGCGTCTTGATCCGGCCCATAAGGCGAGTTAGCCGGGCGGCAGACGAACGGGCCGTTTTGTTCATGACAGGTGGACTTCAAGGCGAGCAGTTATTGACCCGACCACCGGTGAACCCGATGGAGTGGCCAGCCCGCCTGGTCTGCCTGGGAGCCGGGAATCCCTAGCTTTTAAGGATTGAATCGCACATCCGCACAAAAAGAAGGGCACAGACCCCGGTGGCGGTCCGACGTGCCTATCGATTCCGCGCCGTGTAAAGAATTAGCATTGTCCTCGATCCACGCCTTGTTTGCTTGGCCGCAATGCGCTCAATGGTTTCCTCGAAGATGCCTATCAGGGTGCAATTTTGGATCGTGTTATGGCTGCCATAATAAAGACCGAATGCGGCCCGAGCCTGTTGCCCCGTCTTCTCGGCAACCAGGGTTTCAGGATTGATTGTCGATGATGCGACAGTGGCAATCCGTTTTACAAGGCCGACGATTTGGCGGAGCTGGCGCAAGCCGCCAATACGTCCGGGCTAGA
>WNFJ01002005.1_pt1 | contig 10817 bp, 10 predicted proteins | sample 5400461 | NCBI WGS metagenome assembly WNFJ01 (sample SAMN13153349, study PRJNA577476) | soil metagenome | isolation source: 115 cm saprolite on Douglas fir-dominated hillslope | place: USA:California | collected 2013-09-17
CGAGCGCATCGTTCGCTTCGCTGTCGTCGCTGATTCCCCGCACGAAGCGGTTGATGCGATACGCGTCCGGCCAGTCGGCTTCGACCGCGACGGCGTTGAATCCCTTCTCAGAGATCAACCGCTCCGTGATCGCGGCGCGCATGGCGTAGAACTCGTGCGTTCCGTGCGAGGCCTCGCCGATCAGGACGAAGTGCGCGCTGCCGACGAGCTGCAGGATGGCGTCGAAATCGTCGACGGGGCGGAGTGTGTCGCGAGTGTCACTCATGGGCAGGTTGCTGCAGTAGCTCATGCACTTCTTCGTCGGTAGTCTGCGAAAAATCGTCGTACCACAGTCCGACTGCCTGGAACGGCTCGGGAGTGCGGAGGCAGACGATATCGACTCCCTCGCTGCGAAACTCGTCGCAGGTCTGCGCGGCCGCCACCGGCACTGCCACCATGATCGCGCGCGGCTGCATCTTGCGGAGCGCCTGGACCGCGGCGCGCATCGTCGATCCGGTGGCGAGTCCGTCATCGACAACGATGACTGTTTTGCCATGAACATCAAGTGGCGGACGGGTTCCTCGATACTCGCGCTCGCGCCGCTCGAGCTCGTGCTGCTCGCGCTGCGCGACTTCATCGATTGTTTTTTGCGGTAGCGGAAGCCATTCGAGGACGTCCCGATTGATGACGCGGACGCCGCCGGACGCGATCGCGCCCATCGCCAGCTCTTCGTGTCCCGGAACGCCTAACTTGCGGACGATGAAGACATCGAGAGGCGCGCCGAGAGCGCGCGCGACTTCGTAGCCGACTGGAACGCCGCCTCTTGGAAGGGCGAGAACGATCAGATCGTCTTTGGAGCCGAGCCGGCGCGCCAGCTCGCGGCCGAGGAGTTGTCCAGCTTCCGGCCGGTCGCGGAAACGCGCATCGCGCATCGCTTGAATCCTAGTGCTGCCTAACATTGGCCTGCACTTCCTCTTCCGGGGCCTGCGGCACTTCACTCGTTCCGGTGACCAGGACGCGCCGGATCACTTCGGCCCGGTCGCGCGCATCGCTCTCCCGCTCCCTGAAACGAGCGGCCATCGATCTGTGACCGCGTTCATCGGCGTCTGTGGCGAGGCGCTTCGACAGCCGCGCATTCTCCTCCAGCGTCTTCAACGCTAACCACAGCGCTTCCTCGAGGACGTCGTTTTGTCCGCCGAGCATCGAATCGGGTGAGAACGCGTGGCCAACGCGACATCGAAAACGTGTGTAGTTGTTATCGTCAATTTGCCATAGAACGCCGCCGCAATCGGGACACGAGAAGGCCGACGGTCTTCCCGGACGGTCGTCAGAATTCATCGTCCGCGCGTCCATTCCCGCGATTCGATTTTCCATCTCCAGCAACTCCAGACTGGCGGGCCCAACGGTTGGCGTGCCGCCCTCGCCGGCCATCAGATCGACCAGCTTGTCCGGAATCTCGCGGAGCGGCAGCACGAAGTCGACATCGACGTTTTCCAGCGCGCTTTGCGGCATCGGACTGAAGTCGGCATCGGCCGGATCTTGCACGACCGCGATCCCTCCGCATTCCTTGATTGCGCTGAGGCCCGCGGTTCCGTCGTCGAGCGTGCCGGTGAGGATCACCCCGATCGCGGCCGGACCCGCCACGACTGCTGCACTTCGAAATAGAGGATCGATTGCCGGCCGATGGCGGTTCTCGCGCGGACCGCGCACGACGCGCAGTGTTCCGTCGCGTTGAATCAGCATGTGATGGTCGGGCGGCGCGATGTAGACGACGCCGGCTTTGAATTGCATGCCGTCCTGCCCGTGGATGGCGTCGAGTCTGCCGTTGCGTTTCAGAATCACCGGCAGGATGCTCGGTGAATCAGGCGGGACGTGAAGCGTGACAAAAATCGGCGCGGGAAAGTCCGCCGGCAATCCTCTCGTCAGTTCGGTCAGCGCCTCGACACCCCCCGCAGATGCGCCGACGACTACAATTCGCTGCGCGGGCACATTGTCACCTGAGCCCAGATGAAGCAAGATGGTTGCCCGCATCGTCCAGAGGACCCATGGCCAACAACAGCCGAAAAAAAGCGGTAGATCAGAAGGGCGTAGATGACTCTGGCAATGGGGCTTTCCCGATTGTCGGAGTGGGCGCATCGGCCGGCGGCATCGAGGCGTTCACCGCATTGCTGAAGGCTCTTCCCGATTCGCCCGGAATGGGATTTGTTTTCATTCTGCATCAGGATCCGACGCACACTTCCAATCTCGTGCAGATCCTCGCACGCTCGACCAAGATGCCGGTCGATCTCGTGCGGGCCGGCATGAACATCCAGCCGAATCGCATCTACGTCGCGCCTCCCGATGCCGAGGTCTCCATCGACGGCGGCGTGCTGCATCTCCATCAGCGGACAGCCGGAACGCCGAGCGTGATCGATGGTTTCTTTCGCTCGCTGGCCGAGGACCAAGGGAGCCGCGCGATCTCGATAGTCCTTTCCGGGTCGGCCTCGGATGGTGCGTTGGGGACGAAAGCCGTCAAAGCAGAGGGCGGAATCACGTTTGCGCAGGATGGAAGCGCGAAAGTCGACAGCATGCCGCGCAGCGCGGCCGCCGTCGGATTCATTGATTTTGTTTTATCGCCCGGAGAAATCGCGAAGGAGCTGGTCGCGATCGGAAAGCACCATTACATCACCGGCGCTGAAGACGAAGACGCCCGGCTGCCGGAACCCGACCTTCGGCAACTCTTCACGCTGCTCCGCGCCAAGCACGATCTCGATCTGACGCATTACAAGCCGAGCACGGTCGAGCGGCGAATCCGGCGGCGGATGGCGCTGAACAAGGTGGATACCCTTCGCGAATACGTCGCGATCGTTCGGAAGAACCCTGCTGAGATTGAGCTTCTCTACAGCGACATTCTCATCCGCGTCACCGGATTCTTTCGCGACCCGGCGGTCTTCGAGGCGCTGCAGCGCGAAGTGTTCCCGCAACTGCTGCGCGCTCGCGAGGCGAAGGAAACGATTCGCGTCTGGGTTCCCGGTTGCGCGAGCGGAGAAGAGGTCTACTCCGTTGCGATGGCGCTGCTGGAAGCTTCCAGCAAGAGCGGATCGGAATGCCCGCTCCAGATCTTCGGGACCGATGTCAGCGAACAGGCGATCGAGCGCGCGCGTGCCGGGGTGTATCCCGACACGATCGCGGGCGAAGTCGGGCCCGAGCGTCTGCGGCGTTTCTTCAATCCGCTCAACGGCGGATATCGTGTCAACAAGAGCGTGCGCGACTGCTGCGTGTTCGCGCGACAGAACGTGACCAAGGACCCGCCGTTCTCAAAACTCGATCTGATCAGTTGCCGGAATGTGATGATCTATTTCGGCACATCGCTGCAGAAAAAAGTGATCTCTGTTTTCCACTACGCCCTTCGTCCCGACGGTTACCTCCTGCTGGGCAGTTCCGAAAGCATCGGAAACTTCGCCGACCTTTTCGAGATTACCGATCGAAAGAACAAGATCTATCAGAGGAAGGCCGTGAAAAGCCGGCCGGTCGTGGATTTCAACCTGGAGCGTCCACTCGCGTCGGAGCGAACCGCCACCCGGGAAGAACCGGCGCTTCCGGGGCCGGCAGCGGTTTTCCGTGATGCCGACCGCGTGTTGCTCAATCACTTCAGTCCGCCGGGAGTCCTGATCAATGAGGACATGGAAGTGCTGCAGTTCCGCGGCCGGACGAGCCGCTATCTCGAGCCACCGCCCGGAGCAGCGAGTTTCAATCTGCTGAAAATGGCTCGCGAGGGTCTCCTGGCCGATCTGCGCTCAGCGGTCCATGCCGCACGAAAGAAAGATGCGCCCGACCGGCGCGAAGGTATTCGCATCAAGTCTGACGGCCGCTCGATCACCGTCAACATCGAGGCCATCCCGTTCATCGGAGACTCGAAGGAACGATTCATCCTCGTGGTATTCGAGGAGGACTCCGCGAAGGAAACCGGAGCGCGAAGCAAGAAAAAGGGAAAGCCCGCGAAAGCCGAAGCGGCGCCGGGCCGTCTTGCGCGCGAGCTGGAAGCGACCCGCGAGTATCTGCAATCGATCATCGAAGAGCAGGAATCGATGAATGAGGAGCTCCGCTCGGCGAACGAGGAGATCCAGTCGAGCAACGAGGAACTGCAGAGCACGAACGAGGAGCTGGAGACCGCCAAAGAAGAGCTGCAGTCGACCAACGAGGAATTGATGACGCTGAACGACGAGCTCGAGAATCGAAACGACGAGCTCGCGCAGGCGAACAACGATCTCATCAATCTGCTGTCGGCAGTCGACATTCCGATCGTGATGCTCGACGGCAAATTGCGCATCCGGCGCTTCAACCCCGGAGCGCAACGGTCGTGGAATCTGATTTCAACGGACGTAGGCCGCTCGATCAATGAGATCAAGACGAACCTGCGCCTGGACAATCTCGATGAGGTCGTCAATCAGGTCATCGATAACCTGGAAGTGCGCGAGCTGGAGGTCCACGATCGAGCAGGACGCGCGCACTCGCTGCGCATCCGGCCGTATAAGACGACCGACAACAAGATCGACGGCGCGGTGCTGGTGCTGATCGATTTAGAGGAGTTCCCGCCGGAACCGAGCGTGCACTAATGCTTGCGCACGCGGCTGTGGAACGATTCCATCTCGGCGCGAACGAACTCGAGTTGCGCCATCAGCTCTTCGACCTCGTCGGCAAGCTTGCGCATCCGCGCTCGCATATGACCGCGGCGATCTCCCCGGCGATTGGCGGCCAGCTCTTGCCACAACTGCAGACGGTCGGGATGATTGAGACCGGCAATGCGGATGGCGAGCGGGTCGACATTGCTGTCGGTCTCACCATCGAGGAGCAAATCTCTGGGCGAGGTCTTCAAGACCTTGCAGAGAATGAGGAACAGGCCGAGCTCGAGACCCTGCTTGTCGCGTTCAATCCGAGATAGCGTCGCAACGCTGATCTTGGCGCGACCGGCAACGTCGTTCAGAGACAGCTGCCGGGCCTGGCGAGTTTGGCGAATCCGTTCGCCGATCATGGAGTTCATAGTAACAGAACCTCTTTGCGTGACCTGCAAATCTCACTCCCGATACGCGCACTCAGCCGTCAGATGCAGTACATCCTGGATGTCGAAAGGTTTGCGAATTACGGCATGAACTCTGGATGTATCTACGCCTTTGAGCACTCCTCTGCTGGCGCCGGTCAAGACGATCGTTCGGGAAAGAAGTGATGGATGCGTCTCCTGCAAGTGATCGAGGATTTCCATTCCGCTGAGCCCGGGAAGAATCAGATCGAGCATGAGCACGGAGTAGGACTGCTTTCCATTTCCGTTGCCATCGAGCTTTTCGATTGCTTCATGGCCGTCACTCACGAAGTCGCACTCGAAACCTGCGCGCGTGAATAAAACGCTCAAAAGAGTCTGCAGCGCGCGGTCGTCATCGACGACCAGGATTCGCGGGGCCATTTTCTAGGACCGACACCCACAGTTTATGCTCTTTTGTTGCAGAATCTGCAAGGAATTTGCGGTAGGGGGCATCCACCTGCCGCGCATGAGTTTTGCACGTACAGCAAAGCGCCGCCGCCGTCCTCCGGGCTGTGTTGCGGTTTGGCGGCGTTCCCGTCGTTCCCGAGGGTTGGCGGTTAAACGATCTTGAGCCGCATCGTGCCGCCAGCCCTCATTTTGTCTCTGGGCGGCGCAGCCGGCTCATGCATCATCAAATGACGCAATGCGTCTTCGACTTGCTCGACGTTGAAGGGCTTGCGCATGACCGCGTGTACCGATCGCAGCTCCTCGCAGTCGCGGTAGAGCGATTCGTTCGCGGCTGTTACCACGACGATGTTCGACAACATGTCTGGCGCGATTCGGTTGACTTCGGACAGGATCTGAAAGCCGCTGAGGGTCGGCAGGAGCAAATCGAGGATGATCGCGTCCGGGCGTTTCTCGCGGAAGTGACGCAGTGCGGCCGGCCCGTCGAACGCGCTGCTCGATTCGAATCCGCAACGCCTGACGAGGGCGACAAACAGAGCGTGTGTCGGCCGATCATCTTCTACTACCAGGACGAATCGCATTTCAGGCGCTTTGCGTTAGACGCAAAGTCTATCACCGCTTTTTCCACCCGGCAGCAAGAAGTTCGATTCGATAGAATCGCCAAATTCCAGCCCCAGAAAACGAAACGACCAGCCTGCGCCGCGACCTCGGCACCCTCGAGTCGTACGCCACGATCATCGGCATTCTCATCGGCGCCGGAATCTTCAAAGTCACCAGCGATGCCTGGACGCTCACCGGACCGAGCGTCATCCTCGGATACCTCGTTCTCGCGCCGGCGATTCTGGCGACATCGGTCGCTTATTCGGTTTTCATCTCGACACCGCTGGGCAATGAGCCGGGCGGCGAGTACGCACACATCTCGCGCACATTCGGCGGACACGGCCTGGCGTTCGTCGGCGTGTGGCTGAAGATCATTTCGTACATCGGCGCGCTCGCGTACCTCTCGCGCGCATTTGCCGATTACCTCCTCGGCGGGCGGCGGCCGTCGCTCGTGATGCCGATCGCCGTCGCGATCCTTCTCTTTTTCTATGTCGTCCACGTGATCGGAGTGCGCTGGTTCGGCCGCGTGCAAGTCTGGATGTGCATCATCCTCGGCATCTCGCTGGTGGTCTGTTCGCGATTCGTCCCGCGAATTACCGCCCGTTCATCACGCACGGACTTCGCGGCTTTGCGGCAAGCCTTCCGCCGCTTTTTTTCGCGTACGCCGGCTTCGAATCGCTCGCGCAGACGGCAGGCGAGGTGCGCGACAGCACCCGCCGTCTTCCGCGCGTCTTCCTTCTCGGCGTCACCGCCACGATGGTCATCTATCTATTGATGTCGGTCGTCGCGTTCGGAGTGCTGCCCGGCCAGCAGCTCGCGGCATCTGCGGCGCCGATGACAACGGTCGCGTCGCAATATCTGCCGGCCGGCGCCGAGGTCCTGATCACGATCGGGGCATTGATGGCGATCACGACTTCGCTCAACGGAACGATGCTCGTACCGTCGCGAGTCGCGATTGTGCTCGTGGAGGATCGCCTCGCGCCGGAGTGGCTCGGCCGCGTCTCCAGGCGAACCGGAACGCCCGTCATCGGGCTCACGATCACCGCCGCCGCCGCGCTGATCCTGCTGCTCAGCGGGCAGGTCGGACTCGCTCTCAACATCGCCGTCTTCGCACTGGTGGTTCTCTACTTTCTGCACAGCTTCGCGCTGTTGATGTTGCCGAGGATGAATCGCGAGCTGTTCGAGTCGGTGACGGTGCGCATTCCGCTTTTCGTGCAGCGCATCGCGGCGGTCATATCGATGCTCGCGATGGGGGCGATCATCGCGCTGGCATCGCTCTCCACCGTCGAGCTCGCGTTAGCGTGGGGGCTGGTCGGCGCTGTGATCTACGCCGTAGCGCACCGCCGGGCTGCCCGCGGGATAGAAAACACCGAGGAGCCGAAGCTCGTCTGAAGTCGTGTTTTCCACGCAGTGCACCTGCCGTTTGGGCAGATACGCGCACGAGCCGGGAGCGATCGGCGTCTTCGTTTTTCCGGCCCACAGAAACCCGGAACCTTTCAGGATGCAGAGCATTTCTTCGTAGAGATGAAAGTGATCAGGTGCGCGGCCGGGTGGGATCGATCCGACGAATTGCGTGATCTCGCTCTGGATCAACTCGCGATACCAGCGATCGCCGGTTTTCTGGATGGGCGCATCTTCGAGACGGACTTGGTGCAGGCCAGATACTCCTGTCTGTGCCACACCGACCCCGATCACTGTTCCATCAACGCTTAGCTCCTGCCCCCGCGGAAGAAAGACCCCTTTGTCCTCCCCGAGCACATACAGGACTTCGTCGAAATCGTCGTTCCGAATCGTCGCCGGACCATCGATCACCCGCATTGCGATGGCTTCGCCCTGAAGCCTTTTCCCGGAGCGAAGATCGTCCAGGGACGTGACTACGACCATTCCTGGATTATCCTCTAGGCGCATGGATTCGAAGCTCAATCAGGATTGGATCCGCTACGAGCAGGTTGAGAAGCGGCAGACCTACCACCTGGCGGAAGACAGTGCAGAAGAATTCGACGACGACTTCGAAGTGCGAACCTGCGACATGCGCAACCCGACCTTCGCGCAGGACCTCGGCGAAGCGCTGCACGAAATCGGATTCGCGATTCTCGAAGGCCATGGAGTCGATCCGGCGCTGTACGACGAAGCGGAAAGTAAAATCCTCGAAGTGTTCGGGCGGTTGACGCTCGATCAGAAGATGCAGTTTCGCGCGCAGCGGCACGGGTCAGTCAATCAAGGCTACTTTCCGATCAAGGAGACGAGTCAGCAGCACCCGGACCTCGTCGAAGGATGGGTCTTCTGCCGCCGCGCTTTCGAGCGGCCCGAGGAATTCTGGCCGTTGCCCGAGTACGAAAAATTCTTCGCCAGGATCGTCGCGGCGCATGAACGCCTGATCCTTCCGATCATGCAGAGCATGCTGACGTACCTGGGAACCGATCCGCATCTCTACGATCGGAAGCTGGCCGCCACGAATTTCGGATTGCGCCTCAACTACTATCCGCCGATGTCGCGCGAGATGGACGAATCCGGCGCGGCGCGCCTTCTCGGCCACGAGGATGTTGACCTCTTCACATTTCTTCCGGCGCCGCGCGTGGAAGGGTTGCAGATTCTGAATCGGCGCAACATGAAATGGATCCGCATCCGAGCGCCGCACGGGTCGATCATCCTCAACACCGGCGACTACATGCAGCGCATCAGCAACGACATCTTCCCGTCGACCACGCATCGCGTCAGCAAGCCGCGCGACCCCGAGCAGCGACAGCAGACGCGGGTCTCGTTCCCGATGGCGGTCTACGTCTGGGAAGATGAAGTCCTCGAAGTGCTGCCCGGCCTCGCCAATCCGAAATACGCGCCAATAAAGGCAATCGAATTTCACACGTCAATAACAAGTAAATTTTACGGCGATGATTATGCGGTGAAGGCGTGACGACCGACGTTTCGGCGGACACGCTCCTTCGCTATCGCGATCGCTTCCCGATCCTGAAGCGGACGAAGTATCTCGTCTCGCATTCGCTGGGCGCGATGCCGGAGGCCACCCGCGACGCGCTCGTGGAGTACGCCGACCTGTGGGCGTCGCGGGGCGTGCGGGCGTGGGGGGACAAGTGGTGGATGATGTCGATCGAGATCGGCGACGTCATCGCGCCGCTGATCGGCGCGCCGCCGGGATCGGTGGTCATGCTTCCGAACGTGACGACAGCCGAGGCGGTGGTGCTGTCGTCGTTCGACTACACGCCGCCGCGCAATCGTGTCGTGATCGTCGAAGGAGAATTTCCGTCCGTCCGCTACATCTACGATCGCCTCGCCCGGCGTCTTGGCGCGCAGATCGTGAACATTCCGCACGACGCTTCGGGCCTCGGATTCGATCTCGATCGGCTGCTGTCGGCAATCGACGAGCGCACGCAGATCGTCCCTCTCGCGCACGTGCTGTTCGAGTCGTCGTTCATGATCGATGTGAAAGCGATTGCGCAACGATGCCGCGACGTCGGCGCGACGCTCGTCCTCGACGTCTTTCAATCGGCTGGCATCGCGGAAGTGAAAGTGCGCGAATGGGACGCGCCGATCGCCGTGGGCGGAGTGCTCAAGTGGTTGTGCGGCGGGCCGGGCGGAACATTCCTGTACGTCGATCCCGAGCTGCGGCCGAAGCTGGAGCCCGACTTCACGGGCTGGATGGCGCACGCGAATCCGTTCGGCTTCGAAGCGCCGCCCATGCGTTTCCGCGACGACGCTCTCCGCTTCGCCCTCGGCACACCTCCGATTCCGGCGCTGTACGCCGCACGCGAAGGGCCGAAGATCATCGCGGAAGCCGACATACTGGCGATACGCGAAAAATCATTGCGACAAACGCAGAAAATTATCAATTTGGCTGATGCGCGCGGCTTCGAGCTGCGCACGCCGCGTGAGCCGGGGCGCCGCGGCGGATCGGTATCGATGCGGATTCCACACGGCCTGGAAGTCTCAAAAGAGCTCAACGCCGAAGACATCGTGTGCGACTTTCGGCCGGCATCCGGCGTGCGTTTTTCGCCGCACTTTTACACGACCGATGAGGAAATCGACGACGCGTTCGCGGTCGTCGACGACATCCTGCGCACCGGAAGGTGGAAGCGGCAGGAAGCGCGCAAGACTCTCGTAACGTGACGCGGTCAGCAAGGCCTGACCCTTGCTTGAACCGCACCGATGTGCTGTAGGCCGCTGTTCATTTTCACTCTCCTCTTTTCCCTGCCGGCGGCTGCTGAGCCGCTGCGACTCTCGCTTGCCGGCGCCGTGCAGCGCGCGCTGCACGAAGGATCGCAGGCACAGCTCGCGCGTTCCGCGGAGGAGCGGGCCCGAATCGCGCGGGCCGAGGCGCTGCAGGCCCTGTTTCCGCAGGCGGATGCGCGACTCGTCCGCTACAACCAGTCGATCAACCTGCAGACATTGGGCTTCTCGATTCCAGGTCAGCCGCCGATTGCCGGTCCGTTCAACGTGACCGATATGCAGGTCGATGCCGCGATGCAGGTTTTCAATCTCGCCGCGATCCGGCATTACCAGGCGCTCAGTCAGGGCGAGAGCGCCAGTCGCTACGCAATGCAGCGCGCCGAGAACGACGTCGCGACGGCCGTCGCGCGGCTGTATGTCCTGACGCAGCGCGCCTCGACGCAGATCGCGTCGCGGCAGGCCGACATCGGCTTGTTCGAGCGGTTGCTGAAAGTCGCGCAGGACGAATTCAACGCCGGCACGGGAACACGTCTCGACGTCGCGCAGGCAACGGTGCAACTCGATCGCGCGAAACAGGCTTTGCTCATCGCACAAAACG
>WNFJ01360344.1_pt2 | contig 10816 bp, 9 predicted proteins | sample 5400461 | NCBI WGS metagenome assembly WNFJ01 (sample SAMN13153349, study PRJNA577476) | soil metagenome | isolation source: 115 cm saprolite on Douglas fir-dominated hillslope | place: USA:California | collected 2013-09-17
AGTGGTGCCTGAGCGTCGGAGTACTTGCCTTCCGCTGCGACGATGAACACCTCTCTGCACACAGAACCGACAAGCCCGGTGGTCCGCGCCAGCAAGGTTTTCCCGCCAAGCTCGACGAGCGCCTTGTCCGCGCCAAATCTCGTGCTGCCGCCGCCCGCCTGCACGTAACCCGACACGCTCATTCATCATCCTCGGGAGCTTCCTGGCCTGGCCTGCGGATGCCCAACTCACGGAGGCGTTCCTGCAAACTTTGCCTGTGCAAGCCGATTGTCGCCGCGGTGCGCGAAATATTCCAGCGATGCGCGCCCAATTGGCGCAACAGGTAAGCCACTTCAAACTTGCGCTTGGCGTCGCGAAAGTCCTTTTCCTGCAAGCCGTAGTCCGCCGCGCCATCCCCGCTCTTCGGCAACACCGGTGAGCCATGCAGCACTTCTTCCGGCAGATCTCCCGCGCCAATCTCCTCATGGCGGCACAAAACCAGGCTGCGCTCGAGGGTGTTCTTCAACTCGCGCACATTCCCTGGCCAATCGTAGCGCTCCAGGGTCGTGAGCGCTTCTTTGGTCAACCGGCCGGTGCGTCCGAGCCGCGCGCCATGGATTTGAAGAAAAGCCTCGGCCAGTGCGGCAATATCTTCCTTGTGGGTGCGCAGCGCGGGAAGCTCGATGGTCACGACGCGCAAACGATAAAACAGATCCTCGCGGAATTTTCCGTCGCGAATCGCTTGATTGAGGTTGCGATGGGTTGCGCTGATGACCCGCACGTCCACCGGGATGGATTGCGCACCGCCAAGCCGCTCGACGGTGCGGTTTTCCAGCGCTCGCAACACCTTCGATTGCGTTACCGGATTCATATCGCCGATTTCGTCCAGAAACAGTGTTCCGCCGCTGGCCTGCTCGAACTTGCCTTTCTTTTGCTGGGCCGCTCCGGTAAACGCACCGCGTTCGTAGCCAAACAATTCGCTTTCGATCAGCGTCTCGGGCAGGGCCGCGCAATTCACGGCCACGTAGGCCTTGCCGTTGCGCGGCGAGCGCGCGTGAATTTCCTGTGCCAACAGGTCTTTGCCCGTTCCACTTTCACCGAGGACCAGCACCGTCGAATCTGTGGGCGCTACGCGGTCTGCTATCTCAAACGCGCGCCGCATCCCCGCGGACCGGCCAATCATCTGGCCAAAATTTCCTTCGGTTGCCAATCGCCGGCGAAGCGACACATTTTCCTGCTCCAAGGTTGCGAATTTCAGGAGATTGGCGACGCGCTGCCGCAATTCGTCCAACTCGAAGCCCTTCACCAGATAGTCCGCCGCGCCCAGTTGCAGCGCCTGCACCGCCGATTTCGCCGTATCGAGCGCGGACACCATCAGCACGGGTAGCTCGTACCCTTCCTGGCGCAGCCATTTCAGAAACGAAAGCCCATCTTCCTCCGGCAGCACAACATCCAGCAGCAAAAGATCGGGCTTCTCCGACAACAGCGACGAACGCCCGGCCGCCGCTGAGTCTGCCTCGACAACGCGATAGCGGCCCTCGAGCGCCCGACGCAGACCGTAGCGCGCCGCCGGTTCGTCATCCACAATCAGGATCGTTTTCATCATCGACTGTCCTTTGCCGCCAGCGGCAGCAACACGCGGAACCTGCTGCCATGCACCTCCCGGATCGGGCTGTCTACGTTAAGGGTTCCGCCGATTTCCTCCAGACGACGCGAAACAATTGCCAAGCCTAGCCCGGTTCCGCGTGCCTTGGTGGTGAAAAAGGGCTGAAGAATTTTCTCTTTGAGAGCTGGAGGAATGCCCGCGCCGTCGTCCGACACGGAAACGGAGCAGTGGCCATCGTGCATGCCCAGCGAGACGAGAACGTGGCCACCTCGGGAGGTAGCCTCCAGCGCGTTCAGTACCAGATTCGAGAGGATGTCGTTGGCTACTTCGGCGTTCGCCGCCACCTCGAGCGGCTGACGATCCATCACCACTTCCAAGGCGATGCCGCGATTTTCCGCTTCGTGGCGAAGCATGCTGGCCACGCTCTCCGCGACCTTAGCCGCGTCGCACGTGCCCGCCGCGCCGCGGTTGCGCACTCCCGGCCTGCTGAACTGCAGCAATTGATTCAGCGTTTCGGAGAGCCGCCGAATCTCATCCAACACCATCTGCGTTTCCTGCTTCGTCGTCGGGGGCAGCTCCTGGCTTTCCATTTGCACCTGCAATATGGTCTTGATCGAACCCAGCGGATTTTTCAGGCTATGCGAAATGCTCGCCGCCATCTGCCCCAGCAGCGCCAGCCGCTCGCGCTCCGCCAGCTCCCTTTCGAGTTCCAGCTTTTCTTCAATCAGCCGGCAGAGGTCGAAGGCCGCGGGCAGTTGTTCGCAGACGAATTCCAACGCCGCGTAGGTCTCGCCGGAAACCATCGCGCCATGGGGCCTCACCCGCAGCCGGCCGAAGTGCTGTCCCGACCACGCGATGACAAAGACTTCCTCCCCACTACGTTTTGCGGCAATAGCGCCTGCAGCGGCATCATCTGGCACAGCCATTTCGAGATGGACTTCTGCCAACTGCAACCGCTCCGCGATCCAGTGCTCGCTGAATGCCTTGAGTTTTTCCAGGTCGCCGCGCCGAGCCACTTCGTTGATCGGCCCCAGCAACCCCCTTTGCGCGGTCCGGCGCAGCAACTTTCCCATGACCCGCTGCAATGGCTCAAGAAATACCACCGGGAGAAACAGCAACAGCGCGGCGGAGGCCTCGGGAGGAAGATAAGGCTCAAGCCACTGGCCTGCGCGGCGAACGAAGCTCAGGTACAACAACGCCACAGACACGATAAAGACGGCGTAGATGAGGTTACGCTGTCGCCCTATGTCCAGGAAATTGAAGCGTCGCACCTCTCGGATCATGATGATGAAAGGCATTACCACAAGGACCGAGAGTATTGATCGCAACCCTGCCGTGCCACCAGTTCCCCATCGGTACTGAGCGAACAGCATGAGCGAGAGGAAGGTCGCGAGTACGAGAAAGTTCGATCGCAACTCACGAAATAGGGTCTTCTGTTCGTCTGTCAGAGGAATCCGTGAGAACTTCCATTGCCAGAGTGCAGCAATCAAGATGGAGAGAACCAGCCAGGCTTGAAATCCGATGCTTAGCTGGCAGGCAGGAGCCTCGAAATCGATGGCGTTCTTGAAACGCAGAGCCGCAAGCAACTTTGGGGTAAGTAGAATCGCGGGCGCATATGCAGCGAGCAGCCACAGAATCTTACGAGTTCGCGTGCGAATCAGTTCTCGGAGTGAGGCGTACTCGACGTGTAGATGAATCAGAAGGGGCGGCACGAACCACAAGCCAAGACACAGAAACACCCATGCAAATGACAACAGTCTTATCGGCGGATTCCCATAGTAGATTTGGGAGTTGAGAGCCAACAGGCTGCTTCCAAAAAAGCAAGTCAGGGCAAGACAAAGAAAGAAGAATATCCGTTCCAGATTGCGCTGGCGGCGGTGGCCGAGAATCACAATCATCCAAAAGAACGGAAGGAGCGTTCCGGCGGTCAAGTAGACGAACCGAATGTACGAGGAGTCGTGCATGCATCTTTGCTCCGTGGAGTCTAAGCAAGAAGAGGGAGCAGGGCAATTGCCAAGTGCTAGGAAAATCTTGCAGTGGTAACGCCATGATACTGAATCACTTAGCTAGTACCGAGGTCCCCATGAATATGAGTGAGGTACACTCACATTGCAAGGAATCCGCTTGACTTGATGCGTTTCTCTGCTATATTAGCACTCGGCTGTGAGGAGTGCTAAGTCCTCTTTTACTCTCCCCCACCGCCATTGTCAGTCACATCGCTAGATCACTTATGGAGGTTTTTCGAGATGGCAGTCAATCTGACCCCGCTGCACGACCGTGTAATCGTGAAGCGCATTGAAGAAAAAGAAACCGTCAAGGGCGGGATCATTATCCCCGACTCCGCGAAAGAAAAGCCGCAAGAGGGCGAAGTAATTGCCGTCGGTGCAGGCAAGCGCGAAAAGGGCGAACGCATTCCCCTGGACGTCAACGTAGGCGATCGCGTGCTGTTCGGCAAGTATAGCGGCAGCGAAATCAAGATCGATGGCGAAGAGCTCCTGATCCTCCGCGAAGAAGAAATTCTCGCGAAGCTCGGCGGCGCCGCGAAGGCAGCGAAAAAGTAGTCAGTCTTCAGTTAAGCAGTCATAAGTAAAGACTTCAGAGAACTACGCAATCGTTGTAGGTCAGGCCCCCGGGCTTGAAAAGTTTTCGGAACGAATCTCAGGAGGAATTAAGCAATGGCGAAGCAGATTGTTACCGGAGAGAATTCCCGCCAGTCGATTCTACGCGGCGTGAATGCCCTCGCGGATGCAGTGAAAATCACCCTCGGTCCCAAGGGCCGCAATGCGGTGATCGAGAAGAAGTTTGGCGCTCCCATCATCACTAAGGACGGCGTCACGGTAGCCAAGGAAATCGAACTGCGGGATCCGCTGGAGAACATGGGTGCCCAGATGGTTCGTGAGGTGGCTTCCAAGACCAGCGACGTTGCCGGCGATGGCACCACCACCGCTACGGTTCTGGCTCAGGCCATCTTCCGCGAAGGCGTGAAGACGGTTGCAGCTGGCGCCAGCCCCACCGCCCTCAAGCGCGGCATCGACAAGGCCGTCGAAGTCGCCGTCGAGGAAATCAAGAAGCTCCACAGAGACGTGAAGGGCGACATGATCGCCCAGGTTGGCACCATCTCCGCCAACAACGACCGTCAAATCGGCGGCATCATCGCCGAAGCCATGAAGAAGGTTGGCAAGGACGGGGAGACCACCCTGGAAGTCGTCGAAGGCATGCAGTTCGACCGCGGCTACCTCTCCCCCTATTTCGTTACCGACCCGGAGCGCATGGAATGTGCGCTGGAAAACGCGCTGATCCTGATCAACGAGAAGAAGATCAGCTCCATGAAAGACCTGCTGCCGCTGCTCGAGCAGATTGCCAAGCTGGGCAAGCCGCTGCTGATCATCGCGGAGGACGTTGAGGGCGAAGCCCTGGCGACCCTGGTGGTGAACAAGCTGCGCGGCACCTTGCAGTGCGCCGCCGTCAAGGCTCCCGGCTTTGGCGATCGCCGCAAGGCCATGCTGGAAGACATCGCGGTGCTGACCGGCGGTAAGGCCATCACCGAAGACCTCGGCATCAAGCTCGAGAACGTGAAGATCGAGGACCTCGGGAAGGCCAAGAAGGTCACCATCGACAAGGACAACACCACCATCGTGGAAGGCGCGGGCAAGGCTTCCGAAATCGAAGGCCGCGTCAAGCAGATTCGCCAGCAGATCGAGAACACCACTTCGGACTACGACCGCGAGAAGCTCCAGGAACGCCTGGCAAAGCTCGTTGGCGGCGTGGCCGTCATCAAGGTGGGCGCGGCGACCGAAACCGAGCTGAAGGAAAAGAAGGCTCGTGTCGAGGACGCCATGCACGCCACCCGTGCGGCCGTTGAAGAAGGTATCGTTCCCGGCGGCGGCGCTGCGCTGCTCCGCGCGCTCCCGGCTCTTGAGAAGATCAAGGCTGAGGGCGATGAGCTCGTGGGCGTAGGCATCGTTCGCCGCGCTTTGGAAGAGCCCGCTCGGCAGATCGCGCACAACGCCGGCTTTGAAGGCGCAGTAGTGATCGGCAAGATCCGCGACTCCAAGGACGAGCACTTCGGCTTCAACGCTGACACCGGTGAGTATGTTGACCTCGTCAAGGCTGGGGTCATCGACCCGGCCAAGGTCACTCGCTTGGCGCTGCAGAACGCCGCGTCCATCGCGGGCCTGATGCTCACCACGGAAGCGCTGGTGGCCGAGTTGAAGGAAGACGACAAGAAGGCTGCTGCGGCCGGCGGTCCTGGCGGACCGGGCGGCATGGGCGGAATGTACTAAGCTCATCCAGCTAGCCCAGAAAACTCAATCCAAGAAAGGGCGACCGTTCACGCGGCCGCCCTTTTGTTTTGGATACAGACCAGAACATTTCGCGGAGGCAGTCCGCACAAGCAAGTCGTTCTGCGCTAAACTCTGGTCGCGAAAAGTACGCAAACATATGGAGTCAGCGCCATAGATGAGCGAGCTTGAAGTCCGAGACCGCGGTGAAGTTAGTACATCGCCGCCAAAAAGCTTCTTCCAGCTTCATCCGATCGCTAGTTACTTCGTTTTGACTTTCGCCGTCTCCTGGACCGGCGCGTTCTTGGTTGCAGCTCCAAAACTCCTCCACGGTGAAGCGCTGCCAAAGCTGACTGGCATTCTGATGTTCCCCGCGATGCTGCTTGGACCCGTCTCTTGTGGAATCCTGCTGACGCGCATCGTCGACGGCAAAACGGGTTTGCGTGATCTGCTCTCTCGTGCAACGCGGTTTCGTGTGCCCGCGCGCTGGTATTTGTCTCTGCTTATTCCTCCCATAGCGGTTCTGTTCACTGTAACGCTTTTGAAGACCTTCGTTTCACCTGCTTATTCGCCCAATCGGTTCTACGTGGGCGTTCTTTTCGGCGTCACCGCTGGAATCCTCGAGGAAATTGGCTGGATGGGTTTCGCGTACCCCAAAATGCGTCAAAGGTTTTCACCATTTCACGCCGCCGTATTGCTTGGCGTTCTGTGGGGCATCTGGCATTTGCCGGTGATCGATTTTTTGGGAGCCGCCACACCGCATCGCGCCGCGTGGTTTCCGTTCTTCCTGGCTTTCACCGCAGCCATGACGGCGATGCGCGTGATCATTGCGTGGGTCTACACCAACACGAAGAGCCTGCCGCTAGCTCAACTCTTGCACATCAGCTCGACTGGTTCTCTGGTGGTGTTTAGCCCGGCAGGCGTGTCGCCAATGCAAGAGACCTTCTGGTATGCCGCTTATGCCGCGCTTCTGTGGCTCATTGTGCTCGGCCTCGTCGCGCTTCGTCGCGACGGCAATTTCACCATTTCCCTGGACTAAAATCGCTCAATTCCACTTTCTCCTCGCTCTGCAGTTACCTTTATAGGTATGTTCAATAGTACTTATGTTTTGCACATCGGTCGTACAAACTACAATGGGTAATAATGAAACCGCTTTTCTTGGCCCGCTTCCTGTACGAGAACTGTACTCGACCTAGCTTGACGCCTTGCACCCACAGGAATACTGTCCCGTGCAATCCTCCCAGCCGATCGATAGTTTTCCGCGCGCGACCAGGACATTTCGGAGCAAGTTTCTTTTCCCAGGCGTGTCGCGAGTCAGCAGCCCTCAGAAAGGCGGGGCGGCAGTCAAGTCATTACCCCACTACTAGGTCCCGAAGAAGTCTTTTTCAGCGTTCGACGGAAAATGATGGTCTGAAACCCAGGTTCATTTCCGAGTTCGATCCCCATTGATCAACCCAACCCAGCTCGCAGCGCGGGGTGTGTCTGCCCCCGCCCGAAAATTCACAAGGGGAGAAAGATGAAAAAAATCGTCAGGTTTGTGGTGTGTTTAGCCATTGGCACGCTGTTTGCCTTGCTGTTGTTCTATCTACCGGCGCTGGCGCAAAGCCAGCCCTCGTCTCAGGCCAAAGATCCTGGCGTGCGCGCTGGCTCCGTCAACGCCGGGCAGGCGCTGTCGACGCTCAGTGCGAGCCAGTCACAGTTCTTCACCGACGGTCAGACGCGCTTCAATCAAGTGGAGCAAGTGGCAAACGGCCTTGGCCCCACATTCAACTCCAACAGTTGTGCGAGCTGCCACGCGCAACCTTCCGTTGGCGGCACCAGCCCGAGAGCAGACCAGTTTCCAAACGTCGGACCGAATCCGCAAATCGCAGCGGCTTCTGCCGGCGGCGCCACGAATCAAGTCCCGTTCTTTGTCGCTGCGGATGGTCCGGTGCGTGAAGCGCGCTTTCCCTTCGTCGTCACTTCCGGCGGATCCGTCAGCAGGACGCCGGACGGCGGTGTACACGATCTATTCACTATCACCGGGCGCGGCGACGCCGGGAGCTGTACTCTGGCGCAACCCAATTTCGAGCAAATGGCGGAACTCCACAATTTGATCTTTCGAATTCCAACGCCGGTTTTCGGCGCTGGACTGATCGAGAACATTGCCGATGCCACCATCCTTACCAATATGAAAGCGAACTCTTTCCTCAAGGAGCGCCTGGGAATTTCCGGGCACCCCAACTTCAGCGGAAACGACGGCACGATGACCCGGTTCGGGTGGAAAGCGCAAAACAAATCGCTGGAAGTTTTTGCCGGCGAGGCCTACAACGTCGAAATGGGAGTGAGCAACGAACTCTTTCCGAATGAGCACGGCACTCCTCCCCCAGCCTGCATTTTGAATCCGACACCCGAGGACGCCACCAACTTTACTTTGGTGGGCGACCAGATCCCGAGCGACGTCGTGGAATTCGCCCATTTCATGCGATTCCTCGCGCCACCAGCGCAGTCCTCGCAAGGCATTCCTGGCAATCCTCCGGCGTCGTCCATTCAGAACGGGCAAGCTCTCTTCAGCCAGATTCACTGCGATACATGCCATACGCCGGCGCTGCAAACCGCGGCTTCCAGTCTCACGCCGGGGCTCAGCAACCAGACCGCGGCGCTTTTCTCAGACCTTCTCGTTCACCATATGGGTACCGGACTGGCTGACAACGTCTCGCAAGGTTCCGCTGGCCCCGACGAATTCCGCACCGCGCCTCTGTGGGGCCTGGGGCAGCGCACGCCAATGGTGGGTTGATGCACGCGATTGAACAGCACGCCAGCAGCGGCTCTGAGGCCAATACGGTGCTTTCCAACTTCAACCAACTTTCCACCCAGCAGAAGCAAGATCTGCTGAACTTCCTGCGCTCACTCTGAGCCGTACTCGCGGGAGCGTGGGCGCGCAGGTCGCGTCGCACGCTCCTGTCCATTTGCCGTGCAAGCTACGCAAAGGATCGCTCCGGTCTGCTCGTACCCCATCAGTCTGACTCAGTCTGACTCAGTCTGACCCGCTTCCTTGCCGCATCGTTCGCTGCTCCGTTACACTACCTACGCTACCAATGCGCTCCTCAGGGGGGAGCGAGTTGCCATGCCAGGATTCTTGCGGCGGTTGATGCCACACGACGGGGATTTCTTCGTCCTGTTCCAGAAACAAGCGGAAAACATTGTTGCCGGCGCTCAAGCTTTCACGAATATGTTGTCCCATTATGCCGGAGTTCCGGAGCAGGTTCAGATCATCACACAATGGCGACGAAATTACCCACCAGATTTTCCGTAAGCTGAACCAGACCTTCATCACTCCATTCGACCGCGAAGATATGCACGAACTGTGCGGCACCATGGACGACGTGATCGACCTGATCGACGCCGCCGCCAGCCGCTTCGTTCTCTACCGCGTTGGTTCTGTCCGCCTCGGCACACTCGAACTGGTCAAGGTTCTTCAGGCGGCAACCGTGGAACTGAACGCCGCCATCCACGCCATGGAAAATCCTGATAAGGCGCTGCAGCACGTAATCGAAATCAACCGTTTTGAAAACGAGAGCGACCGCATCTGCCGCACGCTGATCGCCCAGCTATTCGAGGAAGAAAAAGATCCCGTTCAAATCATCAAATGGAAAGAAATCTTTGAAGTAATCGAAACCGCGGTGGATAAGTGCGAAGACGTTTCCAATGTGATTGAGAGCGTCATACTGAAAAATGCCTGAGGCCCGCTTTTCCTTGGCAACATCAGCTCACGGTCCGTCACCTAACGGGTGGTCCCATATGCCTGCGCTGATGCGAGGCTGGCGCCTGTGAGCAGCTTCGATCTTGTCATCATCACGGTATTCCTTACACTGGCGTTCGAGTTCTCCAATGGGTGGCATGACGCCGCCAACTCTATCGCCACAGTTGTCTCGACTCGCGTGTTGACGCCATTTCGCGCCGTTCTATGGGCCGCCTTTTGGAATTTCATTGCCGCTTTCGTTTTTGGAACCGCCGTGGCCGCGACCATGGGCAAAGGCATGGTGCATATCGAGATGGTGAACTCGAAAGTGCTGCTTGCAGGACTGCTGGGGGCGATCAGTTGGAATCTCATCACCCTTACGCTGGGCTTGCCCACCAGCTCCTCCCACGCGCTGATGGGCGGATACGGCGGTGCCGCGGTGGCATTTGCCGGGTTCAAAACCCTGATCCTGAGCGGGTGGAAGTTGCCGGTGTTGTTTATTTTTTTGTCGCCGGTGATCGGCATGATTGTTGGAATTATAGTGACGATTGCGACGACCTGGATCGTAAAGGATCAACGGCCGAAGAAGGTTGACCGCTGGTTTCGCCGGCTACAGCTGCTTTCGGCGGCAGGCTATAGCCTCGGCCACGGGACCAACGATGCGCAAAAGGGCATGGGCATCATCACCGCAGCACTGGTCGCCGGCGGCATGATGCAAAGCTATCGCGTGCCGTATTGGGTGATCATCTGCTGCCACCTGGCCATGGGCGGCGGGACTATGGCGGGCGGCTGGCGGATCATCAAGACCATGGGCCAGCGCATCACCAAACTCACGCCCTTCGGCGGATTCGCCGCCGAAACCGCTGGGGCAGTCACGCTAATGGGCACGGCACACTTCGGTATTCCGGTCAGCACAACGCACACAATTACGGGCGCGATCGTTGGCGTTGGAGCGTCCCGGCGGCTGACAGCGGTGCGATGGGGCGTCACTCGGCGCATCGTGTGGGCTTGGGTGCTAACAATTCCTGGCGCCGCGCTGCTGGGCGCGGGAATCTTCCATCTACTGGCGCCGCTGCTGCGCTAAGTTCGAGCAGCCTTCCACCCCGATTCATCGGTAGCTTGAATTCAAATTCCTGCGCAAGGAGATTTCTCTGGAGTAAGGCCTGTATGAAAATTCGGCCCGATTTTCTACAAGTTTTGCATTCTCCATGACGGATTTTCATCTCCAAA
>WNFJ01307953.1_pt2 | contig 10815 bp, 9 predicted proteins | sample 5400461 | NCBI WGS metagenome assembly WNFJ01 (sample SAMN13153349, study PRJNA577476) | soil metagenome | isolation source: 115 cm saprolite on Douglas fir-dominated hillslope | place: USA:California | collected 2013-09-17
ACCTGCCATGCTAGATATTTCTCTAGATCGCGCTTTTCTTTCTGGCGCAAAACTTCAATCTCCTGCCTGTGGAGGTCAATTTTGCACTTTAGCTCGGCGATTTTTTGCTTTGCTATTTCGGCGATGCTCATTTCGTCTTGCATGAGATGTAATGTAACACGAGATGTAATGGATAAGTGGGTTAAATTTAATGACTTACGGACATGGGGGGTACAATTCCGGCTGTAGGCAGAGAGCTAGAAAAGTGGGGAGCAAACGTGGGTTGGAATGAGGTAGTAGAGAAAGTAACGCCTTATGTTGTCAAAATCGAAACACCTGATGGGCATGGAACGGGATTCCTATGCCTATATAACAATGACCGCTCTCTCTGCGGCATTGCCACGGCGAATCATGTAGTCGAACATGCGAGCCGATGGAAGCAGCCCATCCGCATATTGCACTTTCCATCTAGAACAGTGAGATTTCTGAAAGAAGAAGATCGCTATATTCTTGGAGATGCCGACAACGATTCAGCCGTTATTCTTTTCCCGCCCGAAGATCTTGGCTTGCCACAAAGCCTCATAGACTTGCTGCCAACTGACAGTCAGTTGCCCATTGGCTCCGACGTGGGATGGTTGGGATTTCCGGCCATTGGCGTCAACACCCTGTGCTTTTTCTCTGGTAACGTGAGCGCGAGAGAGGACTCCCAACACTCCTATCTCATCGACGGAGTTGCGATTAATGGCGTCAGCGGAGGGCCCGTCGTATACTCTCCCCCCGCGCACGGCGTTCAGTTCGTCGGTACGATCTCCGCATACCGCGCCAATAGAGCTACAGGTGAAACTCTCCCCGGATTGTCCGTCGCGCGTGATGTCTCTCATTTTCATCAGATCGCCTCCCAGGTTAGATCATTAGATGAAGCAAAAGCTAAAGCTCCTGCGGAAATACCTTCCTCAACAGTAGCAGTTGAACCGGCACTAGCCGAACGGCCATCATAATACTTTTGTATTGGTCCCCGATATGAAACATTTTTCTGCCCTGTCACGGTCATTTCATTGCACCTGATATGCGGGGATATTTACCTTTGCAGAAATCAAATATCGTATGTCACTGAATCAAAGGATTTTAGCCAAGGGCTCCCGGGGGGCCCCTGGAACGGCAAAGCAATATCCAGAGCTGATAGAGGGGTAATTTACGCTGGACGCTGGCTATCGAGTGAGTCGAGCAGGGCTCGGGTCTCCGCCAGCACGTCTTCGGCTTTGGCGCTGGGGAGCGGCCAGCGCAGCGTGCCCTGGGGAGTGAACTGGGCTCCGCGTTTGGCGTTGCGGCTTACCAGCTTCATGAGCATGCCCGGGTCCACGGTGGCGCGGGCGAGCTTCGCAGGATCGGCGTTTACGGCAGCGAATTTGACGTGCAGCATCTCGACGAAGGTCTTGGTCTTGCCCTGCTCGATCTGGGTACGCTTGCGGTCCAGTTGGGATATGCCCAGCTGCTCGCAATGCAGGCGAATCTCTCCGGCGGCGAGCAGGTTGAGAACCGTATCGGGTGGCGTGCCGTAGCGATCCTGCAACTCGGCTCGTACGTCCGCGAGCGTCGCGTAGTCTTCCGCTCCGACGATGCGCTTGTACATGCGGAGCCGCTGGTTCTCCTCCGGGATGTAGTCGGAGTCGATCCGGACGGAGATGCCGAGGTTGATGACCGTATTGGCGTGCGCGGGCTTGTCCTCCTCGCCCTTCATCTTGCGGACGGCCTCTTCGAGCATCGAGGTATACATCTCGAACCCGATGGCTTCGATGTGACCTGACTGCTCGCCGCCCAGCATGTTGCCCGCGCCGCGGAGTTCGAGATCCAGCGCCGCGATCTTGAAGCCGGCGCCCAGGTCGGAGAACTCCTTCAGCGCAGCCAGTCGCCGCCGCGCGATCTCGGTGAGCTCGGTCTCGGGCGGGATGAGGAGATAGCTGTAGGCGCGGCGGTTCGAGCGGCCGACGCGCCCGCGAAGCTGGTAGAGCTCGCTGAGGCCGTGGCGGTCGGCGCGGTTGATGATGATGGTGTTCGCCAGCGGGATGTCGAGGCCGTTTTCGATGATGCTGGTGGCGACCAGCACGTCGTACTCGTGGTTCATGAACGCGAGCATCACGCGCTCGAGCTCAACCTCGGGAAGCTGCCCGTGGCCGATGACGATCCTCGCCTGCGGGACCAGTTCGCGGATCTTCGCGGCGAGGTCGTAGATGGTCTCCACGCGGTTGTGGACGAAGTAGGTCTGGCCTCCGCGCTCGAGCTCCATCTCGATCGCCGTGCGCACCAGCTTCTCGTCGAACTTGGCGACGATGGTCTGGATCGCCATGCGGTCCTTCGGGGGCGTCTCGATCACCGACATATCTCTCAGCCCGATGAGAGACATGTGCAGCGTGCGCGGGATGGGTGTGGCCGACATGGCCAGCACGTCGATCGCGGTGCGCATCTGTTTCAGGCGCTCTTTATGGCGAACGCCGAAGCGCTGCTCCTCGTCCACGACCAGCAGCCCGAGGTCCTGGAACTTCAGGTCCTTCGACAGAATCCGGTGCGTGCCGATCAGGATGTCGATCTTGCCCGCCTCCGCCTTCTCGAGGATCGCCTTCTGCTCCTTCGGGGTGCGGAAGCGCGAGATCATCTCGACGTTGACGGGGAAGTTGGCGAAGCGGCGCTTGAACGACTCGTAGTGCTGGAAGCTCAGCACAGTGGTCGGGGTCAGCACTGCCACCTGCTTCGAGTCCTGCACGGCCTTGCACGCAGCGCGCATGGCCACCTCGGTCTTGCCATAGCCGACGTCGCCGCACAGCAGCCGATCCATAGGCTGCGGCGACTCCATGTCGCGCTTGATATCTGCGATTGCTGAGAGCTGGTCGTCGGTCTCGTTGAAGTCGAAGGCGTCCTCGAACTCCCGCTGCATGTTGGTATCGGGAGAGAAGGGCGTGCCCTGCACAGAGTGGCGCTGAGCATACAGCTTCAGGAGCTCGGCGGCCATATCGGCCATCGCCTTCTTGACGCGAGCCTTGGTCTTCTGCCACCCCTGCGTTCCCAGCCGGTTGAGAACCGGTGCCGGCCCAGTGTCCGTAGACCGGTACTTCTGGATCAGGTCGAGACGCGTGAGCGGGACGTAGAGCTTGGCCTCGTCAGCGAACTCGAGGATCATCAGCTCCAGCGGCGGCGCATCGTTCTCCTCGATGACGCGCAGGCCGCAGTACTGCGCGATGCCGTGCTCCACGTGGACGACGTAGTCTCCGACAGCAAGGTCGCGGAAGTCGGAGATGAAGGCGGCCGTCTTCGATTTGCTGCGGCGCACAGGACGCGCGGAGACGTCCGCGTCGTCGATGAGATCCTGAGCCCCGAAGATGACGATCTGCCGTGCGGTGGTCTTGTCGAGATCGAGAATCTGGACGCCTGCGGCGATGCTGGTCTTGACGATGACCGGAGTGCGAAGGTCCCCGGCTAGATAGCTCGACTCGCTGTAGACCGTAGAGGAGCCATGCTGGTCGGTACGAGAGCCTAGCCGGTAGGGAACCTGGTACTCCTGCAACAAGCCTGCAAGTCGCTCGACCTCTCCTTGATTTGGCGCGGTCAGCAGGATGCGGGCCTCCTGCTTCATCAGTCCATTGATGGTATCGATAAGCGCGGGAATCGACCCGTGAAAGCGCTGCGTCGGCCGTGTGGCGAAGTCCACTTCGGAGAGGTCGCTGCGGTCAGCATCCAGCACGTCGACTGCGCCAAGCTGGTCGAGTTCGCAGCCCGTGAACCGGTGTAGCCGATCGTCCAGATCCCAGGGCGAGAGGTAGATATCCTCCGGCCGGACCAGATTGCCGATGCCCGAGCGGTCATGTCTCTGCTCCACCTTGTTCCACCACCGCTCGCCCTGGTTTTTCACCATCGCCGGTTCTTCGATAAAGACGCGTGGATTAGGACCTGTAGCGGAGAGCAGGTCGAGAAGACTCAGCTTGGCTCCTGCCACTGGGGCGAAGAACTCCCAGCCGGGGAAGACCGTGGCTTCGCCGGTGCGGGTGCTGACGTGGGTGAGCAGTTCGGCCGGCTCTTCGCCGCCTTCGAGCGCTGCCCCTGCGGTGCCGGCGCGGGTGAGGCGCGCGTTGATGGCGGTGAGGAGCTTCTCCGTGACGGGGGTCTCGGTCAGGGGAAGCAGCAGCGCCTCATCCAGCGCAGAGCTGCTGCGCTGCGTCTCGGGGTCGAACTTGCGGATCGACTCGATCTCGTCCCCGAAGAAGTCGATGCGGACCGGACGATCCATCTCCGGGGAGTAGATGTCGATGATCCCGCCGCGGATGGTTACCTGGCCTGGCATCTCGACCACGTCCACGCGGGTGTAGCCGACCGAGAGCAGGTGCTCGACCAGCATGTCGGGCATGTACTCCTCGCCGACTCTCAGCCTCAGCGCCAGCGCCGAATAGTAGTCGCAAGGGAAGAGCTTCATGCAGGCCGCTTCGACTGGCGCGATCACCAGCCGCGCAGTTCCCGTAGCGATCTTCCAGAGCGTCGCAGCGCGAGACTCCTGAATCTCCGGGTGCGGCGAGAGATTCTCGAAGGGAAGGACGTCGTGCGCGGGCAGTCGCAACACAGAGTCGGGCGAGAGTGCTCCGGTAAGCTCGCAGGCAGCGAGAACGGCCGCGTGGAGCGTCTCGGCGGCTTTGTTGTCGGAGACGATGATGACGCACGGAGCATTGGCAGCCCGCACAAAGAACGGCAGATAGAGGGCTCTCGCAGTCGCCGTGAGGCCGGACACACGTCTGCGCCCCGTGCCTCCGCTCATGTGGCGGCGTACACGCTCGAAGGCCTCAGAGTGTTCAAGGTCCGCGAGGAGTTCGCGGACGAAAGGTAAGACCATGCTGAATCAATCTTAGTGGAAGTGCCAGCACTCATGCATTTGGAGTAATATTCGGCCTCGCAGGAAATATAACCTGCGTCGCTGCCCGACTTTATAGGGTAAAGCAAAGCGTCGGACGGCATGTCTCGCTGGAGGGTTCCGCCATGAGCATGTTGAAGAGACGAATCATTTTCGCGCTTTTAGCAGTTCTGCTTCCCGCATTGTTCGGATGCACGCGTCACAGAAAGAGCGAGCGCTACTACCTGGTCGCCACAAGTACCAGTCTGCCTTACTGGAAGACGGCTGCGGCCGGCTTTCTGAAGGCCGCGTCCGAATATGGCGTCACAGCCGATGTACGAGGCCCCGCCCACTTCGATCCTCAAGCCGAGGTGGAGGAGTTCCGCTCGGCTGTCGCGAGCAAGCCTGCCGGCATCCTGGTCTCCGTGTCCAGTTCGAGCCTGCTGGCTCCTGAGATCGATGCAGCGATTGCCGCGGGCATTCCGGTCATCACCATGGACTCCGACTCGCCCGAGAGCCATCGCCTGTTCTTCATCGGCACAAACAATCTCGAGGCCGGGAGACTCGGTGGCCACAGGGTGGCCGGGGTGTTGAACGGCAAGGGCAACGTCGTCTTCTTCACCATGCCCGGACAGCCCAACCTCGATGAGCGCCTGAAGGGCTACAAAGATGTGCTATCCGCATATCCCGGTATCAAGATCGTCGAGGTCTTCGATATCAAGGGAGACTCCGGCCTCGCGATGGACAAGACAGCCGAATACCTTGCACGAACGGGAGCCAACAAGATCGACGGCTTCATCTGCCTGCAGTCTTCCTCGGGGAAGGATGTGGGCGAGGTGTTCAAACGCAAGAACTCGGCCGGGCGGCTGCTGATCGCGATGGATACCGACGAGGCCACGCTAAAGCTCGTGAAGGAGGGAACCATCGATTCGACCATCTCGCAGAAGCCGTACGCGATGGCTTTCCTGGGGCTCAAGGCGCTCGACGATATCCATCACTATCCGGTAAAGCCTCTGGCGAGCGAGTATGATCTGGATCCCTTTGCTCCCTTCCCGGCCTTCGTCGACACCGGCGTATCGCTGGTCGATAAGATCAATGTAGACACAATCCTGACCCGCAAGGAGGCTGCCGGACCGGAGTAGGCGGGTTCAAAGCCCGACCCTACTCCGTCCGGGTCGCTTCTCAAATCGGAGTGTTGAACAGGGTCGCCTCTGCCTGGCGCCGGCGGAGGAGCCCCTGAACCACAACCCCCTTCACATGGTCCCAGCGCAGAAACTGGGTTGCCGCATCGCTGAAGTTCCCCGAGTTCACCTCCCGCAGCAGTTGGGATATCGACAGACTCGCGCATCCCAGATTGAACACGAAGTCCACCAGTGCATCGAACTGATTCTGGTTGACCTTCGCCGTCGCCAGTTTGTTGACGCAGGTTACGGCGCCGGAGACATCGCTCTCGAGAAAGATGTCCGCCTGCGCCTGTGTAATCGTCATACCGGCATGAACCCCCGGGCCGGTATGACCGTAGCCGATCGTCCATACCCCGCCCTGGTCCGCATAGGCCGTCAAGACACAGCTCTCAAAGTTCTTGGTGAGCGCCAAGCCTGTGTCGCTATAAGTAAAGTTCGCCATTCCACTCTCTCCTTTTCAGTCCAAGGCAAAACGGGAGGACCCGCCATCGGGCGTTCCTCCCATCTCGTCACTTTTCTATTTGCGATGGATCAATAGCTCGATCAATAGCTCGCAGACCCTTGACAGCTTGTTTATGGCCCAGGCTCTTCCACATCCAGGAGGCATCGGTAGCTCCTCGATCGTGTGAGCAACTTATACCACGCGGGCGTCGCAGCCTTGCAAGCTGATGCGGCCATGTTCCTGTCCGTTGCCAGGGTACCCCTCCCCCCCGGGGTACCCCTTGGCTAAAATCCTTTGATTCAGCAACATACTATATTTGATGTCTGCAAAATATTCCATCTAAATGGGTTACGGGTAAAATCGTCTTTCTAAAAGGTTTATGAGCTTAACGGAGAAGCCCCGGTGGTGGCCGGGGCTTTCTTTGATCTCTAGTATTGATTCTAGCAGGTTGGGGGAAACTACTACGCACTCGGATCTTATTGATTGGGTTGGAGTTAGGTGGTTTGGGGGCTTGACAAGAAAAACAGGGAATACGGAATAGGGAGCAAAGGCAAAAACTGCGGTTTGGGTTCGGAGGCGGTATGGGGAGAGAAGCGGGTTTCTCCGCTGCGCGGCTCACGATAAGCGGTGAGCCGCTCCGGTCGAATTGACGGTGTTTGGGTGAGGGGAAGAGAAAGGCACTCGGGTCGCTACGCTCCCCTCGGAAATGCGGGGATTCTTCGCTGCGCTCAGAATGACGACGTAAAACTAACAACAGCAAGTGCAACGGCAAGAACAACGACAAGAGCAACTGCAAGAGCCAAAAGGCAAGAGCAAAGACGAAATACAGGGATCTCTCCACTGCGGCGGCAAAGTGCGCCGCCTTCGGTCGAGATGACGTGATTTTGGGGTTGGGTGAACGAGGACAGGCAATGGCAAGAACAAGAACAACGGCGGCAGTATGGGCTGGGAGACGGTATGGGTAGAGAAGCGGGTTTCTCCGCTGCGCTGCTCGCAAAAGCGCGAGCAGCTTCGGTCGAAATGACGCGTCTTTTTCAAGCGACGGCAAGACAACAGCAGATCCCTACGGGATGGCAACTAGAAAACAAGAGTGGGGAGAATCAGCCCATTCCCCCCAAAACTCTCTCAGCTCGAGCGAAATCTACTGTTTGTCGTAAAAGTCAACCCCGGCCGCCGGTTGCCCGGTAGCACCGGTTCCCTTCAGCGTGGACTTCATGGTCTTCCCATCCTCAGAGACGACTATTCGCCGGGACCTTATCTCTTTCCCGCCCTTCATGTAGCTGTTCTCGCGAACGTGGGTGCTGATCTGCTTGGCGCTGATACTGTCGAAGTCGCCCTGCTGTACGCTCCCCATCCCGCCCTTGGTCGGAACCGTATATTTCACCGAGATCGGCGAGCCATCGCTGTTCGTGCCGGTAGCGGTCACCTGAAGATTGGCGCCTTGCTCCTCAATAACGATCGTCACGTCCTTCGGCGCAGCACCGGTTGTATATTTCGTCTTCGCTGAGTTGAGAGTCCACGTTCCCACAAAGGGATCGCTTGCCAGGAGCGGCGTCGCGAATGCCAATAACACTAACGTACAGAAGATCTTTCGCATAGCTTGTTACCTCGTGGCCGAGGACTATACTCCCGCCAGCACGGGCAAGGCAATCAAACGGACTGTGGGTGTGGGTCAGTTTGACATGAGACTGTTCGTGGATGCGACCGGTGGATACGGAATAGGCCGGGCTTTCAGCCCTTGCACTGTGGCTCTCTCTCTGCACCCAGGGCTTTGCCGGTATAGGAGCGCGCCATTGGCGCTTGAGGCCATCCGCCGGATGTGATTTTTGGGGAGCGTCACAACTTCGGCTTCTTCTCAAACTGACCCACTACCCCATTTGCATAACAATTGACCTGAGTTACCGTTCATGCACCCCCGGCAAGGTTAGCGCATCCAGAAGAGCCCGTAAGGTGATTCCAAACCCGCCGTTTGCGATGGAGATAAGCTGCGATCCCGAGCCCACAATGTTGTCTACTGTCCACTGCTGTACGCCAAACTGGTTTTGTAGGACGAACTTAAACTTATAGGCTGCCGAACTGAGAAACACCTTCGCTGTGCCGGTTGAGTCCAGAACTACGGGATTCGTGTTCGGGGATACGCCGGTCGCGTCGGTATGAGTCGCCAGTGGCGTAGTCGTTCCAGCGGTGTAGCTGTATAGCTGCAAGTATGATTCACTTCATGAGACTCCTTGGTTGTAAAGCATTTCGTGGCGGTGTACCATCCTCCAAGCCACAGAAGAGTTTTACCCGGAGCCGCGTTTGAACGAGAAGCCATTATTTGGAAGTACAGGCGGACAGCATCTATTTGGCGGGTTGATTGACCATAGTGAAACCTATGGTCCTCATGTTGTAGAAGAGTTCGTCAGCGGACTAAGTAATCTTCAAGTAGCAGTTGATCTCGGTGCTGGCTCTGGCCGTGATCTTGCTGTAGTCAGAAGATTTCACCCTCAAGCCAAGCTCGTTGCAGTCGAAGCCGGTCAGGAATATGCAAACAATCTTGCCGGAAAAGCGGACGTCATTCATGTAGCCAATATCGAGCGAGACAACTTACCTTTCGAAGACGAAACCGTCGATCTCTTTATCGCGAATCAGGTTCTAGAGCATACCAAAGAGATTTTTTGGATCTTCCATGAGGTCTCTCGCTCCCTCAAGGTGGGCGGGCATTTCCTGTTTGGCGTTCCCAACATCTGTTCCCTTCATAATCGGTTTTTACTTCCCCTCGGCAAACAACCCACTCAGCATAAAGTCTGCTCAGCGCACGTCAGGCCTTTTTCAAAGGGTGACACTCTCGCCTTCTTGAATGCCTGCTTCCCTGCTGGATATGATCTAGTCGCATTCAGAGGGGCTCAGTTCTACCCGTTCCCTCGGCGGCTGGCGCGTCCACTGGCTAGACTGCTTCCTACCCTGGCCTTCTCGATCTTCTTCATGATCCGTAAGACGCAGACATATAACGGCGAGTTCGCGATGTATCCCGGACTCGCCCAACTGGAAACCAACTTCTGGACCGGAGAAGTGGCGAAAAACTCTCAATATCAAATGCAGGGGTAGCGCGGGTAGTGGTCAGTTTGACATGGGGATGGTTCGTAGATGCAACCCGTGGATACGAATTGGCCGGGCTTTCAGCCCTCGGGCTGTGGCTCTATCTGCACCCAGGGCTTTGCCCTGGGCTGGTACTTTGCCCTGGGCTGGTATAGGAGCGCGCCTTTGGCACTGAAACAGAACAGAACACTTACGGCACGGCTAAAGCCGTGCCGTAAGCGAGGCAGGACTTTTTCGGCCCCTCTTTTTTTCAGCATCCTCTTTCTCAAGCTACTCCGCTATTTAGCGAGCTCCGCCTTCACCAGCTCACTCACCAGCTTCCCATCCGCCCGCAGGCCACCAGCCTGGATGCGCTGCTGAACCGCCTTCATCACCGAGCCCATATCCTTGGGTCCGGGCTTGGTTCCGCCTTCGGCAAGCTGAGCGATCGCGGCCTGAATCACAGCCCGAACCTCATCCTCGCCTGCGGCCTGCGGCAGATAAGCCTCGATCAAGCCAATTTCGATCCGCTCCTTCTCCGCCAGCTCGGGGCGGTTCCCCTTCGTGAATGACTCCACGGACTCCTTCCGCTGCTTGATCAGCGTCGTCAGGATCTGCGCCTCCTCGGCGTCCGTCAGCTTCTCGCGCTTGTCGATCTCCTTGTTCTTCAACGCCGACTTCACCATGCGCAGCGTGGTCAGCGTGTGCTCATCCCTTGCCTTCATCGCCACCACAATATCCGTCTGAATCTTCTCGCCAATCGTCATCGCTCACCAATCTCCATTCATCAACACTCGATTATAAGTTCCTCCGCGACGCTGGCCTGCTAACCCGCCTGACTCGCAGACTCGCTACAATAAATCTATGATCCGCAAGACACGTCTCTTCACCCCTGGTCCGACGCCCCTCCTTCCCGCTGCCCAGTTCGCCATGGCCGCCGCCGATATCCACCACAGAACCCCTGAATTCCGCGCCCTCTACACCCGTGTCCTCGCCCAGCTCAAGGAGTTCGTCGGCACCAAGAACGACGTCATCCTGCTCTCGAGCTCCGGCACCGGGGCTATGGAAGCCTCGGTCTCCAACCTCACCTCTCCCGGTGACCGCGTGCTCGTCCTCACCGCCGGCAAGTTCGGCGAGCGCTGGACCGCTTTGGCCAAGGCCTTCGGCTGCGAGGTCGATGTGGTCAGCGCGCCCTATGGCCAGACCTTCTCGCTCGACCAGGTCAGCGCCGCACTCAAGCTCGAGACTCGCGTCGTCTTCATGCAGGCTACCGAGACCTCGACCGG
>WNFJ01664454.1_pt2 | contig 10814 bp, 13 predicted proteins | sample 5400461 | NCBI WGS metagenome assembly WNFJ01 (sample SAMN13153349, study PRJNA577476) | soil metagenome | isolation source: 115 cm saprolite on Douglas fir-dominated hillslope | place: USA:California | collected 2013-09-17
CTTGCGGTTGGCTCGGCTGTATGCGGCGTGAGCGCGATCATCGCCACCAAGGGCGCCATTGAGGCGGACGACGAGGACTCCTCATTTTCCATTGCGGCGATCCTTGCGCTCGGCGCGCTGGCGCTCTTTACATTTCCTGTGATCGGGCACTTCCTGCACCTGAGTGATCGGGCCTACGGACTGTGGGCCGGTCTTGGGGTGGACAATACTGCGGAAGCGACTGCGGCGGGAGCGCTGTACTCGGATGCCGCTGGGAAACTGGCCGTACTGGTTAAGTCCACGCGGAACGCGATGATTGGATTCGTGGTGCTCGCATATGCGATTTACTGGGCCAGTAAAGGACAGGCGCAGGCTGTGGGGAATAAAGCTGCTTTTCTATGGCAGAAATTTCCAAAGTTCGTGCTCGGTTTCCTGCTGATTTCAGTGCTGGCGACGTATCACTTTTTTAGCAAGGATCAGGTCGGGGCGCTTGCCAATCTTTCGCGTTGGGCGTTTCTGCTCACGTTTGCAGGGGTTGGACTGCGCACGAATTTCAGCGACATGCGTAAGCAGGGGCTTCGCCCATTCGCGGTCGGAGCGATCGGCGAAGTCGTGATTGCAGGCTTTACGCTGGCGCTGGTGTACGGCGCGAGCACGATTTTCGGCTGGTAAGCCACTGAGGCTTTGAACTTGCGGGCTCTTACGCCATAAAAACTCGCTGAGCTTTCTTAATTAATTTTCCTCTGCTGCGCGCCCTTTACGGCACCTAGAATCAAATTGTAGGCGGCTTGGCGAGAGACGCCGGCTTTGTCGTGGTCGTCAAAGGGAGTTGATGCCACGCCAAAAGCAGCCACCTTTTCGTATTTGAACATCTCGGTCAAAGCAGCAGCCAGTTCGATGCTTGTCGGGCCTCCGGGAACGGTGAGCGGGTGGCCGGACACTTCACGCGGATCGCGCGCGTCCATGTCCACGTGGATATAGATTGCGTCGGTCGCTTCCGAAAGCCGCTTCATTTCGCGATGCAAATTTGCGGAGCGCGTGCGAACGTCTTCCAGCGTGCGTTGCTGAATTTCGGAGCGATCCAGGAGTTCCTGTTCCAGGGGATCGGTATCGCGGACGCACATCTCGACGATGTGGCGCGTGGGCAGCGCGGGCTCCAGACCGGCCTTGAGCCGCATTCGTGTTAGGCACTGACCAGCCGCAATGGCGACGGGCATTCCGCCGAGCATACCGCTCAACGTGGTTTCGGGAGTATTGAAATCGCCGTGGGCGTCGATGAAGACCATCCCAACTGCTGCAGTCCGCTGAGCATGCCAAGGATTCCGTTGCAGTTCGCGAGGAGCCCGACGGGAAGGTATCCGCTGCGACGCGCTTCGGAGACAATCTTGGAGAGATCGCCGCTGGCCAGGGCGAGCTTATTCCAAGAACCGTAGGCCTTGTCTTCGTCAGGGGCCAACGCCGCGTTTGAAACTGGCTTCGTTTGGACGCCCTGCTCCTCAAGCAGCTTCTGGATCCCGCCCTGTTCCAAATAGTCGGGCCCGCGAGAAACATCGGGCACATTCCTCTCGCCCACGTAGGGCATCTTGACGAGCGCCACTCGAACAGGAGTTCCATTGTTTGCTTTTGTTTGGGCGAAGGAGACAGCCAGAAGTAGAAGTAATCCCAGAAAAAACAGCATCACTCCGCGTTTCATAATTGTTTTCGCCGGCATCTCTGTAATCCGAACCTAAAGTCCCAGGACTGTGACGAGCTCGCGCACGGATGCGGATGATTTTTGCAGCGCGGCGTTTTCCTCGACTGTCAGCTTGATCTGAATGATTTCTTCCACGCCCTTGGCGCCGAGCTTCACGGGAACTCCGACAAAGAGTCCTTTGATGCCGTACTCTCCGTCGAGATAGACGGCGCAAGCCAGAATTTTTTTCTTGTCCTTGAGGATGGCTTCCACCATCTCGACCGCGGCGGCGGACGGCGCGTAGTAGGCGGAGCCAGTCTTCAGCAAGTTGACGATTTCGGCACCGCCTTTGCGTGTGCGTTCGACGATGGCGTCAATCCGTTCTTTGGGCAAAAGATCGGGAAGCGGAATTCCCGCCACCGTGGAATAGCGGGGCAGAGGCACCATGTCGTCTCCGTGACCGCCAAGAACGAACGAGTGCACGTTTTCCACGCTAACCTTACATTCCGTCGCAACAAACGTGCTCATGCGCGCGGAGTCCAGTACTCCGGCCATTCCGAGGACGCGGTTCTTCGGGAAGCCGCTGACCTTGAGTGCGGCTTGCGCCATCGCATCGAGCGGATTCGTCACGACAATGATGATACAGTTCGGCGAGTGCTTTACGATCTGTTCGACGACGGCCTTTACAACGTCATAGTTAGCTTTTAGCAAGTCGTCGCGGCTCATGCCCGGCTTGCGGGGAAAGCCGGCGGTGATGACGACCACGTCGCTTCCTGCCGTCGCGGAGTAATCGGCGCTCGCCGTGCAAATGCCGGTCGCATGCGAATCCGTTCGCGTGATCGGGCCGGACTCCATCATGTCGAGCGCTTTGCCCGCCGGGGGCCCGTCCAAAATGTCGGTCAGAACCACATCGGCCAGTTCCAGATCCACAATGCGTTGCGCCGTGGTTGACCCGACGAATCCGCCGCCTACTACCGTCACCTTTTTTCTGCTCATTCCGCTCCTTGTCTCCCATAGAGTTCTTCTCTGCGATAACTCTTTGTTTTCTTTGCCCGTTCGGACTAGCGCGCCGCGGCAACGCCCTTCATATTCTCGATGATGGCCGTAGCAAACGCGGAGGTGCCTACTTTTGTCGCACCCGGCATCAGGCGTTCGAGATCGTAGGTCACGCGTTTTTGCTGAATGGTGCGCGCTATGCCATCTTCAATCAGAGTGGCCGCTTCCTTCCAGCCGAGGAACTCAAACATCATCGCGCCGGAAAGCATCACGGAACCCGGATTAATGACATCTTTGTCCGCATACTTCGGCGCAGTGCCATGGGTGGCTTCAAAAACACCGAACCCATCGCCAATATTGGAACCGGGCGCCATGCCGAGGCCGCCAACCTGAGCCGCACACGCGTCGGATAGATAGTCTCCGTTCAAATTGGAAGTGGCCAATACGCTGTATTCATCCGGCCGGGACAGGACCTGCTGAAACACGGAATCGGCGATGCGGTCGTTGATCAGGAGTTTCTGCTTCCACTGGCCCTTGCCGTGCCTTCCCATGGGTGGCGTAAATTGAGTCAAGCGTCTGCTTCACTTCGGCGTAGACGCTTTTCCGGAATGCGTCCGTGGCTTGCTCGAGCCCTGGCTCGATCATCGCGGCGTTCTGCTCGACCGAGAGTGTTGAGTTTTTATCGAGATTGTCCACGATCCAACTTTCCCGCTCGGTGATCGTCTGCGCCCGGAACTCTTCGCGCGCCAGGTCATAGCCCCAATCGCGGAAAGCGCCTTCGGTAAACTTCTGGATATTTCCTTTGTGCACCAGCGTGACGCTCTTGCGCTTGTTCGCCAGCGCATACTTGATGGCGCGCCGCACCAGCCGCTTCGTGCCGGTCGGTGAAATCGGCTTGATGCCCACACCGGAATCCCAGCGAATCTGCTTTTTTCCATCTTTCAGCATTTCGTTGTTCAGAAATTCAAGGAGCTTTTTCGCTTCTGGCGAACCGGATTTCCACTCGATGCCAATATAAACATCTTCGGTATTCTCGCGAAAAATGAAGACATCCATTTTTTCCGGTTCCCGCACGGGGGAGGGGACGCCTTGGAAATAGCGCACCGGGCGCTCGCAAGAGTACAGATCCAGAAGTTGGCGCAACGCCACGTTCAGCGACCGGATGCCGCCGCCAACAGGCGTGGTGAGCGGTCCCTTAATCGCTACGCGAAAATCACGGATGGCATCAACCGTGTCGCTGGGCAGCCACTCGTTGAAGGTCTTGAACGCTTTCTCGCCTGCGAAGACCTCGAACCACGCCACGCGGCGCTTTCCGCCATAAGCATGCTCGACGGCAGCGTCGAACACTCGCCGCGAGGCCTTCCAGATGTCGCGGCCTGTTCCATCCCCTTCGATGAATGGAATGATCGGTGAGTCCGGCACTTGCAGCTCGCCGCCGCCATAGCCAATGGCTTTGCCCTCGGAGGGAACAGTGTTTCCGTTATAAGAACCCTTCATGACTACAGCTCCTTGGAATAAGTTCGACCACTCTGGCGGCTCACGAGGAAAGGGTGCGTCGCATTGCGGCGACCGCCTTATAACCCGGCAGGCTCGGGTGAATTGGAGAAGATATCACATTCCAGCGGGCCGGGAGTATAATCGCGCGCGATTCGCATTTCTCAAAATAGGAGAAACCATCATGGTCATGGATTGGAATCAGTATCATAAGGAAATCGGTGGCAGAGTGGGGGAGCTTGGCAAACTTTCGCCCGATACCCTTCGCGGGTACCAGACATTGAGCGCTGCCAACTCGAAGACTAGCAAGCTTGGCGAAAAGACGCGCCAATTAATTTCTCTGGCCGTCGCCGTCACCACTCGCTGCGATGGTTGCATTGTATTCCACACCGACGCAGCTTTGAAGGCCGGCGCAACCAAGGAAGAGATTTCCGAGGCCCTCGGCGTTGCCGTCAGCATGAACGCTGGGGCCGCATTGATCTATTCGGCTCGCGTGCTCGACGCTGTCGAGGCCAAGTCAGCAACTGCTCAAGGCGCCTAGTGCGAACTAATCGTAATACTCCTGCCCGAGGTGGGTGATGAGGTCCTCACCCTTCATCCACCGAAGCGTGTTCTTCAGCTTCATGGACTGAATGAAGAGGTCATGCTCGGGATAGAGCCCCGGCGCGGTCATCGGGGACTTAAAGTAAAAGCTGAGCCACTCCTGAATGCCGCGCATGCCGGCACGCTGTGCCAGATCCATGAACAGGACGAGATCAAGCACGATGGGCGCGGCAAGAATGGAGTCGCGGCAGAGAAAATCCACCTTGATCTGCATCGGGTAGCCGAGCCAGCCGAAAATGTCGATGTTATCCCAGCCTTCTTTGTTGTCGCCGCGGGGCGGGTAGTAGTTGATGCGCACCTTATGATGCATCTTGCCGTAAAGCTGCGGATATAACTGCGGTTGCAGAATGTATTCCAGCACGCTGAGCTTCGACTCTTCCTTGGTCTTGAACGAACCGGGGTCTTCGAGAACTTCACCGTCGCGGTTGCCAAGAATATTCGTGGAGAACCAGCCGTCCAGGCCCAGCATCCGTGCCTTGAAACCGGGCGCAAGGATCGTCTTCATCAGCGTCTGACCGGTCTTGAAGTCTTTTCCGCAGATAGGGACGTTGTGGTCGTGCGCGAGCTTCTGTATGGCGGGAATATCCACAGTCAGGTTTGGGGCGCCATTGGCAAAAGGTACTTCACTGGTGATCGAAGCCCAAGCGTACAGCATCGACGGCGCGATCGCCGGATGGTTGGACTTCATCGCCTCGATGAATTTCTCCGGCGTGGAGTGAACGTCTTCCGCCTTAACGAAAGTCTCCGTCGAGCCGCACCAGCAAGTCACCAAGCGCGAAACGCGCGAAGTCTTGCGGAAGTTGGCAATATCTTCCTTGATCTGTAGCGCCAGCTCGTACTTGTTTTTTCCCTTCTTGATGTTTGGGCCATCGATCAGCTTCACGAAATCGTGGTCGAACGCGGCCTTCATGGGCTTGATGGTCGAGAGAAAGGTCTTCACTTTTTCCAGGTCCTGGGGATTCAAGACGCCCGCATTGGCCGCGGATTGGTACGCATTGTCTTTGAAAATATCCCAGCCGCCAAAAGTAAGATCCTTCAGCTCAGCCAGAGGGACGAATTTTTTGATGAGCGGCGAACGCCCATCCGTGCGCTTTCCAAGGCGAATGGTGCCCATCTGCGTGAGCGATCCCACGGGTTGCGATTTTCCTCTACGGACGAGTTCCACGCCGGCCATGAAGGTTGTGCTGACGGCACCCATGCCGGGAAGCAGAATTCCGAGTTTTCCCTTGGCAGGCGCGATTTTGGCTGGTTTTTCCATGCCGCTCCTTTACTTTGAACGATCGCAAGCCGATCGAAAGAAAAAATGAACTTAGATCAAGAATTGCCGCTGCGGGAGCGTGCCGCGTCCCCAAGCAAACCAGTAATGATGAGGGAAGACCTCCGGATTTGCAAATCGGGCGTCAAAAACCATCCCACTCGCCCCATGGAAGCCGGTGCCGGCGGCTGATAATTGCCTGCCCGGCGCTGTAGACATTCAGGACAATCCCACCGCGATTCACCATCAACGGAGCCGTCATCAGAGTTAAAGTTAGACAAATAAAGTCGCGGGCCTTCGCCCTGAAGGAGTCTTGGAATGAAGCTTACGAATCGATTCGGCTTGTTTGTCATTGCCGTGGCCATCCTCGCGATGACCGGGGCCATCTTCAGCGCACGAGTGATTGCGCAGGAAGAAGGCTGGCAGGTTGTGCGCGCTGACTACGGCTTCAAAAATCAGCGGAATGACGTCACCAATATTCTTAAGGACCTCATCGGGCGACGCGGGGTGAATGGCCGGGTCGCGGTAAACAATCAGACCATGGGCGGCGACCCTGCGGTGGGCAAAGACAAGTCCCTGCGCATCTTCGCAAGAAACCGCCGCAATGAGGAACGCGAATTCAGCTTCAACGAGGGCGGATTTGTGGATGCGCGTACGTTTGACGTACGCATGTCAAACGGCCGCCGCGATGATTGGGACGACCGCCGCCCAAATCCAGGTGACCGCGACCAGGATGACTGGAATAGCCTGAAAATCATCCGCGGCTATTACGGTGTGAAGGGAAGAACTGTGAACGTGACCGAACTTCTTCGCAGCCGAGTGCGCGACGGAGTGCTGACCTTCGCCGTGACCAATAGCGCCCTGGGCGGAGATCCCGCCATCGGCGCAGACAAACTTTTGATCGTTGTCTACCGGTACGAGGGCAAGGAAAGCGCGACGGCCGTGCGTGAAGGATATACCCTCACGATTCCATAGAATTTTGCAGCTCTGGCAATTTTCCTCAAAGCGAGGCCTCAAGACCGTTTGGGAAAGCGGCGAAGCTCAGAAATTAAATAAGCGACCACCGCCAGGTTGATGGCCAGGGCGAAGCCTTTGCCAATGCTGGCATGTTTGGCAAGTTCATAGAGTTCGAGCGGGAGCAGGGAAGCCGTGCTGACAATCGTAAGATACTCGGCCCAGCGCTTGCCCAATGCCAGGCCAGTGCCTTCCGTCAGAAAAAGCGCGGAATAGATAAACGTGCCTGCGCTCAGTTCTTTCAGTCGGCGGTCGTCCAGAATCGACAGCTTCGCAAGAAGCAGCTGCATGTAGTGGCTATGTGGATCAACCTGAAAAATATTGATCCAGTGCACGACGATGGCCTCGACATCTTTGTGAAGAAGTTTGAGCGCGCCGATTCCCAATGCGAGGAGCGCCAGGCCTTTCAATAGCTTGAAGGCAGCGATCAAACGCAGGCCACGGCCGTGGGTGGCTTTTCTTTCCAAACTCTTCCCTTTCTCAACCGGGAGGGAATTGTACCCCATGCTTCAAAGGGTTTCTTCGGTCAGGCCTGATGATTTTCCCTAATCGGATCTCAGGTCAACACCTGATTGCTCCGTCTCGGAAACGCCCCTACGCTCGAAACCGTGCTGACAACTCTGTTGTTGCCGTTGTGAGTCTTCCGCGGCAGCCAAGGGGTCCATCCGTGAGGTAAGACGCGAGCAATGGGTTCAAGGCAGCGGGAAACTGGGCGACCTAGGAACACCTCGCAATCACAGCCGTTCGTGAGCTTGAACCGAACTCGGAACCGTGCGCCGGAGATATTTCAGGCGCTTCACATCAACCAGATTCATTGTCCGCGGACTTGTACTCAAGTTGATTTGTGAAGAGACGCATGCATGCGCCCCAAATACGTGGCTATTTCAGCGGCTATGTCGGCTCACATCTTCCTGGTGATGAAACCCGCCCTGACACAAAGCGGCTACCTAGTAACGCGTTCGGTAAGGCCGGCAGCCCATCGCGGTCAAGTTCTTCATCCCGGCGCATTGCCCTACGTTGGGAGACAGGGCCTAGAACAGCCAAGTGCCACCGTCTCACAGTCATCGAAATCGCTGACTTTCCCGAAGCCCGTGGAGGCTGGCAATGGCCACTCTGGTTAGAGAGCGGCTCACCGTCATAGCTGCACCGAAGGCGAGCCACATTCTGCGCAGCGCTGCCTCAAATTGGGGAAGATACGCCTTTTCAGCTGGCTTGGCGTTCTTCCTTGCACCCTACGTTGTGTGGCACCTGGGAAATAGCGCGTATGGAGTGTGGTGCCTCATTGTTTCGCTCACGGGCTATCTGGGTCTGTTCGACTTGGGAGTTCGCGGAGCCGTAACGCGCTACGTGGCACGCTTCCACGCGCAGGCGGATCACAACCGGTCTAGCGAAGTATCCTCGGCAGCGATGGCCATTTTTCTAACCACGGGCATGGTGGTAATCGTTGTCTCGGCTCTGCTGGCCGCTATCGTGCTCGGCCGGATGAACCTGCCAGCGCAATACCAGCCGGCAGCGCGCATCGTGATTCTGCTGATCGGCGGCAGCGTAGCGATCTCCCTGATCGACGGTGTATACGGCGGCTTGCTGATCGCCTTGCAGCGGTTTGATATCAGCAACACGGTCGAAATCGCCAACAGCGGTTTGCGCGCCGTAGCCATCGTGGCGGCGCTGAGTCACGGGTTTGGCTTGATTACCCTCGCGTGCATTCATCTTTGCTTCGCAGTCTTGCGGCTGCTCGCGGATTTCCTGCTTGCGCACAAATTTTATCCCCAACTGCGCGTGGATCCGTGGTCGGCGAACCGCGAGAATCTGCGTTTGATTTGGTCCTTCAGCCTTTTCTCGTTCCTGCTGCACGTCAGCTTGAGTCTGATCTACGCTTCGGACCTCGTGGTCATTGGAGCGTTCCTGCCGGTTACGGCTGTTACGTTTTATGCGATTGGAGGAAATCTTGTCGAATACGCGAGGGCGCTTGTTACCGGCATCTCGCAGACCATGACACCTCTCACAAGCACGTTGGAGGCTCGTCAGGATGACAGCCGATTGCGGGAAGTTGTTTTGCAATGCAGTTGCTGGGCAACGATGGTGGCGCTGCCGGTCACGGTCACCCTACTGATCAGAGGGGAAACTTTCATCGGGCTGTGGATGGGCCCTCAGTACGCGAGGCTTTCAGGGTCAGTGCTGCACATACTGGCCTTCTCCATGCCACTGTGGGCGGGATTCTCGGTTGTGGGCAGCGCCATGCTGGGCATAAGCCGCCACAAGCCGCTCGTGCCGGTGGCTCTGTTAGAAGGATTGTGCAACCTGGCGCTGAGCATTTTCCTAGTCAAGCGAATGGGCATCGTTGGCGTGGCCTGGGGCACGCTCATCCCCAGCCTGTTTGCCAGCATGTTGTTCTGCCCCTGGTATCTCCGCCACACTCTCGGCGTGCCGCTACGGCGGTATGTCACAGCCGCGTGGCTGAAGCCGGGGTTCGCCATCCTGCCCTTCGCTCTATCTTGCTATGCAGTCGAACATTACTGGCCGGCTCATAACCTCCTCTTGTTTTTCGTCCAGATTGCCGTTTGCCTGCCACTGGTATTCGCGTCGTTCTGGGGCGTTTGCCTGACTTCCCAAGAGCGCGCAGCATACTCGCAAAAGCTTTTGACTGTGTTTGGGCGCGGTGACGCGGAACTTGGAAGTAGCGCATTAAAAGCAGCGAGCGTTGACGGCACTCCGAACCGTGGCCCCTTTACGGGTGTTCACGCAGGGCAGAAGATCAAGCCTGCGGCCTGGTGGGGCAGGGCAAACCCGGAAGGGTCACCTCAGCAGGGGAGCAGTCCTAACTCCACTTCTTGAGCCGCGGCCAAATCTTCGCAAGAGAACCAAATTTTGCGCCACGGCAAAGGAAGACGGGGATCTCCCGCTCCAGCGCGTAGGGGTTGTCGGCGGACTTGCCAACGTATTCGACGTGCTCGAATAGGCCTTCCAAAACATCGCGAGAATCGTCGAGAACGATCAGGCAATTTCCGGAATAGCCCCGCGGACCCCACAGGAAATACGTCTGGTGGCCGCTGAGCGCGGGCGGTAGTCCATACTTGCGCCCCAAGAAATCGATCGCGCCTGCCTGCCCATAGTTTTGAGCCATAATGGCGCATCCCACGCGTTCTTCGGGCGTGAGCTTGATATAGGCTTGATTCACCGTGGCGACAATTTCTTCCCATCCGAATTCATCGGCAAAGTGTTGCGGGAGAATTGCGCGCATGTGACTCTGTTCACTGCGTGGAACTTTGAACGGCAAGTTTCCCATATAAGAAATAAACTGGTCCACGGAGAGTACCGGCATGACCACGGGAGCAAGCCAGGCTCCGCTGGCGAGAGTGATGGTAACGATTGCTGGTTTCAGCCATACCGATATAGCTTTCTATGACTACTGCGCCCGCTGCAATGTAGACCGGATAGATCGGCCCGAGATAGTAATTCTTGCCTTTGAGGACGACAAATACCGTGAAGGCGATCAGATAGGTCCAGCCGAGAAATCTGTACGGTTTCAGCTTCGCGGAAAAAAGAAACGCGAACACGCCTGAGATCCAGACTGGAGCGAGGATCGGGTGGGCGACGAGGACCTGCTGCGCGAAAAAGGCTAAGGGCGAGAGAACCACGTCCCGCCCCTCGGCCTTGATATTGTGCATAAGCTCCACGAACGGCCAGTGATTCTGGACATTCCACAACAGATTGGGGAGAAAAATGACCAAAGCAACGGCTCCTCCCAGCCAGATCCCCTTGATGGCGAAAACACGCCGCTGTTCGGTGAGCAAAAGTCCA
>WNFJ01680671.1_pt2 | contig 10814 bp, 12 predicted proteins | sample 5400461 | NCBI WGS metagenome assembly WNFJ01 (sample SAMN13153349, study PRJNA577476) | soil metagenome | isolation source: 115 cm saprolite on Douglas fir-dominated hillslope | place: USA:California | collected 2013-09-17
GTAGGCCATGGTCGAGAGCAGCGAGAGGGTGAGGAAACCATGCGCCACCGTCCCGCCGAACGGCGTCGCGCTCGCCCGCTCCGGGTCGACATGGATGAACTGCTCGTCCTCGGTGACGGTCGCGAAGGCGTCGATGCGCGCCTGGTCGACGACGAACCAGTGTGAGACGAAGGTCTCGCCCACGCGCCGGGCGAGCTCGCTCGCCGGGATCGCGAGCGCTTGCGGCCCGGCGCTCATTCGTCGCCTCCGAACATTGCCGGCGGCGGGGCGACGCCGACGCCGCCGTCGACAGGCACGATCGCGCCTGTCGTGTAGCCGCCGCCGCGCCCGGTCAGGAACAGCAGCGCGCCCGCGATGTCCTCGGGGCGACCGAGCCGACCCATCGGCACCGCCCTCGCTCCTCGAGCCGCGCCTGCTTCGTCCCCAATCGCGAAACGGGTCATGTTGGTCGGAAACGGCCCGGGCGCGATGGCGTTGACCGTCACCTGTCGGCCCGCGAACTCCTGGGCCAGAATTCGCGTCAGATGATGCACGGCGGCCTTGGAGGCGGAATAGGCATAGGCGTGTTCGGACTCCGTGACGTAACCCATCACCGAGCCGATGTTGACGATGCTCGATGGCCGGTCGGCGCTCGCGGAGGCGACCAGCATCGGCGCGAGATCGCGCGTCAGCGTGAACAGGCCGGCGACATTGACGCTCATCAGTCTCTCCCAGGCCTTCCAAGGAAAAGTCTCGAACGGCTCGCCCCAGGTCACGCCCGCATTGTTAACGAGGATATGCAGAACCCCAGTGCGCCTGCGCGTCTCCGCGACGAGCGCGGCGACGCCCTCCTCGTTCGCGACCGTGCCGCCGAATCCTTCGCAGGGCCCCAACGCCGAGAGGTCGCTCGCCGCCGCCTCGCAGGCCTCGGCCTTGCGCGAGGCGATCAACACCCTCGCCCCGGCGAGGATGAGCGCCTCGGCGCAAACGCGCCCCAGCCCCGTCGCCCCGCCGGTCACCAGCGCCGTGCGCCCACGGACCGAAAAGAGGTCGGACGGGGCGAACATGGCTTTCTCCGCGGGCGGTGAATTGCTAAGGACCATAGCAATTCGGCGGCCAGGGCCAAACTCCAGCCCTTAAGCGCCGGCCAATCTGCCGGCGCGCGGAGCCGAGCGATGCGGCCGGTTCGGCAGCGCGATACCGTCTGCGTACCATTGTCCTGAGGAGGATCGTCGGTGGCTCACGAGACGCCGCTTCGCTTTGTCGTCATGGTCGGCAGCCTGCGCCGCGCCTCGTTCAACGCCGCGATCGCACGGGCCTTGCCCGTGCTCGCCCCGGACGGCGTTTCGATCGCGCCGCTCGGCTCGGTCGGCGACTTTCCCCTCTACAACCACGACGTTCAGCTGGAGGGTTTTCCGCCGGCGGTGACCGCGATGGGCGAAGCGATCGCCCGGGCCGACGGGGTCATCTTCGTGACGCCCGAGTACAACCACTCGGTCCCCGGCGTCTTGAAGAACGCCATCGACTGGATCTCCCGGTTGCCCAATCAGCCCTTTGCCGACAAGCCGGTCGCAATTCAGAGCGCCTCGCCCGGCGTCTTCGGCGGCTTGCGGGCGCAGCTTCACTTGCGCCACATGTTCGTCTTCCTCGACGCGCGCGCTCTCAACCGTCCCGAGGTCATCATTCCCCAGGTCAACACGAAAATCGACGCGGCGACCGGCGAACTGACCGATCCGGCGACGCGCGGCTTCATCGCCGATCAGCTCGAGGCCTTCGCCGCCTTCGTAAGACGTTGACGCGTCCAAATGGCCTGACCAAGTATGAAGCGTTCGGAGCCGCGCCATGAAAGTCTCTCTCATTCAGATGAACTCGATCAGCGACAAGGCCGCCAACGTGGCGGCGGCGGAAGCGCTGATCGAGCGGGCGGTCCGGGAGGAAGGTCCGGACTGGGTGCTGCTGCCGGAGCAATTCGATTGGGCGGGCGGCGTCAGGGCCGACAAGTTGGCAAATGCCGAGAGCTTCCCCGGCGGCCCGGCCTATGAGATGGCGCGACGGCAGGCGATCAAGCATCGCATTTTCGTCCACGCCGGTTCGATCATGGAAAAGATCGACGGCGAGGACCGCATCCACAACACCTCGGTCGTCTTCAACCGCGACGGCGAGGAGATCGCCCGCTACCGCAAGATCCACCTTTTCGACGTGACGACGCCGGACGGCGCTTCCTACAAGGAAAGCGCGACGGTGAAGGCGGGCGACGCGGTCGTGACCTATGATTGCGAAGGCGTCACGGTCGGCTGCGCGATTTGCTACGATCTGCGCTTTCCCGACCTCTTTCAGGCGCTGGCGGAAAAGGGCGCCGAGATCATCGCCCTGCCCTCGGCCTTTACGATGCAGACCGGCAAGGACCATTGGGAGGTGCTGTTGCGCGCGCGCGCCATCGAGACGGAAGCCTACGTCTGCGCCAGCGCCCAGACCGGCTCCTTCGCTTCGGGCAACGAGCAACGGCAGACCTATGGTCATTCGCTCGTCGCCGACCCCTGGGGCCTCGTCGTCGCCAAGGCGTCAGACGGAGTGGGCGTCGTCTCCGCCCGGCTCGACCCCGCGAGGGTCAAGCGGGTGCGCGCATTGATTCCAGTCGCCGAACACAAGGTTAAGATCGCCCGCGCCTGAGGCGCCTGAAGCGTTTGGACGCCAGGCCGAATCGCAAAATCTTGGGGCGCTGATGTTTTATTATGCTTCTCGGCTGCCGGCGCGCGCGCCAATAGTGCCCGCGCCCGTCGCGCCTGCGGGCTCTACATCGAGACCCCATTCATGGCCGAAGACGAACTCGACCTCTCGACGCTTGCCGACGACGAACTCGTCAAGCAGATGCATGATGATCTCTACGACGGCCTCAAGGAGGAGATCCAAGAAGCCGTCAGAATACTGCTCGACCGCGGCTGGGCCCCTTATGAGGTGCTGACCAAGGCGCTGGTCGAGGGCATGCGCATCGTCGGCATCGATTTTCGCGACGGCATTCTGTTCGTGCCCGAGGTGCTGATGTCGGCCAACGCGATGAAAGCCGGCATGGCGATCCTCAGGCCGCTGCTCGCCGCGACCGGCGCGCCGAAGATGGGCAAGATGGTGATCGGCACCGTCAAGGGCGACATCCACGACATCGGCAAGAACCTGGTCTGCATGATGATGGAGGGCGCCGGCTTCGAGGTGTTCGACATCGGCATCAACAACAGCGTCGACAAATATCTCGAGGCGATCGAGAAGCATCAGCCCGAGATTCTGGGCATGTCCGCCCTGCTGACGACGACCATGCCGTATATGAAAGTCGTCATCGACACGCTCAAGGACAAGGGCATGCGCAACGACCACATCGTGCTCGTCGGCGGCGCGCCGCTCAACGAATCCTTCGCCGAGGCCATCGGCGCCGACGCCTATTGCCGCGACGCGGCGGTCACGGTCGAGACCGCCAAGACCCTGCTCGCGCGCCGGCAAGGCTCGATTCAGGCGCATGAGCACGCTTGAGCGCGGGGCCCCATCCGGCTCTTCGAAGCGAAGTCGAAGGCAAAGCGAACAAGAAAGCTTTGGGACGTCCCGTGACCCTCGCGTCCGCCGCTGATCTGCTCGAGTTTCCCCCGCCGGAAGGATGGGGCGCGGAAAATCCTCGTGATCGCTTGCGGCGCCCTGGCGCGCGAGGTCCTGGCGCTGCGGCTCGACCACATCGACGTGACCTGCCTGCCGGCGCAATTGCACAATCGCCCTGAGCGGATCCCTGGCGCCATGCGGACGAAAATCCGCGCCAACCGCGCGGCCTACGACGAGATCCTCTGCCTCTACGGCGACTGCGGCACCGGCGGCGAACTCGATCGCGTGCTGGCCGAAGAAGGCGTGCGGCGCATCGAAGGCGCGCATTGCTACGCGTTCTTTGCCGGCGAGGAGGCCTTCGCGGCCCTGGCCGAGGAAGAGCCGGGAACTTTCTTCCTCACCGACTTTCTCGCCCGGCATTTCGACTCGCTCGTCTTCAGGGGGCTCGGCCTCGACCGCTTCCCGCAATTGCGCGACGACTATTTCGGCGCCTACCGCCGGGTTGTCCATCTGGCGCAATTCGACGATCCAGACACGTCCGCGAAAGCCAGGGCCGCGGCCGACAGGCTGGGTCTTGCCTACGAACGCCGTTTCACCGGCCTCGACGGATTGACGGCGTTCCTGGGCGGGCGAGCGCGCGAGAGGGAGGAGCCATGGCCAGCCTGACGATCGTCTATTGGCGCGACATCCCGAGTCAGGTCATCGTCAAGGCGGGGCGCTCCTCCGCCAAGCGCGAACTGTCGGAACGTTTCATCCGCGCCATCGACGCGGCGGCGATGCACGCCGGCGCGAAGGACGCGGACGCCTATCTCGCCCAATGGCGGCGCAGCGAACCCGTCGCGTGCGGCGACGATCTGGAGGGGGAAGCCGCCGCCGCCGCCGAACGGCTCGAGACGGAGTACGACACTCACCGCCTGGCCGTTCTCGCCAAGCACGACGGACGCGAAGGCCCTTCTTGACCGCGCTTCTGACGCCTTGCGCCTTCGAGCCGCGCGGGAAGCGGCCGCCGCCCGATCGCAAGCCTCGCCTGAGATTCTGGAGCGCTCGCCACGCGGCGCTGCTGGAGCGTCTCTATTCGGGCTTCGAGGCCGCCGTCGTCCGGTTGGGCCCGCTCATTGCGCGCATCGGCGTTTCGCGGCTCGAACGTCCAGTCGCGGCGCTGGAGGCGGGCGTCAAGGGGGTCCTGTTCGATTGCCGCATGTGCGGCGACTGCGTGCTGTCGAAGACCGGCATGTCCTGCCCGATGAACTGCCCCAAGGGTATGCGCAATGGTCCATGCGGCGGCGTCCGGGCCAACGGCAATTGCGAAGTCTATGCCGACATGCCCTGCGTCTGGGTGAAGGCCTATGAGGGGAGCCTCAGCATGCGCGGCGGTCGAGCGATCGCCGACGTCCTGCCGCCGATCAATCACGCGCTGAAGGGCTCGTCGACTTGGTTGCGTCTGGCGCGCGAAAAGACGATCGCCGGCTAAATGACGCCCGCCGCCTTTCCTCCCCATCCGCATGACGTCGGCGCCGATCCGGGCGCGCCATTGATCGATCTGCCCGGGCATTCTTCGCGCGGGAGGCTGGAGCGCGTGCTTCGGCGGAGGGAATTCGCCGTCACCGCCGAGCTCAGCCCGCCGGACTCGGCCGACGCCGAGGACGTTCACGAAGGCGTGCGGGTTTTCGAAGGTTGGGTCGACGGCGTCAACGCCACCGACGGCTCCGGCGCGCATTGTCACATGTCGAGCGTCGCCGTCTGCGCGATTCTGACGCGCATCGGCTATTCGCCGGTGCTGCAAATCTCATGCCGCGATTACAACCGCATCGCCATCCAGGGCGCGGTGCTCGGCGCGGCGGCGCTTGGCGTCGGCAACGTGCTCTGCCTGACCGGCGATGGCGTGCAATGCGGCGACCATCCCGAGGCCAAGCCCGTCTTCGATCTCGATTCGATCTCGCTGCTCGCGATCATCCGGGCGATGCGCGACGAAGGTCGGTTTCTCTCGGGGCGTAAACTGACGACGCCCCCGCGCATGTTTCTCGGCGCGGCGGAGAACCCGTTTGCTCCGCCATATGATTTTCGCGTGGTTCGGCTCGCCAAGAAAATCGCCGCCGGCGCGCAATTCGTGCAGACGCAATATTGCTTCGACCTCAAGCTTCTGAGAAGCTTCATGGCCAAGGCGCGCGACATGGGGCTCGACAAGAGGTGCTTCATCCTGGTCGGCGTCGGGCCGCTCGCCTCGGCGAGGACCGCGCGCTGGATGCGCGCCCATGTCGCGGGCGTCCATGTCCCCGATTCCGTCATCGCGCGGCTGGAAGGCGCCGCCGATCAGCGGGCCGAGGGCAAGCGCATCTGCGTCGAGATGATCCAGGAGCTTAGGGAGGAGCCCGGCGTCGCCGGGGTGCATGTGATGGCCTACCGGCAGGGTCACCTCGTCGCCGAGGTCGTGCGCGATTCCGGCGTCCTGCGCGGCCGCGCGCCCTGGCGGCGAGACTTCATCCCCAAGATGCAGCCGGTCGAGAGCCTGGAGGCATGACGACTCATCGGCCGCGAGCCACAGTCCGTCATTGCGAGGAGCGCAGCGACGAAGCGATCCAGCAAGTGCGTCTTGCGTCGGGCTGGATTGCTTCGCTTTGCTCGCAATGACGTCCCGCTCTCGTTCGTTTCTCCCAATGGGCTCCGATCCGCATGACCGAAACCTTCGTCTCCTCCGCCAAGAAAGAGGTCGTCATCGGCTTCGAGCGCCGTTTCGTCATGATCGGCGAGCGCATCAACCCGACCGGGCGCAAATCGCTCGCGGCCGAGATGGCGGCGGGCGACTATGGCCGCGTGGTCGCCGAGGCGCTCGCCCAGGTCGAGGCGGGGGCGCAGATGCTCGACGTCAACGCCGGCATTCCGCTCGCGGACGAACCGAGAATTCTCGCCGAATGCGTCAAGCTGGTGCAGGAGACCGTCGACGTGCCGCTCTCGATCGATTCCTCGATCGTCGCGGCGCTCGAGGCCGGCCTTTCAGTCTATAAGGGCAAGGCGCTCGTCAATTCGGTCACTGGCGAGGAGGAGCGCCTCGAGCGCGTGCTGCCCCTGGTCAAGAAATACGGCGCCGCCGTGATCGCGATCTCCAACGACGAGACTGGCATCTCCGAGAACCCGGACGTGCGCTACGCGGTCGCCGAGAAGATCGTCCATCGCGCCATGGACTACGGCGTCAAGCGCGAAGACGTGATCGTCGATCCGCTTGTCATGCCGGTCGGCGCGATCGGGGACGCCGGCGCGCGGCTCATGCACCTGTTGCGCCGCCTGCACGGCGAACTTATGGTCAACACGAGTTGCGGCGCGTCGAACTTCTCTTTCGGATTGCCCAATCGCCGCGGACTCGGCGCCGCCTTCCTGCCGATGATGATCGGCGCGGGTCTGACCTCCGCGATCATGAATCCGCTGCACGCGGAAGACATCCAGGCGATCCTCGGGGCCGACGTCGTGATGGGCCACGACTTGAATTGCGGCGCCTGGATCCGCAAGTATCGCGAGCCGGCGCCCGAGGGCGCGGCGGGCGCGGGCGGCGGCGGGCGGCGCGAAGGTCGCCGCCGCGCAAGGGCATGAGTGTCATTCAATGACCGGGCGCCGAGTCGTCTTCACGCCGTCGGGCAAGCGGGGCGAGTTCCCCGAAGGGACGAGCCTGCTCTCGGCCGCGCGGGAGCTCGGCGTCGATCTCGATTCGGTTTGCGGCGGGCGCGGCATCTGCGGGCGCTGTCAGATCGAAATCGCGGAAGGCGCCTTCGCCAAGCACGCGATTGTCTCGAGCGCTGGGCACGCGACGGGCTGGAACGAAGTCGAACAACGCTACGCCGAGAAGCGCGGACCGTTCGCTCCCGGCCGGAGGCTGGGCTGTCAGGCGAAGGTTTGCGGCGATCTCGTCGTCGATGTGCCGCCGGAGAGCCAGGTCCACCGCCAGGTCGTGCGCAAGCGCGCCGAGGAACACCCGATCGACATCGATCCTGTGGTGCGCCTCTGCTATGTCGAGACGGCCGAGCCGGACATGCAGGAGCCGTCGAGCGATCTTCGCCGCCTGCAACGGGCGTTGAGCGAGCAATGGGGCTTGGCCGAGGCGAACGCCGATCTCGCCGTGCTCGCCGGCCTGCAAAAGACGCTTCGGGCCGGCGACTGGAAAGTCACCGTCGCGCTGCGCAACAGCCGCGACATCGTCGCGATCATGCCGGGCTTCGCCGACCGCGCGTACGGCGTCGCCGTCGACGTCGGCTCGACGACGATCGCGGCCCATCTCTGCGATCTCGCCAGCGGCGCGGTCGTGGCCGCCTGCGGGGCGATGAACCCGCAGATCCGCTTCGGCGAAGATCTGATGAGCCGCGTCTCCTATGTGATGATGAATCCGGGCGGCGACACGGAGCTGACGCGCTCGGTGCGCGATTCGATCAACGCGCTGATCGGCGAGGCGGCGGCGGAGGCGGGCGTCGCGCGCGGCGAAATCCTGGAAGCGACCCTGGTCGGCAATCCGATCATGCATCACCTCGTTCTCGGCCTCGATCCGACCGAGCTCGGCGGAGCGCCTTTCGCGCTGACCGTCGACGGCGCGTACGAAGCGCGCGCGCGCGAACTCGGCCTCGACATCGCGCCGGGCGCCTTTGTCTACGCGCTGCCGTGCATCGCCGGCCACGTCGGCGCGGACGCCGCGGGCGTCGTGTTGGCGGAGGCGCCCTACCTGCGCGACGAATTGAGCCTTGTCGTCGACGTCGGCACCAACGCGGAGATCGTGTTCGGCAACCGCGAGCGGCTGCTCGCCTGCTCGTCGCCGACCGGCCCGGCCTTCGAGGGGGCGCAGATCTCGTGTGGCCAGCGCGCGGCGCCGGGCGCGATCGAGCGGGTGCGGATCGACCGCGCGACGCTCGAGCCGCGGTTCAAGGTGATCGGCTGCGATCTTTGGTCGGACGATCCTGGGTTCGCCGACGCCGCGTCGGGCGTCGGCGTCACCGGCGTCTGCGGCTCGGGAATCATCGAGGCGATCGCCGAAATGTATCTGGCCGGCATCGTCTCCGAGGACGGCGTCATCGACGGGGCGCTTATGCGACGAACCAGGCGCGTCGAGGCTCACGGCCGCACCTTCGCGTACGTCCTCAACGACGGCGCGCCCCGGCTCCTCATCTATCAGACCGACGTGCGCGCGATCCAGCTCGCGAAGGCCGCGCTCTATGCGGGCGCGAAGCTGTTGATCGAGCGCCGGGGCGGCGCGGCGCCCGAGCGCGTCACCCTCGCCGGCGCCTTCGGAAGCCATATCGATCCGGTCCATGCGATGACGCTCGGGCTGATCCCCGACTGCGATCTTTCCAAGGTCGCGAGCGCCGGCAATGCCGCCGGCACGGGCGCCCGCATTGCGCTTCTCAACCTCGCCGCGCGGGCCGAGATCGAGAACGTCGTCAGACGGATCGAGAAGGTCGAGACCGCGATCGAGCCTCGCTTCCAGCAGCATTTCGTCGCGGCCATGGCGTTCCCCAACAAGACGGACGCGTTTCCGAACTTGAGCCATCGCGTCGAACTGCCGCCGCCGAAGGAGACGAACGGCGACGGAGGCCGCAGACGGAAGCGCGCCTCCGCGGCGCCGACCTAGCGCATGCCGGAGCTCGCGCAAAGCCGAGAGCTCGCCCAAGCGCTGGCGCGACTCGACGCTCTGACCAACTGGGAGCAGCGGCCGCGCGGATCGATGCGCGTCGGACTGGAGCCGATGCTGGACCTCAATGCGCGGCTGGGCGATCCGCGGACGGCTTTCCGCCCGATCCATGTGGCGGGCACCAAGGGCAAGGGCTCGGTCGCGGCGCTGATCGAGGTCGCGCTCGCGCGCGCGGGGCTTCGGGTCGGCCGCTACGCCTCGCCGCATGTCGAGCGCGTGACCGAGCGGGTGAGCATTCAGGGGCGCTCGATCGACGAACTCACGTTGGCGCGCGGCCTCGATCGCGCCCTCGACGTCTACCAGGCCGCGCGCAAGGCGAATACGCCGGGCGCCGACGCGACCTGGTTCGACCTGATGACGTCGGCCGCCTTCGTCATCTTCGGCGAGGCAGGCCTCGAATGGGCGGTCATCGAAGTCGGCCTCGGCGGGCGCCTCGACTCGACCAACATCGTCGACGGCGAAATCGCCGTCGTCACCAACATCGAGCTGGAACACACCGAGATCCTCGGCGCTTCCCGGGCGGCGATCGCCTGGGAGAAGGTCGGGATCCTCAAACCCGGCGCGGTTCTCGTCACGACGCTCGGCCCCGACGATGAAGCCGGCCAAGTGCTGAAGGCACGGGCGGATCAACTCGCCTGCCCGGTGGTGCGCGTGCGTCTCGACGCCGCGGCGACGATCGAAGATAGCAACGCCGCGCTCGCCGCCGTGGCGCTCGATCAGCTCGGCATGAGGGGGGTGACAGCGCGCGGCGAACTGATCGCCGGCGTCGGCGTCGGCCACAGGCTCATCGACGCGGAGACCCGCGCCGCCGCGCGCCTGCCCGGCCGGATGGAGCGATTGGCGATCGAAGTCGGTTCCAAACGCCTGCCGGTGGTGTTTGACGGCGCGCATGTTCCGTTCAATCTCGCCGCGGTGATGCGCGATCTCGCCCGCGCGCCGGGGCTCGCGGGACCTTGCGTCGCGGTCGTGGCGCTTGCCGCCGACAAGGACGCGAAGGGTTTTCTGGCCGAGCTCGGCCGGCGCGCATCCACGATCGTGTTCACCGACCTGCCGGACTCGCGCCGAGGCCGCCCGCCGGCGGAGTTGCACGAGCTCGCGGCATCGCTCGGCGTTAAGAGCGAGCTCGAGCGGGACCCCAAACAGGCTTTCCGGCGCGGCGTCGAGCTGGCGGCCAAGGCGAACGCGTGGCTCATCATCACCGGCTCGCTTTATCTTGTCGGCGCGTTGCGGGGCGAGGTCGCCGGCGCGACGCGGTAGCGGGCTGCGCCGCTCGTCATGGCCGGGCTTGACCCGGGCCATCTGCCGTCATGCTGAGAAAGATCTCGTCTGTTGCGTTCCGCCGCAACAAATTGCAAATAGCCGACGCTAGTGAATTCCGCGAAGCTTGCGGGGTCTCGCTGCGCGGAATCGCGTGGATGGCCGGGTCAAGCCCACGGCTGTCCGGCACGGTTTTTGCTCATGCCGCCTGCTCCATGGCGAGGCGGGCGCGGTGGATTCGGCGTTGATGCGCCTGGCGCGTTGCGTGGGAATCGAAGGCGAAACTCGCTTGCCGCGGTTCGGGTCCTTGCGGGGAGGGCCCTCGCAACAGTTCGTC
>WNFJ01238216.1_pt1 | contig 10813 bp, 10 predicted proteins | sample 5400461 | NCBI WGS metagenome assembly WNFJ01 (sample SAMN13153349, study PRJNA577476) | soil metagenome | isolation source: 115 cm saprolite on Douglas fir-dominated hillslope | place: USA:California | collected 2013-09-17
TCTACGAAGCGCTGCTCGGTCGGTCTCCCGTCACCTGACCGAGAGCTCCCCAGCAGGGGTTCCCTGCACTCCAGGAGAACACTGGGAAGTGGGCTTCCCGTTTCGACCCTTTTCTCTCTGGTTATCTACGTAGCGGGGATTGTGCGGGGAAAAAATGTCGGGACCCCATAAGAGCTAGCCCAGAAGCCTGGAGAAAATGATCACGTTCTCGGCTAGCCGATGCAGGATGTCGCTTCTGGCTTCCTCTTTTCGTTTCGCTGCGCGGCCCAACCCAGTCCCCTCTTTCAGATCTGGATGATGCTCAGCAATGCATTCTCGGTGGAAAATCATGTTCGATTGGAAAGGTGTCCAGGAACGACTGCGCAAATTGGAGAAAGCGGGAGACATCAGCAACGTTGGTGACCAGGCCCGGCGAGATCCTGATCGCACCTGCGCTCTGCAAGCCTAAAGCGACGAGGTACTCGTCCAGGGACCTGTTCTGCTTGTCCCCGAAGCGTTCGCGCAGGACCTGCTTCGTGATGCCGAACGCTGCTTCGCCCGCCCCTGGATTACAACAACAGCCTGTGCGTAACGAGAGGCGAGCGAGGGCTGCTCTCCGGTCAACCAGCCGCTCATCAACGATGCGCCCGTCTGGTGTGAGGAAATTGAACGCGATGGTTCCTCCGCGCAGCGCGATCGTGCGCGGGCCATAGATCTGCGTCAGAGGCGTACCATTACGATGCCGCATTGACTGGAGGGACTCGAGCAACCAACCGGTTAGGCACATGATGCGGGTATGAATCGTTTCCATACCAATTGTCATCAGATGCCTCAGACCGATTTCTGCCGCTGGAAGATCGAGGTAATTGATGGTTCCATCCTCAAACGCCGCTGCCCCTTCGGCCATGACATGCCAATCTCCTTGCACAGTTACCGTCTTGATCGTCCCTCCCGCGAACCAGGGGCGCTGGAGTTTCGCGAGCGCAGCGTTGCGTACCAGCAGGCATCCCACCCCTGTCGGATAGCCAAACATCTTGTAGAACGAAGTTGGTACAAAATCGGGATGCCACCTGGAGAGGTCGAGCCGATTGCCAGGCACGAATGACGCGGCATCGAGGAGCACATCCCAGCCTCGGTCCTGTGCCTCTTTGATCCATGCCAGGGGATGCTGTACTCCCGTGAAATTCGACTGGGCCGGGTAGGCGAAGAGGTGATGACCACCGCCTCTTGGCTGCTCGAGCAGTGAGAAGAGGGCCGTCTCGTCTATGCGTAACTCAACTGCTTCGAGGGGAACGTAGGTAATGGGAGTGCCTTTCGTACGAGCAAACTCTCGCATGCCATTCACCGAGTTATGGTTGTCGAAGCTCAGTAACAACTGTCCATTGGGAGCGAATGGATACGCTTCCCCAACCAGTCGAAGGGCGCCACTGGCATTGGGGGTGAAGATGGCGGTGTACTCGTCGGGCGACGCGTTGAAAAATGAGAGGACGAAGGCGCGGGCTTGCTCGTCTAACTCCGTCATCGCCTGCGAGGTAGGATTGCTGGAGTGTGGATTGCCAAACACGTGGCTATGGAGCAGCCTCATGTGTTCTCGAAGTTGACTGGAGGCATAGAGTCCTCCTCCCGTATAATCCAGGTAGATCTGTCCTTGCGTATCCAGGCGCGTATACTCTGTTGCCCGCAGTTCGTCGAGGAAGGCAGTGGTGTCAAATGCCGGATAGTTCTGTTTGAAGGCGGTTTCCGCCTCATCCATCCACGGTGAGTCAAAGGAAAGAGAGAAACCGCTGCGAACGGGTTGGGTGTGAATCATAGCTGAACTCCCTTATCCTTTCTGTGCCCAGGCTCCTCCGAGAAAAAACAGGGGAAAGAGCGCGTGCTGCTGACGAATCTCCTCGCGCAGATGCGCGACATAGGTGGCCGCGTCCAGTTGCTCGGTCAGGATTCCGTATTCGTACAGTTTCGGCAGGACATCGCGCAGCACGTCGGCCAGGAAGTCGTAGCCCACCCAGTCCGCCTCCGTTCCCATAATGCCGTCCAGGCTCATCTGCGGAAGAGGTAGACCCGCATCCAGAAAAATCTGCGGGAACTTGAAGCCCATCTGCATTTCTGCCCCGGCCTGGCGAAATCCTCCGATGATCCAGCTCGCCGCTTGCTGGACGAGGGGCGGAAGAGAAGACATCCCGGCACCCCGCTCGGTGATACTCCACTCGACCTCCTGGAAGGCGACTACGCCGCCGGAGCGCAGGTGGCTGGCGCAGAGGCACAACACCTCTGCCGGGTTGGCGACGTACATCAGGATATTGCGCCCGACCACGGCATCGAAATCGTTCTCCAACATCACCTCGCGAATATCTCCCGCCTGGAAGGTCGCGTGCTGGAAGCCGGCGGCTTGCAGGCGTGCTCGAGCCGTTTCCAGCACCGTCGGATAGACATCGACTCCGACGATCGATCCTGTTGGCCCGATCAACTCGGCGAGCAGCAGCGCCACATCCCCGGGCCCGCTGCCCACGTCCAGCACGTTCATGCCAGGTGCAATACCCGCTTGTGCAAAAAGATGTTTGGTGCAAGCATATTGCACCTGGCCCAGCCGCTGTAAGCGCTGCTCCTCACCGGTAGGATGCCCTAATATGTAGGTGGCATCGGTTTTGTTCTCGGTCGTGGTCATGAGAGTAGCTCCCTTTGCGTGTAAGTCACACTCTGCGCTGGCGTATGGTTGTTGGACTCCGGTGCATCCGCCTCAGCTGCCGCCGGTGCTGCTGCGGACGTCTGCCGACGCTGGGCCAGTTCCTGGTGCAGAACGGCCCAGACAATGCGTGGATCGAAAAGCGTTGTAGATGGCTTGAGCAGATGCAGGACTTGATAGAAGCGCCCCGCGACGAAAGGATTGGAGGCCGTCAGCTCATTAACGCGGGGCGTATACCAGTGCAGCAACTGGATGCCGAACGGTCGTTTCCCTTGTGTTCCTGGATAGCGAAAGTCCTCGCCCGTTGCTAGCGACCAGGAAGTCTTGACCACGTTGGCAAGCGCTTGCAGGAATTGCCGCGGTAACCCGACCAGATTGTCGTGTGCCTTCTGGCGCTGGCGCAAACAGGTATCCAGGAGCCTGGCCTCGAGCGCCGCCACCGACATCCCCTGTCCATAGACCGGGTTAAAGCTGCACACGGCGTCGCCCAGCATGACCAGGCCCTCAGGGAGGCGATACATCCGTTCGTAGTGCCGCCAGCGGTTGGCCTTATATTTATAGGTGACAATGGACGTCACCGGTTCAGCCTCTTTGATCGCTTCATACAAGCTCGGCTCTGGCAGACTGCGAGCGTAGGCTACAAAGCCTGCTTCGTCGTCAGGTGGGTAATCGTGTAACCGGCCTGCCAGCGTGACCATCCAGCAGTCATCTTCGATAGGGAACACCAGCCCACTGCGTTTCTCCTGGGGAGGGGTGGGATAGATGAGTAACAGTTTCCAATTAGGCGCAAAAGAGTGGGGACGACGATAGATGCGTGTGGCGTACCCGACATCAACGGTGACGTTGTCTTCTTCTACGTTGCCATACCTAAGGGACGCCAGCCACTGAGGCGCGCGAGAACCGCGCCCGCTGGCGTCAACGACCAGGTCGGCGGTGAGGGTTTCCTCGCGCCGGGCTTCATTGATACGAATGAGCGAAACGCCGGTAATCCGCTTGCTATCCTCATTGGCGTACAAGCTGTTGACTTCACATCCATGAAGAAAGCGCACATTGGCACGGGCCTCGACGAAACGACGCACATACTGTTCGAGAAAAGGGCGACTGGCAGCATAGCTCTTGAGCGGATTGGGAGAAGCTGCTTTCCATTGGCCGCCATCATACCACTGCACTTCGTCGGAGCTGACAGGCACGGCACCTTCCTGCTCAAGTGCCGTATAGAGATCAGGGAAGAGTTCTCGCAGGATCAGTTCTCCTCGCATCAAGAGAATGTGAACATGTCGTCCCTGGGGCACTCCTTTTCGCGGCTCTCTCTGTTCAGAGAGCTGGTCGCGTTCAAGAATGGTCACCTGCTCGAAGTGATCGGATAGCACGCGTGCCGCCAGTAACCCGGCCATACTTGCGCCAATCACCACGGCGTGCTGACGGTCGAATTCGTGATGTGTTAATGGTTTACTCATGATTGTCATTGCTCCTTTTCGTACCTCTAAAGTCATGTCTCAGAAGACGATCTACGGTTGTAATTCACCGCTCCGCACTTTTGCGGAGAGTCGTATCCATGTGAGGATCTGGGGGAGAGAGGGAGGCAGCATGAACGTGTAAGGCAGATCATGATCGCCTCCCGGTCCCATTTCTCTTTCCAGGCGTTCTTCTCCAGCATGTTGAAATTACTTGTTCGGGGAGAACCAATTGCTCCGCTGTTTACTCGCCGGGATGAAGCAGGAGCGAGAGCGCTTGATGGTTGAATAGTGATCTCTGGTGTTCCTCGATGTGGGACATTGTGCATCACTTCACGCATGTGCAATTTTCTGGCCTGCGAAAATTCTGCCGCGGTAACAGAGTAAGCTGTCAGGCTGTTATTCTCCCGGCTGAGGATGCTTGAGATTGCCCCGGTTTCGTAGAGTGAGCGAAGAGAAATCTGGTAAACGCTACGAAGGAGGGTATCATGGGAAAACCACAACCAAGTTAGACGAAAGAATGTAAGCAAGATGCGGTCCGTCTGGTAGAAACCAGCAAAAAGAGTAAATCAGAACTAGCGCGTGATCTTGGTGTAGCAGAGAGAGCTTTCAGTACATGGTGTCAAGCATGTGGAAATCATGGGGAGCAGGCATTTCCAGGCAAGGGCCATCACATGGAACGTGAAGAAGACATACGGCGACTCCAAAGAGAACATGAGGTTCTCAAACAAGAGAGGGATCTAGTAAAAAAAGCGGTACGCATCTTCGTGCAGCCCCAGCAATGAACTATGCGTTCATAGCTGCTCAGCAGGAAGAAGTTCCGCTCATGCGTCTGTGTCAGGTGCTCACTGTGTCAGAAAGTGGCTCTTATGCTTGGTGCAAACGGGAACCGAGCCAGCGAAAACGCGCAGATGAGTCTTGAGGAAAGCTTCTCGAAGATGCGTAGCAGAACAACCGCCAGGTCTCTGGGAGTCCACGTCTTCAGGCAGAGTTACCAGAGCAAGGAGGGCATGGGAGTAGCAAACGCGTAGCCAGGTTGATGCGCGAACGCGGGATCAGCGCGCAGACAACACGACGGAAGGTGAAAACGACCGAGGTCAACACGACAATCCGGTCGCACCGAAGCTGCTCAAGCGCGAGTTTACTGCGGATGCACCGCATAGCAAATGGGTAGCCGCTAGCACAGGCATGGGGACAGCAGAGGGATGGCTCGACTTGGCAGCCATTGTCGCTAGCTACTCCCGATTGGTCGTGGGATGGGCAAGGAGCAAGGAGCGAGACGAACAAGTGGTAAGCAAAGCGGCAAAAATGGCACGCACCCAACGGAGGCCAGGAGCTGGTCTAGTGCATCACGCTGAGAGAGGCAATCAATACACGAGCCAGGGCGACCTTGCCGTGCTCAAAGAAGCCGAAAGACAAGTGAGTCTGAGTAAAAAAGGGGATGGTTCTGATCACGCGCTGATGGAATCCTGCTTTGGAACCCTGCAAGAGGAAGGTGTTGAGCGTCAAAGCTATCACACACGAGCAGAAGCAAGGAGTGCTGTGTTTGATGAGAGCGAGGTGTTGTACAATCGACCACGAAGACATTCATCATGAGGCTAGGTAAGTCCTATTATTTATGAACAAATGACCAGAGAAATACAAGCATAGAAAATTTGACAAATATCCATTTCTGTTGTATAATTGTATCTATAAAAGATTAACGTCTCTCATAACCATCGTTTTGAACGTTTTTCTCATTGCTCAGTTTCCACGTTCGAGCACTCCACGAAAACGGGTCAACCTCACAAATCGCTACATCCAACCCATCCTGAATGGTATGACGGGGTGACCTTTAATGCGCATCTTGCCAACTACCTGCGTCGGATGAGGGATGAAACGGCAAATCATGACGAAGGGACAACGCGGAAGTACATAAGCAAACTCCTTTAAATAAAGAGGGGCATCTTCGAATACCAAGAAAGAGGAGAGTATGAAGTTCTATGTTACGTACTGCATCACCCATCCCGAGCAATCTCCGACGACAGCTACCGGTACGGTAGAAGCTCGCACACGTCAAGAATTAGAGGTTCGCTTGGCGAGGGGAGTAGGAAAGTGGAAGAAACAAGGCTATGCCATTGAGATTGTAAAGGTTACGTGCTTTGAGGTTCTAAGTCTTTCAGAGTGAACCGAGATCGAACCGGGTGGAGGGCAAGCTTTGACGATGTTCAAAACACCACACATGAGTAATGCATACATCCCCATGAAACGGAGCATGTTGCACATTCCGGTATCATAGGGATAGGGCGCCTAACGAAGTCGTGCAATTCTTCCATAGAGTGTTTTGCCTCATCCATGCCTTGCAACGATCTGCGACCACATGCGTGGCACCTCGGTCATACCGAGTTCCTGGCATGCCTGGTACACGGTTGTGCCAAGTGCGGCGGCTCCCAGTGCCAGTGGTGCTCCCGGTAAAGCCCCCTCGATGAAGAGCCAATAGTGCCCAAGGTCTGAGGGCATTTCATAACTCTTAGAAATGCCCTCGGGTAAGTACAATCACCCACCTGCTCGCCTAAAAACCGTCAGATTTTCTGCTATCGATGCAAATTTCCGTCTTCACACCGCTGGTTCACTCCGCTACCTTGTCGGAGTGAGCTCCTACAGGTCAGAGGTTGAGCGTCAAATTGACATGCAACCAAGAACTCTCTCTTTTATCGCTGCTTTGCCATCTGCTTGGTTTTGTCGGCGACGTCCTGCCCATTTTGCTTGATCGTCGCGGCCCTCTGTGGTGCCACATCGCCCAGATCACTTCCGACATCCCTCACCTTCTTCACCGCTTGCTGTGCCGTTTCTTTCACACCACTGGCTGCCTGTGAAACGCGATCAGCTACTTGCTGGGCATACTGCTGGACGTGTTCAGGTTCTGGGAGAGCGCCACGCAGCTGCTGCCAGCGTTCGCGCAAGAAGCGCTGCGTCTTTTCCCCACGCAGAAGAAGGACGACCAGGCCGGTAACCACACCGGCTCCGACTCCAGTGAGGAGTCTTGTGACAAAACGGTTCATGCTTCAATCTCCTTTCTGCTCTGAAGCACTGGAGTGTGACATGTCCTCTCAGCCATGCGGCTGTTCCACTGTCGGTGGGGACATGTCATTCCTCATAGTCCTAACACGCAGCATCAAACCTCTACGTTTCAAACGCGCCTCCCGACCATGATATCCACTTGGACAGCGAGAGAGGCCAGGAGAGGTTGTCTCATGTCAGGACGTGCTTGCTCTTGCCAGCGTGCCTGGCTCATTGAAACGAAACAAGGAGTTGGAGCGTGTAAAAAAGAGGAGAAGTTGTGTTTATTGAAAACGTGTGCCCTCTCGATCGAAACAGGCACACAAGATTAAGATAAGGAGGACGCCATGTTCACAGTCCTGGGTGAGCCTCCGCTCATCACAATCAACCTGGGTAACGTTCATCTGGCTCTCTATCTGAGTCAGCTCATGTACTTGCTCGTTGCGGCATTTGTCGGCTTTGTGGCAGAGTTTATTGTAGGCTGGCGGCTCCCCTTCGGCATCATTGGGGCAATCATTGCCGCACTCGTAGGGATATGGATCGTCACCACTGTGGTGATCCTCATCATTCCTGGTGATCCCGTCCTCTTCGGGATCCCGCTCTTCAAAGCGCTCATTGGAGCCACCCTGTTCGCGGCACTGTGGTACCTGCTGACCTACCGCCTCTGGCACCACCGTTCCTCGTATTACCAACGTCGAGTCCCAGTTTAAGCGAGGGTCGTCCCTGGAGTAACAATTCAGGACTGCTCGCCGCCTGCGGCAGTGAGGAGTCAAGCAGAGGGGAGACCTGCATAGTTACTTTGAGGCGTAACTTGTGCTGCCAGGCCGCTGCGTACTATCATGAGAGTGTAATACTACTTACAAGGGAAGGCAAACAGGGGTGGAGACTTTGGTAGAGAATGCGCCGATGTGGCCTTCCCCACATTTTCTCAACAAGTGAGGCTTCCCCGACCCACTGGCCAGCCGTGAAGCCTCGTGCGGGACCTTTTCCAGGGGCATCCCGTAATCCCTGTGGATGTCTGCTCTACTTGCTCATGACGGCTTGCAGCCGCTGCTCTAAGAGACTTGCCGTTGGATCCGCCTGGCCCACCAGGACCTCCAGGTACAGCCCTGTCGTCTGAAGTGACTGGTGGCCCAGCAGGCGCTGGATAACACGCCAATCAGCACCGGCTGCAGCGTGTTCCCTGGCCGAGGTGTGACGAAACGAGTGGACGCAAATTTTCTGGGGGTCTATGCCTGCTTTTTTTGCGTAGACCTTACAGGCCCTCTCTATCGATGAGTTTGACAGAGGCTTGTGTTGATCCAGGAGGTTACCTGATGGTGGTACGCCAATAAAGATTGGGTCGCCTGATTCAATCGTGGTGAGCCATCCGGAGATCTGTAACCACTCTATGATGGCTTGATACGCTGGCGCAGGTAGTTCGTTCCGCGCCTCCTGCGTGCTATGGCCTTTCCCGAAAAACCTCCACGTATACCCCGCCCGTGTGATGCCGTTCTCCACAAACGTGGCTGGCTCAATGTCTCTCCACTGGAGCCGGGCCACAGCGCTGAGCCTGGAGGCGGTGGTACTACCTCTATCGATGTGGATAATTCAGTCTTCTCTCCTAACAGCTTGACTCTTCCCATCGTTCCTGCTTATCCTTCTAAGGAAGCTATCCGCTCTCCTCATTTCAAGCAAGGAGGATCCTTCTGGTCTTTCATGTGTTCTTGTTCTTCCTCATACTTTGCTTGGCGTGGCAATGGCACCATTACTGGCTCCATCAGAACTCTCCCCACTCAAGAGTAGGGGCCTCAACGCCTCCTCAAGCCACGCACCCCACTTGATTGTTCACCCTACCGCCTCTCCTCCACCCTCTCATCGAGTGTGGGACCAGCACCCCTTCCTGTACGCCCCTGGGGTGAGGTGAAAAGCCGACGGGGAGCACCAAAGCGGGTAAACACCGAGGGCTTCGCCTGTCCCAATCACCAGTGCCCATACTCCGGGATTACAGACGCTCACATCCACGCCCTGGTTGGAGATGGCACACATGGTCGCGCTGAGTAGATCCAGACCTTTCGTTGCCAGGCCTGTCACACCACGTTCAGTGCTCGGCGCCACACCCCCTTGTACCGCCTGAAAACTCCCTTCCATCAGGTCGCAGTCGTGTTGACTGCGCTCGCTGAAGGACTGGATCCCTCCGCCGCAGAGCGTGTCTTCGGCTACCGGCAAGCCACGAGCACTACCTGGCTGACTCGCGCTGGCGAGTACGCACAGACCTTGCACGAGCGCTCCTTCTTCCATCTCCGGCTCCCGCACCTCCAGTTGGACGAACTGCGCACCAGGCTGCGTAGCTGCCAAAAGGTGCTGTGGCTCTGGCTAGCAATCGATCCTTGCACGAAGCTTCTTCCCGTGCTTCATCTGGGTCCCCGCACACAACATGCGGCACACATGGTCATCCACTCCCTGCGGCAACTCTTGGCTCCTGGCTGCCTCCCGCTCTTCACCAGTGATGGGTTACACGTGTACTTTTATGCCCTCACAGCCCATGTTGGACAGTGGCTCGCAGTAAGTCGTGGAGGGCAGAAGGTGCGCCAATGGCAGGTGGCGGCGGGCTTGATGTACGGCCAGGTGAAGAAAAGCTACCGGCGGCGCAAGCTGGTGCGGGTCACGCCTGTGATGCGCCTCGGGACACAGGCAGATCTCAAGGTCGCCTTGCCAGGACTGGGCCTCTCGGGACGGCTAGACACTGCTTGTATCGAGCGAGTGAATCTGACCGTCCGTCTTGGGGTGGCAGCGCTGACACGTCGCACCTGGGTCACGGCGAAGCCCGCCCCACAACTCCTGGCCCACCTGGAATGGTGGCGAGCGTACTATCACTTTGTGCGTCCCCATGCATCGCTACGGGTGGCGCTCATGCAGCCACGAGAACGAGGTGGCAAACGTCTGGCGCAACGTTACCGGCAGCGTACTCCAGCGATGGCAGCGGGGAAAACCAATCGAAAGTGGACCGTGCGGGAAGTGCTCAGTTCTCCCTTGCCGCCGGTGCAACACTTCACACGTTGAGCGTGAATGAAGTGAGAAAACGGCCCGTGAAATGGCAGTAAGCGGCTTGGTGAAGATGAAAGCAGGTTCAGGGGTATTGGCCTACAGAATGAAGTACTCTCCCTATACAGTCGAATGAGGAGAAAACCAGCCCGAAATGCGTTCGCAGGAGCTGATCGAAGTATCCACCATATCCAATGGCAGTACCCCAACCATCACAAGAACTGAACTATGCCAACCAGGCAAAACGCTTTGGGAGTGGGTGCAACTGCTCATTATTCCGGCAGTATTGGCTCTTGCTGGCTAGGCCATCAACTTGACAAGAGGTAGCATACTCCTTCGCTTCTACGTCCTTGTTTGGTCCATTCGGGATGCCTCATGTCAGTACTGCCTCGAGTGGGACTCTGTCGATGTTTGCCGGGGATCCTGCCTTCTCGTCGTCTGGAATGATGGCATAGCCGGCATACGCCCCGCTGTATCCGAAGAGAGTTCTTGCACACGCAGAGCCGCGACCAGTTGACTAATCTCTGGAAAGTCATAACAGGACGCAGGAATGTCGAAAGGCATCCCCCGATCAATGGCGACACTCAGCTCAGCCAGCGTTTTCACCAGACGTTGCGCATACTGGGTCTCTTGT
>WNFJ01240929.1_pt1 | contig 10813 bp, 8 predicted proteins | sample 5400461 | NCBI WGS metagenome assembly WNFJ01 (sample SAMN13153349, study PRJNA577476) | soil metagenome | isolation source: 115 cm saprolite on Douglas fir-dominated hillslope | place: USA:California | collected 2013-09-17
ACCACCCATCTGCGGAGTTCCGACGGTGCCAATCTCCAGCAACTGCGAGAGACGGGCGTTGATCTTATCGCGCCCGGGCAGCGGGTCGAGGATGGAGCGCGTGTAGCTGAGTTCCTGTTCGACGTAGAGCTTGGAGTCGGGATCGTTCGGATTTTCGAGGTAACGGTAGCGATCGACGATCTTGTGACCTTGAACCGTGTCCTCGACCGGAGCAACTTTGGCTTTCGGCGGGCCGGCCGGACTGGAAGGAGCTGCGGAATCTCCGGGCCGGGAATCCTCGGCATAAACCACGGCAACGACACCGATGAGAAGAATCAGGAAAGAAATCAGCAAACGCGAACCTCCGAGCATAAACACCTCACTCTGGTTGTGGACGACACGCCGAGGATTAGGTTAGCAGAACCGTGGGCGCACGCCGCCGACGCGAGGTGCCCGAGGCGCGAGTTTCCAATCCGCAGCAGCCTCTGATATGATTTTGCTGACCATGCAAGCACGCATCGAAGCGTGCTCCCACTCCTCAGTAGCTCAATGGCAGAGCATCCGGCTGTTAACCGGAGGGTTGTAGGTTCGAGTCCTACCTGAGGAGCCATTCTTTGTCCCTGCATTTCCAACCGCTTACCTAAAAGCAAAAAGCTTTCGTACTGGATTTGTACTGCCGAACCCTTTGAACACGGGTTCTCCGGAATTTTCAGTATTAATTAAAGGAGTTGATCCGGAAGAATTCCTCTTAGCGATCGTACAGCGTCACCAAGCTTCGAAGTCTAGCGCTCAAGTCGCTGCTCAATGCGCCCGAACGATAGCGCCATTTCCAATTCCCGCTGACTTTGCCGGGAAGATTCATGCGCGCTTCGCGGCCCAAGCCCAGCACATCCTGCAGGGGGACCATGGCAACGTCAGCAACCGACGCCATTACCGCGCGGATCATGACCCAGTTGATTTCGAAATCGTCATTGGATTTGAAGTTGAGATAGGCGCGCGCGAAGTCGTGTTCCTTGCGGACATCGTCCGGAGTGCGCGTGCTGTCACCGGCGCCGGAACTCGACCACCAGCCCACGGTCGTGTCATTGTCGTGACCGCCGGTGTAGGCGACCAGGTCGCGACTGTAATTGTGCGGACGGAACGATGGACCCTGCGGATCGGTGCCGAACGCGAATTGTAAAAGACTCATGCCCGGCAAATCGAACTGGTGTCGTAGCTTCTCGACTGGCGGCGTGATAACGCCCAGGTTTTCCGCGACGATGGGCAGTCCGCCGAATGCGTTCTGCAGCGCCAACAAGAAATCTTCACCTGGCCCTTTCACCCAGCGCCCGTTGATGGCGGTCGTTTCGTTGGCGGGAATCTCCCAGTACGATTCAAAGCCGCGGAAATGATCGAGTCGCACCATATCGAAAAGCGCGAGCGAGGCGCGGAAGCGCTCGATCCACCACTTGTATCCGCCGGCGGCCAGCAGGTCCCACCGATAAATCGGATTCCCCCAAAGCTGTCCGGTGGCGCTGAAATAGTCGGGGGGCACGCCGGAGACGACGGTCGGGCAGCCCTGATCGTCGAGGTAGTGGAGATCGGGATGAGCCCATACGTCCGCGCTGTCGTGCGCCACATAGATCGGGATGTCGCCCATGAAACGGATGCCGCGCTGCTGGCAATAGGTCTTGAGTTGTTCCCACTGCCGGAAGAATTCGAATTGCCAGTACTTGTAAGCTTTCAGTTCCGGCGCCAGCTTCCTGGACCACTCGCTCACCGCCCGCGCGTCTCTCTGGCGAATCTGCGCATCCCATGAGGTCCAGATCGTTCCGCGGTGCGCATCTTTGCAGGCCATGAAGAGCGCGTAGTCTTCGAGCCATGGACTGGCGCTCACGCGAAAGCGGTCGAAGGCGGCATGGTCGGCGCGGGAAGCGTCGGCAAAGAAAACCTGCGCCGCCCGGCGCAAGGCCGCCATCTTGCGTTCGATCACTGACCCATAGTCGACGAAGTCTTCGGGAAATGACGGAGCCTCGGCGAGATCCGAGGCCGGCAGCAATCCCTGATCGCGCAAGCGTTCAAGACTGAGCAACATCGGGTTGCCGGCAAAAGCAGAGAAGCATTGATAGGGAGAATCACCGTATCCGGTGGGATTCAGCGGCAGCACTTGCCACAATTTCTGCCCGGCGGCGGCTAGGAAGTCGGCGAATTCATAGGCGCAGGGGCCGAGATCTCCGATGCCGAAGCGGGCGGGCAGAGACGTGAGGTGAAGCAGGATTCCACTGCAGCGCGGGAACTTCACATCGTAACGATACGCAGGTTGGCGGCGTTAGGGCAAGACGCCAGAATTTCGCTCCCTCATTGACTCACTTCCGCAATCAGCAGCCCGAAGGGTTCGAGGGCAACTTCATTCCCCTTCAGCGTCGACGGGTTTGGCCTGAGCAGTGGCGAAAAGGGAATAGAACAACACCAGCACCAGCGGCAGGATCAGCGATTGGAGCGACGAACGCCTGGACATGTGCATTTCTCTCCTCGGGAAAACATAAAGCGGTTGCGGGAAGTTAGCAAATGGACAGCGAGCGAGAGGGCCCAGGCGCGATGGTTTGTGCACCTCGTCGAAATCCAAGGTCGTTCCTCTGATCTGATGGCTCCGGGCCGGAAGCACCTGACAGATAGCCGGTCTATCGTTCTATCGTATAATCAGGCGCTGATTCCGACTTTCTATGGGTTTCCAAGCAGCCAGCGACCGTAGTCTCCCCGTCGCCGAGCGGTATTCGGTCGCCATTGTAACTTTGGACGAGGAAATGTTTCGGGACATGCGCCGGGCGCTGGCTCCAAACTTCCGCGCTACCCTTGCCAGCACCGAATCACAAATCAAGACACTCATCGATGATCCGGACACGCATGGAATTGTCCTTGATCTCGAAAGCATCGGGGATGGGGCCGCCGATGGCATCGAGGTGGCGCAGGAGATGCGCCGGTTGCGGGATGACCTGATCATGGTGGCGATCACCGCTTCGACCGGCAGCGACCTTCCTCTGCAGGCCAGTCAGGCGGGGGCAGACCATTTCTTTCTCAAACCGGTTGACGGTCAGCAACTGCGAACCGTGCTGCTGCAAACCCTGGAAAAGCGAGCGTTGCAGTTCGAAGGCCGATGGTTGTTGGAGCAGGTCGAAAACCGCTCCGCCTTCTGCGGTCTGATCGGCGGCAGCGAGGCCATGCGTAAGGTCTACCAGGCGATCGAGGCGGTCGCGGGCAGCAACGCCAGCGTCGTGATTCGGGGTGAGAGTGGGGTGGGGAAAGAGTTGGTTGCCCAGGCGATCGTCCAGAGCGGGGAACGCCACGACAAACCTTACGTGTGCCTGAACTGCTCCGCTCTCCCGGAGACCCTGATTGAATCGGAGCTCTTCGGATACGAAAAAGGCGCTTTCACCGGCGCCGACAGCGCCAAGCCGGGTCTGATTGAGTTGGCGCACACCGGTACGCTTTTTCTAGACGAGATTACGACCCTCAACCTTGGGTTGCAAAGCAAACTGCTGCGCGCTCTCCAGGAGCGATCGGTGCAGCGGTTGGGGGGAAGAGCTGCCAAGAAGATTGATTTCCGCCTCATCACCGCTACCAACGACGATCTGGAAGGTGAGGTGAAAAAGGGCCGGTTTCGTGAGGACCTGTTTTATCGCATCAACGTTGTCCCCATTGTGGTTCCTCCCCTGCGCGAGCGCCGCGGGGACATCCCCCTGCTGGCCGAGCATTTCCTCAGGCTGTATTGTACCGCCAACCGGAAGCCGGCCAAGCAGCTGCAGCCGGAGATCATGGAGATTCTTGAGGACTGCCCCTGGCCGGGCAACGTGCGCGAGCTTGAAAACGTAATCCAGCGTCTGGTCATCATGAGCGATGGCCCGGTGATCGTGGCCCATCATCTGCCGCAGCATCTCCTCTCTTCGAGCGCCGCCAGCCAGGAGGCCATTCTGATCCCGGAAGGGGGAGTGGACTTCGATGCCGAGATGGAAAGGATTGAGATCGCCTATCTCAATGCCGCCCTCCGCCGAACTGAGGGGAAGAAATCCGCCGCCGCCGCTCTGCTGCATATCGACCCGCAACGCATGAAGTACCTCTGCCGAAAGCTGAAGCTTTGATGGTTGGACGGCGGCAAATGGTTAAAATTTAACCTATATTCGGTTAATAATTGACCAATTGAAATTTTTCACCGTTCGGGAGTGATTGCGAAAACCCCGAGACTCACCACTAAACAATTTAGATTGTTGCACTTACTAGTTTCGACAGGGCCCTTCGAGTTTGGCACGAACCTTGCTCTAGTCAAGGCGTGCAGTAGAAGGAAATCCAAGAAATCAAAAATTCAAAGGAGCGCACCATGACCATCCAGAAGAAATCATTGATCAGCACCCTGAACACAACCAAGAAGGCCATAGTGGCCAGCTCCCCGCTGGAAATGCCGACCGCGAGTGGCCAGGCCGTAGGCAGCAAGCTGGGGCGGGCGGGCCGTGCAGGACGCGCCGGACGGGCTGGCAGAGCAGGTCGTGCAGGCCGTGCAGGACGCGCCGGCAGAGCGGGCCGCGCGTAAAATTTGTGGTTCCAGTGAAAAGGCTGCCTTGCGAGGCAGCCTTTTTGTTGTTCTCACCACGCGCGGCGACCAAGGAAGTCCCAGGCGAAGCCGGCCAGACTTCTACGTTGACCATAGACCTGCGCCGTACCTACCATCCCGGGCTTCAGCACCCCACTCCGATTCGCCAGAGTAACATCGACGACGTAAAAGTTCGGTGGACGCAGCCCTTTGTACGGGGAGAGATCGATAATCCCGGCAGGTATTTCTGAGGGTGCCGGCTCAACCTCAGCGACTGACGCATCTGCTTTTTCGAAAGATCCGTTCGCCAGCAGACGGACCCCTGACCCGATGTGGAATCTGGAGAGATCGTGTTCGGAAACGTAAACGCGGGCGTGCATCGTGCTTAGGTCTGCCACTTCAGCTACTTCGGTCCCCGCGGGAAGATAGGCACCCAGCTGATCGGCCAACCGCGGCGTGAGAACGAAGCCTGCTATGGGACTCCGCAATTCCAGTTGCGCCGTTTCCAACCCGAGCTGCTGGGTTTTCTGTCGTAGCTGGATGCGTTCGGCATTCGCGGCACCGAAATCGGGCGAATTTCGGAGATTGGCAAGGACCGCACGGCTCTGCACCACAGAATAGTCCGCCTCAGCATGTGCCACCCTCGAATCGAGCATTGGATTCCGAAGGCGTATCACGGCTGCCCCCGCCGGGATCCACTGGCCTTCACCGGCATACACATCCGTGACCACGCCGGGTACCGTGCTACGGAGGACAGCCCGGTCCTTGGCTTCCAAAACGAAATACCCGGTGGAGGACTCTCGTCGCACAGGAAGCAGAGCTACAACGATGGCAATTGCCGCAATCGCGATGGACCGCTGCAGTGTGAACCAGGCCGCGATTCTGTCTTTTTTGTCGAGGTAAACGAATTTCATAAAGTTCCCCAATGTGCGTATCCGTCCCCAGAAGATGAGAATTGCTGTGGCGACCTCAGGTACAAAAGACCACTCGGGATTGAAATTGCGGAAGATGTTCCCCACGAAGCTCGCGACCACATAGAGAAACGTGTAACTGTAAAATCCGGAGAGAATCGCGAACACGGCGTAGCCAAGCCGCCTGCGCTTGGGGACATAGGGCACTTCGACGGGAAGCCGCCAGATGTAGTGCTTGACCCAACCGGAGACGAACGCGGTCGAGTCCTCCTTGAGATCGACGATGCCGAGAAGCTCGGTGAATATGTAATACCCGTCGAGCTTGATGAGAGGGGTCCAGTTAAGCAGGACCGCCGAAATGCCGGTGATCAGCATGAGCGTGTAGCAAGCATCGTGCACCGCTGTATTGGGCGGAGTTCCCAACCAGATCGTGGTGATGATGGAATAGGCGATCAGTTCGATCCAGACGCCGGCCAGGGAGATGACTATGCGTTGGTACCGCGTGGCCTTGACGTCGCCTTCCGTGGTGTCGGTGTAGAAGGCGGGAGCCAGATAGATGAGGGCAAACCCCATGAACTGAACTCGCCCGCCATAATGTTTACTGGCATGGCCGTGGCCCAGTTCGTGTAGGGCCATTACCAGGAACGCGAGCAGATAGTACCCAACCAGGTCGAGCCAGGTCTTGTCGTTGAAGTTATAGAACTCCACCGTGTCGCGGCCGATTTCAGACCAATGTGAAATCGTGATTCCGGCGGCGAATCCGAAGACACACAGCGTCAACAACGTGAACCATGTCGTGTAGAAAAAACGCGTGCGTCCGTAAAGCCAGGTGATGAACTTATCAGGGTTGACGGCGGGAAACAGAATCAGCGACATGTCGCCGTAGCGGCTCTTCTTCTTCTGGAGTTGACGTCTTTCATCCGCGCTTTTTTGCATCAGCGCGACATTTTTTTCCTGAGCCGTCTTATACCAGAAGTCGATGGCATCGAGCTCCTCGGCGAACTCGCGAATTTCCTGGGTGCTGCAAGGGCGGCCGGACTGTTGGGAATAGAGCTGCGCGATTTCCTCATAGTTGTGGCGGCCATCAAAGAGCTGGATCAGAGCCCAATTCTGGGGAGGAAATTTGTACATGCACTCTACGCTCGGAACGTAGATGCGAACCATGGGCTCGCCGTCTTCTACATGCTCTCGCGCAACGATGCCGCTCTCGCGCAACGATGCCAGGATCCATGCGGGGAGTGCGCTGCGCCAAGGTGCGGGCAGGAATCTCCGGCAGCGCCGCACCCAGAGCCCGCGTAATGTTCATCGCATATTCTCGATGCGAACGGTGGCATCCATGCCCGGCCGCAGACCGCCCGGAGCACCCTCCAGCCGAACCAGGACCTCAAACGTGCTGCTGGAGGGATCGACGACCGGACTCACCTGCACCACTCTGACCTTGTATTTTTGGTCTGCCAGATCTGGAGTCATCATCGACAGTACCTGACCTTCTTGGATTCGCCCGATGAACTTCTCAGGCAACGTGAACCGTATGCCCAGCGGGCCCTCGGCCGTGACCCAGAACAGCCGGTCTCCCCTAGCCACCTGTTGTCCCTGGCGCACGTAGCGCCGGGCCACTACGCCTGAAAAAGGCGCGCGGATCTGGGTTTTGTCCAGTTCCAGTTCAAGGGAACGCTCCAACTGGCGGGCATTCGTAAGCAATTCGCGAACACGCCGGACATCCCACGTTTCCGATTCCGCCTTAAACTTGGCGTGCTCGAGTTGCTCTTTGGTGAGGATCTGGGCGTCCCACATTTTCTGGGCTCGTTCGTAATCCGCCTGCATGACCTTGGCTTCGGCTTCCCAGTTCTTCAAATCAGCGTCGAGGCTACGGGTCTTGGCCCGCGCCGCCTCCAAGTCTGCCGCCAACTGCCGGTCATCCAGCTGCGCCAGCAGGTCTCCGGCGCGGACATGTGCGCCTGCCTCCGACCGCAGTTTGGCTACCACGCCGTCGCGCTGCGCCAGCACGTCAAGCTGGTGTTCCACAATCAACGGACCTGAAACCGTGAAGCCGCTGTCGCTGGCCGAAATGCTCGCCGCCGGCGCAGGCACCGACCCTCGCTGAGGCGGTGGGGAGGGAGCGGCTGCGACTTCCGTGCCCTTTTGGGAGCAGGCCAGCCACGGCAGCAAAGCCGCGCACAGCAGGACTAGAGTAAGCCCGTTCGGTTTTCTATTTTGCATTTCCACACACTCCAGTCCTCACACTCCAAACCACGACCAGGCTCGTGAATAAATCCACAAAAGCGGTTTGCGAAACAGGACATAACCGGCCGGATACCATCCCACGCGCACTTTTCCGCGTCCTTCCATGCCGGCGCGAATGGCTCCGTCGGAGTTCGGGAGCGCAACCCGCGCAAAAAACACCCGTGAATCGCCCTGCAGGATTCCCTTAGGGCTGACCACGATCACGTCGCCGCGAAGGATTCGAGTCGGGAAACTGTTGAGCTTGACCGAAGCCGGCGCCCCGGTGCGCAGCAGTCCGGAATCGGTATCCTCGACGGCCACGTCGACGACTGCCCGTGAGGTGTCGACCACTTCGGCGAAGCTGTCTCCATACTGCAAGCGCCTCCCCACCATGTTTTCCACGTGGGGAGTCGCCACCAGACCGTCGATCGGTGAGCGCAATCGCGTCTTGTCGAGCAGGGCCTGGTCCCTTCCGACTTCCGACTTCCAGTAGTCGGCCTGGATCCGCTCGACGCCGGCTTCGCTGCCGTCATTCGCTGCCAGCGAACGATTCATCTGCAGCAGGGCGGTCAGATACTTGGCCTGGGCCTGGGCCAGCGCCGAGCGAGCCTCCCAATCCGCGAGTTCCGCAATGACCTGGTCATGGGTGACACGATCCCCTTCACGAACGTACACTCGGCTGACCACCCCTTCCACCTCGGGCTGTATCTGTGCGGAGTGCACTGGAGCCACGACGGCATCTCCGTCCACCCGCAGGGGTAACGGGAACCCCGCCAGGAAGATCAACACCGCGGCGGCGGCAACGACCATCAGGGTGCGCCGCCGTTTTTCCATGGCCATAAACTTCCGTTTCTTCTCCAGCATCGGCTGCAGCACGGAAATGAACGGCACTTCCTTGTACATCTGAGCATTGCGCAAGGCGACGGTCGCCTGTCCGGCCAGAACCTGCAGGATCTCCAAATGGGCGGGCGAAAGAAAATCCGGGTCCGGACTTTCGAGGCCCAAGATGCCGACTCGCCCGGTGTCGTCGGTCAGCGGAATCGCGTAAAAGCCCCGCATTCCCGACGTCTCGAAATAACTCCGGAACTTGGCACGAGTCTCTTCCCGCGCGGCGTCGATCTCTTCGCCGTGCTGCCGAACGTGCACAATCTCCCCCGACAGCAGGGACCAGCGCAGGATGGCGTTGAGCGGAGCAATGTCAGGGGCGTCCGCATCGACTTGCGTAACCCCGGTGACGGCGCAGAGTTTGTATTTCCCGCCCTGCTCCAGGGCAATGGCGGCACGCTCGTAAGGAATTACGGCCTGGGGCGCGTTGACGATGGTCTGCAGCACTCGCTCCAGGTTCAGCGTCGATGTGATTTCGTGGCTGACTCTGACCAGCGTTTCCAGAATCTCGACCTTGCGCTCGGCGAGCAGCAGGCTGGCATTGTGGAGAGCAATGGTCGCCGTCTCATTCAGACTGGTGAGCACGAACAGATCGTCTTCATCAAAAGGCTTGCCGCCGAGCGGATTCACCGCTTCGACCACTCCCACCAGGGAGCCCTTGTCGATTAAGGGAGCGACCATAATGGATTCGATCTTCCCCTCTTCCCGGCCTTGGTTCCGGAGCATCAACCGTTCGTCCTCTGGTTCTGCAATCAATACCGCTTCGCCGTTTTCCGAGACGTCGCCCGCGATCCCTTCGCCTGCCTTCTGAACCGTTCGCTCCGTTGTCGTCTGGTCAACCCCGGCTTGATACATGAGCGCAAGGCTGCCATCGCCTTGCACCAGCCAGAGGTTTACCCCTTGGCACTCCAAACTTTCCCGGATTTTGTTGCCGATAATCGGAAGCAACTCATCCATCTCGAGAGTGGAACTGAACGCTTTTTCGATGTCGTAGAACTGGGTGAGCCGCGTGATAGACGTCAGGGAGTTGTCGCGTTCTTCTTCATATTCCTGAGACGAAACCAGCGCCTGGGCGGCGATCTCGGCCAGAGGTTCCAGAGCTGCGAGCGATGTCCGATCCAATACGGAGTCAAAGCTGAGGATCTCGATCGAACCGACAAGCGCTTCTTTGTGGAGCAGGGGGACACAGGCAAGGTATTGCAGCGTGCGGCGCACATTGAGATGGGCGTAATCTTCACGGACCAGCGCTCTGCCCTCGAAGACAATCAGTTGCCGGTCGCGGAACAGCGATCCCAAGGTTCCGGCTTCGGCTGGGACGACTGGATCCGGCTCAGCGCCATCTCCTGCCGTGGCACGGGCGGACCAAAACTGGCCCTCTTCATCCTCCGAGAGGAGATAGACGGTAGCGGTGGCGCCCGGAAACCGGTCAACGATGCTCTGGGCGATGATCCGGGCACGGTCAGCCGTCTCACGCAGTTCCAGCAATCGTGAGGCAAAGCCAGCGATATTGATGTCTAGCTTAGATCCCTGTGGCGTCATACACGTGGCGCGGAATCACACCGGGCGGGGGAAACTTCCGGCTTGCAAAAACGCCGGGCTTCCTCTAATTTGAGCAGGCACTGTAGCAGACGCTTGGGTGAGAGTCAACACGATCTCGCCGATATGTTGATTTGCCAAGAACCCACGGTCTCGCGGACCGGGATCGCGGTTGCCTCGGGTGGAGCCTAACGTGGAAATCGAGATTCGGAGTCTGGGAGAAGTTCGGAGTCTGGGAGACGTAAAGCTGATTAAGCTGAGTGGCAAGATCACGCTGGGCGCTGCCGTGGACCGTCTTCGCGAAAACCTGGACGAACTGATGGACAACGGAACAATCCGGTTTATTCTGGAACTCTCAGAGGTTCCGATGATCGATTCCAGTGGAATCGGCCTCCTGGTCCGCTGTATGACAGCCGCAAAACAGCGAGGCGGTGCGGTTAAGCTGCTGAACCCAAGCAAGTTTACCGTGCAGACCTTGAAGATGATCGGACTGCTGAACTTGTTCGAGGTTTTCCAGGTCCAGGACGAGGCAGTCGCCTCATTCAAATAGGCTGGTCTCATTGGCACTGATTTTGGGTGGCGCAGTGCTGAGCGGTTCACCGCTGCGGTAAGTGCATTGCTTTGAATCCGGCTTTACAGGCTGCTGAAAAAATCGCTGATTTCATTGCGAGTTGTTTCTAGGCTATTGTTTTTCGCCCCGAACTTTGCTTTGGACCCT
>WNFJ01109169.1_pt1 | contig 10812 bp, 7 predicted proteins | sample 5400461 | NCBI WGS metagenome assembly WNFJ01 (sample SAMN13153349, study PRJNA577476) | soil metagenome | isolation source: 115 cm saprolite on Douglas fir-dominated hillslope | place: USA:California | collected 2013-09-17
CGGTAGGTGCATTACCTGACGGAGATCTATATGAGCCCCGCGGTAACGGTGCCAATGCAGATGATACTCTACTCACAAAAAAAAGAGAAAGAACTCGACCATCGAAATTCGACTCTGGCGCTTCAAGAAAGAACCGGATGGATACACCAGCCACAGCAACCAAACAACCGAATGAACATCCCAAACTTCACATCCTGCAATTCCTGGCCCGCCTTGAGGTTCTTCGCGGCAGGCTGGTAACTGGTTTGGGCATTAGCCAGCGAAGTCACGAGAACACTACAGGTCACAACGGCTACAGCCAGAGCACACTTCACGATAGAGAGCCGCCATGCGTTTTGCGCGTTCTTCGATCTGGGCAAAAGCAAGTCCACGTCGAGGTATACACTGATTCCGATTACAGACGCCCAGACGCAAGAGATGGCTCCTGCTTCGCAGGTGTATTATTCACTGCAGAGGTTTGCGTTAAGCCCATTGCTGCAGAGATTCTGCCTGACGCCTCAATAACTGCAGCCCCAAGCGAAGGCAGTTGCTCGCGGCCAATTCTTGTCACCGGTCCGGAAATGCTTATCGCTGCAACAGCTTCCTGATTTTTACCGAGAATCGGTGCACCGACGCAGCGCGCTCCCAAAGTTACCTCTTCATCATCTAGCGAATAACCTTTCTGACGTACACGATCTAGTTCGCGTCGGAACTGCACCAGGTTTATGACCGTGTTGGGCGTCAGTGATGACAAGACAAGCCCCTCCAGCGTGCGCTTTAACAATTCTTCTGGAAGGAAAGCACAGATTGCTTTCCCCAGGCTCGTTGCGTGCACGGGGCGTCGCGTACCCACTCGGGACGCGAGTCGGAATTCATGAGAACTCTCGATTACATCAACATAAAGGACAGTTCCACTGTCTAAAACTGCAAGATTGACCGTCTCCTGTGTTGACTTCCATAGTTCCCAGAGGATGGGTCGAGCCGCGGCCTGTAGGACGGCTCGACTATTTGCTTGTGTGCCCATTGCTGAAAGCCTGGGACCGATCAAGTACGGGCCCGATTCCGTGTGTATAAGATACCCTTCGCGCTCCATATGCTTGAGAAAGCGATGCGCAGTGCTCTTGTTGATCCCAGTTGCTTCACAAATTTTCTTCAGCGTCAATCCATATGGAGCCCCGTGGATCGCCTCTAGTATGCTGAAAACCTTGGAGATGACCCCAAGTGGGGCCGTCACTGAAGTCACCGATTTTGTGATGCGAGGCATGTCTCTCCTGGTCCGAAAGATCTCTTACCAGCTATGAGTACCTTGAAAAGAGATAAGCCAAATGTTGCGGCGACGTTGGCCCATATTCTCACCACTGAGTTTGCCCCACTCATCCGCATGACGTCCTTTTCTGAGATTGAGCGCAGCTTCCGACGACGACACTAGCCGCACTATACGCCGCTTGAGTCGAAATTTCAAAGGTCAAAAGTAGATTTCAATTTCAAGCCAATATCCAAAAGCCGCCTTATATCTATGAGTTTTATTATGAGCATCATACAAGAGTTAGAGAAGTGCCGACCGCTCCATGTGTTTCATCTGCTAAGACTATATTTGACCAGATGAAATTTTTCTTGACACGATTTGGTATTTTTGTTAGAAGCCGACCACGGAGTGAATCCAACTGTTGGCATTCCGAGGGTAACAACAACTGTTGCCAGTTTCTTTAATCAGGCGGCATCAACTCGGATCGAGCAACTGAGTTCGCTTCTTCTAAATTCTCGAAGCTCAAAGGACAAACGTAATGACACACCGCATCGCAGTTCTCATTCTTCTTGTCTTGGGATCGTGCGGGCCCCTGTTCGGTCAAAGCGCAGCGTCCGGCCAACTTAATGGGACAGTCACCGATCAATCCGGCGGCGCGGTAGCGAATGCAAAGGTTACGGTAGTAAATGAAGCCACAAACGTCGGCGTAACAGTGCTGACGAACCCAGCCGGACAGTATCGCATATTCAATCTTCTGCCTTCTCTTTACGACCTCACCATAGAAGCGCCCGGCTTCAAGACAGTACACATAGCCGGTTTGAAGATCAACGTCGACCAAACGCTTACGCAAGACACTGTTCTTTCCTTAGGCAGTGTTGCTGAGAAAGTTGAAGTAAGCGCTCAAGCCGATCTATTGGAGCGCACTACAGTCAGCGAATCGACTGTCATCCAAGAAAAAGTCGTCCAAGATCTGCCTCTCAACGGGCGAGATTACACGCAGTTAATCACTCTAACGCCGGGAGCAAACGGCACCCGAATCAATGGCCAATGGGGTGACGGAAACAGATTCCTTTTGGACGGCACGAACAATACTACGATTCTAGGATCGCGGACCGCACTCACCCCCAACCTTGACACCATTCAGGAGTTCTCCGTTGATTCTCATAGCGCAAAGGCCGAGTACGGGGGTTTTCTTGGAGCGACCGTCAATGTGGCGACAAAGTCAGGCGGAAACACGCTTTCAGGGACGCTGTGGGAGTTCGTTCGAAGCAATCAATTCCAGGCTCGAAATCCGTTCTCCCAAGCAACACTCAGCGCGCTTCCCCCTTATCATCGGAATCAATTTGGCGGCGCGGTCGGTGGACCCGTTTATGTTCCAAAGCTCTATGATGGCAGGAACAAAACATTCTTTTTCTTCGCGTATGAGCGCTTCACGCTGAGACAGCACCGCACGCTGCTCAGTCGCGTGCCAACGTCAGATGAGCTCAGCGGGAATTTTTTGAATTCGGTCATTGGCAGGAACATCTATGATCCAGCGACGACAACCGCCGGTCCGAACGGTACGCTAGTTCGCCAACAGTTCGCAAACAATACGATCCCGACAAATCGCATTGACTCCTTGACACAAGGATATCTTAAATTGATGCTACCGGCTCCGAACTACAGCAACGCCTCGAATCTAAACGTTAATCGCCTGGATACCTTTCCGAACGACGAAACAAAGAATAACTATTCCGTTCGAATCGATCACAAATTGAGCCGTCGTGATAATTTGTGGTTTCGTTATTCCCAGACTAGTGATGATAACTCGACTCTTGTCACCGCCATCCTTCCGCAGGTGATATCCCAGAATCGAAAGAATTTGGGAGTGAGTTGGGTGCATGCGTTTAAACCGAATCTATTCTTTGAATCAACCTATACATATGGCGATTTCCCTTTCACGCTGAATCAAAACCTCCAAGGCGGGCAGGCTGCACTAACCGCGCTCGGATTCAGTCAGGTGCAGCTCGCAAAATACGGTATCCCTGACTTCCTGTCTGTAGGAAATTTCTCAACGCCCTATCTCAATGGGGTTTACGCGAACTATACAAAGTCGCCTGCCTCCTTAGGAGAGTCTCTCTCCTGGACCACTGGAAAACACAGCACGAAATTCGGCTTTCAGCTTTCGCGTAAAGACTTTACGAACATAGCTACCGGCCACCACTATATCTTCAATGTTGCCCAAACTGCGGACCCACAGAACGTTGGGACTACGGGGATCGAGCTTGCTTCCTTGCTTCTGGGGCTTCCACAAAGCAACAGCCTGTACACGGGCAACTACACCATGGCCTTTAACAACTGGTCTCTCTATGGGGAAGATGACTGGAAGTTTCGCCAAAATCTGACGGTTTCGCTCGGAGTTCGATATGACAGCTTCCCTCCGCCGAATTTCTACGGCAGTGGCTCGATCAATGACTGGGATTATAAAACCGGCGACTGGCTCATCGGTGGCGGTAAACTCCCTCCAGCATGCAATGTATCGCCGGTTGCTCCATGTATTCCCGGCACTGGAAATCTCAACGATCTTCCAAACGGTAACATGATCAAGCTGGCCCCATACCCCGGTATCCGTTACCCCATTCATGATAATTTTTCACCACGACTGGGTGTTGCGTGGAGCTTCGCAAGAAACACAGTGCTCCGCGCCGGCTACGGAATCTACTTTGATACCGAGTCCTCCACGGCGCAGGAAGCCCAAAATACCTACGGGGCTTGGCCGTCTAATACGAGTGCGGGGACGAATTACAACGGCTTCAGTCAGTCTTTAACAACCGTGAACCAGATCGACGGAACTCCAGTTTCGCCGACTACGACAGGTGTTCCGTGGGGAACAGTGACTTACTTTTGGGATCCGCGAAAGAAAGATGCCATGTCCCAGCAGTGGAACGTGGATATTCAGCATCAGTTCTCTGAACACTTCGTGGTGACAACTTCTTATGTAGGCAGTAGAGGCAGCCGGTTGGATCTGAATATTGCAGCTAATACCGCGTTGCAACCAGGGGCCGGAACTCCAGCAGAGGTCAATGCGCGAAGACCCTTCCCTTTCTATGGAAGCGATACGCTCTACGGAACTGATCTCGGACGAAATGATTACAACGCTCTGCAAATCAAAGCAGAACGCCGCTTCTCGTCCGGATTTCAAGCGCTGGTTTCTTACACATTGTCGAGAACCACGGATAACGGGACCGACGGCTGGTATGTCGGCAATCCACAAAATCCCTACAACTTGAATGCTGAATGGGGCCCATCGAACAGCGACCGCACTCATATTCTGGTGATGAGTGGAGTTTACGAGTTACCTTTCGGCAGAGGAAAGAGATGGCTCCATAGCGGTGTCGCTTCCTATGTCCTCGGCAATTGGCAAATGAATGGGATTGGGACTCTGAGGTCAGGCAGCCCCATAGTTTTGTCTGTTCCCGGAGACGTTGCTAACGTGGGGAATGATGTTAAGAATTACGAACGTCCGAACCTCGTAGGAGATCCACATCTCAGCAACCCCTCGGCTAAGCGATGGTTCAATCCAGGGGCATTTGCGGTGCCAGTCTTGGCATTTGGCAATGCCAAGCGCGGTTTAATTCGCAACCCGGGATACACAAATTTCGACTTGTCACTCTTCAAAAATTTTCCGATCAGAGAGCGGCTAAACCTTCAACTGAGGCTCGAAGCTTTTAATGGTTTGAACATCCAGAGCCTAGGCAACGCGAACGGCACGCTAGGAACGGGATTTGGCCAGATTACGTCAATTAGTTCCACGCCCCGGGAACTACAGTTTGGGGCCAAACTATACTTTTAGACCCCGGGCGCCACCCTGAGCTACGCGGCACCTTCCACGCGCCCTGTTAAAGAGTAGCTCGAAGACATATACAGCCCCACGTAGATTCAAGAATAGGGAGAATTGGAATGTCCCAGATTTATCTTCCGCGGTCGATCAATCGTTCCAAACTCGTGCTGTTGCTGTGCTCCATCGTTTTTCCCTGGTTTGCGAAAGCACAAGTGGTAAAGAGACATGAAGTCGCTCCCAATGGGTTCAACATTTTAACAGCAGCAGATACAACCCGCCAGGGAGGAATCAAGCAGGTCGATATCGGTCCAGGAAAAGTTGGTTGGATTGAGTCCTGGCGGAATGCGGATGACTCCCTTTCTTGGGACGTAAGCGTCGCCGAACCTGGCGAATATGAAGTCTCGATCATCGCTCAAGGGGGGAGGAGCGGAAGTAGTGTTCAAGTTGAAGTGGCCGGTCAGAAGCTGTCGGTTGACTGTGGCTCGCAATGGGACCGCCTGAGCCTGGGGAAGGTGCGTTTACTTGCGGGGTTACAGCGTCTAACGGTTCGCTCCACCAGTACTCCTCCGATCCAGAGTTTCTTTTCGGTCGAGCTTGTTCGCTCCTCCGTGAAACAAGATCTCGCGGCAAAAGCGGAGAAGCTCTCAGCGAGCACACAGTGGCTCGTGGCGGACAGATACGGGTTGATGTTCCACTAAGCCGCAAACAGGCCCCCCTAAGTCTTATCAACAGGCAGTCCGCGATTTTGATGTCGAACGCTTCGCGCAGATGGTAGCCGATATGGGCGCCCGCCATGTTGTGTTTACCACATCCCACGCCGGGTTTTATTTTCCAGGTCCCAACAAGACAATCGATAGCATACTCCCGGGCCGAACGTGCGATCGTGACCTGATCGGGGACTTGGCTACAGCATTGGACAAGCGGGGAATCAAGCTAATTTTGTACTATCATCCCGGGCACGACGACGTTCCCTGGTGGAGCAAAACTCACTTCGACCAAAACAAGGCGGAATTCTTTCGGCAATGGTGCGCGATCATCCGAGATATTGGACAGCGATACGGCAATCGGCTCGCCGGCTTTTGGTTTGACGATGCAATATTTACTTACTACCCCTTCAATCCTCCATGGGAGGAGATGACTCGAGCGGCCAAGGCGGGCAACGCCGCCAGGCTGGTTATTTACAACTCATGGATCCTGCCAAAAGCGAATGACTTTTATGAAGTCTTCGCGGGGGAGAATTATTTTTCCAAGGAGGTTATTGAAGGTGGCGGTTTTCTCCCAGTGGGCGGCACGGGGAAGTTCACCGGCGGTCCGCAGCAAGGCTTGCAAGGGCACATCACGACTTTTGTCGAAGGAGATTGGGGACATTTCAAGCTTGACACGGCTATCGGACCGCCTCAATTCTCAGCCGAGGCGATGATTGCGGGGATTCGAGACTGCATCCGGCGCAAGAATGTACCGACGTTTGACGTTGAGATTTATCAGGACGGTGAGATCTCTCCGCAAACACTTCAGTTGTTTAAAACTATCAGTCATACGATCTGGTCGGACGCGCCGTCATCTCCTGCCGGTTCGAAGCGGGCGATCGCCGTAAGAGAATCCGTTGCCGACGATAGTAAGGAAGTCCAACGTCTTCCCATCACGCGTCTCTATGCTGCGCAAGCAGATCTCCAGGGCAATGTGCGTTTCTGGAAGGAAACCGGCATGATGCTCTGGAAGGGTACGGGAACTGCAGTCTGGCATCTTCAGGTACCAAAGGCCGGCGAGTATGAGGTAAAGATTTGCTACGCCTCCGCCGTGGATAAGGTTCATTTATCCCTGGGGGCGGGGGTGCGCGTCAACGCTGTCCTGCCGAGCACATCTGGGGTCTTTCTTGATGACACGTTGAATTTCAATCGTACGATGATTGCGAATCAGATTCGCGTGCCAGGGGGAGAGGTGTCCCTGGAGCTCCAGGTTCAGACAGACAATCTGGATGAACATTTTCGAGTGAGGTCGATTGAATTGACGCCGGTGGACTCAGTGCCAGCGTCAGCTAGAGAAAGTAAAACTGCTTATGACAGTCGCGCTTCGACCGACTGGATGGTCAAAGCCGGCTATGGCGTGATGTTCCACTGGACTTCTCGCTCCGCGCCAAAGAAAGGGCCCATCCTGCCGTATCAGGAGGCGGTAGAGCGCTTCGATGTAGAGCGGTTTGCAAATATGGTTAGAGCGACGGGAGCTGGCTACGTTATCTTCACCGTCAATCATGCCGACCCGCATTGCCCGGCACCCATCCGTTCCTGGGAAAAATACCACTCAGGATGGACGACAAAGCGCGACCTAATTGGGGAGATTGCTGATGCCCTCCAAGCCCGCGGCATCCGGTTAATGCTCTACTTTGCCTCGCACGTGTTGGGGAAAATGGGGGAGACTGACTCGGGAACGTATCTACGCGCACACCAAGAGATTTTGACCGAGTTCGGCAAGCGTTACGGCCGAAAAATATCTGGTTACTGGTTCGATGGTTGGTATCAGAGTCTTGAGCAATATCCGGACATAGGTCCGAGAGAGTTGTGGAGTGCCGTGAAGGCCGGCAATCCTGATCGGGTCGTCGCATACAATTCCTGGATCTATCCAGTGGAGACCGACTGGCAGGAATACTGGGCAGGTGAGGTTGGGGGACCGGTTCGGCCGGCCTCGTCTCGTTTTTCGGAGCAGGGGCCTGCGATAGGCCTTCAGCAACATGCTCTATGGTTCCTGGATGCACCTTGGGTTCATCAAAAGCTGGATAGCGAAATGGAACCCCTACGTTTCAAGAATGAAGAGCTGATCCGCTATGTTGAAGAATCGATGAGGCACCAGGGGGTGGTCACCCTTAATGTGGGCATCTTTCAGGATGGAGAAATTGGGACGGGCGCGTTTGAGCAACTTCAAGCATTGCGCGCTGCTGTCTGGAGCCATTAGCCGTGTTTGCAATCATGGATTGGTCTGAATGGGCTTTTATCAAGCAGTTCCAGGGCTCGCATGAAAATTATTCGGTACGAGGATCGGTCAAGAAGGATTCATTACGCCGACGCGCTAGAAAACGGTGCTTATCTGCGGTTGGACGGAACACTGTTTGGTGGACTCTGGAGACGGGCGAAGCAGCTGAAATTCGGAGCCAGCTTGGTCCCGTAACACCTGCCATGATTTGGTGTGTCGGGCAGAACTACCGCCGCCACGCCGACGAAGTCGGCATGGGTTTTGAAGCATATCCAGTGGTGTTCACAAAGGGCGTTAACACGGTGCAAGACCCCGGGGGGCCGATATTGGTCCCCGCGCGTGCCAAGACCAGTCAGATGGATTAGGAAGGTGTGAGCTCGTCATGATTATTGGAAAGACGTGCACGGACGTCACATGCGAACACGCGCTCGACTATGTTGCCGGCTACACCTGTGGGAACGACGTAAGCGCGCGTGACTGGCAATTGAAAATGAGTGGAGGCCAATGGTGCCGCGGCAAGAGTTTCAATACCTTCGCGCCCCTTGGGCCGTGCTTAGTTACTAGGGATTCCATCGGCGATCCCGGGACAAATCAAGTGTGTTCCGAAATCTTCCCGCAAGGGCCCGGAGAGGATGCGCGATATCTGTAGACGAGGGAGCCTAGGCGATTTGTAGCGTCCCTTGAGGTGGTTCGATGAAAGATCCTGACGTGCAGAAGAAGCTAAATCAGCCTGCTTCCAAAAGACGACGTTCGTTCATCGGCGGCATGGCATCCCTGGGGGCAGGCTTAGCCGGTTCGGTTATCTTACCCACAGCGGCGATAGCGCAGCCCACGCCGGAAGCTCCCGCGAAAACAAAATCCACAACAAGCGGTTGCCGACGTAGCACGGTCATTGCTTCCGACGCGGCAACTGTCGCAGAAACAACTGCTGGGAAAATCCGCGGCTTCAAGCGGAACGGCGTGTACGTATTCAAAGGTGTGCCCTATGGTGCCTCCACAGCTGGCGCGAGACGCTTCATGCCGCCAGTCAAGCCCGAACCCTGGAAGGGAATACGCAACTCGCTGCAATACGGACGCGTGTGCCCGTACCAGGACTCTGCGCACGTAAATACTGACGGGAAAAACCTGGCCAACTCAGACGAAGATGCGTTCGTGCTGCATCGTGGCGCGGCCGCGACGGTCCCCGGCGAAGACTGCCTGCGCCTCAATCTTTGGACACAGGAGATCAAGGGCTCCAGTAAGCGTCCGGTCATGGTCTACATGCACGGCGGAGGATTTTCCGGCGGCAGCGGCCATGATCTTCTTTCTTATGACGGCGAGAGTCTCGCCCGCAATCATGGTGCAGTGGTAGTGACTCACAATCATCGGCTGAACGTGTATGGCTATCTCAACCTTGCACCGTTGGGAGGAGAAGAATATGCCAGCTCCGCCAACGTTGGAATGCTTGACCTCGTAGCTGTTTTGGAGTGGGTTCGCGATAACATCGCAGCTTTCGGGGGCGACCCGGGCAGTGTAACCATTTTTGGTCAATCGGGCGGCGGTGGAAAAGTTGTTGCCCTTATGGCGATGCCGGCGGCCAAAGGTTTATTTCACCGTGCGATTGTGCAGAGCGGACCCTTTCTCAAATCGATCTCTCCTGATTACTCAAAGCGACTCGCTGAACTGGTGGTTGCAGAGCTAGGTTTATCCAAGTCGCAGATGAGCGAACTGCAGCTAATCCCGGTTGACCGGCTTTCGGGCGCTGCGGCGGAAGCCATGAAGAAAATGCCTCGGCCCAAATCTTCCCTTCGCAGAGAGTACGGCGAATACGATTGGGGGCCGACAGTAGACGGCCTCATACTGCCTCGTCATCCATTCGATCCAGGAGCGCCACAAATATCTGCGGACGTTCCATTGTTGACCGGCACAAATCTTCACGAGGGTGTAAGAGGGCTCGACCGTCCCGATGCCAATGCGATGGGAGTGGAAGAACTTAAACGATTGGTTAAAGAAGAATTTGGCGACGGCAGCCAGACGATCATAGATGCCTACCGGCGCGATTACCCCAAAGCGACTGCATTTGAACTGTATGCCACCATTGCCGCCGCTTCCTTTCGCCGTCCTGCGTTCGAGCAGGCTATCAGGAAGGCTGCTTTGGGTAGCGCGCCTGCATACTCTTATATATATTCTTGGCGGACGCCCGTGCTGGACAATCGCCCCGGTTCCTTCCACGCCTGTGAAATCGCGTTCACGTTCGACAATGCTGAATCCCGAGGCATTCGTTCTATCGAAACAGATCAGTACTGCCTGGGTGAACTTTGCCCGAACTGGGAATCCTAATCACGACGGCCTGCCGCATTGGCCTACATACACGGCTGAGAAACGGGCAACCATGTATTTCAACACGCCCTGCGAAGTCCGCAACGATCCGGAAGGAGAGGGATTGAGGCTAATGGCACAGTCCTGAGTGAAAAAAGGCGATGACGTTCCCGTGCGTCCGATTTCCTCGTCACGCGCTGAGTTCCCTGCCGAAACCTCTGGCGTCTACCGCGAAATGGAGGTTGCACGGTGAGTCTGGGCCTATCTTTCTTCGGGGCAAAATGCGGGATCTGGAACAAATGAAAATATCGCGCATACAAATCGCTGAATGCCCGCTGCCGCTGCCGCATACCCTGCGTCTCGGCCCCGTAGAAATACAAACGCGCGATTACATTGCGGTGCGCATCTGGACGGACGCTGGAGTATTCGGAGAGGCCATCGGTTATCCGCGTGGGACTCCGCTCTTTGAAACCATGCAGTCCATGGCTCGCAAGATTATCGGCGG
>WNFJ01244174.1_pt1 | contig 10811 bp, 6 predicted proteins | sample 5400461 | NCBI WGS metagenome assembly WNFJ01 (sample SAMN13153349, study PRJNA577476) | soil metagenome | isolation source: 115 cm saprolite on Douglas fir-dominated hillslope | place: USA:California | collected 2013-09-17
ACGTTGTCTGCAAATTGCGAGTCGCCGCAGGCGTTAAGCACCTCGCGGTAAGGGCCGCCAAAAAATTTAATGCATGGGAAAGTAGTGTTATTTACCCCTGTAAGTCCGATCTTTGCGGGGTATCCCTGGCCGAGGCTGTTGGCGACTTCACCCCGGAAACGCCGGCTAAATCCGACCAGGAATTGGTTGACCACGGTCGGTCTGAAAATGTAGTTGTGGCTAAAGCGCACATACCGAGTACTCTGCGGCGTGCCTTGCCCGAATATCGGTCCCAGGCTCGAGACATTGCCCTTGAAGGTATTGCCGTAGTCAAAGCCGCCAGAAATCCGCTGCTTGTCCGAGATAATGTGATCAATCTTTAAATCCCAGAGATTTGCGGTCGTTTTTGAGACCGAGGTACCAATCGCATTGTTTGAGAGTCCGCCGTTGGTAGGCGGAAGCAGCGCAAAGACCTTCGCCATCACAGCACTCGCTTTGAAGTTGGGGTCGTTTGTCAGGAGATTGCCAGGAATCGTGTTGTGGGTCGTGGGATCGTAAAGCTGCGTGCCCGGCAACAGGGCGGAAAAATCGCCCTTACGAAAGCTTTCCGGCGGCAGACTAAGTACTTGTGTGCCTCCGGTCTGTAACCGAAAGCCTTCATAAGCAAGGAAAAAGAACGTTTTGTCGTGTCCATTATAAATGTGAGGGAGGCGCACGGGACCCCCGCCGGTGAAGCCGAAGTCATTCTGCGTATCGATGGGTTTGGGCGTACGCGATGTATTGTTTCGCCAACTGTTGGCGTCCAGCACGCGGTTGCGGAGATAATCATAAGCAGAAACGTGGAACTCGTTGGTCCCAGACTTCAACGTGAGACTCACTATGCCGTCGCCGGATTCACCGTATTCGGGTGAGAAATTGCTCTGCAGCACCTTGAATTCTTGCACCGCTTCCGATGAAACCCCTTTATTCCACTGTATGTTGGGCGACACCAGGGAGATCGAGACTCCGTCCACGAGCACATCCGTACCGCCTTCTTGGCCTCCATTCACCTTGAAATCGTCTTTCGTATTGTCAGCGGGGTCGTTCCCGACACTCCCAACGAATCCTGGTACCAGCTTAATAAACTCCACCGGGTTGCGGACGGTGCCGAGCACTGCCAGCGGCAGATTAGCCACCAGGCTTCTCTGCACGGTCGAACCAATATCAGAGGTTGCAGTTTCCAGCTGACTGGCGTCAGCAATGACCGTCACGTTCTCGGAGACTGCGCCAAGTTGCATCTGGACGTCCAAGGTAACTGTAGCATCGGTCTGTACCGTGACACCTTCGCGCGAGTATTTCTTCAGGCTAGGCCCCTCTATCGTGACGGAGTACCGGCCGGGCGGAAGGTTCGCCAATGAATAAAACCCTGCATCAGTGGTCACTGTTGCAATCGTGAGCCCGGTATCCAGGTTTCGACCGGTGACGCTGGCTCCGCCGATTGCTGCACCACTCGGATCGGTTACAGTGCCCTGAATACTGCCATTCGTCGTCTGGGCACGAAGAGATACCGTCCAGGCCAACAGGATAAACGCAAAAGCATAGATGAATCTTTTCACTAGATTTCTCCCCCTACCACTCTGCTCATACTCCAGTTAACGCTAGTTAACGCTCAAAACCAGATGCGTTAGAATTGAGCTCTGAACTTGGAACAGAACGCCCCCTGAAAACCGCGATTAGGACCGGCCCCCAACCTACTAGTGCTTTTATACTATCCGGACATAGTAAGCGGATAGTTGACCTCTTAATGTTCAAAGGAAAGGGTCTAACACGTGAATTCATTGTGATTCACCTGCGGCGCGATGCTTTTGAATCATTCGAAACTATTGGAAAGAAGGGTGTTAGGAACTTGACTTGGAAAAGCTCTGTGATAGAATTACTTTGCTCCATTGAAGTAATTGATCCAGTATGGCTTCCCCGCAAACGAGCGTTTCACAACCACTAGCCTCGGATGACCTCCTTAGTGATAAGCGCTGGCAGCTGGTACAAAGAATTGTATCCAGTCCACCCTTTCAGAAGAGCACCCGGCTCAGAGATTTGCTGCAGTTCATCACCGAGCAAACCATCCACGGCAATGCGCACGAATTAACCGAGCAACACATCGGCAACGCGCTATTCCACAAACCTTCCGATTACAGCCCCATGGAGGACAGCTCCGTACGGGTACACGCTCGGCAGTTGCGACTGAAACTCCACGAGTATTTCAATGAAGAAGGTCGTAATGAGCCGCTCATACTGGACATACCTAAAGGCTCTTACGCCCCGGTATTCAGAACGGTTCTGAAAACTGCCGACCTCCCTGCGGCTATCGCATCTGCACTGATCCCGGTCATGGCTTGGCGCCGCCGGGCGACGGTTCCTTGGGCCATATGCGGCATTCTGACCATGCTGTGCGCAGTATTGTCGTACCGCGTCATCGCACACCGGACGGCCGGCGCGGTGCCAGCCACCTCTTCTCTTTCATGGCCGTCTTCTCAGATTTTCGATGCACGACACCAGACGATCATTGTGGTAGCCGACAGCAACTATGGAATGTACCGCATTCTTGCCAGTCAGCAAGGTTCTCTCGACCAGTATCTCCGACGGGATTTCCTACGGAGCACGCCCGTCAGCAAGATTGGTGAAGCCCATTCCCGGCTGAGTGAGTACATTTCGAACTCGACGCTCACTTCATTCGCGGATGTAGCCGACGTCATCTCTCTTCTCAAAATGGCGGGGGGACTGCAATCGCAGGTGTCCGTGCGCTATCCGCGAGAGCTGAGGATGCGTGACCTGGACCACAACAATTGCGTTTTATCCCTGGGTGACGCTTCTACAGGACAAACTTAACTTCCGTGAAAGTGAGACCGTCGTTGGCAAGAGCGCCAAAGTATTTCTGAACAAAAACCCTCTGCCCGGTGAGAAGCCGGAATATGAAGGCCTGCGGTGGACAGGAACGATGGGTGAAGATTACGCCACCATTTCTCTTCTTCCAAATGTAACCCACGATGGAAGCGTGCTCGCGTTCCAAGGTCTTCAGCAGGAGGGAACGGAAGCAGCGGGCCGGTTCCTCGCGGACGAGGAAAATCGGCGTCAACTCATGACCGCACTCGGCATTTCTGCCTCGGATAGCATCTCTCAAAATATTTGGTTTGAGGCGCTGATTAGATCGCGCACAGTTTCCGGGGCGCCGAATTCCACGACCCTCGTCGCCGTCCGTCGAATACGCTAGCAATTCGAACACCGGGCCTGATTTATGGCCACTCCTTACTTTTTCCGGAGGGCAGCGCTCGGGAGGACTCTCTGCCAGCAGGTCCGTCCAGCTAAAATGTGTCGCCGAGACGCATACGTTGTAAGGCTACTCCTGCAATCACTTTCGCAATTAGAAATGCGTGGCGGAGTCCAGAGCGTTCTGTCTTTTCTAAACCTTGCCTGGTGCGGCTTGCTATACTTTTGCGGAAGATTCGCTCTTTTTAAGATTTCGCACAAACTGAAAGACAAAAACTTGTCCGGCCAGCTTTCAGCAGTGTCGACGAACTCAATACCGGGCCCTACCTTCGCCCGGCATCGCGCGTGGCGCAGGGTTGCGTACTACCTGTTCTTCGCTGCTTTCGGCGCGATCACCACCACGACAGTCCGGGCAGCGCAAACGCAAAGCCACGTGGAAGTGCTGCTCGACCAAGCGCGCAGCGAAGAAAAGACCGGAGACTACGCCGCTGCTGAGCGCATCTACAAGCAAGCCCTGGCGCTTAATCCTGAAAGCCTCGAGACCCTGAAGCGCCTGGGAATTCTGGAGCAGACGGAACTTAAATTCGACGACTCCATTCAGTTGTTCAAGCATGTGTTGGCCAACGACCCGCGATATCCGGAGGTTAATTTCTACCTGGGGGTTTCTTACTTTGGGAAAAACGACTTTAACGAGTCGATCGATAGTTTTGAGCGTGAGCTTAAAATACCCAACCCGCATCCGCGTTCTCATTATTATTTAGGACTGGCATTCCAGTCTTCCGGCCGAGTCGAAGAAGCTACCTCGCAGTTGAACCAGTCACTTGCCCGGAACCCCAAAGACGCCGATGCCCTCTACGAGCTCGCGCGTATTTACAAAAATGCTTCTCTCCGTTCCATTGAGTTGCTCAAAGCGCTGGACGAGGATTCCTTTCAACTGCATGCCTTGATGGGTGAGGTCTATGCAGACGAGGAACATTATGCCCAAGCCATCGAGCAATACCTGGCCGCCCTTGCCAAACGTCCTGACGCTCAGGGCGTCCACTATGCGATCGGAATTGCTTACTGGGCCCAACAGCGAATGGACCTTGCAGAGAAGGCATTTAAGGACGCCTGGAATGAAAATCCGAACGATGCCCTCACGAATTTGTACCTGGGTGACATCGCTGTGCGGGATCAACGCTTTTCGGAGGCTTTACGCTTCTTGCTTGTAGCCCAGCGAGGTCAGCCGAATATGTCTCAAGTGCACGTTCTGCTTGGGAAATGCTATCTGGGCCAGAAGGAACCTGAAAAAGCAAGAGCTGAATTCCTGGCGGCAATCAACGCCGACCCGGCGGCTGCACAACCCCACTATCTACTGGCGAAGGTTTATCGTGAATTGCACGATCAGCACGCAAGTGCCGCCGAACTCGCCGAATTTGAACGTCTTTCAAAACAGGGAAAAGAGAAAACTCTGCCGCGCAGTCCTTAGAACGAGAATGAACCATCCAACAAGTGTCGGACGTGGACCCCAACCGTGAGCGCTCAATCATTCACGGCGAACATGATTGCCCTTCGATTCCGGATTTTAATGCTCCTGCTTGTTCTGCTGACGGCTCCCACCTTGAAATTGGCGGGACAGACCGGGCCTGCACCCACCGCGAAGGATGCGGCGATCGAGTCCCACTTTGCCGCAGCCCAACGGGCCCAACACGCTAAGGACTACGCCACGGCGGAGCGGGAATACCATGCCGTACTTGCCCTCGCCCCTGATTTCGCCGAGGTTCATATGAATCTGGGCTTGGTCTACCAGCTTCAGGATCGCTCTGCCGAAGCTATGACGGAATTCCGGCGTGCTCTCAAAATCAAACCCGCGCTCGCTGGCGCTAATTTTTTCCTAGGGGTTGATTATTGCAAGCTGGGTGAAGGAGCGAGGGCCATTCCCTACTTGAAAGCCGCCCTCCAAATAGAACCGAATCGGCCGGACATCTGGCTGTGGTTGGCCACCGCGCAAGAGATCTCCGGCGAGCTTCAGGCCGAAGTGGTGACCCTCCATCGGGCGTTGGAGCTGCAGCCTAAGGAGGTCGATCTTCTCTATTTTTTGGGAAGCGCTTACGAGCGGTTGGGGAAACAAGAGGTCGCGCACCTGGCGAAAATTGCTCCAGGCTCTGCGCGCAGCGAACAGCTACTGGCGGAGAGTTATGCCTCGAGCACCGGGTGGCCTTCCGCGGTGATTCATTTTCAGAATGCCCTGGTTGCTTCTCCGGACGGCGCTGGATTGCACGCTGAGCTCGGCGAACTTCTTCTACATGCGGGAAAGATGAACCAGGCGATTTGGGAATTTGATGAGGAGTTGCGGCGCGACCCGGGCAACCTGCGCGCCCTGGTACGGCGCGGCGAAGCAAGGGTGATCCGGGAAAATGTGGAGGCCGCACTTCAGGATTGGGAGACAGCGATTGCCATCGACATAGAGCAAACGGAGAGGCTCCTGGGCCTTCGCGAAGCCGGATTCGGCGATTCCGCCCTCGAACAATTGCCCGATGCCACCCGCGGAAAAATCCAGAAACTCGAGGGAGACCTGCAAAATCGGAATACTCCAGCAGGGCACTTGGCTCTTGCGTTTCTCGCCGAACAGAACGGGAATTTTTCACAAGCAGCGACGGAGGCTACTCTTGCAGCTTCCACCGCCAGGAAGGACGTTGCCGCCAGGAACTGCGCTGAATCAGATGTCGACCTCGCGCTCCAGCGCGGGCAATTTTCTGTGGTCGCACCCTGCGTAGAGAGGGCCCTCACTTCGCGGACTTCCGCTGAACTTCGCATTCGAGTGGCGAGCGCATTGCTAGACACGGGAGAGTATGAAACTGCTCTCAAGACTCTGGAGGGATTGCCGGCAGCCGATCGGAATTCGGTTGAGGCATCCTATTGGCGTGCGCGTAGCTACGAAAAACTGGCAACCGCTGCTTATCTTCGACTCTACCAGGCAGACCCAAACTCGTATCGCTTGCATCAGTTGATGGGCGACCTCGAGGCGGCAAAAGGGGATGATGGAAAAGCGATCGAGGAGTACCGCGCCGCCATCCGATTGAGGCCATCGGTATCCAATTTGCATTACAGCCTTGGCCATCTGCTATGGAAAGATTTCAAAATTCCCGAAGCCCGCGTCGAGTTCGAAGCCGAACTCGCGTTGAACCCGCGTCATCCGGGTGCGCTGAACGACCTAGGGAATACCTACCTGCTTGAACATCTACCTGATAAAGCAATAAAGCTTTGCCTTACCTGGTTAGAGCGCTGGCGGCGGATTCCGGAAATCCCGATATACACAGTGATTTAGGCACCGCATACTCCGGGCTCGGCGACTACCGGAAAGCAGAAGTGCATTTCAAGATCGCAGTGTCCCACGATCGCGATGGTTCGGTCCACTACAAGCTCGCGAGGGTTTACCAAGCCTTGGGCGAGAAGGAGAAGGCAGCCCGGGAATTCGCTCTCTCCACGGCCCTGAACCGCGAATCGCACAGCAAGCTCGAAAAGCAGACGGAGCGCCTGGGAGAAGTAACAAAATCCGCCGAAGATCCTTAGCATGAAACACTTCCTGATTGTCTTTTTCCTTTTATCTCCCCTTGCCAGCCGCGTGCTCGGCAGTTCTCTCAGCAGGTCCGTGCATCAACGATCTGGCCAAGCAGACGCATTTCAGAGGGGCCTCGCGGCACTCAAGGATAATCGGGTCGCGGATGCCCTCGAGGAGTTCACAACAGCGGAACGCGAGCATCCTGATGACCCACGGGTGCGCAATTTTCGTGGGATCGTGCTTGGCAACCTCGGCCAGAATGCCGAGGCCGCCGCCGAGTATCGCGAATCGATTCGCCTGGACCCGCGCATGGAAGATGCGTACCGAAATCTAGGATTCCTCAAATGGACCGAACACCAGCTTGAGCCAGCTCGCCAAGCGCTCGAGCGCGCCGTGGAACTATCTCCCAGCGACTCTTTTGCCCACTACTATCTCGGGCGGGTACAGCTGGAAGCACAGAGCTACTTACAGGCCATCCAGGAATTGGAGATGTCTCGCGTGCCCTTGCCAGCGGACGCGGGTTTCTCTATCCAAGTCGCGACTGGGTACATCGCGCTGGGGCGTCGTGAAGATGCGCGTAAATCGCTCGATCATCTAGTAACACTACGCTTAAACGACGCGCAATCAATTCAGGTAGCTTCCCTGCTCTTGGCCATCCACCAGAATGACGCGGCGATCAATCTCATTCAGCAATTGAGCAAGCGTCCCTCCCATGCCGAGGCTACGTGGCTGAAATTTGATCGGGCCCTTGTTTATCTGCTTGCCGGGAGCTATGAAAAAGCGGTCGCACTAGCTCACGCCTTCACGGAGTCTCTGCCCCAAGGGGCCTCAGAACCCCCTGAATCTGCGCAGGCTTGGTCTTTGATCGGCATCGCCTGGGCCCACCTGAGCCAGGGCGACCGATCAGTCAATGCTCTGCGCCAGGCTGCCACCCTTGCTCCCGGCGAGGAAGAGCACTGGCTTAATTTGACACGCGAGTTGATGGAACTGAGCCGTTATTCCGAGGCAATTTCCGCAGTTCAAAATGGGCTGGCCGCCAACCCGAATTCCTACGCTTTGCATTTGCGGCTGGGAGCAGCTCACCTCTCTGCTGGCCACTACTCCGAGGCCGAGCGTGTCTTTCGCGATCTTGTAGCCGCAGGCGATCCCTTGCCCACCGGCTATATCGGGTTGGCACAGGTATTGCTCCGGACGGGCCGCGCCGGGGAAGCGGCCTTCGAACTTACCAAGGCGAGTCAGAAGCTGGGACCCAACTTTCTCATCAGCTATTTTCGGGGGCTGGCCTTTGCTCGTGCGGGGAAGCCCTTGGAAGCGATGATGGCATTTCAAGAAGCCATGCAGTTGAATTCAAATAACGCTGAAGTCCATCGCAGTTTGGGAAAAACCGAACTTGCGCTTGGCCGCGTGAACGACGCAATCGCCGAATTCCAGCAAGCGCTTCGTCTAAGCCCTGACAACGCCCCGGCAAAGCGACTCTTGAGTCAAGCCTATCGCCGGGCAGCCGACTCAAAAAATGCAACGAAGTTCGCAGAAGCATCTGCAAACGCGCCTCCCGACCCCGAAGGCGATCTTCTAGATGACTTCTTTCTTCCGCAATGGCAACAGCCTCCCGAAAGCGCCGGACAATAGCCACCCGCGAACTCCGGAGAAGTCGAGACATCCTTTCCGGGAAGGTCTCATGGGAATCGTAGAAAAGTTCTGCCACCGTGCGCGGCGGCTTCCTTGACCCAGTCGAAACCAGGCCCTACGCTTTTACCGGGAACAGCAGGTTTCGCCGTGCAATTCATCCATCGCCTCTTTCTCTCTCGGGGGGTTGCGCCCGTGAATCATCTGAGATCGCGCTCCGCAGAATCCACGGATCGATTCCCCGAGAAGGTTCCAGCAAAATGGTCAGCACGGCTCCAGGTAGCCGGTCCTTTGCATTCAATATTTCACTGCGCCGGAGGTTTGCTTTCTAACGCACTGCCCAAAGGCTCGTCGACCTGAAGAATTTGGTCTCCGCGCACATTCTTCAGCGTCTGACGAATTCCGCTGGGCCAGCGAATTTCGATCGTTGCTGCGACGGTCTCTGTTCCCATGCCAAAATGGACGCGCTTATCGCTGGAGGAAAGATAGCTGCTCGCGGTCGTTACGGTTGCGACCTGAGTGATCCTCCCAGTCGCAACTCTCACTTCTGCTCCGATGGCATCCCGGTTGCTCCTATGTCCGACGAGTTTCAAGATCAACCAATGGTTAGGAGTCGAGGTCGCATTGTGCAGGACATAGAGGGGTCCGTCATTCGTGGTCACAACTGCGTCTAGCCGCCCATCATTGTCGATATCCCCGATCGCCAAGCCACGTCCCACCCAAGCTTCTTGAAAAACGTTGCCGGCATCTGCAGAGACGTCTTCAAAACCATGGCCCGTGTTCCGTGCCAACAACATGGGTTCGCGGTAGCGGAGGTTTGGAAAAGTCAGTTGGATCGTGTCCAAGTCGTGCCCCTGGGCAACTAGAAGATCTTTCCATCCGTCGTTGTCAGAATCCAGGAACCGAACGCCCCATCCAGAGTGCGTCATAGTCATGCGGCCGAGGCCGGAGGGATAACTCTCGTAGGTAAAGGTGCCGTCGCCGTCATTCCGATAGAGGGCATACAGCTGGCTCGCAAGATCGGTAATCACTAGATCTGGGAGGCCATCGTTGTTGTAGTCTACGAAATCCACGCCCATGCCCGCAAACGTATGGCCCTCTCCATCGACGCCCACACCCGATTCCAGCGCAATCTCCTCAAACGTGCCATCGCCCTTGTTGTGATAAAGGAATTCGGACATGGAATCGTTGGCAAAAAAGAGATCGATGTGCCCATCGCCGTCGTAATCCGCAATAGCTATACCCAGGCTTTTGCCTGGCTTTGCCATGCCAATCTTTCCCGAAACTTCGGTGAAGTGACCATTGCCATCATTGTGGTAAACCAATGGCGCGATGGGCTTGAAGTAGTCGGGATGACAGTACGCGCGATAGCCTTCCTTATGTTCGCCGCACCAGATTTCGTCAAAGTCCCACTTCAAATACCGGAGGACAACTAAATCGAGCAATCCATCACCATCCAAGTCAACCCATGCGGCGCTGCTGGACCAGCCGCTCCCGCCCACACCCGCTTTGTCCGTGACATCCGTAAAGGTGCCATCACCATTGTTGTGATAGAGCTTGTTGCCTCCATACGCGGTCACATATAGGTCTTCGTAGCCATCATTGTCATAATCGCCTACTGCAACTCCCATTCCGTATCCAACTCCCTGCAGGCCGGCCTTTTCGGTAACATCTTCAAACGTGCCGTCTTGTTTCTGATGATAGAGCCGATTCCAGTACTTGGGACCCGTCTTCTGCGGAATCGCTCCTTTGGGCGTCGGGTCAGTGAGCGGCGCTCCGTTGACCACAAAAATATCCAGACGCCCGTCGTTGTCGTAGTCAAGTAGGGCCACGCCCGGGCCCATTGTTTCAATCAGGTATTTTTTCGAAGTGTGCGAGGCCATGTTCCGAAATTTGATCCCGAGTGCGGAGCTCGTTTCGATAAACTTAGGGGAAATTTTCTTCGCTTGTTCTTCCTTCCCGACTGAGTCGCGCTGGGCTATAACTGGAAAGGCCGACAAGACGACCAGCGCCAAGAATAATGGGAGTTGGTTGGGCGGGCGAAACCTCATGCATTCCATCTCTGTCCTCGGCGCAAGCGCACAAGCGACCAAGAACGCCGAAGACATCTTACTTTAGTTATCTTTCTCTCAATAGAGCGTCAATGCTAGTAGGAGCAATATTTTCGATTGGGAGAGGTTGGGACTCAGAATGATACAAGCGGAATGACCGCTCCTACTTGATTGGGTTACGGTGAGGTGCGATCGAACTTGATCGCAGTGCTATCGTAGTCGCCTTCTAGGAATAGCGGAAGACCATGCTCCATCAGGTACGCGCCGCTGAGCTTCGCGGGTAATACGGAACTCTTCCCCTTGGGCTTCGCATCTAGCGGCGATAGGGCGTAGGTGGCGGTCCCATCCAGGCCTTCGAGCACCACTGCCGG
>WNFJ01558849.1_pt1 | contig 10811 bp, 6 predicted proteins | sample 5400461 | NCBI WGS metagenome assembly WNFJ01 (sample SAMN13153349, study PRJNA577476) | soil metagenome | isolation source: 115 cm saprolite on Douglas fir-dominated hillslope | place: USA:California | collected 2013-09-17
GAAGAGTACTACTGCGAATGACTGCCGCCGGCGTGACGCCCCTCGACCATACGATTCTCTCCGGCCAGTTCCCCCTCGCGAAAGCCCCACTAGTTCTGGGCAACGAAGGAGCGGGAGTGGTGGAGGAGGGAGGTGGAACCGACTTTCCTGTCGGTTCACGGGTGATGTTCACTGGACTGTATGGCGTTTTTGAGGATGGAACCTACAGTGAGTGGATAGCCGTACGGAAGGAAAACCTTTGCCTGATGCCTGACGGTGTCGATGACGTGAGTGCCGCAGGTGTTCCAGTGGCGTATCTCACCGCGCAAATGGCTCTCACTCGAGCTGGTTTTGAGGCAGGCAAAACCGTGCTGGCGCCGGCGATCGGAGGATCGGTCGGTAACGCGGTGACGCAATTGGCGCGTGCCTTGGGCGCAAAACACGCCATCTCAAGCACGACCAATCATGCGAAAGCCGAGCGGGCGAAGGCACTCGGATTCAATGAGGTCATTGATACCTCCCTTGAGAAGCTGGGTGACGGCGTGCGTCGTATCACGGACGGTTACGGCGCTGACATTGTCATCGACGGGGTCGGTGGGGAAGTCTTCAGTGAGGCGCTCGGAGCGCTTGCGTCGGAGGGAAGCCTCACAACACTAGGTTATGCGGCAAGCCGCAAGGCAACTATTGACGTTACAAATCTGATCTGGCAACGGGCCAGCATCAAGGGCTTCATGCTGTTCGCTCAGCCGCAGGCGGCCTGGGCTGACGCCTGGAACGTTATCGTCCCTCTGCTTCAATCCGGCGCGATCAAACCGATCGTGGCTAAGATCTTCCCGCTGGCCGAAGCGCCTGATGCTCTGCGTTACCTGGTTGAAGGCCGGCCGTTCGGCAGGGTCGTCCTCACACTTTGACAAGCTTTGAAAGGTATGATCAATGAACTCGAAAACTCTGCTCTGGAAATATCTGGGCTCGATTGGTGATCCGGATCGGGCCGCAGGGCTGCTTCCACCTTCCTTCCGCTATGCGTTGACCGCGCCGGCAACAACTCGCACCCGCTAGAATCCGGGCGTGCGACCCATTGCTTGCTCGAGTTCTGCCCAAGCAAGCAGATACCCGAGGCTCGCTTCGAGAAAATCCGCCTTCGCTTTGTAGCTCGCGGCGGTAGCCTGCCTCCGTTCGGACACCAAAACTACGCCCTCGGTCAATTGATTCCGTGCCAATCGCTCGCCCTCCTGGCGTAGTTTCACTACCTGATTTGCTACCTGGACCAGATTCCTGGTCCGCTCCACTTTGTTGTAACTTCGCTCAATCCCAACGGCTACTTCTTCTTTCAGGCGCTGCAGATTCTCTTCCCCTTGCGCCAATTGCGCTTCCCGCTCGCGCACGGCAGCCCGGCGTTTGCCGAAGTCGAAGACGTCCCAATCGAGATGGAAACCGAATGTGCCGAAGTTCCGCACCAGGAATGGCACGCCGTCCTGGTAGCTGTGGCGTGCGTAGGCGGTGACGTCGGGGATGGAGGCTGATTTCGCGGCAGCGACCCCCGCCCGTGCCTTGCGGACCACTTCCCCGGCGGCCAGTATTTCCGGGTTCTCCGACCACGCAGTCCGGACGTACTCCTCGCGTGGGCGCTGGTCGAACTTCGCCGGCACAGCCGGATCCAGGTCGAGGCGTGTATCCAGCGCAAGCCCCAACAGGTCGTTCAGTTCGGTCGTCAGGTCAGCCAACTGGAGGTCAGCAGTGAGCGCAGCCTGCTGACTTTCCAGCAGGCCCGCGCGGCCCTGGATCGTCGCGATGTTGAGGGCACTGCCGTTGCGTACGTCTTCTTCGCTCTCCCGCAGATTTTCGCTGGCGTAGGCACTCTGTTGCTCGGCCGCCTGTTTCTGAAGACGGGCGATCAATATCCCGAAGTAGAGCTCGTGCACCTGGAGAGCGACCTGGTTCTCCGCCTTCTTCAAATCGTCGCGGGAAACAGCTATTTCAGCGGCCGCGATCCGGTTGGCTGCATGAATCCGGATCAACTGTGTCGTGGGCTGTGAAATTTGTGTGCCGCTGGAGTATAGCGTCAGCGCCCCTTGGCCGACAACGACGCCTTGCGCCGGGATGAGCGATCCTGCCACCGTCCCGAGCGACCCCGCCGGAATCAGGATCTGCTGCAGCTCGGTGATATGCAGTGCGTTCGATTGATTCGTAATCGCCGGAAAATAGCCGGAACGTTCTCCTGCCTTCTTCTGCTCGTTCTCGACCACCTTCAGGCGCGCGATCTTCAGCGTGCGGTTCTGGCTGATCGCAAGATGAACGGCCTCTGTCAGCGTGAGGTGACGGACGTCGGCGGCATTCTGAGGGACGGCCGACAGCACCGCAAGCCCCGCCGTCGTCAGGATACGGTAAACATGGACGCGATTCATTGCATGTTCCTCAAGTCCTCGTAACTGATCTTGCCGGGCCGCAGGAGCAGCATCAGTAAGAGATAGGCGACCACCACCCACCCGATCAGGATGAACCCGTCGGCAGTCGCCAGCGTGTAAGCCTGCGCCCGCACTTGTTGGTTGAGAAGCCCGACCGCGCGCTCTTGTGCTCCCTCCGGTCCCGCCGACCCAGGCAATAGTCCGCCGGTCAACATCCGCAGTCGCTCTTCGGTAAGCCAACTGCCGGCTTGCACATGTAGCCCCAGCAAGTTGGAATGAAACTGCTCCCGCACCGAAATGAATCGGGTCATCACGGCTACACCGACCTGGCCGCCGAAAATACGGACGAAGTGCATGAATCCGGAGAACGTGGCAGCCTTGGCAACGCTCGTCAAGGCGCCCGCTTCCAGCGCCTCGAGAACGATACTACTCACCAGGCCGATGTAGGTGCACGCGAGCCCTACGGCCAGCAGCAACTCGACCATCTTGAAGCTGCTTCCCGCCCACGAAGAGTCGAGGTGCGCAAAGATCCAGCATCCCACCGCGACGATGGTGAGGCCAAGCGCCAGAATCAATCTCGAATTCGTATGGACTATCATCGCCGCAACCAGCCACACTACCGCGAACATCGGGACAGCTACCCACGCGAGAGCGCGGCCGGTCTCCAGTGGCCTGTATCGTTGGATGTTGCCCAGGAAGCCGGGGACGAGTACTACCGTGGCAAGGTGCGCGAACTTAAACACGAAAATCGATAACGCCAGGATGAGAATGTTACGCCTGTTGAGGAACGATAGATCTAAGGTCGGATTGGGTTGCACCAGGCGCCTCGCCAGAGCCGCCGCCAAAAGGAAAAGTCCGGCAACGAACAGCCCGACGACTACGCCGGAGTTGAGCCAGTCGAGGCGTTCCCCTTGATCGAGGGCGCCGTAAATCAGACTGAGGCCAAGGCTGAAATAAGCGAATCCGCGCCAACTCGGCCCCGGGCCGGCGGGATGCCGTTGCGGAATGCCGAAGTAGACGCAGATCATCATCAATGGAGTGAAAAGCGCGGCATTCCAGAAGATCCAGTGCCAGGACAGATGCTCGACGTACCAGCCCTCGAGCGCGGATGCAAAGTTACTGACGAAAACGATGTCCGCCGCATAGGCTGCAATCCCGAAAATGATCAGCCGCTTCGGCAGGGCAGTCAACACGAAGGTCAGGGTCAAAGAGTAGAAGGTGCCAGACGCCAGGCCTCCGATCACGACCAACACCAACATCACCCAGAAGTTCGGCGCAAGGGGCAGCAGTGCGGACGCAACCGTGAAAACTGCGGCGGCGGGGAGCAGAATCCTGCGTGCGCCGAACACAGCGTTCAAAAAGACACAGAAGACGCCGCTGAACATCGTGGCCATGTTGAGCGCGGTCGGAATCCAGGAGGCCTCGTCGAAACCAAGGCCCATGGCGCCCCGCAGGTCCGGTAGGCCGACACTGACCAGGCGGGCGTTCAGTGTGGCGATTCCCGCTCCCAGGAAGACTCCCAGGATCCCCAGGTATGGGTGCGTGGTGAGTTCGGATCGGCCGGATTGCGATGGTGGTGGCGCCGCATTGGTCTCGGAGGTGGTCACCTGGGAATCTCCGTCACTGGCGCGCACCGTTCGTGCGAACGGTTGCGATCACGGATAGCCCGGGACGCAATCGCTCAACCATCGCCTGGCCGGTATCCAGCACGATCCGCACGGGGATGCGCTGCACTATCTTCGTGAAGTTGCCGGTCGCATTGTCCGGCGGCAATAACGCGAACTGCGAACCGCTGGCCGGAGCCACCTGATCGACTCTCCCTCGGAAAATCATTCCGGGAAACGCATCCACACGGATTTCGGCCGGGTCGCCGGAGTGGATCTGCCGGACCTGCGTTTCTTTATAATTGGCCTGAACCCAAACGTCGCTTTGAACCAGCGATATTACCTGAGTGCCTGGACTGACCAGTTGTCCAGCGCGCACCATGCGTTCGCCGACGATCCCCTTTTCTGGCGCTGTGATTCGCGTATAACCCAGATTGATCCGTGCCAGGGCAAGCGCGGCTCTCTTCGAGTTTAAATCGGCACGAAGCAGAAGCTCCTGAGAGTCCAGCACGGCACGCTGGCGCTTCTGCGCTTCGAGTTCGGCCTTTGCACTCCCCAGGTGAGCTTGCGCTCGGGCCAGATCGGCCTGGCGGCTGGCTAACTGCGCCCTCGACGCATTCAGGTCATCCTGGCGGCTTGCGAGCTGTGCGCGAAAGCGCTGCGCTTCTGCGACCACCTGCTCCAGTTTTTGGCGCGTTGCGGACTCGGTCGCAATCAGCGCTTCCTGCCGCCGCTGCTCCAACGTCGTGCGTTCTACATCCGCTTTGGTCCCATCGATTCCGCTGCGCGCATTGGCGATCGCCGATTGCGCTGCCTCAATTCCGGCCTCCGCGGCGGCGATGTCCGCCCCTGACGCGCGGATCCCTTCTTCCGCCTGAACTATGCGGGCATCCTGCAAATCCTTCTGCCGCTGATTGTTGATCAGCGCATCTTCGCCCGAGGCCACGGCGGCTTCGGCCTGCTGCACCTGCGCGCGAAAATCGTCATCTCGTAGCTGGACCAGCAGATCTCCCGATTTCACAGCCTGATAATCCGTAACCGCAACTGAGGCTACCAGTCCTGCCACCTTCGTGCTCAAGGGTGTGACATCCGCCCGCAAGTAGGCGTCATCGGTCTTTTGCGCGGCTCGCTCGCTCGCCCAGGTATTCCAGTTGCCCGTGATGAGAAGCACAATCCCAACGGCCATGAGCAGAATCACTGAGGGCACCAGCCAGGGCTTAAAGCGTCGCGTCCAGGGAAGCTTCGTAACGGAATCCATTAAATTGGGCATTTGCGAACAGTCGAAAACGCTAGCAGCCCGCGTTCTCTTGATCCGAACTCCGTTCAGTCGGTACGATGAGTCTGCACGATACGGGTTGTAGAAAATTGCGGGTTCCCGGACAACGCGATTTGAAATCGCAGAAAGAAAAGATCCGCTAGCTCCGCAGTGAATCGTAATTCGCGTCTGGGAGGAGAAGGTTGTTCTGCGCCTACGAACTTACGCTTTCCCAGCCGGTGGCAAGGAGGCTGCGATGGGCACAAAGCGCGTAACAGAATCCTCGACCTTAGCGGGATCTCCGGCTATTTCAAACCTCCCTGACCAATACGGTTGTGGCCCCGTTCAGCTAGCGGGGCCCCATGACAGCTTATATGAACGCCATCTACTGTTTGACAACATCCTTGATCCCGCTGCCACAAGCTCGCGCGCGCGTTTCGAGGCATTCAGCCGCTCCGTTCGGGATATCCTTGCGCAGCGATGGGTGCTGACCGAGAAAACGTACGCAAGAGAGAACCCGAAGCGCGTCTATTACCTCTCGATGGAGTTTCTGATTGGCCGCTCGTTGACGAACAATATCACCAACCTTTTGCTCGATTCGTTCGCGAAGCTAGCCGTCCACCAAGAGCGTATTGACTGGACCGACCTGCTCGAGCAGGAGCCCGACGCCGGCCTCGGAAACGGAGGGCTCGGACGCCTCGCGGCTTGCTTTATCGATTCGATGGCCACGATGCAACTGCCGGCCATGGGCTATGGCCTACGGTACGAGTACGGCATCTTCAAACAGGCTATCCAGGATGGCTGGCAACGCGAACAACCGGACAACTGGCTCCGCTGGAACGACCCGTGGGAAATCGCTCGTCCACAGGATAAGGTGGAAATTAATCTGAACTGCTCGTTTGAGGTGCGTGGTGGCACCCTGCACGCGATCGCCGGCGGGCAAGGCAGTCTGATCGGCATTCCTTATGATCGCCCTGTGGTGGGCTATGGCGGGAAAAACATCAATACGCTCCGGCTCTGGGCCGCGACTGCGCCGGATTACTTCGACTTTGAAGTATTCAGCCACGGAGAGTTCGTCAGTGCGGTGGCCGAGACTCTCGAAGCCGAATCCCTGACGCGGGTTCTCTATCCGGACGATTCCACCAGCATGGGGCAGGGATTGCGCTTTGTACAAGAGTATTTTCTCGTCGCCTGCTCGCTGGCCGATCTGGTGCGGCGATTCCGGCAGGACAATGCCGACTGGAGTGCATTTCCCGAGAAAGCCGCCATCCAGCTCAACGATACGCACCCTACGTTGGCGGTACCCGAACTGATGCGCATCCTGTTGGATGATGCGCACCTGGGATGGGACCAAGCCTGGGACATCACACAAAGAACGCTCGCCTATACGAACCACACGCTGCTGCCCGAGGCCTTGGAGAAGTGGCCGCTCGCCTGGTTCGAGCGCATGTTGCCGCGCCATCTCGAAATCATCTATGAGATCAACCGGCGCCTTCTCGATTCGGTCCGGACCCACTTCCCAGGCGACGAGGCGCGCGTGCAGCGCGTGAGCCTCGTTGAGGAGGGCCCGGAGCGCCGGATTCGCATGGCCAACCTCGCGATCGTCGGCTCCCACAGTACCAACGGTGTGGCCGCCATTCACTCCGAGCTGCTGCGCACGATGACTGTCAAGGATCTGGCGGAGATTTTTCCCGAGCGCTTCAGCAACAAGACCAACGGCGTCACGCCGCGACGCTGGCTGTTGCAGGCGAACCCCGCGCTCGCCAGAACCATCACTGAGGGTATCGGCGACGGGTGGATCACGAACCTCAGCGAGCTGCGCAGCCTCAAACCTCTCGCTGCCGACCAGGGCTTTCGCGATGCCTTCCGCAAGGCAAAGCGCGAGGCCAAGCGGCAATTTGCCGACTGGCTCAAACAATCCTCCGGGCAGACCGTGGACCCGGATAGCGTCTTTGATTGCCAAGTCAAGCGTATTCATGAATACAAACGGCAGCTACTGAATGCTTTGCGGGTGGTGGTGCTCTACAACCGTCTGCGCGACAACCCGCAACTTGTGATGACGCCGCGGACCATCTTTTTCGCGGGCAAAGCAGCCCCCGCCTATCAACTGGCCAAGCTCATCATCAAGTTCATTAATAACCTGGCGGGCACCATCGATGGCGACCCGGCGATGCGCGGCCGGATCCAAGTCGTTTTCTTGCCCGAGTATTGCGTTTCACTCGCAGAGCGCCTGATCCCGGCCAGCGATGTCTCCAACCAGATCTCGACCGCCGGCTACGAAGCCAGTGGCACCAGCAACATGAAATTCATGATGAACGGTGCGCTGACGGTCGGCACGCGCGATGGCGCCACCATTGAGATGGCGCAGGAAGCCGGGGAAGAGAACTTCTTCCTTTTCGGCCTCACCGCGGATCAGGTGGCCGGCAGCCGCGGGTGGTATAACCCGCACTGGCACTATGACCACGAGCCCGAGACCCGCGCGGCGCTGGACCTGATCTTCTCCAATCACTTTAGCCGCAATGAACCCGGCGTTTTCGAACCCCTGCGCGAAACCCTGCTGACCGGCGGCGATCACTACATGCACCTGGCCGATCTGAGGTCCTACATCGAGGCACAAGAGCGGCTCGGCGCTTTGTATGCCGATCAGGATGCCTGGGCACGCAAGGCGGTCTTGAATGTGGCGGGCTCCGGAAAATTCTCCAGCGACCGCACGATCGCCGAATACGCGGCCGGTATTTGGAAGGTGGCGCCATGCCCAGTGCCGTAACAGAACACACAGCGATTTCTCCGCTTGCGGGTCAGCCTGCTCCCAAAGAGATGCTGGTGGATGTTCCCCGTCTCGAACGTGAGTATTATGAGCGCCTGCCCGACCTCAACGATCCCAACCAGATGGTGAGCTTCGGGACCAGCGATCGCTTCACGGAACCTTCACAGAGGCCCACATCCTGGCCATCACCCAGGCGATCTGTGAATACCGCCATAGCCAGGGAACGGACGGCCCCCTCTACATGGGCAAGGATACCCACGCGCTGTCCGGTCCGGCGCAGCGTACCGCGCTTCAGGTGCTGTCGGCTAACGGCGTGGAGACCGTCATCCAGCAAAATGACGGCGTGACTCCGACTCCGGTCATCTCGCGGGCCATCCTCGTATACAACCGTGGCCGTCAAGCGCATCTCGCGGACGGCATCGTCATCACGCCCTCCCACAACCCGCCGGAGGATGGCGGATTCAAGTACAACCCGACAAACGGCGGTCCAGCGGATACCGACGTCACGCAGTGGGTTGAGAATCGGGCGAACCAACTGCTTAGAGCCGGCAATGCCGGCGTGAAGAGAACCCAATTCTCCGCGGCAAAGAACGCACTGCATACCCATCAGGTGGATTTTGTCCTGCCTTACGTGCAGGATCTGCGCAACGTCGTGAACATGCCGGCTATCCGCGGCGCCGGCCTCAAACTGGGCGTGGATCCGCTCGGCGGCGCCGCCAGGCCCTACTGGGAGCCGATCAACTCCATCTACGGATTGGATATCACAGTCGTAAACCCGACGATCGATCCCACCTTTTCGTTCATGACGGTGGATCACGACGGCAAGATCCGTATGGATTGCTCCAGCCCGTATGCCATGGCACGGCTGGTCGGCCTCAAAGACCAATATCAAGTGGCTTTCGCTAACGACCCGGACTCCGACCGGCACGGAATCGTGACGCCCTCCGCCGGACTGATGAACCCGAATCACTATCTTGCTGTCGCAATCCGGTACCTGCTCACCCACCGTCCCGGCTGGCCGGCGCATGCGGCCGTCGGTAAGACGCTGGTGAGCAGCAGCATGATCGACAAGGTGGTGGAAAAGCTCGGACGCCGGTTGTGTGAAGTGCCGGTGGGATTCAAATGGTTTGTGCCGGGCCTCTTCGATGGTTCGTTCTGTTTCGGCGGTGAGGAGAGCGCCGGAGCCAGCTTCCTCCGGCTCGACGGCACCGTTTGGACTACCGACAAGGACGGCCCGATCATGGACCTGCTTGCCGCCGAGATCACCGCTGTTACCGGGAAAGATCCGGGCGAGCACTACCGCGAGCTGACCTCTGAGTTCGGTACGCCGTACTACACGCGCATCGATGCGCCGGCGACACCGGAGCAAAAATCGAGGCTACAGAGACTGTCGCCCGAGGCTGTCAAGGAGTCGAAGCTGGCTGGCGAACCGATTACCGCCAAGCTGACTCGCGCGCCGGGAAACGACGCCCCTATCGGCGGCCTGAAGGTCGTAGCCGCCAGCGGCTGGTTTGCGGCCCGGCCCTCCGGCACGGAGAACATTTACAAAATCTACGCAGAGAGCTTCCGGGACCAGGCTCACCTGAACGCCATCGTTAGCGAAGCTCAGGAGATCGTCAACAACGCGCTGGACTCGGCGGAGGGACGACCATAAGAGCCGGGGGACGACCATAAGAAGAAGACGATACGAGGTAACACGATGAAAGCTACACAACTCCTCCACAATCTCGGCCAGAGTATCTGGCTCGACAACATCACCCGGGAACTGCTGGAGACAGGTACGCTCAAGCGGTACATCGACGAGTTCTCGGTGACGGGGCTCACATCGAACCCGACCATCTTCGACCACGCCATCAAAAACAGCTCGGCCTACGACGCCGCTATACGCGACGGGCTGGCCAAGGGGAAATCCGGCGAAGCGCTCTTCTTCGAGCTTGCGCTCGCGGACATCACCAGGGCAGCGGACCTTTTCCGGCCGATCCACGACAAGACCAATACTGTGGACGGCTGGGTGTCGCTGGAAGTCTCGCCCCTGCTGGCCCACGATACCGCGAGCACGGTGCGAGCCGCCAAAGATCTGTTCGCGCGGGCGGCGCGGCCGAACTTGTTCATCAAGATCCCGGGCACGAAGGAAGGCCTGCCCGCTATCGAGGAGGCGATCTTTGCCGGCGTACCGGTCAACGTGACCCTTTTGTTTTCGCGCGAGCACTACGTGGCCGCGGCCGGGGCTTTCCTGAACGGCATCGAGCGGCGCCTGGATGCCGGCCTCAATCCCAATGTCGGTTCTGTCGCTTCGGTCTTCATCAGCCGCTGGGACAGCGCAGTTATGGGCAAAGTGCCCGATGCCCTGCGTGACCAGCTTGGCATCGCGATCGCCAAGCGCACCTACAAGGCCTACCGCGGCCTGCTCAGCTCTCCGCGCTGGCAGCGAGCTTACAATGCAGGCGCTCGCCCACAACGGCTGCTGTGGGCCAGCACCGGGACCAAAGATCCCAAGGCATCAGACATCCTCTACATCAAGGCCCTGGCTGCGCCTTTCACCGTGAACACCATGCCCGAGGCTACCTTGAAGGCGCTCGCCGAGCATACCGAACTCGGGCCCCTGTTGCCCGCGGACGGCGGCGATTGCGAGGAAGTATTGGCGAAGTTCGGGAAGGCCGGCATCGACGTCGATGCGTTAGCGGCCCAACTTCAAGACGAAGGCGCCAAGTCGTTCGTCAAGTCGTGGAACGACCTGATGGCCGTGATCGTGTCGAAGTGCGCCGCTCTCAACGAGCCCACGCTAAAGGCAGGTGGATAAA
>WNFJ01184228.1_pt1 | contig 10810 bp, 6 predicted proteins | sample 5400461 | NCBI WGS metagenome assembly WNFJ01 (sample SAMN13153349, study PRJNA577476) | soil metagenome | isolation source: 115 cm saprolite on Douglas fir-dominated hillslope | place: USA:California | collected 2013-09-17
TTTTATTCTGGATTTCGACTGGAAGGCCTGGGGCGAAGACGATTACGGAGAATGGCGATGGAACAGCACCAGCGGAACCGGGAACGTCCATCCGAACAAATATCCGGATGGCGCCTCGGGCAAATTCGCGCAGGAGATGCTCGGCCAGGGCATCAAACTGGTCGGCATCTTCAAGCCCCGTATCGTGCTGCGCAATCCGAATGGTGAATTGACCGCGGCTGCCAAGTACGCCTACGACCACAAGTTTTTCTTCGCGTGGGAGCAGCCGTACGAGGAGTACTTTTCGAAACGGCCTGCGCTGGACATTGATTTTTCCAAACCTGCGGCTCGCGCATGGTTCTGGGAGCACATGATTCCGGCGTACCGCTCGGGAATCCAATATTTCTGGAACGATGAGGCCGATTCGATCGGCAATACTTTCTTTCCCAGTTTCCAGCACGCGAACATGCAGAGGACGATGTATGAAGGCGCACGCTCTCTCGGAAACCAGAGAGTGTGGTCGATCAGCCGCAATTTTTATCTGGGCGCGCAACGTTATGCCTACGGAGAGTGGTCGGGCGATGAGCGGACAGGATTCAGCAACATGGCCTGGCAAGCGCCGCGGATGCTCTCAACCATCAATCTGGGAGAGCCGCACTGGAGCATGGATACCGGCGGATTCGGGGGACATCCGAGTGCTGAAAATTACGCCCGCTGGATGGAATTTGCCGCTTTCGTGCCCATCATGCGCGTGCATGGCGATTTGAATGAACACCGGCAGCCATGGGTTTATGGCGCGCAGGCTGAAGCGGATGCCAAGGCGGCGATCGAGCTGCGTTATCGCCTGACTCCTTATATGTATGCCTATGAGCGTCAGGCGCACGAAAGCGGCGCCGGCATCGTGCGTCCGCTCTTCTGGGATTTCCCCCAAGAGAGCGCTCACACGGCATACATCACTGACGAGTGGATGTTCGGCGACGAACTGCTGGTTGCACCCATCTTGATTGAAGGGCAGGCGCACCGCAGTATCTACCTGCCCCAGGGCCAGTGGATTGACTATTTTCGCGGCCAACGATACGAAGGAGGCAAATTCATAACTTATTCCGTCGATCCGGAGACGTGGTCAGATATTCCCCTCTTCATACGGGAAGGTGCGATCCTGCCGAGCGAGGATGTACAGCAGTATGCCGGAGAGCACCCGGTAACGCGGGTCTACCTGGACGTATTTCCAACCAAAACGGAAACATCGTTTACCTACTATGATGACGATGGCATTACCTATGGCTACGAGAAGGGCGCTTTCTACCAGCAGCGCCTGGCCGCCAACGATAATGGAACGACAATACACTTCGACTCGGATGCGCCCACTGGCTCCTATGCGCCGTCGCTGCAGGAGTACGAAATCAGGCTGCACGGCATCAAGGCGCACGCCGTGACCATCGACGACGCAGAAAGTACGCGTTTTGCAGACCTTACACAGCTCGAGAGCGGGGCCGCGGAGGGTTGGACGACGGGAAATGATCGATACGGTGATGTCACGTTTGTGAAGGTCAGAGCCACAACTGCAAAGCACGTCGCCGCCAGCCGCTAGACTAGACACTTGATCTCGATGGACTGCTGCTGGGCACGGATCAAAGAGTTGGGGTTTTGTTCCTCGTTCGGCCACGGCACAACGCACTGGTCCCAAAGGACCAGCCAATGACAGCCAGTCCACGGACGCTTTCCCCTGTTTGTTCCAAACCCCCTCATGATTTCACAAATATTCGGTTAACAGCCGGATGCTGAAGTACGGAGTAGATGTATTTTCAATGACTTAGTCGGAGCCCGAAGGCAATTTTGGAGAACCTTCGGCGATAAACGGGCCTCAAAACGGGCTCCAAATCTGACATAAAAAAAGGTTCCACGTTGGTCGCGGACAACCGTTTTTTGAAGACCTTGTAATAGGATCTCGCCGTGTATTCGGAACGATGAAGTACAAAAAAGTTCCACCTGAAGCTTATGTACAGTTGGAGGGCGGTACGCGCTTCGTGCCGGATTCCACCATATCATCATAAATCTCCTCAATGACCTGGTGCGTCACCGGATCAATTCTCTTCAAGGTAAGGCGCATTCCATCGGCAAAATAACGTTTGTCGCCACTGTCTGCCATATGCCTGGGTTCAACAGTGTATGAAAGTGTCTGATCCCGGCCATGGGTGCGAGTGATTGCGGGGTCCTCAGTCGCATAGTACATCTTGATATTGATGCTCTTATCGCTAAGAATCAAATTTTCCGGCTTGTCTCCCGGGCCGTGCAAATCGAGTTTGTTGTTTTTTCCGTGCAGCAGATGTGCATGCACCCATAAGGTGGTCTGGCCAGCATCTTGGATGCATTTCCAACCCGGCAAGTGAATCGAGGGATCGCTTCCCTGAGGTCCACATCTCGTCAACGGGTTGGCCACCATCCGCTCTCCCCGGCCACTGCCCGACCAATTGACCACAGTCCAAGGTAGCTCCGGATCTCCGCATTGGCGTTTTTTTGCTGCGTCGGTTGCGGCAGAGATTCCGACCGCTACCGCCGGAACCGGCTGAACCCCGGGACCCTTGCCGGCAACAGTGCCTACTCCTGTATCTACCTTGGGCACGGGCGGTGGCGGATTAACCACGGGCTTAATTTGGGGATCAACTACCGGTTTGATTTGAGGATCTACTACCGGCTTGATTTGAGGATCCAATTTGGGAGCTGCGCTTCCGCCATAATATGCGGTTTGTCCACCCGTATCTGCGGCCGTACCGGAAGGTTCAAAATGGGGAACATATTTCGGATGTGTGGAAATGTCGGTCGGACGGCTGGAAATATCGGTCACTTTGCCTGCCCCGCCTTCGACATCAGCTACCTTGCTTCCCGCTTGCACGCCACCTTCCAGGGAGCTGCCTGCGGCAGCAACACCGCCGGGAACAGTAAACCCTTTAATCCTGGCGCGCACACCGGCTACAGCCAATATCGCCATTACGATATGCCATACCATGCGAACGAACGACTTAGAGGCCTGTGTGACTTTCGCAGGGTCACCGTTGGCCTCGTGGGCAAGCGAGAACCAGTTTTTCCCCTCGTCATATGCGCTTGAAACTTCCACGGCAGCGAAATATCCGATAATGGCAATCACCAGAACCTGCAGGATGACAGCAACTACCTTTGTAAGCAGGGTGGGTTCGGGCGTTGCCGCCAACGCGGCAATAACTTCTTCTGCCAGGATCAGGCCGCCTGTGACCAGAACAATTCTGATCCAATACTCTTTGATCGCTGCCCAGAGCTCATCTTTAAAAAATTCTCCAACATGTTGTGGAGACTCTTTCGCAGAATCTATCAAGTCCTGGAGGAACTGCTGGTGGCGGGGATCAGCGGTCCAAGTAGCAGCTCTCAGGGCAAGTTCGGTGGGCGACATCGCCAGATAATCAAGCACGCCCGGCGATGAGCCTTCTGCGTTTCGCTGCAGGCGAGCTCCCGCGGTCGGCGCCGGATTGGCAGAAGTTGCAGCATTTGTCGCGGTCGTTGCATGGTTGATGTCAGCCACATGATGGGCTTCGCGCTCGAAGCGGTCATCGGACGGGCCTATTTCCAGCTTGTCCGGAGAAGCTGACTGCCCACCCTGCTGTACGACGTGAGTCAACTCATGGGCGAGCAGCCTCTGCCCTACTGTTGTGTGCGGGTTGTACTGGCCGCCCCCAAAGACCACATCGCCGCCCACTGTATATGCGGAAGCGTTGATTGTGTGCGCCGACTCGGCCGCATGGGCATCTGTGTGGATCCGCACGTTTCCGAAGTCATGACCGAAGCGCGGTTCCATGAAAGAGCGCGTGGAGGAATCAAGGGGCTGGCCAGGGGAACGGAGCACGTCGTGGACGATGGGCGGCACTCCGGTTGCAGGGGAGCTATCAGCACTCTGTGCACGGCGCTGTACGGCCAAGTTGCCTGCGCTGCGTTGTAGCGGAGAAAAAGGACGATCAAAGGCCGGAGCCGCAACAGGCAGAGGAAAATGCCGTTTCAGTAGGTCCGGTTCCTGAACAGCCGTAAGCTGATGTTCCACGATAATCCTCTTCAGAAGATTGTAAAGCCAATCTGGGGGGACGTAGGTCAGAATTTCGATTCGCTTCGCCACGTCGTCATGACCCAAGACAAGGATTTATCTGGGGTACAACGGTCAAAACGGACGCGCATATTCCATTTTCTATGCGTTGAGAGTCCCAAGTTTGGGGCGCGGGGCGGGTTGTACTGGAGAAAAAGGACGATCAAAGACTGGAGCCTAGGCTGGCAGAAGAGAATGCCGTTTCAGTGGGTCCGGTTCCTGAACAGCCGCAGGCTTCTGTTCCGGATCCTGGCCCTGGATGATCCCTTGATTAATGCCGGGAATAATGCCGCATTCAGTGTCGTCACAATCAACATCGAAACACCCAATCACGGAAAGATAAGGATGTGGTGCTCCAGCGCCGCCCGCCGGCGGAGGACTCTCGTCATAACCTGCCACATTGCCCGGCGGCCTGACCGTCGATCCACAGCGGGCGCTGATCACGCGGACATAGGTATTGCTGTTCGGTCCACGCGCACAATACTTCCCCACGGGATAACTGTTCCAGTTGCTTCTCAGGCACTGCTCGGTGATAGCAGTCGGGACACAAGGAACATCAGCGTCCCGGTCCTCTGCCACGTCATGACGCGGCCAGCCTTGCCAACCGCAGTAGCAGGAGCGTGCGTGTTCAAGTTCAAATGTCGGATTACCTGGCCCCGGGCCACCGATCCTGAAAAATGCGTGCCCTTGACGATGGATCAAAGAACCGAGAATCGGCTTGGTACATATGTAGACGGTTCCGCCCGAACTGGCGGAGACAGGAGCGCGCTGTACAGCCATGTTCCCTGCCGCCCCCAAGAAATTCGGTGTAGCAGCGAAGGATGCCATCTGACGGGCTTCGCGCTCGAAGCGATCATCGGATGGACCCATTTCCAGCTTACCTGGAGATGTTGATTGCCCACTCTGTTGCCCGACGTGAGTCAGTTCATGGGCGAGCAATCTTTGCCCGGCCGTCGTGTGTGGGTCGTATTGGCCGCTCCCAAAGACCACATCGCGGCCCACCGTATATGCGGAAGCGTTGATGGCATGCGCCGACTCGGCTGCACGTGAATTGGTATGCACGCTCACATTTCCGAAGTCATGACCGAAGCGCGGCTCCATGAAAGCGCGGGTGGAGGAATCGAGGGGCTGGCCCGGGGAACGGAGAACGTCGTGGACGATGGGCGGCACTTCGGAAGCGGGGCCGCTCTCAGCGCTCTGCGCACGGCGCTGTACGGCCATGTTGCCTGCGCTGCGTTGTACGGGAGAAAAATGACGGTCGAAGACCGGCGACAGGAGAAGACAAGTGCCGGTTGAGATCGGTTTGTTCGTTGACTGCCAGTTCATGTTCCAATGCGGGTGCACCTCAGTCCATACCATCTTTCATTCTTCATTGCACCAACATCTCCAGCTAAAATGGCGCCAAAAAATTCTCGGGTGGCGCGTTGCGTGGTTGCAATGTCAACCGCTGAATCATGGCACACAGCCATCCAACTTACTAACGGTGTACTTATCTGGTGGCACGTCTGCCTTAGCTGTGAAGTGCCGAACCGTTATGAGCGTCCCGTGCACAATAGACGTGAAACTCCTGTCGTCCCACTTATTAGGAATGTACGGGTCTTTATCTGCTTCTCTGAGTGTTGCGTCAAAGCACAGAGGGTCGGGCACTCCAGTTGCCGCTTGCGCCTCGGCCTGAAGATTGGTGTGGTAGTCGGTCCAATCCTGCCCTTTCCTAATAGGCCCAGTTAACATATTTCTACTATAGTGATGAAAGTCCTCCCAAGAACCAAACGGATCTTCGCACTGACCGCCACAGGGGCTCTTTTTCGCCGGTCCCGGCGAGCACGGATTCGGCTCACCCGCTTCTTTGGCGGGATCGGCAGGCAGGCCGCCGTGGGTCTTGTCGTGAATCACCTCGTTTGTTGTTGCCATCTTGAATAGGTCGGTGACCAGGCCTTTGACACTTAGGGTGTCAATACCGCCCAATTCAACATGAGATACTCCGGCTGGCGCCGACGGAGCAGCCGAAGGCGCAGCACCCGGTGACGCCGGTGCTCCAGGGCTGGCGCCTGGTGACACAGAAAGTGCGGGAGGTGGACCCGATGGAGCCCCAAGCCCCAGCGCGCTCGCCGCAGTACGGCTTCCACATGCCGCAGACCCGATTTCGCCGCTAGTGACGCCGATGGGGATGTTCCAGCAGTGCCCCCAACGCTTGTCGACGAGATTCCATTCGTCGCTGAAAATCTCCCAGCGCTTGAACAGCAGCACTTTTAGCAGTGCGTCCAGTTTGAATCTGAGATCGAGGCATGCCTTGAACCAGGCCTCAAGATCGAGCATGAGCTTGCCATGACGGCAAGACACAGTCGCTGTCGCCGACAGATCGAGCGGGATGTTGGCAAAGCCGGTTGCAGAAAGCCCTGCTTCTCCGCGAATCACCTCCAGATCAATTGCATTCAGCAAGCAGCCCCAGCCGGCCTTTGCACCCAAGATCCCAGTCAGGTTCAACATGCCATTGAGATCGCCTTTCAGGTGCAACGAACCAGTTCCCGAGTAAGAATTCGCCGTAGGATCGTAGATCAGGCATAGTCTTTCGAGCATAACCGGCCCGACACCGGCGTCCACCGAAGCGCTGACCTCGCCGCGCACAAAGACATCCAGCGTAGGCGGCGGAATGTAAGGAATTTCCAGCGGTACGGACAAGATAACGATGTCGCCGGTGCTGTGGTGCCAGCCTTTGTGGAACAAGCTACGGCGGTCAATCACGGTAATATCGGGCAGGCAGAGCTTCTGTTGTGGTGGTGCCCCGGGCGTCTTGCTCTCCTTCGGGCAAGGCCCACTGCAGCCGGGCTCCAGGTGCGGTTTATCGGAGAACACCATTGTGCTATCGTGCGGCTTGCCTCCGCCAATCCAGCCTACGCACTGCGGCAGGTTGTAGTTGCAAATGCACTCGAAGTCACACCAGCGATGGCACGGACTTACATAAATTCCCAGAGGGCCCACACCGTATCCCTTGGCGGCGCACCAGTCGTAACAGGCATCATGGTTGCGGCAGCCAAGATGGGACCCGCAAACCTCATAGTTCGGGTACACCCACCAAGAGTGACAACCATCTCCGGTCTCCACACATTCGCGGTGCTCTTTTTCCTGCTTGCAGGTGTCGCAATTGGGCCCGCACGCGCCACGGCACAGTGACTTGCTGGGAATATGCGGATCCCTTGGATAAACAGGGGACAGAGGACCAACGGGCCAGGCCGGCTTGGGATGTCCTTTCCAATAGCCGCCGTAGTTTGATGGCATGAGTCCCAAAGACTTGAGGAACGCACACAGCGGACAATCGTCCTTAAACATGTCGCGCTGGAATTCAATTCCCAGGTCGCCCCAATCCATGCGGTCGAATTCCGGCTCATCCGCGTGAATACTCAGTGAAGGAAGCGACGTAAGGCCGACATCCAGGCCCAGACCAAAGCCGAGACTGAGAACTGTATTCTTATGGACCTCGTACAACGGCCAGTACAAAGTACAGAGATTCTGGCCAAGAACTGTCAAGGCCCCGTATCCGGCCAGCCCCAGGTCGAGCGCAAAGCCCAGGTCGTCACTCTTGCTGACGTTGAAGTCAAAACCACGCAGTCCGGCAGACGTACTGAAGTCAACACTCATGTGGTCTGCGACCATCCCACGGATAAAACCGGCAAGGCCAGCCTGGAGGTTGGCCACAGGAATCTGAACCACCAGCGGCGGATCGGGCCAGGCAACCATGACGCCGACTTCGCCATAGATTCCGGCTCGCGCCTCTCCTCCCAGCCCCTCGCCGCTCAGGGTTATGGGGTGAATCGCAATGGTAATCTCATGGGTCTCGCATGGTCCCACCTGAAGAGCAATTTCAGGAATCACGCCGAGGTGCAAACCAACTTCGCCATAAATCAAAACTCCTTCCGCGATGGGCACAGCCCCTTTCAAGAAAGGAAGATTCGTACCGATCTCAGGAAGAGTGAATTGAATTGAGTGAGCATCGCATACGTGCTGTGGCGGGATGGTGATCGTCAGCAGGTTGTCAACGTAGCTCAGAACGCCGTGAACAGCGTGGGCCAGTTCCTTTGCTGCGTCCCACACGTCACTGGCAATTTCAGAAACTTCTCCGGAAACCACTTCTGCAGTGCTCGAAGCAGTACAACCGGGGGTCACGTACGGAATGCAGAACTCCCAGTCGAGGGGCTGGATGCCCTGCTCATCCAGCCGTGACAACTTCTCAGATGAAACTTGCCTGCCTTGAGCCACATCATTGGCGGCTGCATCGGCTTCGCGCTCGAATTTATCGCTGCGCGCACTACCCGTGAATCTGGCTGGAGTTCCCGATGCGCTCCTCTGGATCGCAGGTGCTGGGTTGTGGCCCAACGAGCCCGGGCGGTTCCCGCGACTGCGGGCCTGGGCGGCCGCGCCGGCCTGGCGGCCCGCGCCCTTGCCGCCACGTGGGCCTTCTATTTTCCCCAGCTTCTCTCGGAGCATCTTGTTTTCGCGAGTCGCAGTGGTCTTTTCATGCGCTGGTTCAGAAGCAGTTTCGGCTTTGCGTTGCACGAGAGGAGCTTTCAATTCTTCTTCCGCGCCGGAACACTTGGAGCATGTGCCACCGCAGGCGCACTTGCGTTGGATTTTCTTCTCCGGTGAGGAAGAATGTTCAGCGGCTTCTTTCTTCTGCGGTGGCGACGCCTTTGCAGGCGAATCCAGCGTGTCTTCGCTCTTGCGCTGAGCCGGCGTTCTTTTCAACTCCTCCGATACCAGCCCACTACCTTCGCCGGAGCATTTAGAGCATGTTCCGCCGCAGGCACATTTACGCTGAACTTTTTTCTGCCCGAATAGAGGGTGCTCAGTGCTCTCTTTCCGCGGTCGCGATATTCTCTCCGACGAATCAAGAATGTCTTCGGACTTGCGCTGTATAGAAGTCTTCCTTAGCTCTGGCAAAATCGGGCTGCTGCCTTGGCCAGAACATTTAGCGCAGGTGCCCCCGCAGGCGCATTTCCGCTGGACCGACCTGCCGCCGGAAAGCTCAGAGTTTCCGTGCGTCTGACGCCGAGAACCTGGCAAGGCTGCGGGAGCATTATGCTCTTCCTTGGCAACATGTGCTTCCGCCTGTTCCGCCTCGTGCTCAAAAATATCGTCATGCGCGGTGGCGTTGAGAGACTTCAATCCCGGAGGCACAGCTCCGCGGCGCTGTTGCAAGACGTGCGTCAGTTCGTGAGCCAGCAGTTTTTGACCAGGCAGCGAAGCAGGCTGATAAAGTCCGGGAGCGAAGTAGATGTCGCGCGCCATGGTGAAGGCATGAGCGCGAATATGGCGCGCGGCCTCAGCAGCGTGAGTGTCATCATGGATGCGCACATCGTCAAAGCTGTCGCCAAAACGGTTCTCCATTGTGCTGCGGGATTCAGAGCCCAGGGGCGCGCCCGGCCCGCTGCGATGCAGAGCGGCGTCGAATCCCGAAGGGACCGTGGCAACACCTCCTTCTCCCTTGCGCTGTATCTGCTTCTTGTTGCATTCCTCGCATGTGCCCCCACTCCCTCCGCAGGAGCATCCACCGCCTGACATGTTGGCGCCGCCCAGAATGGCTGCCGAGGCAGGATTGTTGGCCAGAGGACCAGCGGCTGCGCGCTGTATGGCCATATTCCCTGCCGCGCCTAAGAAATTGGGCGAGGCCATGAGCGATGATTTCTTCTGGGCCTGAAGAGCGGGGGCACGAGCGGGCTCCGCCCTTTTTTTGGCTGTTTCCATCGGCGCTAGAGTCGGGGTCGCCACTCATCGTCCTTTCACTCGCCTGCACGCAGGCAGGCGTGGTATTGCTTGAACTCGGTAGCTGAAGGGACCCTGCCCTTCTTCACCATCAGACGTCCTAATGCCGGGACCAAATGCTGCATGTTGATGGCCGAGCCGTCTTGAGCGGCCAGAAATGCGGCGGCGAGCACAACGTTGCGAATATCGCCGCCAGGAAGCGGAAACTGTTCGGCCAGAAAAGTAAAATCCACATCGTCAGCCAGTGGAGCCTGCGGTGGGAACATCCCCCGCCAGAGCTGCTCGCGGTGTCTGGCGTTGGGCAAGGGGAACTCCACCACGTAATGCATCCGCCGTGCAAAAGCCTCATCCAGGTTTTTGCTGAGATTGGTCGCCAGGATCACCACGCCATCGTGCTCTTCCATTTTCTGCAGCAAGTAAGCGACTTCAATATTGGCATAGCGGTCATGAGCATCCTTCACCTCAGATCTCTTGCCAAACAGCGCGTCAGCTTCATCGAAAAACAAGATCGCGTTGCCGGATTGCGCGGCATGGAAGATGCGGTCCAGGTTTTTCTCGGTTTCGCCGATGAATTTACTGACGATGCCTGAGAGGTCGATTTTGTACAGGTCCAGACCCAGATCGCGGGCGATAATCCCCGCAGTCATGGTCTTGCCTGTACCGGCTGATCCGGAGAAAAGCACCTTCAGGCCTTTCCCGGAGACCAGGCGCTGGTCAAATCCCCAGCCTGAATAAACCTGGTGGCGAAAACGAATGGCTGCGGCAATCTCTTTAATCTGCCGCAACGTAGTCGAAGGCAGGACCAGTTCTTTCCACGTGTGAGCGCCACGCACCCGGCTGGCGAGTTTGCCTAAACTTTGGTCAGATTGCGCGCGGGCGCCCTCCAACAAATCTTCCGCGCTTAGTTCACCATTGCCGCCCGTGCATAAATAATGGGTATCCTGCGCCGCAATAATGGCGTCACGGATC